>VFQN01004948.1_pt1 | contig 16926 bp, 26 predicted proteins | sample 3512371 | NCBI WGS metagenome assembly VFQN01 (sample SAMN10412370, study PRJNA504923) | tailings metagenome | isolation source: Replicate 2 from Balatoc abandoned mine | place: Philippines: Itogon, Benguet | collected 2017-08-28 | reverse complement strand
CATCTCCCTGCTGCGCACCCGGCCCATCATGTTCTACCGCCCCACAGCCCCCGACACCCCCTGTGTATTAACTGTGTATTAACCTGCCCCTGTCCCCACAGGCTCCCGCCTGACCTGCACATCACCTCCGTCTCCCTGCTGCGCACCCGGCCCATCATGTTCTACCGCCCCCCATGACACCCCTTGTGTATTAACTGTGTATTAACCTGCCCCTGCCCCCACAGGCTCCCGCCCGACCTGCACATCACCTCCATCTCCCTGCTGCGCACCCGGCCCATCATGTTCTACCGCCCCACAGCCCCCGACACCCCCTGTGTATTAACTGTGTATTAACCTGCCCCTGTCCCCACAGGCTCCCGCCTGACCTGCACATCACCTCCGTCTCCCTGCTGCGCACCCGGCCCATCATGTTCTACCGCCCCACAGCCCCCGACGGCGCTCCCTACCTGCGCCTACAGCTGAAGCCGGGCGCCAGCACCAAGCGCCTGGCGTCGCAGCTGGCGGGGCTGATAGGAGGGGGCGGGGGAGGGGCCGGAGGAGGAGGCGGGGAGGGAGGAAGGGGAGGGGGAGGGGCCGGAGGCGGGGAGGGGGCCCTGGTGGCGGTGCTGGCTGGGCAGCTGGGCATGAGGTTTGTGGACACGGCGGTGCACGAGTCTGAGGTGGGTGGGTGCGGCGCGTTAAGAAGGGCGACAATGTGTGGGTGTGGTGGTGTATGTGGGCGTGATACGACGGCCATGTTGTGGACACGGCGGTGCACGAGTCTGAGGTGGGTGTTGGGTTGGAGGTATGGATGTCATCGTGGATGTGGGTGTGGGCTTGGGTGCGGAGTCCGCGCACGTCCCGTGTCACTTGCACCAGGGGAGGTCCGATGACTTGCACTGTACGTCAGTGCGGCACGGCGCACGCTTTGCCCTTCCGTGGGTCGGCCAGGGCTGAGCCCTGTGCATGTATGCGCATGCTATTGTTGTACAACATCACGGGGTCACTGCTCCTTGCTCCTTGCTGCTTGCGAGGCGCGGCGCGGTTGGGAGCCGTCCTCGTGCGTGGCCTCGGCGCTTTCCGTCCTGCCTACGGTGCATGGTGCTGCTGCACCCGTCGTGTGCCGTGTTCCCTGTGTCTTAACAGGAGAAGCTGCTGATGCGCTTCCTGTGCGACAGTGAGCTGTCGGGCGGCGCCTGGTGCTTCCTGCCGCCGGCGGGGGCCGGGGCGGGGGCAGGAGCAGGACCAGGAGGACCAGGAGCAGCAGGAGCAGGAGGAGCAGCAGCAGCAGCAGCAGGAGGCTACACGGTGGTGCCGCGGGGCTCGCGCATCACCACGTGCGACATCGAGGTACGGGCCCCATTGGCTATTGGGCGCTGGGTGGACCGTCCATCACGCGAAAGGCAGCAGGACAATGACCACGATTTATCAAAGCTGCACGTAGATTGAGCTCTTTGTCCCATGCCCAGCTTCGGGCTCTGAAGGCGCTTTACGTTTTCGGGCCCAGTTGACACCGACAACTTCCCGTGCGCAGGTGCTGGCCCCCTGGCGCGCGCTGCAGTCGCTCACCCCTGACGCCACGCAGCTGGCGGACCACAGCTGGTGCCCCCCGGTGGGTTGGTGCAGTGTGTGTATTAGGTTGTCATCTGCGTGTGGAGCGTAACTCACGTACCCGCGAAGCTGGCGGACCCCGACTGTTGCCCCCAGGTGGGTTGGTGCAGAGTGTGTCGTAAGCCCGACTGAAAAACATGTGTGTTGAGGGAGGCTGCAGTGTTGACGCAAGAACCCACGAAGGTGGCGGTCCGTAGCTGGTTCTCCCAGTTGGGTTGGTGCGTCAAGCGCCATGTGTAATAAGGAGGCCACTGTGTGGCGAGGCATTAACGGGTCGGTCCTTAATGCGGGACAGCTGTTGCGTGGAGCCAGGTAGGGGGCCTGCCTGATGCTCCTATTTGAGGCGTTGTGCGCGGGACTCACGAAGGTAGAGGAGCGCATTGGGGCGCATGCATGCCCTCTTGATATCGTACACATTGATTAAAGCTCAATAGGGGAAGATGTAGCAGTTAAAGGAAGATACGGCATTTTTACCCCTCTACCTGGCCATTGGCTCTCCCCCAGGCCGTCCGGAAGGCCACCGCTGCGCTGGAGCACGCGGCAGCTGCCAGGGGTAGTAGTGGTGGTGACAGCGAAGCAGGCGGGCGGGGAGCAGGAGCAGGAGCAGGAGCAGGAGCAAGAGCACAGCGGGCAGCAGCGGGCTCAGCGGGGGCAGCGAGGTTGGCAGGCTCTAAGAGGCCGCGGGAGGAGCCCGAAGTCATTGATGTGGATGCAGAGGGGTCGGAGGACGGCATAGAGTCCGCAGGGGAGGGAGCAGAGGAGGAGGAGGAGCAGGGCAACGGCCGGCGGGGGCGGGAGGGGGGGCAGCAGCCGGCCATGTCGGCGGGTACGGCACAGGCCGTACTGGCGGCGCGGGACGGTTGCGTCGCGCCGTTGACGGTTGTGACGGTTGACGTCATGGCGGTCACGCACGACGGCGCCAACCGCACGCCGCTGACCGCCAAGGACGACCCTGTGATCTGCGTGGCGTGCGATGTGCGGCAGTACGCCACGGGGGCGGCGGCGGGCGCAGCGCGCGGGCCGGGGCCGAGGGTCGTCTTCCTGGTCACAGGTGAGCAACTCAGTCTCCCTCTTTACCGACCCAGCCTTGCATACGTGCAAATATCGGCATAGCCTGCGGACCAGCTTAAGCTCGTACTGCGTTGCACGCGCACGTTGGGTGATTTTCGAGGCCCTTACCTGTCGTATCTCGTACGGCGTACGGCAGGTCCGCACCCGCCCCGCCCGCCGCCGCACCTGCAGCACGTGGACCTGCGGCTCTTCCCCACGGAGCAAGACATGCTGCTGGTAAGGGTACGCGTGAAGAGCGTACATTGGCAGGGGTTGCCGACACCGTGTGTTATGTTGATGTCGGTGTGTTTACGTCAGCGTTGGTGTGTTATGTTGACGTGCTTGTTGTGTCAGACCATATGGTAGGGGTGCGTGGAGTCTGTGTGGGACCTTGGCGGAGTGGGACATTCATCGGCCAGGGTTACGGGGTCAGGAGGCAACCTTGTTTACTCGTAGAGTGCGAGTGATACGAGTAGTTCTGGAATTTGAGCGTGCAAACACAGCGTGTGACACGGCAATGCAAGCCGGGCGCTGGTTCTGAGCAGCACCTGGCAGCAGCACAACAACAGACACCCACGGGCACAGTGTTCAGCTTCCCGTACACCCTACAGATACGCATCGCAGTCCTTGACCTTCCCTTGCGGTGTCCAGCTCTGGCCTACGTGCTGCGCCGTAGCTGTACGACATACCGCGGGCCCGCATGATGTGTCGTACGTGCCGTACAGGCGTGGAAGGACTGGCTGTTGGCCGTGGACCCAGACATCATCGCCACGTTCCAGGTGGGGGCACATGCGCAGGAGGCACAGACAAGCAACAGCACCGTCATCTGTAGTACTACACACGTCGCATATATAGCATGGGGCAGCTGGGCAGGGGACGACAAGCGGCGCGCAGCGCAGTTTTGCCCTTCCCATGCCCTTCCAGACCTCGACACACGCCTTACCAGAGTCCCAGCGCGCTGCAATGGTTGCTGACGGCGCGTGTGAGATTCCGCACCCCGTGCGTTTGTGGCACCGACAGCATGTGCTGTGCCGCAGTTATGTCAAATACGTTGAGAATGTCCTCGATCTTGTGCACGGGACCACGCCCAGGTCCGCGACACTCTGGGCGCCCTGCGCGACCGCTTCGAGCGCCTCCGGCTGGAGGGAGGGGGCCTGCTGGTCAGCCGCCTGGCGGGGCAGCCGGGGGCAGGGGCAGGGGCAGGAGCAGCAGGCGGCGGCGGCGGCGGGCGGCGTGGCGCGAGCCCGCTGGTGGTCAAGAGCGTGGTCATGTACTCTGCGGCGTGGGTTAAGAGCCAGAGCCGCATGGCAAGCACCAGCAACCAGGTGCGTGGACGGTGGAATGCGATCAGCTGCTAGCATGTTGCTGCTGACGGGCGCACATGCAGTTGCTAGCATGTTTGGGGGTGCCGCGTGACTGCCGCCATGCCTGAGGGTTTACCGGCGCCGGGGCGACTGTGTGTCTTGCGCCCGCAGGAGACGTTCCGTGCAGACATCCGGGGGCGGGTGGTCATGGACGTGCTGCGGCAGGTGGGCAAGGAGAGGCGTGCGTGCTATGGGGCGCAACGGTGCCATTGTATCACATACCGGCCGTGTACCGGCTGCGTGAAGGGCCCCGCTGTATCCTTGAACAGGCAGGCCCAAGGGCCCCGACCCCACAGCTCGGCAGCCACCAAAGCCATGCACGTCCCAATGAGAAGGTCTCGTCGTCGTCGAGATCCCCGCTGCTCAAAGACAGCCGTCCAGCTGTATGCGGCCCATACCAGTACGCCTCCTCCCTCTTTTGCCCCTGCACGTCCCACGCCCGTATTCCCCTCCCCATTGCCCCCTCCCTCTTTACCCACACGCCCCTTGCTCCCAGGTGCTGACCGGCCAGTCCCTGGCCACCTTTAGCCTAGTGGATTGCTGTCAGTCCCTCCTGGGGGAGACCCTAGAGGTGCTCAGCCCCACAGCCCTGTTCCGCCTGTGGGACCAGGCCCGGGGGCAGGCCCCGCCACAGCCGCCTGCGACGCCAGGTGCCAGCCGTACCCTGCTAGGGAGAAGCCAGGCTGGGGGTGTGGGTGGGGGCGTGATTGGGGCAGGGAGCGGGAGCGGCGGCGGAATGGCGCCTGCAGCGGCGGCGGCGGTGGCGGGCGCCGGCGTGGCGCGGCTGGTGTCGTACATCGTACGGCGGGTGGACGTTGTCGTGCGGCTGCTGGCGCGGCTGGCGACGCTGCCTGAGGCGCTGGAGATGGCGCGCGTGACGGGGCTGACGCTGCCGCAGGTGGGACCAGCCTGTCGCATCAGTGCGAGATCAGCAGTTACCACATATATATGTATGACTTCGGGTCTATGCGTGTGCGATACATTCAGCGGCATTGCCGGAGAAGCTCGCGCTCGTGTTTGCATGTGTGGATTGCAGTAGCCGGTTGACGGTTTGTGGTTGCCGTACGCGGCGCAGGTGATGTACAACGCCCAGATGATCCGCACGTGGAGCCTGCTGCACCGCAACGCGCACAGGCAAAAGTGAGTACGGCAGCGACGTACGGCAGGCCTTGGGTGGTTGCGGCGGCGCGCGGTGTGGACACCCCATTGGCAGCTTTCTCCGCTTGCAGCAATCACCATACAGCACAGGGGAGGGCGCCACCGTTGGCTGGCAAACTGCGGGCACCACACGTGACATCTGTAACGTTGCACATGCACTCAGGCATGGTCCCTGCAGCAGCGAAGCGGTACCGCTACCCCACACCTGCTGGCATGTCTCATACGTGCATCATGCTGCACCCCTCCGCCGCGAAACGTGGAGCACTTCACTATCAGTAAACTAAACAACTAACAAACTAATAAACGAACGAACGAGCTAACCAATCAACTTCTTTCCCCGGCTGCAGCTACATCATCGGCGGGCGGCTGGAGGGCGGCAACCTGGTGGAGAGCCCCTACCTCATGCACCCCATTGAGAACCGCACGGCAGGCAAGTAGTGCCAGGCAATGGCAAGTAGTGCCATGTGCTACCTCACTGGGAACTCATGCACCCCAGTGAGAGCCGCACGGCAGGCAAGTAGCGCAATGCGGCAGGCAAGTAGCACAGCTGGCCGTTGCGAGTCTACCGTACACAGGTGTCTATGGCATGCGCTACCTCACTGGGACCTCATGCACCCAAGTGGGAGCCGCACGGCAGGCGAGTACAGCGAGTACTATTCCAGCCGGCGAGCTGGCAGCCACCTTAACAGCGGGCAGCGGATCACGGCCGCATTACCTTGCCAGCCCTGGACCCACGGCACTAGCCGAATCAGCATGGGATGGGGCTTGAATGCGAACTCGGTGCAGACTCGCAACCGCGACCCAGCCTTGTATGCACTGCGCCGCCTACAAGGTCACACAGCACGCACACTCCCTACTCCTGCAATTCCCTGCACAAACCAAGTCCCTTGCATCAAGCAACACCTAATCACATGCCGTGCTGCCTGCCGTACTGCCCGCCGTACTGCCGTACACGCAGGCCTGTACCGCACGCCCGTGGCCACGCTGGACTTCGCGTCGCTGTACCCGTCGCTGTACCGCGCGCACAACCTGTGCTACACCACACTACTGCACCCCGACGACGTCAAGCACGTGGGCAGGGAGCGATGCAACTGGACGCCCTCGGGGCACGCCTTTGTGAAGCACGAGGTGCGACGGGAAGGGAAGGGAAGGGAAGGGTCGGGTGGGCAACCGCAGGGCGGGATGGACGGATCAAGGGTGGCGGAGGGGCCTGGCGTACCTACAGTACACCCTGACAACAAAATGGACGGCGGCAGGAAGGGATGCAACTGGACTCCCTCGGGCCGTGCTGATGTGAGGCACCAGCTGAGTTAGGGGGAGGGGAGGGAGGGACGGGCCGTGACGATTTGCATGGCTTTGGGCGTGCTGAGCTTGTAAGGGGCACATGCGTCACCTTCGGTGACTGGAGCTGGGCGGACTCATGCTCCCGACCACACCGTTGTGCTGAAGCTGCTAAACGCGCTCAGTACAACCTTTGGTAGGTGATTTCAAAGTAAGAAATGTGCAGTCGCAGGTGGGTCGCGCCTTGCTGTTGGCGGGTGGGAGCACAGCCAGTGGACCCATAAGCCAGCAACTGACCAACTGCACCACAGGTGGCCGCACAGACGGAAGGATTTGCTGCTTCTCGCCCTGCAGCTGGCTGGCGGCCAAGGCCGACCAACTGGCGGTCAAGGGCGATGCACTTCACAAGGCGCCTAGGGCCGCACACGTGCTCCCCAGGGCATGCATCGTCAAGACCGCCCTCGCCAAGGTGGGTCAGCCAGGGAGGGTTGATGCATTGCATGCCAAAGGCATTCACTTGGGGCCATTTCCCCGCCAGGTGCTCTGGCCCACGAGTGAGTGCCTTTGGCATGCAGGCAGCGACTGCCGTTGCCCTGGTTGACTTGCCTAGGCCGGGGCGATCTTGACGACGCCCGCCCTGGAGAGCGGGTCCGCGGCGATGAGCTCCGTCTTGTGGAGTGCATCACCCTTGGCCGCCACTTGGCCGCCCTTGGCCGTCAGCTGCAGGGCGAGTCACAGCGATTCCCTTCCGCCTTGGCGGCCACCTGTGGTGCAGCACAGGCGCGTTAGGGGCAGAAAACGGGGCGGGGGGCGGGCCGTAACAATGTGTGCGTGCTTTGGGCGTCTTGTACTGGTCTGGAGGGGGCTGTGCGTCATCCTACTCAGTCAATTGAGTTCGGCGCACTCGGGCTCTGGACCGCACGGCTGTGCTGAAGCTGTTGTGAAGCTGCGGTCGCAAGTGGGTTGCGCCTTGCCGAGCGGGTGGGAGCACAGCCGGCTGAGACACAGGCCAAGCAACTGACCAACTGCGCCACAGCTGGCCGCACAGACGCAAGGATTGCTGCATCTCGCCCTGCGGCTGGCGACCAAAAGTCACCAGCTGACTGCTAAGGGCGAGGTGCAGCGGTTCTTGGGTTTGTGCGGCCACCTGTGGCGTAGTTAGTCAGTTGCTTGGCTTGTGGCTCTGTTGGCTGTGCGCCCACCCGCTCGGCACGGTGCGACCCACCGCCGCGAGTTGGTCGTCCTTGCGCGCCGGCTGCAGGGTGAGATGCAGCGACTCTTCCGTCTTGGCGGCCACCTGTTGCGCAGCACATGCGCGGCAGGGGCAGGGAAGCGGGTGGGGGCCGGGCCGTGACAGCATGTGCGTGCTGTGGGCGTTCTTGTGCTGGTGAGGGGCCTGTGCGTCACCCTCGGTCAATGGAACACGGTGACCTCCGGACACGCCTTCGTGCAGCACCAGGTTCGGGAAAGGGGGAGGGAGGGAGGAGCGATCGTAGTGTCGCGCGTGTGCATGCTGATGACAAGTCTGCGTTCTCTTTTACCGCATCTCGATGACCTGGTGGACGAGACGATGGGGGTGTACGACGGTTGCTGGTGTACGGATTGGGCATGGGGCGGGGCCCCGCCCGGATACCGGTACACCGTGTGTTTTACCGTTACCTTGCGGCCGCGAGTACGCCTCCTCTGCAGGTGCGCGCCGGCATCCCGCCCTCATGCGCCAACTGCAATGTCACTTGCCCGTTGTGCGTGTGTATTAGCGCCCCACACGTGTGTGTATTAACGCCCCCCTGCCTGCAGGTGCGCCCCGGCATCCTGCCCTCCATCCTGGCAGCCCTCATGACAGCCCGCGCCGCCACCCGCGCCGCGCTAAAGGCGGCGCCCAAGGGCGACGCGGCGGCGGTCGCCGTGCTGGACTCCCGGCAAAAGGCGCTCAAGCTAACCGCCAACGCATTGTACGGCTTCACAGGTAGGGCTCATTGTGGACCACAGTACCGTACCACACAGCCTACCGAACTACGAGCGAACCTGACTGTATGCACTATGGCACCCCCTGAACCTATGTGTGATCGCTGGAACTGAAGGGTGCTATGCGAATTGTGGTTGTTTCGCAGGCGCGGGGGCGTCTCCCCTGCAGTGCCCAGCCCTGGCCGACAGCTGCCTGGCGCTGGGGGCCGCGGCGTGCCGAGCTGCCATAGCCATGGTGGGGGAGGCGGTGGCGGCGGGGCGCCTGGCGGAGGCGGCGGAGGGAGAGGCGGCGGCGGCGGCGAGGGCCAAGGGGGCGGCGGCGGCGGCGGGAGGCTTCCGCGCGGCGGCGGACGGCGCGCGGGTCATTTACGCGCAGACCGACAGCCTGTTCGTGCTTTTTCCGAAGTAAGATGTTTTAGATGACATTTTATGAAGCAGCATGCCATAAGCTTTAGGATTTAGACTGACCAAAATGCCATAAGCTTGGTCGTAGTGTTCCACGATTAGTAGGAAAGTGCTGTGCCACAGGAGCCTAAGTTGCAGCACGAGTCAGGAGGTGGGCAGCTGCCTCGTCACAATGCCGACACCCATTTGTTGCGAACCTGGAGCCGACCGGTAAGTACTGTTATGGACTGCCGCTGAGTCCACCAATACGCAGAGTCCACCAATACGTTCCACCTGGCTCCACCCACAGGGCCACCCCCCTGCAAGCGGTCACGCTGGGAAAGGCGGTGAGCGGTGGGGCCAGGGGCCACGTGGTGCATGGTGTTTTTTCTGTCTCATGTGCACGCCTGGAGCTCCGGCCTGTCCTGCAAGTGGACACCGCGTTTTACGTTGTGCATGATGGTTCTTTGGATGGTGGTGCATGATGGTTCGTTGGTCTCTGTTGCACGCCTGAAGCTCCAGCCTGTGCTGCGGGCGGCAAGCGCGCTTGCGCCAAGACATCCTTGGGGCCATCACGTGCAGCACAGCTTGCTGTCGTACGCTTGCTGTCGTACGCACTGCGCTCCTGCAACCCCCTGCATACCTTCTTTCCCGGTCGGCTAGGACCAACCTACCTGCCCTGCCCCCTGCACTCCCCCGCCCCCACCCCGCAGGCCGCCTCGCTGGTCACTGCCGCCATGCCGCCCCCCATGGAGCTCAAGTACGAAAAGATCATGGCACCGTAAGTCGTACTGTCGTACCGTCGTGCCGTACGCCGTACCGCTGTACAGCACGGCGCGGGCGGCGCGGGCGGGTGTGGAAAGGCAAACTGCAGGCCCTGTTGCTCGCTGCCCGCGATACACACCGGCCGCATCGGCGGGCTCTCCACCTCTTCTGCTGCATTCAGCTTCCTGTTTCTGCACGTTGCCCATTCTTTAGTTAGGCACAAAACCGTCATTGCCGCACGCGTTTTATCCACCTTCCCCCAGCTTCCTGCTGCTGCACGTGAACCGCTACGCCGGGCGGGCCCTGGAGACGGAGGAGGACGCGGCGGCGCCGGGGGAGCGGGGCAAGCTGCTGGTGGGTGGGTTTGTATTAGCGCTACTGGGTGTGTATTAGGTTGGTGTGTACCGAAACCGCCGGGAGAGCGGGCCAGGCTGCTGGTGGATGAGGAATGGGGGGTGGGCGGTAGGGAAGGCAAGACGCAGTCTGTATCGAGGTTCAATAACGAGGCGTGCCATTCTATGCCGGTTGCAAGCGTACCGGTACTGTGGCCATGGGTGCCTATGCAACCACATCTGAAGCACCTACGGACACGTGCCGTCTGCTGTGCCGCACTCTGTGCCGTACAGGTCAAGGGCGTACGCAGCATGTGGCGGCAGTCCGCACCCATCGTCAGCGAGGTCCTGCAGGTAGGGGGTGTGGGGGCCCGGGTAGGGCTGTGGGTTATGGGGGCCGTGGGGGTCTGGGGGCTGAGGGGGTGAAAGTGTAGGGTTGCGGGGCCTGCGGCGGCGTGTGCGTGTGCTGGGTCTGAGGTGAGGGGCGTTGCGGGGTGATGGGCTTCGTTTGGGGATGTGGCGGGGGCTGGTCCTGCAGGCAGGGGGTATGGGCTGTGACGTGTGAGGTTGGCAGAGTTCCGAGGGAACGCAGCTGAGCCGATTACCTACCTACATCGCTGTATGCAAGCAGTTTGTATGTGCGTCCGCTGTACGGCGCATCTGATCCTGCTGGCGGCGTGGGAGGTGCGCACACGTGCGGTGCTGGCACGTGTCTGAACGCGTACACACCCTCATGCCCTCCCCCACCTAATACACAGGGCTGCCTGCAGCGCATCCTGATGCAGGACGACGTGGCGGCAGCGCACACGTGTTGCTAACATGTGGCGTAACACACACCCTCATGCCCTCCCCCACCTAACACACAGGGCTGCCTGCAGCGCATCCTGATGCAGGACGACGTGGTGGCGGCCGCTGCCTTTGCGGAGGGCCAGGTCCACCGCCTGCTGAGCGGCCGTGTGGAGCTGTGCGACCTGGTCATGACGGGAGGTGGGGACACGGGGCGTGTGTATTAGCGTTGGTGGTAGTGTGTATTAAGGGGCCGTTTGGAGCTGTGCGACCTGGTCATGACGGGAGGTGGGGGCAAGGGTGTGTGTTAGGTTGGTGGTAGTGTGTTAAGAGGGGCCGTGTGGATCTGTGCGACCTGGTCATGACAGGAGGTGGGGGCACGGGGCGTGTGAATTACCGTTGATGGTAGTGTGTATTAAGGGGTCGCATGGAGCTGTGCGACCTGGTCATGACGGGAGGTGGGGGCACGGGGCGTGTGAATTACCGTTGATGGTAGTGTGTATTAAGGGGTCGCGTGGAGCTGTGCGACCTGGTCATGACGGGAGGTGGGGGCATGGCGGGTGTGTGTTGGGTGGTGGTGTGTATTAGCGGCCGTGTGGAGCTGTGCGACCTGGTCACGGCAAGAGGTAGGGACAAGGTGTGTGTTAGGTAGTGGCACTGTGAGTAGCAGCGGCCGCGCTGAGCTGGTCACCGCGTGATGCGGGAAGATGCACAAATCAGCTGTACCGATATCACAAGGCTGTAGATCATACCCCGGACAGGACGTGATGTAGGGCATCCACTCGTGCGCGAAGATACCGGTACGTGGCACCATCCCTTACTGTCTAGTATCATGATATGATTTTTGATAATGAAAAATCATATCATTATCTAATTTGCAAGGGATAGCTCTTCTGCATCCCACCCTCCGAACTCCCTGGCCACTCCCTTCCTCATGGCAGGCCTATGGCGCATCACAGGGGAGCAGGTGGCGGCAGCTGCAGCAGCAGGTGCGCATGTGGGATAGCTTGTTGCGCACAAGGCCCCGACGATATATTATAGTGCTCAAACATACGTTATCCCCGCAAATGCAGATGACGAGGGCGGTGGCCCTGCCTCAGCTGCCGCTGCCCCCGGCGATGACGTGGAGGTGCGGGGCCCGCACGCCCACCTGGCTGTGCGGCTGAGCGGCCGGGACCCCGGGAGGCGCTTCGTGCTGGGCGAGCGGCTGAGCTACGTGCTGCTGGCGGGGGCGAGGCTGCAGGTGCGTGTGTGTTAGCAGCAGGGCGTGTATTAGCGTTGGGGTGTAATGGAGCCAAGGGTGCGGGGCGAGAGGCTGAGCTACGTGCTGCTGGCGGGGGCACGGCTGCAGGTGATTGTGTATTAGCAGCAGGATGTGGATTAGCGTTGGGTTGTAGCAGAGCCAAGGGTGCTGGGGCAGGACTCCTTTGCTTCCACTAGGCACAAGACGGCCGGACACCTTTACAGATGTCGTACTGTCGTCCACGTTGCTGCGGCTTGCATCACATCCCTCCGCAGGACGAGGCGGCAGAGGACCCCCTGGCGGCAGCACAGCGCGGTGCGGGGGCCGACCTGCAGCTGTACTGGCGGAACAAGCTGCTGGTGGGTTAAGGTATCGACGCATTGTGTGTGGAACGCAGGTCAGCGCTCGAAGGGCGCTGCTGGTGCTGGTCAGTGCGCCGCGCCGCGTTTAGCCGTGCACCTGTGCCTCTATCGCTCCCCAACCCTGGGCTTGCCTTCGTCCCGTACCTTGAACCCTGTTACCGTACCCGTGCAATGATTCCTGGCCTTCGTTCCTGTTTTCCTCCGCCCCTCCCTTGTCAGCCGCCCCTCAAGGAGCTGATGGCGCCCTGCCTGTCGCCCTCGGCGCTGTCGGTGGGTATGGGGCCGTGGGGCTCAAGGGGTGCAGTGTCTTCATGGGTGTAGGGCTAACAGGGATGGAGCTGCCGAGCGCGGCGGGCACTGGGTGTGTGGATGTGTGGAACATAGGTCCCCAAGCTGCGGCGGAGGCACCGCATTGCTCGGCAGGAAAGAGAGGTCACTTTCGTGCACTACGTGCGAGCAGTGCAGGCCTTGGGAAACCTCGGTGTGGTTTGTTCCGTCCACCAGGCAGCATGCAAGCATGTTGTGGCCGACAGGGCCTACACTGCAACCAGCATGGTGTCTCGGTCCCCTAGAAAGGCCTACGGCACGTGCCACGAAGGGGCATAACGAAGCGACTACGCAGCTGACCATGCCAAGTATTCCTCCCCCCGCCCCGCCCCCCCCCCCCCCGCAGAACCTGCTGTCGGGCCCACACACGATGGTCCGTGTGGACGTGCTGGAGCAGCAACCGCAGGAGGAGCCCGGGAGCCATGGCAGCGGCAATGGCGGTGGCAACGGAAACGGCGGCGGTGCGGGGGGTGCTGCAGCTGGCTTCGGCAGCCCCAGCCGTGCTGGTGGCGGCGCTGGCGGCGGTGTGCGCGGCCCTGCGCCCGCCAGCCCGCGTACACCCGTCAAGGGGGGCGGGCGGGGCCGCGCGGGCGCGACGCCCAAGTCGCCTCCAAGCGCGGGCAAGGTGAGCTGTTTGCAAGGAAGGGACGCTCCCATTGTGTAGCCCGTACACCGATGTACGGTATGCATGCTGGCGGCGCGCCTTGCACGAATTTAACAGGGGCTAACACCCTTGCCGACATGGCCGTCCCTACACACCCACTCCGCACCCTTAGGGCGGCCGCGGCGCCGCCTCTCCGCTGTCCGGCGGGCGGCAGAGCGGCCTGGGCCAGTTCTTCAGGCAGACTGCCAAGTGCCTGTCGTGCAAGCAGGTGGGCGCACGTGGCTGCTGCAAGTCGCAGGTAGTGGAAGGTGTTGTATGATACCGATATACACTTGGCTGTGATGGGCGAGGTTGGCTTGAGGTGCACGCAGAGTTCGGATTGTGCAAAGTGTACCTGCCTGGCGCCTGGGTGCTTGCAACACGGATGGACGGATGGACAACCGCAAGGAGCTCAAAGCAGTGATGCATCGAACGTCATGCATCGCAGGCCCTTCCCCAGCAGCAGTCGGCTGCGGACGCCCCCGGACTGTGCGCCAACTGCCGCAGGGAGCCCGACACGTGGGTGCCGCGTTAGCTTGGAACGAACGTGTCGTGGGAGCGAATGATTCGGTGCGCCTGGTCTAGCCACTGCTTCACATGAATTATTGTGTTTGTAGGTGTTATTGCTTGACACTTGACACAGAATACCAATCGAGTGTTGCGGTTGCTTGACCCCTGCAGGTGGCCCTCCGTGTACCTGTCCCAGCTGGCGGAGGAGAACGCTGCCGCGGTGCAGCTGGCCAGCGCGCACCGCGCCTGCCTGGCGTGCCACTCGGGGGGCCACCTGGGGGAGGTGCTGTGCGAGAACGGGGAGTGCAGGGCGCTGTACGGCAGGCTGGGGGCGGCGAGGCGGCTGGCGGCGGCGGCGCAGCGGCTGGGGCGAATGGACCTGTGCGAGCCGTGGTAGCGAGGGGCGGTGCTGATGATGCGTTAGGAGACAGTGTTTAGTGCGGCAGCAGTGGCCGCAGAGCGGCAAGCTGCAACCAAGCACGGCCATTGTTGCATCTGGTGCGAGCCGTGGTACGTAGCGTTTGTCGTTAGTTGGATTAGTGGTTGGGTCCGACACAGAGACCAAGTTAAGGAGCTTTGTGGGAAGGGCAGCGCGGGGGGACAACGAGCAGGAACGCTGCAGGTAAAGTGTGGGCAAACCGGGAGTTCCGCCTCGGTGTTGCGGGATTCGGATGTTGGACAGGCATGCACGACGTGCAAGCCGTCGTAGACGCGTACCGGTGCTCGAAGCGGGAGGGAATAAGGACATGTGGAAGAGCTCGGGAGATACCGTTAGCAGGATGGGCCCTTTGCCGCATACGTGCATGATGGGGGTATCAGTTTCCCAGTCTCCTGAAGAAGCCTGAGTATGACACTGCAGGTGGGCCGTAACAGTTGCAGGCCGCAGACGTGTGTCGGGTAATTGCAATCATGTCTTGAGAGACCGGCAAGACTGGCAGGAGATCCATAGTTGTTGTGGAGCCGTGTCGCCTTAACTCGGCACCTTTGGAGGCACCAGCTAACAAGCGGAATAGTGGAGGCATACTTGCTCACATTATGTTTTGCGCAGACGCATGGTCAAGGCTGGTCAAGGCCTCAAGTATCAAGCAAGGGCCCCTGGGACCATCAGGAGGGGATCGGGACCTCCAGGCGCCGCTGTAACGCGTGGAAGACCTCGGTCGTGCCACTTGTTGCTGCCTGGTGCTGCTTGCACGGCAGGGGAAGAGGGGATCGAACCCCCACACCAAGGCCGCAAGGCGTAACGCGTAAGAACTCCGGGATACCGTTCCAACCGAGATTATTTGTACAGACCGTTCCACCAATACCAAATGCGCTCAATGCGCAGGCTCAGGCAGTGGGGAGAGCACCCTGCTGGGCACAGCGGAAGAGAAGCGCCCCGTTCGCACATGATTATTGGGGTCTAGGATAATTGCGATTTGCTGACATTTGCTCCGTTACGCTTTGAAGCTCACTGTTGCACCAACTTGCAAGGTACAGGTATTATCGCTCCAAAACCCTCACCAAGAGGCATAGAGCACGACTCTGCGCACTCAGGGAAATTGCCTGCACCGTATTGCACTCACTGGCCCTCTGTGCCTTGCACTTATAGCCCAGCAATTTGATGGTGCCAAAACAACGCACTGTCGTCAACTGATATCATCGGGCCACATGCGGCAGCACCTCCCCTGGTGGTCCCGGGAGGTAGCCCTAGCGGCCCATACTCGGTGCGCCGGCCAAAAGGAGAAGCAAGCAACACAGACACGCCACCATGCGTAAGGTAATGCCGTTGCTCATCGCACGGGCCACTAAAAAGCGGGTGGAACCTCTGCAGCACTCGCCGAATAGCCCAAGCGCAAACAACAAAAAGCCAGGCTGCGACTGAAAGCCGTGTCCTGCCGTGTCCATGAGCGCTTGGGTTCATACCACTAGTGGTGCCCTCCTGAACGTACGTCAAACGGACACGAACAACTTGAGCGACATGGAGATGGCGGCGACGCACTTGCCCAAACCGCACCCTCCACCGCACACATACACGCCCGCACAGCGACCGAAATGCGGCTACCTTACTTTGCCTCGCCACACCCTGTCTCCTAATCTTGTACCTGTATGCCTGTTCCTGTATCAGGCTCATGTTGCCTGCATCCCGCACCACATTCGCTACAGATCAAATACGCCCGCCGCCGCATGGCAAGAATCCGCAACCGCAAAGCAGCCCCGCGCACGCACTGCCTCCCTGCTGAGGTAGCCCCAGCTGCACCCGCGTCACACTTGATGGACTGCTAAGACACAGTGCCCATGCATGTTGATTGAAAGCAGCATTGTCACCATCTGGACAAGGGTAATTACGCATTCACTTTAGGCAAGGATGAGTCCGGTTTGCATTCACGTAACTTGCAGCCTCAAGCCATATTCGCTAACCTTACCACGCGGGCCCTGCTACCGCCTTCTTGTCTCCCAATGCTCACCCCTGCACCACGTACCAATACCCCGTTCAGGCGACGCAAGAGCTGTGCTCTGCTCGTATGCGCGTTCCTAGCAGCCGCCGCTCATGGTATCCACAACATAGCGTCCACCAGTGTCCTAAAATCGCACAGGCCTGGTCACATGACTGAACCACCCCACCCCTACCAAAGGCGCATGCACGTCAGTTCCAATGCCCTTTCAGCCTAGACCTTTGCTGCATCTCACCCTCATGCAGCTGCCTCCAGCTGCGCGTCAGCCACCACCTTCGTTACCGCTTCATCCACAGGGTCGAGCTCCAGCGCCACACCTGGACCCACAAGCTGCTCCGCCTTCGTCATTAGCTCCTCTCGCAGCCGCTGCTGGCCCTCCGGGCTGGCCGTAAACTCGAACGGCAAACTCCTTATCCAGACAGGTCTACCGCAATAGTTCATCACCATCCGAAACCCATTGCCCGCGTACTTGGCAGTTCGGCTGGTGAACCAGCGCGCCTTGACGTAACTGCTGCCATCTGGCTGCCCCGCTGTCAGTGTAATCTTTGTGCTGAACCGCACCTCCTCCGCATCAGCCCCTGCCCCGTCGTCCCCGTTGCCTGCGGCGCCCTGACCTGCGCCCCCGCCGCCACCTCCATTGCCAACGGCGCCCTGCCCTGCGCCCCCGCCGCCACCTCCATTGCCAGCGGCGGCCTGCCCTGCGCCCCCGCCGCCACCTCCGTTGCCAGCGGCGG
>VFQN01004946.1_pt1 | contig 16932 bp, 17 predicted proteins | sample 3512371 | NCBI WGS metagenome assembly VFQN01 (sample SAMN10412370, study PRJNA504923) | tailings metagenome | isolation source: Replicate 2 from Balatoc abandoned mine | place: Philippines: Itogon, Benguet | collected 2017-08-28 | reverse complement strand
CACGGCGTCTCCGGTTCGCGTCTTTCCACGCCCATCATCATCAATCAGCCGCAATCGGCGATCCTCTGCGTCGGCAAGCTGGAAAAGCGCGTGGTGGTGCGGGAGGTCGTGGGTGTCGATACGATCCAGATCCGGCCGATGGCCTATGTCTCGCTGACCATCGACCATCGCGCGCTCGACGGTCACCAGACCAACACATGGCTCGCCCGCTTCGTCGAGACGCTGGAAGGCTGGCCGCAATGAGCACTTCCGGCGACTATGACGTGCTGGTGATCGGCGGCGGTCCCGGGGGCTATGCCTGTGCGATCCGCGCTGCGCAGCTCGGGCTGAAGACAGCCTGTGCCGAGGCGCGGCCGACGCTCGGCGGTACCTGTCTCAATGTTGGCTGCATTCCCTCCAAGACATTGCTGCATGCGACGCATCTGCTGGAGCTCGCCCGTGACGGCCACATGGCCGGTTTCGGCATCGACACGGGGCCGGTCTCCGTCGATCTCGCCCGGTTGATGGCGCGCAAGGAGTCGACCGTGGCCTCGCTGGCGGGCGGCATCGATTTCCTGTTCCGCAAGAACGGCGTGGACCGCCTGTCGGGTCGGGCGCGGCTCGCAGGATCAGGCCGTGTCGACATCGGCGGCAAGAGCGTCACCGCAAAGGCGATCGTCATTGCTACGGGCTCGCTGCCGACGGGGCTGGGCGGTCTGCAGGTGGACAACGACGCCGGGATTGTGGTCGATTCGACTGGTGCGCTGTCCCTCCCCCGCATACCCGGCCGGCTCGCCGTCATCGGCGGCGGAGCGATCGGCCTTGAACTGGGCTCGGTCTGGCGGCGCCTTGGTGCTGCCGTAACGGTCGTAGAGCTGGCGGACAGCATCCTGCCTGGCATGGACGCCGATATCCGCGCGACGATGACGAAACTCCTGGTGCGGCAGGGCATGGAGATCCTCGCTTCTACTGGCGTTTCCGGTGCTAAAATCCGCAAGGACGGTGCCATCCTCAAACTGAGGGGAGCGGAGGGCGAAGTCTCGGAACTCGCCGCCGACGTCGTGCTGGTCGCCACGGGGCGGCGGCCGAATACGGGCGATCTTGGGCTGGAAACGGCCGGCATCACTCCGGACATAGGCGGTTTCATTCCGGTCGATGCGCGCGGCCGGACGGTGGTGGACGGCATTCATGCGATCGGCGACGTGACACGCGGGCCGATGCTCGCGCACCGCGCCGAAGACGAGGGCATCGCCATGGCCGAGCGGCTTGCCGGTCGGCCCGGTACGAGCAATTCCGCCATCGTCCCGGCAGTCGTCTACACCGATCCGGAGGTCGCCGCCGTTGGCCGGACCGAAGAGAGCCTGAGGGCGGAGGGGATCACCTACCGCGCCTCGGCCTTCCCGATGCTGGCCAACAGCCGGGCAAAGGCGAACGGCAGCACGGAGGGTTTCGTCAAGCTTCTGGCGGACGAGGCGAGCGGCGTCGTGCTTGGTGCGCATATGGTCGGCACTGTCGCCGGTACGATGATCGCGGAGGTCGCGCAAGCGATGGAGTTCGGGGCGACGGCGGAGGATATTGCCTATACCTGCCATGCCCACCCGACGCACAACGAAGCGATCAAGGAAGCGGCCCTCGGTTTTTTCGGGGCGGCCATTCATAGCTGAGCGCGATGATACCGGCGCCGTCAACGCTTGACCGGTTGCCGTGGCAGGGGCTGAAATTTTCTGGCGATGATTGCTGTTCCCCGTGATACCGTGCGCTCCGTCGGCGGGGTCGCCGTGTAAAATTCAATCTATACAATCTCTATAGAATGTGATCTTTTTGACCAATTAAGCCTGTGCGCCCTGAAACGCCAATCCGCGAGGAGCAGACGACATGGGTATGATCTCATCAGCGTTCGACCGTCCGTCGCGAACCGCTGCCATCATCGGCAGCGAAGACGAGGCGTTGACCGTTGCTGGCACGATTGCCGGCATCTTCGCCGACGGGGAAGCGGCCCAGACCGCCCAGGCCCGCCTCGACCTTCTCTCCCGTTCCGGCCTGTTCGGCATTTCGGTACCCACCGAGCACGGCGGGATCGACGTTTCCAACACCGTGTTGGCGGATGTCTGTGCCGTGGCGGCCGCACAGTCGGCAACACTTGCCGATATCCTGGCCGCTCATTTCGTGGCGCTGGAGCATCTGCGCAGCTATGGTACGGACGGCCATCGTTCCGTGGTGTTTTCCGCCACCCTCGCCGGTGCCCGGCTCTGCCGGGCGGCAGCGAGGCGCAACGGACAGGATGCCGACGCCCTGCCATTGGCCGCGAGCGGCCATGCCTGGCGCCTGAGCGGCGAAGCGCTCTGTACCCCCTGTACTCGCCATGCAGACTGGCTGATCGTGCCGGGGCGCAGCGAGAGCGGACGGACGATGGGCGTCCTGCTGGCGACCCGCATCGAGGGGTTGCACTATGTCGCCAACAGCTGCGAACCGGTGGACAGGTCCGTGCCGTCGGCGGAACATGTTCTCTTCAAGGATGTCGCCGTCGATGCCGACGCGGTGCTGCATCCGCCGGCCGAGACGGCGGTGCCCCAATCGCTGGAACTGCTTCTGGAGGCCGCCCGGCAGCTGGGTGCGGGCCGGCACGCATTCGAGCGCCTACTGCGCGCCGATCACGGCGATCTTCTCGAGACGGGTCTGCTGTCCGCCCGCCTCGCCGCCGCGCAGGCTATGATGGCGGAAGCCGGCCGCACTATCGATGCGGCCCAGATCGGCCTTGCGGACCAGCACCGGACGAACGCCTTCCTCGCCTCCACGGCTGCCCTTGCGGTGGCGCATGAGGCCGCAAACCACGCGCGCAAGGCGATAGACCGCAGCCCATCACCAGTGGCCGTCTCCCCGTTCCTTGCCACTGTCCTGCAGGAAAGCGGCCGGCTACGGCGCCAGGGGCATCCACACCCGCCGGAACAGGAAGGTTAGGGTTCTACGCGGAGCGCTGTGAGGCGCTCCGGGTTATCCGACGCGCTTTTCCAGTGCTTCCTCGTCGATCATTGCGCTGGCACCGGGCACGGCAACGAACTGTTCGAGCGTCATCGTGTCGAGGATGGAGGCAATGGCGTCGCGCACATCGGTCATGGCGCGGCGGACCTGACAGGCTTCAGGGTTGGCGCAATCCTCACAGGCCTCATAGGCCGTACGGCTGGCGCAGCGGATCGGCGCCAGCGGGCCGTCGAGCACGCGGATGGCATGGCCGATGCGGATCTCCGATGCAGCGTGGGAGAGCGAATAGCCGCCGCCCGGCCCCTTCTTGGAGCGCAGCATGCCGGCATTGCGCAGTTCCAGCAGGATCGTGTCGAGGAATTTCTTCGGAATGTTGTTGCGGAGCGCGATCTCGCTGACGAAAGCGGTTTCGCCGGGTGCCAGCCGCGCCAGATCCACCAGGGCCTTCAGTCCGTATTTTCCCTTTTTCGTCAGCATGTCGGCCTGCTTTCCATCAGCATATGTGCATCACCGGATATGCCCGGCAGCGCGGACACGCGCATCGCGTCCGGCTCGGTTTCCGTCCGTCGTCCTCGGGAAGATCGATCGGCTCACCCATGACGGGTGATTCTGGCTCATTCTTGGCACCGGAGTGCGAAAAACATATAAAAACAATATAATTTATTTTTCAGTGATCCTGCAAGGAAATTGGCATTTTTGCCAAGTGCTTATGCGGATTTTCCGCCCTGGCGTGCCCATTTGGCATCATTTTCCACTCTCGCCGATCCTTTCCGCGAACTCCTCCTTGCACGGGGCCTTGCATGGCGGTTTTCCGGTGCGCGCGACTCGTTTCAGCAGCGCCGTCGGAAAACGCAAAACCAATCGCGAGGATGCCACTAAATTGAGGCAAATATTTCTCTACTAAATTTATTGAATATATAGCCTTGAATGACCGGCCCGCGACTAAACCCGGGCGACGGCTTTTTGAGGAGAGACCCATGACCACGACCCGCAGGACCCTGCTTGCCGCGACGGCCGCCCTTGCCCTCACCGCTTCGTTCAGCACTGCCTTTGCCGAAGAGGTGACACTCAATATCGGTTACCAGCCGATCGTAGAACCTTCTCGCGTGCCGCAGGCCGACGGTACCTATGAGAAGGTGACCGGCGCCAAGATCAACTGGCAGAAATTCGATGGCGGTGCCGACGTGATCGCCGCCATCGCTTCGGGTTCGCTGGATATCGGCTATGTCGGCTCGTCGCCACTGGCCGCCGCGTCCAGCCGTGAATTGCCGATCGAGACGATCTTCGTCGTCGGCCTCATCAGCGAGGCCGAGGCGCTTGCCGTGAAGTCCATCGAGAAACCGGAGGATCTTGCAGGCAAGAAGATCGCGACGCCCTTCGTCTCCACCGCGCATTACAGCCTGCTGACGGCGCTGAAGCACTGGAAGGTCGATCCGAAGTCGGTGGAGATCCTCAATCTGCGTCCGCCGGAAATTGCGGCCGCCTGGGAACGCGGCGATATCGATGGCGCCTATGTCTGGGATCCGGTGCTCGCCCAGCTGAAGAAGAGCGGCAAAGTTCTCGCCACCTCGGCGGATGTCGCCGAGTGGGGCGGTCCGACCTTCGATGCCTGGATCGTCAGCAAGAAATTTGCCGAGGAGCATCCGGATGTCGTGACGGCCTTCGTGAAGGTGACGGGCGATGCGACGGCGGCCTATCGCGCCAAACCAGAATCCTGGAACGCCACCTCGCCGGAAGCTGAGAAGATTGCACGCCTGACAGGCGCCAAGCAGGACGAAGTGCCGGCACTCCTGAAGGGCTACATCTTCCCGACGCTGGAAGAGCAGGCCGGCGAGGCGTTGCTCGGCGGCGGCACGGTGAAGGCGGTGGCCGACACGTCGGCCTTCCTGCTGGAACAGGGCAAGATCCCCGCGGCGCTCTCTGATTACGCGCCTTATGTCTCCACCCGCTGGGTGACGGATGCGACGAAGCTCGCCTACTGACCCGGTGAGACAATCCCGCGGCGGAAGGGCCTGGCAGCGTTATCGCGCTGCCGGGCCTTCTTCCGATCGATCGCCCACGCTTCCGGAGGTTTCATGAGTACCCTGACATTCCGCAACGTTTCGCTGCGCTATCCGCCGAGGGCGGGGCGCACCGGCGCGGAGGAAAAACTGGTCCTCGACGGCATCAATCTGCAGGTCGCATCGGACGAACTGGTCGCCATCATCGGGCGATCAGGCTCCGGCAAGACGAGCCTGCTCAATCTCGCCGCCGGTTTCCTCGATCCCACCGCCGGCACCGTCACCGTGGATGGCGTACCCATCGACGGGCCGGGCGCCGACCGGGCGGTCGTTTTCCAGGACGATGCGCTCTATCCCTGGCTGGACGCGCGGGACAACATCGCCCTTCCCTTCAAGCTGAAAGGCGTGCCGCTTGCCGAGCGCCGTGCGCGGGCGGAACAGTTTCTCGCCCGTGTCGGCCTTGCCGATGCCGGTAACCGGCGGATCTGGGAGCTCTCCGGCGGCATGCGCCAACGGGTCGGTATTGCCCGAGCACTCGCCGCCGAGCCGCGGTTCCTGCTGCTCGACGAACCGCTCGGCGCGCTCGACGCCCTGACACGCACGCGCATGCAGGAATTCCTGCTGCGCATCAAGGCGGAAAGCGGAGCGGGCGCCCTGCTCATCACGCATAGCATCGAGGAGGCGCTGCTGCTCGGCACGCGCATCGTCGTCCTGTCACCCCATCCGGGTCGCCTGACGGCGGAGATCGAGGCGGGCTTCAATGCGGAGGTGCTGAACGGTGCATCGGTCGCTGCGGTGAAGGCCTCGCCGATCTTCAAGCGCATGCATGCCGGCCTGACCGGCCTCATCCACGCCTCCGCGCAAGAGGAGATTGCCGCATGACACTTTCGACTGACATCGATGCCCTGCCGCAGGTGACGGAAACGCAGCCGGTGAAACGCCTGCCGAGGGGGCGGTCGCTACCGGTGGCCATCATCTCGGCCGTCACGATCGGCGTGATCATCGCGGCCTGGGGGCTGGCCTCCGTCTACGCGCTCGTCTCGCCGGTCTTCCTGCCCTCCCCGCGGCAGGTCGTGCTCGCGCTCTACAATCTCGTCGTCACGGGGTTCGTCGACGCGACGCTGGCAGAACATGTCGGCGCCAGCCTCACCCGCATCTTCGGCGCGTTGATCGCCTCCATCCTCATCGGCATTCCTGCCGGCATCGCGATCGGCACGAGCCGCCTTGGCCGCGGCGTTCTCGACCCTATCGTCGAATTCCTGCGGCCGCTGCCGCCGCTTGCCTATCTGCCGCTGATCATCATCTGGGTCGGCATCGGCGAGGCCTCGAAGATCACGGTCATCGCACTTTCCATGCTGCCGTCGATCATCCTGTCGACCTCCGCCGGCGTGCGCGGGGTTTCGAAGGATCACGTCAATGCGGCTCGCTCGCTCGGGGCGAGCCGGGCGCAGGTGTTGCGCGAGGTGGTGCTGCCGAGTGCCGTGCCGTCGATCCTCACCGGCGTGCGCATCGCGCTCGGCGCCGGCTGGACGACGCTGGTGGCGGCCGAGCTGGTGGCTGCGACGAGCGGTATCGGTTTCATGATCCAGTCGGCGGCTCAGTTCCTCGTCACCGACATCGTCATTGCCGGCATCATCGTCATCGCGCTGATCGCCATCCTCCTGGAATACATCGCCCGGCAGATCGAGCGGCGCCTGGTGCCCTGGGCGGAACACAGCTGAGGTTCGGGCGGAGCCTGAAAGGAAACGGCCGCCTCCTGGTCAGAAGTGGCGGCCGTTCTCCGGTGTGCTGGATCTCACCCGCGGTGGTCGAGGCGGGCGGTCAGGCGATCGCCCAGCCACTGGATGCCGCAGACGAGCACGATCAGCACGGCGACAACCGCCACCATCACCGATGTCTCGAAGCGCTGGTAGCCGTAGCGGATGGCGAGGTCGCCGAGGCCGCCCGCGCCGATGGCGCCGGCCATGGCAGAGGCGCCGATCAGCGTGACGAGCGTGACGGTGAAGCCGGCAACGATGCCGGGCAACGCCTCGGGGATCAGCACTTCCCGCACGATGGTCCAGCGGTTTCCGCCCATCGCCCGCACCGCCTCGATCAGGCCGCGATCGACTTCACGCAGCGACACCTCGGCGATGCGCGCATAATAGGGTGTCGCGGCGATGGCGAGCGGCACGATGGCCGCCCAGGTGCCGATCGACGTGCCGACGATGAGGCGCGTGACCGGAATGAGCGCGACCAGCAGGATGATGAAGGGCACGGAGCGGAAACCGTTGATGACGGCGCCGAGCACACGGTTGATCCAGAGGTTTTCCGCAATGCCGCCCCGCGCGGTTGCGACCAGCGCAAGGCCGAGCGGCAGGCCGAAGACGAGCGAGATGACGCCGGAGGCCGCCGTCATGACGACGGTTTCCCACAGCGAACGGACGAGCAGTTCAAGCATGACCGGCGACATGGCCGAGGACCTCCACCTGTGCGCCGGAGCGCTCTGCAAGAGTTGTGAAACGTGCAGTGGCCTCGGCCGGCACGGCGATGAAGAAGCGGCCGACCGCCTGTTCCTGGATATGGTCGATGCCGCCGTGGATCAGCCGGTAGCCGTCCGGAAACGCGGCGGAAAGCTGCTGAAGGAACGGGCCCGTGGCCGCAGGGCCGGCGATATCGACACCGAGGATGGCCTCGCCAACCACATCCGCGACCAGCGTCTCGGCGATATGGGCCGGCAGCTGCGGGCGGATGCCGCTGAGAAGGCTCTTCGTCGTCTGTGCCAGAGGCGTCGCGAAGACCTGCCAGACCGGACCTTCCTCCACGATGCGGCCGGCGTCGAGCACCGTTACGCGGTCCGCGATGGAGCGCACCACTTCCATTTCGTGGGTGATGAGCAGGATGGTGAGGCCGAACTTGCGGTTGATATCCTTCAGCAGCGTGAGGATCGCCCGGGTCGTTTCCGGATCGAGCGCCGAGGTCGCCTCGTCGGAAAGCAGCAGCGCCGGGCTTGCGGCGAGTGCCCTTGCAATGCCGACACGCTGTTTCTGGCCGCCGGAAAGCTCCGACGGATAGGCCTTCGCCTTGCCCGAGAGGCCGACGAGTTCGATAAGCTCGGCCGCGCGTGCCAGACGTTTGGCCTTCGGCCAGCCCTCGATCTTCAACGGCAGGGCGATGTTTTCCTCGACGGTCTTGGCCGAGAGCAGGTTGAAGTGCTGGAAGATCATGCCGATGCGGCGGCGCAGCGGTTGCAGATCCGCCTCGCCAAGGCCGGTGATCTCGCGACCTTCGATGGCAATGCTGCCGCTGTCCGGCCGTTCGAGGCCGTTGAGGCAGCGGATGAGCGTCGACTTGCCGGCACCGCTGCGGCCGATGATGCCGAGGATTTCGCCGCGGCGCACCGTAAGCGAAACGCCGTCGAGCGCGGCGGTTGTGCCGAAGCGGCGCCGCACGTCGGCGAGACGCACGACATCGTCCTGCCGCGCGACGGCTTCGGCCGCCTGTCTTGTCACATGGGTGTTCATTTCGGTTCCCTTCCGGAAACGACAAGACAGCCCGCGGCGGCCGAAGGCGCATCGCGGGCTGTCTTGCTGGTTGGATGGCGGCCTTAGTAGGCGCTGATGCCCGTGCCCTTGTAGACGCGGTCGAACTCAGCCTTCACGGCATCGTTCTGGTAGGCTTCGACCAGCGGCTTGACCCAGGCCTCATCCTTCGATTCCGCGCGCACGGCGATGAAGTTGCGGTACGGGTTTTCGTCGACGGGCTCCTGCGCAATGCGGTTTTCCGGGGTGAGCCCGCTCTTCAGTGCCCAGTCGGTGTTGACGATCGCGGCATCGAGGTCATCGACCGAGCGGCCGACGATACCGGCGTCGAGTTCCTTGATCTCGAGGTTCTTCGGGTTCTCGGCGATGTCGGCGATCGTGGCGAGGATACCGGTGCCGTCCTTCAGCTTGATCAGGCCTTCGTTCTGGAGCACGCGCAGCGCCCGGCCCTCGTTGGACGGGTCGTTCGGCACGCCGACGACGGCGCCATCAGGAAGTTCGGCCACCTTGGCGTGCTTCTTGGAGTAGAGGCCGATCGGCCAAACGGCCGTGTAGCCGACCGGGACGATCTTGTAGCCGTGCTGCTGGACCTGGTTTTCCAGATAGGGAAGATGCTGGAAGGCGTTCGCGTCGATTTCGCCGCGGGCAAGCGCTTCGTTCGGCTGAGTGTAGTCGTTGAAGACGACCGCCTCGATGGTGAGGCCCTTCTTGGCGGCTTCCGCGATGACGACGCGCCAGACGTCTTCGTCCTCGCCCGAGATGATGCCGACCTTGAGATCCTTCTTGTCTTCGGCAAAGCCGGGTGCGGGAAGCGAGAAGGTGGAGAGGGCGGCGGCTGCCACCGCGAGGGCCGCGAGTGCGGCGCGGCGGGTGAAGAGGGTGCTTGCGCGGAGTTTCTTGTTGATTTTCGACATGCTGGCCTGCTTTCGCGATTGGGAGGATCGACTGCGAAACATCGTTGTTTCTGCCCTCAAAATCGCAAATGCCGCTTTTATGGACAACGAATGGCGGTTTATTGAGCAGGCGGAAACGGAAATTTTCACTCCCGGATATCGCGGTGCAGCGGAAAATATTTTCTACTGAAATTGTAAACTATGTCGGGTGCCGCAGCGGGCACCGTCCGTCCGGACGCCGGCTCAGAAGGTCGGCGGCGTGTTGATCCAGATCAGCACGGTCTCGCCGTCGTGACGATTGCGCCAGGCATGGCGCCGGCAGCTTTCGAAATAGAGGCTGTCGCCGGGGCCGAGGTCGTGGAACTCGTGGCCGTCGAGCACCATTTCGATGCGACCGGAGAGGACATGCACGAATTCCTCGCCCTCATGCTTGTAGGCGCCGTCCGAGGAAGCGCCGGGGGCGAGCACGAAACGGTGGCAATCCATCATGTTGCGCCCGTCAGCCAGAACCTGGATGGTGACGCCAGGGGAGGTCTCGGGCCAAAACTTCCACTCCCCTGCCCGGACGACCGAGCGGTTTTCCAGCTCCTCCTCGCCGGAGAGTTTCGAGACGGTCGTGCCATAGTAGTCGGCAAGGTCGTGCAGCACGCGGAACGTCACGCCCTGCGAGGTGCGCTCGAAGGTGGAGAGCACGGAGGTCGCGACGCCGATGTCGCCGGCGACCTGGTCGAGCGTCTTACCGGCGGCGTGGCGCAGGCTCCGCAGCTTGCGCCCGACGCCCTGGTGAGCGTCGCCGTCGGAGGCAGGACTGTCATTGGCTGGCTCTTCCGCCTCGAGCGCTTCGCGGATAGCCGCAGGGTTGAGGCCGCGCTCGGTCCTGTACCAGGCGATGCGCTTCAGCCGTGCGACGTCCTCAGCGCTGTATTGGCGGTGACCCGTTTCGGAGCGGCCGGGCACGACCAGCCCCTGCGTTTCCCAAAGCCTGAGCGTGGAGGCTGAAACGCCAGCGAGCCGCGCGGCCTCCGCCACCTTGTAGTGCACCGGTTCTTGCGAACCCATCGCGCCAATCCCTGATTCTGTATAGTGTTCTTTTATAGCATTCCGGCGGCGCGGACCGGTTCGAAAAACCGCCGCATTGCCGCCGTAAAATGCCCGTTGCATTCTTGCAGAAAAAATGTAGGAATTCCACTTGAGACTTGCAGAAAAAATGCAAGTTAATGCGGTTCCGGCAAAAAGCGCGAAGCGGCTTTGCGTTGGGAGCCGCGCGAACGTTCCATTATCAGAAGCCTCCAGATTCAGGATAGCGCCATGACCGCAACGCCCCTCACAGACCGCAAGAACGCCGCCATCTCGCGCGGCGTCGGCATGACCACGCAGATCTACGCCGACCGTGCGGAGAATGCGGAGATCTGGGACAAGGAAGGCAACCGCTATATCGATTTCGCCGCGGGTATCGCCGTCGTCAACACGGGCCACCGCCATCCGCGCGTCATCGAGGCCGTCAAGAACCAGCTCGACCGCTTTACCCACACCTGCCACCAGGTCGTGCCCTATGAGAACTATGTCGAGCTCGCCGAGCGTCTGAACGCCATCACCCCCGGCAATTTCGCCAAGAAGACGATCTTCGTGACGACCGGCGCCGAAGCCGTCGAGAACGCCGTGAAGATCGCCCGCGCTGCCACCGGTCGCCAGGCCGTCATCGCTTTCACGGGGAGCTTCCACGGCCGCACCTTCATGGGCATGGCGCTGACCGGTAAGGTGGTTCCCTACAAGGTCGGCTTCGGCGCCATGCCGGCCGATGTCTACCATGCACCCTTCCCGGTCGAGATGCATGGCACGACCGTCGAGCAGTCGCTTTCCGTCCTGAAGAAGCTGTTTGCAGCCGATGTCGATCCGAACCGGGTCGCGGCGATCATTGTCGAGCCGGTTCAGGGCGAAGGCGGTTTCTATCCGGTCCCGGTTTCCTTCATGAAGGCGCTGCGCGAGATCTGCGACAAGCACGGCATCCTGCTCATCGCCGATGAGGTCCAGACCGGTTTCGCCCGCACCGGCAAGATGTTCGCCATGGAGCACTACGGCATCGCGGCCGACCTGATGACCATGGCCAAGGGCCTTGGTGGCGGTTTCCCGATCGCGGCCGTCACCGGCCGTGCGGAAATCATGGATGCGCCCGGCCCGGGCGGTCTTGGCGGCACCTATGCCGGCAGCCCGATCGGCGTTGCGGCGGCCCATGCCGTTCTTGACGTCATCAAGGACGAGGACCTCTGCAACCGCGCCGAAAATCTTGGCGCGCGCCTGAAACAGCGCCTTGCCTCGCTGCAGGACAAGATTCCCGAGATTGTCGACATCCGCGGCCCGGGCTTCATGAACGCCGTCGAGTTCAACGATGTTTCGACCAAGCTGCCGAGCGCCGACTTCGCCAACAAGGTGCGTCTGAAGGCTCTCGACAAGGGCCTGATCCTGCTGACCTGCGGCGTGCACGGCAACGTCATCCGCTTCCTGGCGCCGATCACCATCCAGGACGAGGTGTTCGCCGAGGCGCTCGACATTCTCGAAAGCGCGATGATCGAAGCCCGCGCCGCCTGATCGGCGCCGCGCAACGCTGAAACACATCCTCCCAAGGCGACACCCGGAGCTCTAGCTCCGGGTGAACGGCCTTCCACGTCCGAAAGGAAGGACACCATGGCTTTCTACGATGCTCTCACCCGGCACCTGACGTCGACCGATCTCCTGCGCGATGCGGGTTATGTCAACGGCAACTGGATCGGCGGAAACGGTGCGGCAACCTTCGACGTCTTCAACCCGGCCACCGGCGAAAAGCTCGCTACACTGCCGGAAATGGGCGCCGGCGAAACGGCTGCGGCGATCGACGCGGCCTATGCGGCACAGCAGGTCTGGGCCGCCCGCCCGGCGAGGGACCGCAGCATCCTCCTGCGCAAGTGGAACGACCTCATCATCGCGAATGCCGACGAACTGGCCGCGATCCTGACTGCCGAAATGGGCAAGCCGCTGGCGGAAGCCAAGGGCGAAATCCTCTATGCCGCCTCCTATGTCGAGTGGTATGCGGAAGAGGCCAAGCGCATCAACGGCGAGACGATCCCCGCCCCGTCGGCCGATAAGCGCATGCTGGTCATCAAGCAGCCCGTCGGCGTCGTGGGCACGATCACGCCGTGGAATTTCCCTGCCGCGATGATCGCCCGCAAGGTGGCGCCGGCACTTGCCGTCGGCTGCACGGTCGTTTCCAAGCCGGCCGAGCAGACGCCGCTTTCGGCCATTGCCCTTGCGGTGCTCGCCGAAAAGGCCGGTATTCCCGCGGGTGCCTTCAACGTCATTCTCGGCACGGATGGTCCGGCGATCGGCAAAGAGCTCTGCTTCAACCCGAAAGTCCGCAAAATCTCGTTCACGGGTTCGACGGAGGTCGGTCGCATCCTGATGCGCCAGTGCTCCGACCAGATCAAGAAGGTGAGCCTGGAGCTCGGCGGCAACGCGCCCTTCATCGTCTTCGACGACGCGAACATCGACGCCGCCGTGGAAGGCGCCATGGCGTCGAAATATCGCAATGCCGGCCAGACCTGCGTCTGCGCCAACCGTCTCTATGTGCAGTCGAATGTCTATGACGTCTTTGCCGAAAAGCTGGCGAAGAGGGTTGCCGAGCTCTCGGTCGGCGATGGCTTCGACAAGGGCACGACGATCGGCCCGCTCATCGAGGAAGCGGCGATCGACAAGGTCGAGGCGCATATTGCCGATGCCGTCTCCAAGGGAGCGTCCGTGGTGGCCGGCGGCAAGCGCGTCGACGGCAAGGGCACCTTCTTCCAGCCGACCGTTCTGAAGAACGTCGCACGCGGCATGACGGTCGCGCGGGAGGAAACCTTCGGTCCCGTCGCCCCGCTCTTCCGCTTCGACACCGTCGAGGACGTGATCGCGCAGGCGAACGACACCGAGTTCGGCCTTGCCGCCTACTTCTTCGCCGGCGATCTCAAGAAGGTCTGGAAGGTGGCCGAAGCGCTGGAATACGGCATGGTCGGCGTCAATACCGGCCTCATTTCCTCCGAGGCTGCGCCCTTCGGCGGCATCAAGCAGTCCGGTCTCGGCCGCGAAGGCTCCGCCCATGGTGCCGACGACTATCTCGAACTGAAATATGTCTGCATGGGCGACGTCGCCTGATGATACCGGGATCGCCCCGCTTCGGCAGGGCGATCCTCAGGCGGTCTCGATATCCGTCTGCGGAAAGTCGTCGCCTTTGTGGAGCAGTGGCATATCGAGCTGCCTTGCGCAGGCATAGGCGAAGCAGTCTCCGAAGTTGAGACCTGCGGGATGGCGGCCCTTGCCGAAGCGGTGGTATGCATCGACGGCTGCTGCCGCGATTGCCGGCTCGATGGCAATGATCTGGACATCAAACAGCCGGATATAGGCCTCGACCTCGCGCAGGGCGGCGTTCGGTTCAAGTCGGAAAATCCGGCTATAAGCAACGGACGCTTCCCAAAGCGCCATAGCCGAGGTCGTCGGTGAACGCGCGGCCGCCAAGCGCGCCGACAGCGATGCGGCATCGCTTTCGTTTGTCATCATGGCGACGATTGCTGAAGCGTCGAGGAACATCAATCCTCGTAGAGACTGTCGATGAAGGCTTTGTCGGCCTTGAGGCCAGTGGGGGCGTACTTCCTGTTGAGTTCCCTTGTCATGGCCACGGCCTTCTCGACCAATGTCGGTTCGCTCTCCACACGCTGCAGTTCATGCACGAGAGCCTGCCGCACCGCCTCGGTCTTGCTGACCTTGCGCAGCGCGGACAGTCGTTCGGCAAGCCGGTCGACCTCCTGGTCCTTCACATAGAGCGGCATGGTATATCCTTCCTCCGTTGAGGGTATATATACCATGCCGGAACCTTGCCTGAAAGATCAGGCCGGCTTGACCGCGTCAGGGTGCGCAGCCTGGAAAGCAGTAAGGGCGCGGCAGGTTTCGGCGATGCGTCGTACCCGTTCGAGGGCCGACAGGTCGACGCCCCAGCGCTCGGCATTGTAGACCTGCGGCACGAGGCAGAAATCCGCCATGGTGGGCGTGTCGCCATGGCAGAAGGTGCCGGTCGCCGGGGCATCGAGGAGCTTTTCGACGGCCAGAAGGCCTTCGCCGATGTACTTCTTCATCCAGGCGACGCGCGTCTCCTCCCCTCCCCCCGTCAGCGTCATGACATGGCCGATGACGCCGGTGTTGCAGACGGCATGGATTTCCATGGCGATTGCATAGGAAAGCGTGCGCACCCGCTGCCGACCCAGCGGATCGGCAGGCAGGAAACGTGCCTCGGGGCGCGTTTCGGCAAGGTACTCGATGATAGCAAGCGATTGCGTCAGGACGTGCCCGTCGATCGACAAGGCCGGTACGAGGCCCTGCGGGTTGCGGGCGCGGTGTTCCGCGGAACGCTGCTGACCGGCCAGGAGATCAACGGATTCGCGCCGGTAGGACAGGCTGAGGCTTTCGAGCGCGATGCGCACACGGTAGCTGGCGGATGAGCGCCAGTAATCGAAGAGGATGATCTCGTCGTGCACTGGCTCAGCCTTTCTCGTATCGCTCGACGGTCTGTTCGATCGCGCCGAAGATCGAGTGGCCCGTCTTGTCCTTCATCTCGATGCGCACGGTGTCGCCGAACTTCATGAAGGGTGTCTTGGGTGCGCCCGAGGCGATCGTTTCGATGGTGCGGATTTCCGCGATGCAGGAATACCCCGCCCCGCCTTCGGCGACCGGCTTGCCGGGGCCGCCATCAAGCTTGTTGGAGACGGTGCCGGAGCCGATGATCGAGCCGGCGACGAGCGGCCGGGTTTTGGCGGCATGGGCGACGAGTTCGGCGAAGTTGAAGGTCATGTCGATGCCGGCATTGGCCTTGCCGAAGGCCTTGCCGTTCAGGGAGACGAGGAGCGGCAGGTGCAGCTTGCCGCCATCCCAGGCATCGCCCAGTTCGGCGGGGGTTACCGCGACGGGCGAGAAGGCCGAGGAGGGTTTCGACTGGAAGAAGCCGAAGCCCTTGGCGAGTTCACCCGGAATGAGGCCACGCAACGACACGTCGTTGACGAGCATGACGAGCTTGATTGCCTGCCGCGCCTCCTCGACGCTCGCGCCCATCGGCACGTCGTCCACGATAACGGCGATCTCGCCTTCCATGTCGATGCCGAAGGCCTCATCCGCCGCAAGGATCGGGTCTCGCGGTCCCAAAAAGCTGTCGGAGCCGCCTTGATACATCAGGGGATCGGTCCAGAAGCTCTCGGGCATTTCGGCATTGCGTGCCTTGCGCACGAGTTCGACGTGATTGACATAGGCCGAGCCGTCCGCCCACTGGTAAGCGCGGGGCAGTGGCGATGCGGCGTCGTGTTCGTGGAAGCGGGCGGTCGGTTGCGAACCGGTTTCCAACCCTTCGGCGACCCGCTCAAGCCGCGGGGCGACATGTTCCCAGTCGTCCAGCGCATCCTGGAGAGTGCGGGCGATATGCCCCACTTCCGAGCAGCGTGTCAGGTCGCGCGAGACGACGACCAGGCGGCCGTCGCGGGTGGAATTTTTCAGTGTCGCAAGCTTCATGCGTCCTACTCCCGATCTTGTTTCCGGCCGTGCGATCGTGTCATCTTCCGGCCGCCTGTCTCCACCCTCGTGCGCCGGTCGTTCCGGCGCATCGCTTTTCCGAGGAAATCCCGTCTTGAACCGTACGGTGCTGAATTCCCTGCTGCTGGTCGCCGGCTTCGTCGGCGCGACGGCCATCATCCTTTATACGATGGGGCAGCCACTCATCTGCAAGTGCGGATATGTCAAACTCTGGCATGGCGTGGTGATTTCTTCGGAAAACTCGCAGCACCTGTCCGATTGGTACACGCCGAGCCACATCATCCACGGTATCCTGTTCTTCGGCCTCTTCACGTTCCTCCTGAAGAAGGCGAGCCTCAAACTGCGGCTTGCTCTCTCGCTGGTGCTGGAATGCGCCTGGGAAATCCTCGAAAACACCGACATGATCATCAATCGCTATCGCGAGGCGACGATCTCGCTCGACTATTTCGGCGACAGCGTGATCAATTCGAGCGCGGACATTCTCGCCATGGTGGTCGGCTTCTTCCTCGCGGCACGCCTGCCCGTCTGGGCGAGCGTGGCGATCATCGTCGTCTTCGAGGCGACCACCACCTGGCTCATCCGCGATGGCCTGGCGCTCAACATCCTGATGCTCGTCTGGCCGCTGGAGGCGGTGAAGGCCTGGCAGGGCGGCTGACGTCATTTGATGCCCGGCGTTCCGTCGAACTTGCGTTCCAGCCCATCCCAGCATTCGAGATAGTTGTCCTGCAGGGTTTCTAGCTCGGCCGCGAACTTCGTGATCTGCTGGGGGAAGCGCGTCTCGAACATGAAGGCCATGGTGTGGTCGAGTTTTACAGGCTTAAGCTCGCTGTTCGAGGCTTTCTCGAAGCCGGTCGCATCGGGCCCGTGTGGTAGCATCATGTTGTGGAGGCTCATGCCGCCAGGCACGAACCCCTCTTCCTTGGCGTCGTATTGGCCGTGGATCAGGCCCATGAATTCGCTCATGATGTTGCGGTGATACCA
>VFQN01004945.1_pt1 | contig 16934 bp, 16 predicted proteins | sample 3512371 | NCBI WGS metagenome assembly VFQN01 (sample SAMN10412370, study PRJNA504923) | tailings metagenome | isolation source: Replicate 2 from Balatoc abandoned mine | place: Philippines: Itogon, Benguet | collected 2017-08-28 | reverse complement strand
CGAGCCGCGCGGCGCGATGGTCGTCGACATCGGCGGCGGCACGACCGAGGTCGCGGTGCTGTCGCTGAGCGGCATCGCCTATGCCAATTCGGTGCGCGTCGGCGGCGACAAGATGGACGACATGATCTCGTCCTATATCCGCCGGAAGCATAATTTGATGGTGGGCGAAATGACCGCAGAGCGCGTCAAGGTCACCATCGGCTGCGCGACGCCGCCTGAGGGACGGGGTATGCTGATGGGGGTCAAGGGCCGCGACCTCGTCAACGGCCGCCCGTCGGAGGTGCAGGTGTCCGAAGCCGAGGTCGCCGAGGCGCTCGCCGAGCCCGTCGGCCAGATCGTCAGCGCGGTGATGCAGGCGCTCGAGGCGACGCCCCCCGAACTGTCGGCGGACATCATCGACGAGGGGATTACGCTGACCGGCGGCGGCGCATTGCTCCGCCGGATGGACGAGGCGCTTGCGGCCGCGACGGGCCTGCCGGTCCGCGTCGCCGACGACGCGCTGATCTGCGTCGCGATGGGCGCGGGGCAGGCGTTCGAGGATCCGGCCTATAGCGGTGTGCTGATCGCGGGCTGATTGCCCGATCCGGCGTAGGCGTCGATCGCGGCGAGATACTTGGCCTTTTCGGGGTCGCTCAGGAACGAACCGGTAAAGCTGTTGCGCGCCAGCGTGACGAGGTCGGCTTTCGACAGGTCGAGCGCGTCGGCGACGGCTTGGTAATTGGCGTTCACATAGCCGCCGAAATAGCTGGGGTCGTCGCTGTTGACCGTTGCCCGCAGACCGGCGTCGAGCATGGTCTTGAGCGGGTGATCGGCGATATCGCCCACCACGCAGAGCTTGAGGTTGGAGAGCGGGCAGACGGTTAGGGTCATGCCCTCGCCGGCGAGACGCTGCACCAGCGCGCTATCCTCGAGGCTGCGGTTGCCATGGTCGATGCGGTCGACTTTCAGCAGGTCGAGCGCTTCGTGGACGTAGGCGGGCGGGCCCTCCTCGCCGGCGTGCGCGACGATCTTGAGGCCGAGGCCTTTGGCGCGGGCGAAGACGCGTTCGAATTTCGAGGGCGGGTGGCCGACTTCCGAGGAGTCGAGGCCGACGCCGTCGATGCGGTCGAGGTAGGGCAGCGCCTCGTCGAGCGTCGCTTCGGCGTCGGCTTCGCTGAGATGGCGGAGGAAGCACAGGATGAGCTTCGAGGTCATGCCGTAGCTTGCTTCGGCATCGTCGAGCGCGCGCGTGATGCCGCCAATCACCGTCGCGAAAGCGACACCACGCTCCGTGTGGCCCTGCGGGTCGAAGAAGATTTCGATGTGCCGCGCCGCATCGGCATTGGCGCGCGCGCAATAGGCGGCGGTGAGGTCGTAAAAGTCCTGCTCGCTGTGGAGGACGCCCATCCCCTGATAATAGATGTCGAGGAAATCTTGCAGGTTGGAGAAGGCATAGGCGGCGCGCACCTCCTCGACGCTGGCGAAGGGGATCGCGACATTGTTGCGCTGGGCGAGTTCGAACATCAGTTCGGGTTCGAGCGAGCCTTCGATGTGGAGATGAAGTTCGGCCTTGGGCAGGCCGGCGATGAAGGCGGCGCGTTCTTCGCGCGAAGCGAACCCGTCAGCCATGGGGCATCTCCTCGTCGCGCAGGATGATTGCGGCCTCGGGCTTGTGGCGGCGGATTTCCTCGATCGTCAGCCCGTCGATCTCGTGCGGGAAGATCAGCCACTGGTCGGTTTCGCGGACGAAATAATCGGGATGCAGGTCGGTGACGTTGCGGCGCGGCTTGAACCAGACGGTGGCGATGCGGATGTCGCGCGGCATATTGTTGCGGCAACGCGCTTTCAGTTCGGCGATGAAGGCGCGGATGCTGCGTCCGCTGTCGAACACATCGTCGATGATGAGGAGGCTGTCCTCGGGATTCAGCGTGTCGATGAGATAGCCCAGTGCGAAGACGCGAACGTGCGGGTCCTGATCGTCGATGCCTTTGTATGACGAGGTACGGATCGCGATATGGTCGCAGTGGTGGCCATGATAGTCGAGCAGTTCCTGGACTGCGATCCCGACCGGCGCGCCGCCGCGCCAGATGCCGACGAGGTGCGTCGGTTTGAAGCCACTGTCTATCACCTGCATGCCGAGCCGCAATGAATCGGCGAGGAGGTCGTTGGCGCTGATGTAGATTTTATCGTCGCTCATGGAGCGGAAATAAGCCGCCCCTCGACATTTGTCATGCCCGTCATTATGTATGGTATTGTGTATGGATATACAGGATGTGAGTCGATGATGGGCGAAGTCGAAGGCCGCGATAAATGGCGGTGGATATACAAGGCGGGCCTCCACGGCCTTTGCCCGCGCTGCGGCGAGAAGGGGATGTTCCGGCGCTGGCTGAAGGTCGCCGACCGCTGCCCGCATTGCGGGCTCGATTACGAGTTCGCGGCGCCCGACGACGGCCCGGCCTTTTTCTCTTTGTGCTTCATCGCTTTTCCGCTGCTGTTCTTCGTCGTCTGGTTCGAAGTCGCGCTGAACCCGCCTTGGTGGATGCATGCTATCGTGTCGGTGCCGCTGATGGTGGTGCCGTGCCTCGCGGCGCTCCACCCGATCAAGGGCTGGCTCGTCGCGTCGCAATATGTGAACAGGGCGCAGGAAGCGGGCACCGATGTGCTGTGGGCCAAGCTGAATGCGCGCGCCAAAGGGGAGAGCGTCGAGGTCGATGGCTGACGGCTGGGTTCCCGATCTGACGCGGACGCGCGGGCCGAAATATGTCGCGATTGCCGAGGCGATCGCGAGTGCGGTCGAGACCGGCGCGCTGCGCAGCGGCGACCGGCTGCCGCCGCAGCGCGACCTCGCCGCGCGACTGGGCATCGATCTGACGACGGTGACCAAGGCTTATGAGCAGGCGCGCGCGCGCGGGCTGATCGGCGCGCGCGGGCGGGCGGGGAGCTTCGTGCTGCCGCAGGATGCGATCGCGGCGGGGCCGCCGCCGCGCGACACGGGGATGAACATGCCGCCCGAGGTCGAGGGTGGGACATTGCTCGCGACATGGGAGCGGACGGCGAGCGCCTTGTTGCGCGCGCCGGGCGCGGGCGGGCGGCTGCACTATGCACCCGCGGGCGGCCGCGAAGCCGACCGCGCCGCGGGGGCGGCGATTTTCGCGCGAATGGGACTGGCGAGCGAGGCCGAGCAGGTCGTGGTGACCGCGGGGGCGCAGAATGCGCTGCATGCGATCGTCGGCGCGACTTTGGAGCGCGGCGATGTCGTTGCGTGTGGGGCGCATATCTATCCGGGCTTCCTCGCGATCGCGAAGAAGGCGGGGTTGCAGCTGGCGCCGATGGAGCGGGTCGAGGCGGGTGCGTTCGAGGCGCTATGCTGCAAGCAGCGGGTCGCGGCGCTTTATGTGGTGCCGACGAACGACAATCCGACGACGGTGACGCTGAACGAGGCGGAACGCGCGGCGCTGGCTGCGGTCGCACGGCGCTATGGGGTACGGATCATCGAGGATGATGCCTATGGCCAGCTTCCTGCGCAGCCGATCGCGCCGCTGTCGAGCTTTGCGCCCGAACTCGGCTGGTATGTCGCGAGCGCGTCGAAGGTGATTTCGCCCGCACTGCGCGTCGCGCATGTGCGGGCGCCGTCGGTGGCCGAGGCGCTGGCGCTCGCGGCCGGGGTGCATGGCAGCAATGTCATGCCGCCGCCACTCAACGCCGCGCTGCTGACGCGCTGGCTGGAGGATGGCAACTACGAGCGGCTGATCGCCGAGACGCGCGCCGAGGCGGTGGCGCGGCTGGCGATTGTGGCGGGGGTTTTGCCGGTGAGACGTTACGCAGCGGACGGTTGCGGCTATCATCTATGGGTTCCGCTGGCGGCTGGATCGGATGCGGCGCGGATCGCGAATGATCTGCGCGGGGCAGGGCTGACGGCGATACCAAGCGACAATTTTTCGGTAGGCGGAGCCGGCGAGTCTGCGCTGCGCATTTCACTCGGCGGGGCGATCGATCGCGCGGGCTTACGGGTTGGGCTGCGGGCCTTAGAGTCGTGGCTGGCCGGATGATCGTGGTGGCTGCTGAGGGGTGGGAGCGGACGTTGCCGCACCCAACTCCGTCATCCCGGGCTTGACCCGGGACCCGCCTTCCCTCTGCGCGCCGTCGAAAGACAAGGCAGGCCCCGGATCAAGTCCGGGGTGACGATGGAGTGGATGTCCGCAACCGGTCGATTCCAGACGATGCCCCGTCAGAAAATCTCCTGCGACTTTTCGCAGGACTTGCGGATGGCCTCCAGCGCTTCGTAGAGCGACTTGGTCCGGCCGCTCGAAACCAGCACCGACATTTTGGGGAAGCGGGTCGAGCCGTGCAGGCGTAACGTGTCGCGGCCGACGCGCTCGACCTTTCCGCCCTCGCCGATGTCGATCATCTGCGCAGCGAAGCCGTTCGGAAACAGCTTCGTCTTGAAGGCGATGGTGCAGGTCCGCACCTCAATCTCCAGGACCTTCTGCCGGTCGCGTGGGCGCTCGCCGGACGCGACCATCAGCTTGCCGCTGCGGGCCAGCTCGTCGAGGATCTCGGCCGGGGTCGCGGCCGCGGGCGCGGTTGCAGCGAGTGCGAGGCCGACGAACAGGTTCACGCGTTACTTCCGCGCCGCTGCGCTCGTTTCGCGGATCGTCTTGAACTCGCTGCCGTCCTTCCAGCCGGGCCATCTACCCGAACGTGCGAGTTCATCGCCTATCTGGTAAAAAACCGAAATATCCTGAACCGCGCCGTCGAGGTTCCAGCTCGCATCCCACGCGTCGCAGGCCTGATGATAGCATTTGCCGGTATAGTCATCGACCCACTTCTGGCCGGCTGGCTTGCCGCCGTCGACGAGGTCGGAGGCGCCCGCGATGCCCATCATCAGCAGCACGGGAACGCCACGCTTCGCCATGCTGAAATGGTCGGCGCGGTAGAAGAGGCCGCGTTCGGGGAGGCTTTCGACGCTGACGGTGCGGCCCTGCTTCGCGGCGAGGCGCGCGAGATCGTCCTCGAGCGTGCCCTGACCCTTGCCGACGAGGACGACGTCCTTCGCCTTGCCCGCGGTCTGGAGGATGTCGAGGCCGAGGTTGGCGACGGTCTTTTCGGGCGGGTAGAGCGGGCTCTGCGCATAGGCTTCCGAACCAAGCAGCCCGCGTTCCTCGGCGGTCCAGAAGGCGAAGAGGAGCGTGCGGTCGGGCGCCGGCGCGGCCTTGAAATTGCGCGCGATCTCGAACAGCCCGGCGACGCCGAGCGCGTCATCGTTGGCGCCTGCGCGGTAGATGCGGCCCTGTTCGTCGGCCTTGCCTTCGCCATAGGCGTCCCAGTGCGCGCCATACATGACGACCTCGTCGGGCCGCTTGGCGCCGGGGATTTTGGCGAGGACATTCTGGCTCTGCACCACCTCATGCGTCACCGGGATCGCGGCGTCGAAGCTGGTGCCGAGGTCGACGGGTTTGAAGTTCTTTCGACGCGCGGCGATGCGGAGCTTCTCCAGATCCTGTCCGGCATCGGCGAACAGCTTGGTCGCGGCCTCACCGGAGATCCAGCCTTGCAGCGCGAGAGTGGTCTGCTTTTCGGGCGGCACGACGAGGCCATAGTTTTCGCCGCCGCCGCTCTTCACGACGTTCCAGCCGTAGCCGACGCCGTCGGTGTCGTGAACGATCAGCGCGGCGATCGCGCCGCGGCGGTGCGCCTCCTCAAACTTGTAGGTCCAGCGGCCGTAATAGGTCATGGTGCGGCCGCCGAACTTGCCGAACGCGTCCTCTCCCTTCGTGGCGATGAAATCTGGGTCGTTGATCAGGAAGACTGCGACCTTGCCCTTGAGATCCTGCCCCTTGAAATCGTCCCAACCGCGTTCGGGGGCAGTGACACCATAACCGACGAAGACCATCGGCGCGTTGGCGACTGCCGCGATGCCTTTCGGCTGGAGCGTCGAGACATAGATGTCGGTGCCGTAGGTCAGCGGTGTCGCCGCGCCCTTGCGGGTGAAGCCGAGTGTCGTCGGGGTGCCGAGGCGGGTGTGGAGCAGCGGGACGGGCTGGGTCCAGCCGCCGTTCGTTCCCGCGGGTTCGAGCCCGAGCGCCTGCAGCCGGCCGATGAGATAGCCGATCGTGCGCTCCTCGCCGATCGTGCCGGGCGCGCGGCCCTGAAACTGGTCGGATGCCAAGGTGCGGACGGTTTCGGTCAGGTTGGCGGCATCGATGTCTTGCGCGGCGACGGGCGCGGCGAGGAGGAGAGCGGTGGCGGCGGCGAAACGCAAGGTCATGAAGCGGCTTTCTTTTCGGGGGCTGGAAGCGTGCCTAGCCAGTGCGGCCCGCTTTGTGAACCGCCGCCGATGCGCTAGCGAGGGCGCGACTCCCGGATGAAGGACTTACCCCATGGATTTTTCACGGCTGCAGGCATCGAGCAAGATCGGCGACGAATGGGTCTATCCGCAGCCGCCGTGCCTGAATTTCGGCTGGCTGGAGGTCGACGCCGCGGCGGGGCATCGCATCTATTGGGAGGAATATGGCAATCCGGCGGGCGAGCCGGTGATGTTCCTGCATGGCGGGCCGGGCGGCGCGTGCGCGCCCGCGATGGCGCGTTTTTTCGATCCAGCGCGCTACCGCGTGATTCTGTTCGACCAGCGCGGCTGCGGCAAGAGCGAGCCCAATGTCGCGGCGGCCGGGCCGGCGGCGGCGCTGACGAACAACACGACCGCCGACCTGATCGGCGACGTCGTCAAGCTACGCGAGGCGCTCGGCATCGACGGCCGGATGCACGTGTTTGGCGGAAGTTGGGGCAGCACTTTGGCGATGGCCTATGCCATCCAGCATCCCGATCATTGCGCGAGCCTGATTTTGCGCGGCATCTTTCTGGGGGCGGCGGAGGACCTGCTCTATCTGTATCAGGGCAATGCCGCGACGTGGGGCGAGGACCCGTACGGGCTGACCGCGCCGGGGGCCTATATCAACTATCCCGACGAGTGGGGCGCGCTGCTGTCGGTGCTGACGCCCGCGGAGCGCGGCGATGTGATGAAGTCGTACAAGGCGATCTTCGACATGGTGCCCGCGACCGCGGCGGAGAAAGAGAAACAGCTCCACGCGGCGCTGACATGGTCGTTGTGGGAGGGGGTGATTTCGAACATGATCCCCGAGACCGCGGACACGGGGAAGTTCGGCGATGCCGATTTCGCGCTGTGTTTTGCGCAGATCGAGGCGCATTACTTCGATAATGAGCTGTTCATCGAGCCGGGGCATTTTTTCGAGAACATTGCGACGCTCGCGGCGATCCCGGTGCATATCGTCCACGGCCGCTTCGACGAGGTGTGCCCGCTGACGCAGGCGTCGCGGCTGGTCGCGGCGCTGCGCGAAGCGGGCGCCGAGCCTGCGACTTATGTGGTGACCAACGCCGGGCACAGCGCGATGGAACGCGACAATGCGCTGGCGCTGACCGCGATCATGGACGGGCTGCCGAAGCTTTAGGGCGCGGCTTTAAGGTGCCGGGGGTGGCGTCCAGCCCGCCTTATACTTCTCGAACCACGCCAGAATCGCCGAGGCCTTCGCGGCCGATTGCGAGGGGCGCGCGGCGATGCCGCCGTGGCTGGCGCCGGGGACCTTGATCAGCGCGGTCGGGACGCCGCGGTAGCGGAGCGCGGTATAATATTGCTCGGACTCGCTGACCGGGGTGCGGTAATCCTCCGCCCCGACGATGACGAGCGTCGGCGTCTTCACATTGCCGACGAGCGACAGCGGCGAGCGCGCCCAGAAGAGGTCGGGCTTTTCCCACGGCATCGCGCCGAGCCAATAGGGACCGAAGAGGCCGGGGCCGTCGGCGGTCAGCGCCTGCGTCGTCCAGTTGATCACCGGCTTTTGCGTGACCGCGGCCTTGAACCGGTCGGTCTTGCCGACGATCCAGCTGGTCAGCACCCCGCCGCCCGAGCCGCCGGTGACGAAGAGCGCATCCGGGTCGGCGATGCCGAGCTCGATCGCGCGATCGACGATGCTGATGAGGTCGAAATAATCATTGCCCGGATAGGCCTTGTCGATCTCGTTCGCAAAGGCCGCGCCATAGCTGGTCGAGCCGCGCGGATTGGCCGAGAGGACGGCATAGCCCGCGGCGGCATAAAGCTGGTTGTCGGTCGAGAAATGGCCGCCATAGGCCGCGAAGGGGCCGCCGTGAATTTCGAGGATCAGCGGCACGCGCTGGCCCTCGCGGTAGCCGGGGGGCAGGGTCAGCCAGCCCTCGATCGTCTTGCCGTCGTGGCTCGACGCGCCGGTAATCTTGCGGACCTCGCCCATCGATTTCACTTCGCGTAGCGAGCGATTGAGGTCGGTGAGCGCGCGGGCGCTGCCGCCGCGCATCAGCTGGACCTCGGCGGGGCGCGTCGCGGGGCCGCCGGTGAAGGCGATCGCGCCGCCGTCGGAGACGGTGAAGCTGCCGCCGGTATAAGGCCGGTCGAGCCCGCCGCCCGACAGGCCGGTCGCGACGGTGCGCACCGATCCGTCGAGGCCGATGCGCGCGACCTTCGTTTCGCCATGATCGTCATACTGCGCGTACACCGCCTTGCCGTCGGCGGCCCATTGCATCGCATCGACGCTGTAATCCCAGTTGGCGGTGAGGCCGCGCTTGCCCGATCCGTCGCGGTTCATGACGTAGAGCTGGCTGTTCTCATAGGCGCGCAGCTTGTCGTCGAAGCCGAGGTAGGCGATCTTCGATCCGTCGGGCGAGACGAGCGGGCTGGCGTCGGGGCCGTTGCGGTCGGTCAGCGCGGTCACCGCGCCGCTCGCGACGTCGAGGCCGAAGACCTCGCTTTCGACAGGGTCCTTCTCCCAGTTCGGCTGGCGGTTCGCGGCGAAATAGAGCGTGCGGCCGTCGCGCGACCAGCTCAACGGCCCGCTGTCGTGATAGGGGCCGAAGGTCAGCTGGCGCGGCGAGCCGCCGGTCGCGGGGACCGCGAAGATCTTCTCGAACCCCGGCTCGACGAGGCCCTGACCGTCGCCCTTGTAGGCGAGCAGGTCGTGGACCTCGAGCGGGTCGGCCCATTTGGCGCCCTCGGGCTTGTTCTTCGGTGCACTGCCGAAGCCGGGGCCGTCGTCCTTGACGAGCATCGTGTAGGCGATGGTGCGGCCGTCGGGCGACCAGGCGAGCGACGAGGGCGCGGTCGGCAGGCCGGTGAGCCGCACCGCCTGACCGCCGTTCATCCAGCGCACCCAAAGCTGCGCCGCGCCGCCCGCGGTCGAGACATAGGCGAGGCGCTTGCCGTCGGCCGACCAGCGCGGCGAGAAGCTTGCGCCCTCGCTGGCGCCCAGCGGGGTTTCTTCGCCGGTGGTCGTGTCGATCAGCCAGATCGAGCTGACCGCGCGGTCGGACATGATGTCGTTCGAGCGGCGGACATAGGCGATGCGGCGGCCGTCGGGGCTGATCTGCGGATCGGCGGCGATCGACAGGTCGAAGAGGTCGGCGCCGGTGAACCGGCGCTCGGGCGCGGTACGCGCGCTGCCGACCGCAGAGGCCGAGGTGGGGACGGCCGGGGTTGCGGCGGATGCTGGCGATGCGTCGGGGGCGGGCGTTTCCTGCGCGAGGGTGGGGTGGGCGGCGAGAAGGATCAGGCTCGCGCCGAGGAAGGCGAGTTTACGCATGCGGTGGTTGCCCCTTTTTCCGGTGGATGGCCCGAGGTGTAACTATCGCGCGCCGGGCGTCAACTGCGGGACGGATTTGGACTGGGGCGGTAGTCGCCAACGACGAGCAAGGCGCGTTTTCGATTTTCAAGCGCGTCATGAAGGGCGTCTATCAGCGCTGTGGCGAACAGCTTCTGCATCGTTACCTTGCCGAGTTCGAGTTCCGTTATAATACGCCCATGGCGAACGGCATTGATGATCGTGGGCGGGCTATTGCAGCGGTTCGGCGTATCGTCGGCAAACACCTGACTCACACGACACCTAACTAGCTGTAAGCCGCGAAAAACCTAGAAAAATTAACCGATTCACAATGGCTTTGGGCCATGCTACCCTTTCGACGGAGTTGGGTAAATGGCAAGTGAGCGTGTCACTGTTCAGGTCGAATCGAACCTCGGTGAGGATGGCCCCCTCTCCGTTGCAGATACCCTGCACCAGTTTCTCGATGCCTTCGAATTTCTGGCGGCTGCTGTGGAGCAGGAAGAGGGTGGCAACACCATCCGGTGGCGGTTGGTGTCGATGTCCAAGAACAGTCCGGCGACGGCAACGGCGGAGGCGTATTCGACCGATCCCACGCTAGCCGTCGCACCGATCTTGTTTCAAGGGAAGCGTCGCTTTTATTCCGGCGTTGCCGACTTGGACAAAGGCATCGTTGCCCCTTGGATCGAGAGCCATTTCAACGTCGCCAAAGATTTGCTTCGGCGAAACCTCAACGGGGTAGGGCGCACGGTTTTTGATCTAGATGGCGAGCTACCACAAACTGTGGTTGTCGAGCGGGTGGCACGTCAATGGCTCAAGTCGATTGAGCGCTTTGAGAGCGATAAAGAAGCGGAAGTTGTGGACCGCACCCATTCGGAATTTGGCAGTATTGACGCGAATGTAGCGCAAGCAGCGACGTACAAGGGCAGTCCGGCGCTCTACGTGAGGGAGCGCCTTACCGGCAAAACGATTCCCGCGGTATTGACGGAGCAGGCGGCCAAGGAAGCTGGCACCTCGCATAGCTGGGCCGATGCCTGGGACGGTAAACGGGTCCGGGTTCAGGGCGAGATATTCTACAATGCGCAGGGCGAGATTTGCCGCGTTCGTGCGACAAAAGTCACTGATGTCGTGTCGCCGGAAGTCGATTTGCCCACGCTCCGTTCGATGAATGTCACCAACGGCAAGTCTCCGCAAGACCACCTCAACGATCTGTGGGGTTACGATGGCTGACAAGAAACGGGTCTATTGGGATGCCTGCGCTTGGCTTGGCCTGATCAACGGCGAAACTGAAAAAATGCAAGCTCTCCAGCATGTATGGGAGAGTGCGCGCCTTGGGCATGTCGAAATTTGGACAAGCGCCTTCTGCATCGCCGAGGTCTACAAAGTGAAATGTGATGGCCAATGGGCGACTGGTGCTGCCGAGAGCGATGTGCGCATAGACGCCCTATTCGACGCTGATTTCGTCAAAGTCGTTCAAGTCGATGTTGAAATTGCGCGATTGGCGCGATCCCTCCTGCGCTCCCACGACAAACTGAAGAAGCCCAGCGACGGGATACACTTGGCGACGGCCGTTCATTGGAACCTCGACCAGTTGCACACCTACGACGGGAACGATCTGCTTGGTCTGATCGGCGTTAAGCGAGCGGACGGTGAGGCTTTAGAGATTTGTCGCCCCAACAAACTCGACGGAGAAAATTTGTTCACGGTCGCCGACGAGAGCCAGCATGGCGAAGCCTGACAAATCCCAACTCGACAAGTTCAAGGCATTTGCGCGCGACCTAGAGATCGACGACGATCCCCAGCGCTCGACGAGCGCCGAGGAAGCTCGTGAAGTACCGGCAGGTGCCGGAGTAGGATAGGTGACCGGACGGGCGGTTGTTGCACCCCGATGGGCTTGGCCGCCCTTTCTCCTCGCGATGGGTGCCATCGCTTACTTCTCCACGCCTAGCTGGATCGTTCGCTTGATCGTCTTTCTCTGGCTGACAGTTCCCATAATCTGGTGGACGCGAAGGCAGGCGCGAAAGCTGGCGGCCGGAAGGCCCACCGACCCCGGCGCGAGCTGATTGAGCAGGCCGGGCGGTTGCTTGGGTTTTGACGGCTGCGTTCGTCATAGCGGCTGATCAGCGCGCCTCGGGCCGCAACGGCAGTTTTCGCCCGAAATTAGCCGTCAGAGATGTGCACCCCGGCGAAAGCCGGGGCCCAGTTGCGCCGCCGGATGATAGGCCCCGGCTTTCGCCGGGGTGCACATGGGTTGGGTGCTCTCCTCTAATGTCGCCCTCTAAAGAGACACGTGGCTCGTTAGACTTGATCCGGGGTCCCGCTTGTCACCGACGCTGAGCGGGACCCCGGATCAAGTCCGGGGTGACGAGGGGGGGGTAAGGCGATGACGGCTTCCCACCCCCGATGCGGACCGTGCGAGGCATATGACAATGACATAACCATATAGGTTATTTTCTATTGACATCGTCACGCTGATATGGCACAAGTGTCACATCATGAAGAATTGCGATTCGGGCCGGCGCCCTTCCGATGCGGGAGGGTGTTCCGGCCCGAACGCTTTTGGAGGTCGTGGGCGATGGATCTGGTGGTGATGGGCGGAAAGGGACGATTGCTGGTCAAGGCGAAGCGGTCGAACCGTGAAATCTCGCAGCGCAGCCGTGACGCGTTCATCCTGTCGCTGAGCGAGACGTGCAATGTGTCGCTGTCCGCCGAGCGGGCGGGGGTCGCGCTGTCGACGGTATATAAAATGCGCCAGCGCGACGCGGCGTTCGCGGCCGCGTGGCAGCGCGCGCTCGACGACGGGTATCAGCGGCTGGAAATGGGACTGGTGCAGGCCGCCTTGGCGGCGGTCGAGGGGCCGCGTGCTTACGTGGCCGGGGATCGGCCGATGGTCGAGCCGATGACCGTAGATCAGGCGCTGCGCCTGCTGGGGCGCCACGAGGGCAGCGTTCGCAGCGGACGGTTCAAGACCAACCGGCCGGGCAAGGGGCGTATGCCCACGTCGGAGGAGACCGACGAGGCGATCGTGAAGCGGCTTGCGGTGCTGCGCCGTCAACGCGGCTGGGACAAGCTGTAGGCCATGGTGCATGCGACGCGCGACGTCGTCGGCGACGTCCTCGACATATTGCACGGGCTGACCCCCGGACAGCTTCGGCGCCTGATGCGCGATCTGTCGGCGAAGCATCGGCGCGAACTGATCGAGCGCTGGCAGGGATGGGCGCAGGACGGGCAATGCGAGCCGCCGGGCGACTGGCGCATCTGGATGATCCGCGCTGGGCGCGGGTTCGGCAAGACGCGCGCTGGCGCCGAATGGATCAGCGAGTGGGCGCGGATGCTGCCCGGTGCGCGGATCGCGCTGGTTGCGGCCAATGACATGGACGGGCGGCGGGTAATGATCGAAGGGCCGAGCGGCTTGCTCGCGGTCGCGCGGTCGGACGAGGGGCCGCTTTGGCGCGAGAGCCTGCGCGAGCTGCATTTCGACAGCGGCGCGGTGGCGACGCTCTATTCGGCGGCTGCCGCGGAAAATCTGCGCGGACCCGAGCATCATGTGGCGTGGTGCGACGAGCTGGCGAAATGGCCGCAGGGCGATACGGCGTGGGACAATCTGGTGATGGGGCTGTGGCTGGGCGAAGCGCCGCGCGTGCTGGTGACGACGACGCCGCGGCCGACCGCGCTGATGCGGCGGATCATGGCGCTGCCGGGCTTCGAGGAAACGCGCGGCGGCACGAACGACAATGCCTATCTGCCCTCGAACTTCGTCGAGGCGATGCTGGCGAGTTACGGCGGGACGCGGCTGGGGCGGCAGGAGCTCGACGGCGAGCTGCTCGAGGATGTCGAGGGCGCGCTGTGGACGCGGGGGCTGGTCGAGCGGTGCCGGGTTGGTGCCGACGCGATCGGCAAACCGGTGCGCGTCGTGATCGGGGTCGACCCGCCGGCGACGGCGAAGGGCGATGCGTGCGGGATCGTAGTTGCGACTTTGCTACGCGACGGGCGGCTGGCGGTGGTCGAGGATGCGAGCGTCGAGACGCCGCCGCCGGGCGTGTGGGCGCAGGCGGTCGCGGCGGCGGCGGCGCGCTGGGGCGCCGACCGGATCGTCGCCGAGAGCAATATCGGCGGCGACATGGTCGCGGCGACGCTGCGCCAGGCCGACTGCACGCTGCCGGTGGTGCCGGTGCATGCGAGCGTCGGCAAGGCGCGAAGGGCGGAGCCGGTCGCGATCGCTTACGAGCGCGGGCAGGTGGTGCATGCGGGGGTGTTCGAGGCGCTGGAAGACCAGCTTTGCGGGTTGCAGATCGGCGGCGGCTATGCGGGGCCGGGGCGCTCGCCCGATCGGGCCGATGCTTGCGTTTGGGCGCTGGCGGCTTTGTTGGAGGGGCTGAAGATGGGGCGGGAGCCGGGGGTTAGGCGGGTGTAGGAATTATCCTATAGGGATAATTTATCGCTTGATGCGTATTGCATCTCATGCAAATTTATAAGCGTAGGAAATATCCTACCATGGGTGGTAGTGCCCCTACCGCTTCAGTTTAGGTCATAAACGAAAACGAATACTGGCAAGGCCAGCGCCGGGTGTGAGCACGGACATGCTCCTCCCGGCCATGGCGCCAGCGCTTATACGCACGGACATATACCCGCAGCATAAGCCACCGCCTTTCCGTTGTGGGGTCGAGCCCACGCTCCGGATGGCCCGATTGCCTCCGCCGCATTTCAGAAGCAACGGAACCAGAGCAGAAAAGACGGTAGGGACACTACCACCTTCAACATACCATCACGCGAGAGCGTGACAAGCCATGCTTGCAACGCTGGCTCTGAAAAATATCTGTATATTATCAATGGTGTAAGCGGACGGCTTACATTTGTTTGATCTGCTTTTGTTCACTAAGCCAAAACAGGGTGTGAGAAATGGGATCAAATTTCATGAATCCGTGCGGCTGATTCAAAAGAACATATAGAGAACAAAGGATAATCCTATGAACTGGTTTGGCCGCAAGGCCGCGCAGGTGGCTGCGCGGCCCGCTTTGTCGCGTGTCTATGGGAGCTGGTCGGCGCCTGCTCCGATGAGCTGGGAGGCGCAGGTTCGCGAGGGCTATTTGTCCAATGCGATCGTGCAGCGGGCGGTGCGGCTGGTGGCCGAGGCGGCGGGCAGCGCTCCGCTGATGGCGAGCGATCCGGCGCTGGGGGCGCTGCTCGGCGCTTCGTCGGGCGGGCAGGGGCTGGTCGAGACGCTGGCGTCGCAGCTGCTGCTGCACGGCAATGGCTATGTGCAGATATTGACCGATGGCGCGGGGGCGCCGGCGGAGCTGTTTGCGCTGCGGCCCGAGCGGGTGACGGTCGAGGCCGATGCGCGCGGCTGGCCGGTCGCCTATCGCTATAAGGCGGGCGGTAGCGCGGCGGTGTTGCCGGCCGAGGATGGCGCGGGGCGCGTCGCGGTGGTGCATGTGAAGGCGCTGCATCCGCTCGACGATCATTATGGCGCGGGGTGTCTGGGCGCGGCGTCCGGGGCGATCGCGGCGCATAATGCGGCGGCGAGGTGGAACGCGGCGCTGCTCGACAATGCGGCGCGGCCTTCGGGGGCGCTGGTGCACGATCCCGGCGACAAGGGGATGCCGCTGTCGGCCGAGCAGGTCGACCGGTTGCGCGAGGAGCTGGCGGAGAGCTTTGCGGGCGGGGCGAATGCGGGGCGGCCGCTGCTGCTGGAGGGCGGGCTCCGGTGGCAGGCGCTGTCGCTGTCGCCGGCGGAGATGGATTTTCTGGCGCTGAAAGACTCGAGTGCGCGCGAAATCGCGATGGCGTTCGGGGTGCCGCCGATGCTGCTCGGGCTGCCGGGAGACGCGACCTATGCCAATTATCGCGAGGCGAACCGCGCGCTGTGGCGGCTGACGGTGCTGCCGCTCTGCGCGAAGATATTGGGGGCGGTGGCGCAGGGGCTGTCGGGCTGGTTCGACGGCGCCGATCTGCGCGTCGATCTGGATCAGGTGCCGGCGCTGGCCGAGGACCGGATGGCGCTGTGGCGCGAGGTGTCGGCGGCGGACTGGCTGACCGCGGACGAGAAGAAGGCGCTGCTGGGCGTCGCTTAAGCCGGAGATTTCGACATGGATGAAGAGGAAGCGCTGGCGCGGTTGATCGCGCTGGCGGGGACGAGTGCGCCTGACGCAGCGTTGCTGCGCGCGGTCGTGGAGGAGGCGAGCGAGCTGGGGGCGCGGCGGGCGCTGGCAAGGCTCGGGCTCGCCGATGCGGCGGCGCGCGACGATGTGAGCGATCTGCGCCAGCTGCTCGGCGCGTGGCGCGACGCGAAGAAGAGCGCGTGGGCGGCGGTCGTCGACTGGGCGGTGCGCGGGATGCTGGCGCTGCTGGTCGTGGGGCTGGCGGTGAAGATGGGGTTTCCGGGGCTGCTCAAATGAGCGTGCGTTTCGCGGGCTATGCGTCGGTGTTCGACCGCGTCGACCGCGGCGGCGATGTCGTGCGTAGCGGGGCGTTTGCGGCGAGTCTGGCCGAACGGCGCGCGGTGCCCTTGCTGTGGCAGCATCGGGCGGGGGCCGTCGTCGGCGCGATCGAGACTTTGGCGGAGGATGCGCGGGGGCTGCGCGTCGTGGCGCGGGTGACGCATCCGGCGGCGGCGAAGCTGGTCGCCGCGGGCGCGCTGACGGGGCTGAGCTTTGGCTATCGGGTGCGCGCAGCGCGGGGGGACAATCCGCGCGAGCTGGTGGCGCTCGACCTGGCCGAGGTGAGTCTGGTGGCGGCGCCGATGCAGCCGCTGGCGCGGGTGATTCAGGTGGTGAAGGAGTGACAAGCATGGACGATATGGAAGTGAAGGCGGACGCGCTCGACGGGGCGTTCGATGCTGTGCTGGCGGCCGAGGCGGTCGATGAACTGAAGGCGTCGGTCGCGGCGCTGAAGGCGCAGGTCGATGCTCAGGCGGTGGCGGCGTCGCGCTTGCCGCTCGACGGGGCGAAGGCGGCCGATCCGGCGCGCGATGCCTTCGTCGAGCGATACCTGCGGCGCGGAATCGACAGCAGCGTCGAGATGAAGAGTCTGTCGGGCGCGACGGTGAGCGATGGCGGCTATGCGGTGCCGCGCGAGATCGACGGGAATATCGCCGCGACCTTGAAGACGCTGTCGCCGATCCGCAGCATCGCGACGGTCGTGCAGACGGGGACGAGCGGATATCGCAAGCTGGTCGCGACGGGATCGTTCGGCGCCGGCTGGGTCGGCGAGGTCGCGGCGCGGCCCGAGACGGCGACGCGCAGCTTCGCCGAAATCGCGCCGCCCTCGGGCGAGCTTTACGCCAATCCGGCGGCGAGCCAGGCGATGCTCGACGAT
>VFQN01004944.1_pt1 | contig 16935 bp, 27 predicted proteins | sample 3512371 | NCBI WGS metagenome assembly VFQN01 (sample SAMN10412370, study PRJNA504923) | tailings metagenome | isolation source: Replicate 2 from Balatoc abandoned mine | place: Philippines: Itogon, Benguet | collected 2017-08-28 | reverse complement strand
CCCGACCCCTGCTCTCCCCGTCCTTCCGCCCAACCCCCCCGCCCCCCCCTCCGCCCCCCCCACCCCCCCCCCCCTCCCCTCCCAACACACACACACAGGCCGACCGTTCCGGTTCAGTTACTTTGCCGCTCTGCTGTTAACCCCCCACACACACAGTCACACACACCTGCAGCTTGACCCGGAGGCTGGCGTCGTGCATACCTGCAGGCCCGCAGGGGACAGGGGAAGGGGAAGGGACGCGGGGTGGGAAACAGCGAAGGCAACGGTTAGCATGTGTACGCGGGAGTACGCGGGAGTACGTGTAAGGGTGTGCACGGCAAGTCAGGACTCACATGCCCAGGCTCCCTCGCAGCAGCAGCACGCCCGCCTCACACACCACCATGGAAGGCAGCTGCCGTACGTGCCACACCCGCACCCACACCCACACCCAAACCACCCACCCGCCAGTGCGGCACGTGCCTGCATCTTCTCCCCCCGCTGTGCATCCCCCAGCGCTCCGCACAGCGCCATAAAGGCGTGGTCGGGCAGCGGGCAAGAGGCACCACCCAATTTCTGAAAGGGCCCCCGCACGCATGAGGCTCCCCCGCAGCACCAGCACGCCCCCATCACACATCCACCCGCCGGAAGGCAGCTGCCATACGTGCCACACCCACACCCGCACCCGCACTCACACCCACACCCACACCCGCACCCACAACCGACACCCACCCGCCAGTGCGGCCAGTGCCTGCATCTTGATCCCCCGCTGTGCATCCCCCAGCGCCCCGCGCAGCGCCATAAAGGCGTGGTCGGCTAGCGGGCAGGGGACACAACCCCAGTCCCAGGACGGGCCCCGCATGCAAGCGCTCCCTCGCAGCACCTACCGGCATGCCCCTCACACAACACCATGGAGGGCAGCTGCCATACGTGCCATATCCACACCCACACCCACAGCCAACACCCACCCGCCAGCGCGGCCAGCGCCTGCATCTTGATGCCCCGCTGTGTGTCTCCGAGCGCCCCGCACAGCGCCATAAAGGCGTGGTCGGCCAGGGGGCAGGGTGCCCCCAGGTGCCGCCCCACCACCAGGCGAGGGCAGCAGGAAGCCAGGGAGGCAGCAAGGGACAAGGCCCGGGAGCGGACCTGCGGGCGAGGGCGGGTCACAGGTAGCAGTGGCTTAATAGTCGGGGCATGGCAAGCAAGGGACAGCGCGCGGGAGCGGACGTACGGGGGGGGCAACAGGTAGGCAACAGGTAGGGCAGGGCGAAGGGACAGCCACCGTGGGGAAAGGCCGTTGGGCTGCGACACAGCGCGGTAGTGAGCATGGTGGGGGGTCCGTCCCGCACGAGGCAAGGTGGACAGTGATAATGCGCGGGAGCCGAACTGCGGGCGATGGTAGGAAGAGGCGGGCACGGGTGGCGGCTGCGTTGCCATTAAGGTTGATTGGAATGAAAGCACGCACTGCACAGGTGCGAGCAGGTGACGCAGGTTGCACAGGTCATCGTATTTCGCCCCCGGAAACGTTCGTTACCTTGCTTGGCCTGGCAGGGACGTGGAGCAGCAACAAGGCCACCCCTGGGTGTAACTGCGATTGTAGCTTTGCCTCTTTTACTGATATGGTTTTGGTGTGCTCTCAGTCTCTCACCTCCTCCGAACCATCTGGGAAGGAGGTGATACGGCTGGCCGCCGCTCCGTAGGCCCCCAGCAACGCAGGAGGGTCCAGGACCAGGAGGGCGGCAGACACAGGGTTGCTGCGGCCAGCTAGTGGTGGCGATGGAGGTAGAGTTGGCGTGGTTACCACCTGGGGGAAGGGCACACGGGTTCAGCACGCAGGTGGGAGAGAGGATGCGGGATTTGGCCAGGTGGAGGTGGTGGTGGTGGCGCGGTGACAACCGGAGGGGAGGGTGCGGGACGCGGGTAGGTGTATGCGCATGGGTGCAGTCGCGGAGCCATGGAGTGACGTTTGGGTGTCGTATACAATCGGCACGCGGGTGTTACTCTTCCTTTCCTTCACGGTTGAAGGGAATATGGAATATGGAATAGGGAAGAGTGTCCCCACAGGTATCCCAGGTGGTCGACTGCCCGAGAAGGCCGGGCGGCCCACCTGCCGGTGTTTGTGGAAGCGAAGCCGGTGGATAGCACACGGCGGTGTCGCATGGCGCCATTGTGCTGGTGACCACCCTCACCTGCCTCATTGCGTCCAGGCACGCGCACCGCACCACGGGGTGTGGGTGTGCGGTGTGGTCCAGCAGCGCGCGCCAGCCGGGCGCCTCGGACACGGACAGGGGCGGGGACAGGGGCGGGGGCAGGGCCGGAGCAGCAGACCCCGTGGCCCCGGGTGGCTGCGGCGGTGCTGCTCCTTGCCCTTCGGGCATCGGCGGCGGCAGCAGGAGCAGCCGCAGGCAGCGGCCCAGCAGCCGCAACGCCGCTGCGACGGCCGCCGGGTCGGCACACCTGGCACGCAACGAAGCAAGAGGCGCACATGCGGACGGTTCGTTAGGCTGCTGCAGATGCTGGGTGCACAGTGCTGAGTTTTGCAACAATGATCTGCAACCGCCGCCGGGTCGGCACACCTGGCACGTGGCAGCGGGTGACCCGTCAGCGATTCTCAACGAGACAGCAGGTGCGGCGGTGCGTGCACCGGTGCCGGTTCCACAGCCTTTGCCTCCTCTCTGTGCAACTACAACTGCACCTGCACACGCCATCACCAACAAATACTACCTATTGTGGCCGCGTTGGTCAGAAACGAGGAAGAATGTGGTTACAGCCCGTGCCCTGCGGCCCTTCCGCACTCATAACGCTGCGGTAACGCGCAGCTGCCTGCTCCTTTCCCCTGCACAGCGCACCCCTGGCACCAGCGGTACAACCGTACGGCAGCCCCTGCGCCCACCTGCCGTACAGCGCCGCCAGCGCCGCAGCCGCCAGTCGGACGGGGGAGCACCCCGGCTCGGACAGCGCCCGGGCGGCGACTTCCGCAGCGGTGGAGGGGGCGTACGCAGCTCCGTGAACTGAGCTGGGTTCAGGGCCAACCGCCACATCACCACCCCCACCCCCACCGGCTGCCAGTCGGTGCAAGCGCGGGAGCAGCTGGCACAGCCCCGCCATGGCCTCCCTGCAGGCACGGCAGGAATGCGTGTGGGCGTTAGAAGCCGACTGTTTCCAAATGCATTGTGCCGCTCCGCAGTAACCCAACTGTCGCCCCCACCTGCACGCGGGTCCCGAGCGTCATGCCACAGCTCGTACGCCGGGCCGCCTACGGCGGGGCGGGGTGCGCAGCCACCCAGGAGCCAGCCACCCATGGTGGACGTCTCCCCATACTCCCACACGCAGGCACACATGGCCACGCAACCCCGTGTAGCCTCCTGAACCCCCTCTACCCCCTCTCTTCGCTCTGCGCCTCCGCTCCCACCCTTCGCCACCCTCCCCGCCCCCTGGCCGCACCTGCAGACATGGCCGCCCACGGCGGGATCCACCGCCAACTGCGCCAGCCACACCAGGACCACACATACACCCGCTACCCCCGGCCCACACTGCCACCGCACCCCTCCCCGCCCCCTGGCCCCACCTGCTCGTGGGGCTGCCCACGGCGGGGTCCGCCGCCATCCAGGTATAGATTGTGAACGTGAATAAACATCCAAAACCGCTTCGCTCTGTGCCCCTCTCGTCACCCCACCCAGCCCCCTGCGCCCACCTGCACGTGGAGCCGCCTGCCGCAGGGTCCGCCGCCAACTGTGCCAGCCACACCACGGCCGCGCACGCCGCCTCCACCTCCGCCCACTGCCCACCGCCGCCGCTCCCCTCCCCGCCCCCGCCTTCGCCCGGGCTGCCCACACGGTGTCTATCTCCGCCCTGTGCCACCTGCCCCCGCTGCTGCCGCTGCCACCGCACCCTGTCAAAGGCCCGGCACGCCACGTGTGCTACACACCCAACGTACACCTCCGCTGCTCCATTTGCCACGGCAGCAGCAGCAGCAGCAGCAGCCTCTGGCGCTGCTTGTGCTTCCGTTGCTGTCGCTGCTGTTACTTCCGCCTGGGCCCGGGCCCCTGCTGCCGCCGTTGCGGCAACGCACGCTGCCGCTAGCCCAAGGACCTCCGCGAGGCTGCATGCTGGTCGCACAGCTTGGCCGTTCCCTGCTGCCCCAGTGTCGTGGCTACCATTCCCAGCTGCCTCTGTGTTGTGAGCTGCGTGGGGCTGTTGGCGCGCGCTGGGGTGTGCGGCTGCGCCTGTCTGTGTGTTGTTGGGTAGGTGTTGGGGAGGAAGGGGTGTGGGTGCTGCCAGCTGCACGGAAGCTGCTACAGGCGCCCCCAGGAGGGCTGCGCACAGGGTCGTGAGGTCATCCATCATGCTGCCAGTATAGAACTGTACACCTTCCAATTCCAAATAAGCGGGAAATTCATGGTTGCAGGAGGCGTACAGGATCTGTGTGTGGGGTTGCGATGGTTGCACGCTGCGAGGGTTGCACGCCCTGGCGCCCAAGGGTCCGCCGTTAGCGCCTGGAAAGGTTGGTCATTCAGAACATTATGCCCTCGCCTCTTGAGACGATTAGCTACCGAGTGCCGTGCCCGTTAGCTAGGTATCTTGAAGTCGCGCTCGCAACCAACATGCTGAGTGGGCGGGTTTCGGTAGCAGCAGCCCATGGCAAAGTGGTTGCATCAGCTTGAAGCACAAATATCGGTTTACAGCTTGGTGTTGACGCAAGGCAGGGCTTTCACGCGCTTTTTCGGGACGGTGCAATCCCGGTGCCGTACAACGCTCAATTGCCTTTCCAGGGCTTATTGAGGAGGAGCCCATAACTCCTTCTTATGTCCACATACCACTGTATCAGGCCACTGCTTTCCGTTGGAGCCTTGACCCTTAGCTTTTCCTCTGTAACCGCCGAGGCGCAAGCGGGAGGCGCTACTCAAGTCGTCCAGTATCCAGCCGGTGAGTTGAAATTCCGTTACCTGTATGGTCAATTTATCAGGGTTGACTCTAGGCATGCATGGCAGTATACCTTCCGGTTTCCGCGAGAGGCCAAGACTGGACTCGCAGTGATCCTCTTTCCGTGCCGAGCCCTCGCCTGAGCTCAAGGCAATAAGCACCTGTAGGATGTATCTGCCAGTGGCATGGGGTTATTTTCGACGGTGTTAGGGCTGGTGCCCCTCAAAGGCCCTTGACCTTTGACCGGGGCCCTGACGCCCATGTTTCTTCCGGCACTTGGCTCTATTACTGGCAAACAGTGGGGGCCATGACTGGCTAGTGTATGGCTATGGTTGGTATGCATAAGAAAATTGGGAAATAGCGATAGTATGGGTCAGGTCATATGCCGGGGCGCCTTCGGGCTGCATGCCCTTCGGCAGGCGGGGACCTGTGAGGGCTACATCGACAGCCAGGCTGTCGAGCCGTATGTGACCGTACTGGTGCCATGCCCATGCGCAGCATGGCTGCTGGAGCGCAAGCCGCCGCGCAAGGGCCTTGCGCCACATTTCGGGGGCGTTCAGCTGTCCGCAAGCGCAAGGGAATACCATAGCAAAATTTTTATCTTGCTCATGACTCTCATACTTGCATTCACAGCACGGCCATTTCCATTGACCCCTTGCGCGCAGCTCGGAGCTGGTTATGAAGGACATTGAGCAAGCGATTGCCGACACGCTTAAGAAGCAGAACAAATCCCCAGCAGACATCGTCACCCTTAACCTCGATAGCAAGTGCAAGTCGACGCACGTCAAGGCGAGTTTCCGCGACTGTTGTCGCCGCTCTGTTTCCACGTTTCCCTTCGGAAAGTCGCCACGTGTAGCACCCGTCCGCACTGTCCACCAGCCCCCAAAACACGGCTCCCCTGCTCCCTGCCGCACTAATACCCAGCACCTTTTTGCCTCCACGCGCTCCAAACCCATTCACACCATGTTGCGCACCCTAACCCCTGCCCTGCACAACCTCCTTACTCCCTTCCTTTCCCTCAGGGCCTAGACGCCTTCACCAACCTCAAGTCCCTGTCCCTCAGCTCCCTGGGCCTCACCTCCCTAGAGGGCTTCCCGTCGCTGCCCAAGCTCACCTCCCTCGTGCTCGCCGAGAACCGCATCTCCGGCGGCCTGACGCACCTGGTCTCGGCTGGTCTCACGTCCCTCGAGTCGCTCGACCTCGCCGGCAACCGCATTGCCAGCCTAGAGGAGCTTGAGCCCCTCAAGCAGCTAAAGAAGCTCCGGTCGTTGGACCTGCTCGCCTGCCCCGTGTGCACCAAGGTGAGCACACCTAAGGGCGCTGCACATACTGTGACCTCAGACGGGTGTGTGGCTTAAGATACTGCACAGGATACTGCACAGTGTCCAAAAAGGTGGGAATTCTGCCACTGTAGGGCGCTGCACGCCTTAGACGACTACCACAAGAGTCGGGTATGGGGGTGCGGGCCTGGGCAATCTCTGCTCCCCAGTAAGAATGTGACGGTGTGGCCAACGCGTTACGCGAATGCTCAGTACGTTGCTGATTTTGTGTTGCTCGTGTGTGTGCTCCCGTGCCCAGGTCCCCGACCTTCCCGCCAAGCTATTCGCCATGCTGGACGAGCTCAAGTACCTGAACGGCGCCGACAAGGAGGGCCTGGGTGAGTTGTTGCCTTGCAGCAACTCGTTACCCAGATACCGGGTGGCGTCCTGGGTTTTCGAGTCCGTTTCAGGAAAGCGTCAGCCGTGCACGTGTGGCAGATGTCAACCCGGCTGAAAGGCGAAGCCGGGCTTTGGTGGGAAAAAGACTGCCATGGGGAGGGGTGCGCAGACGCCTTGCGTGGAACCCGGCAGCCTGGTTGTAGTGCATAACGCACGGAAGGACGCACCGTGGGAAGGCAGCGTTTGTGGACATGCAGCTTATGTTGAGTATGCTATCGTACAACCCTTGCAGAGCGCGACGGCGACGAGGGTTAAGCACTGTAGAGTGTCCAGTGCTCATACGGCATGTGACTGATGTTTTGTATGCCCTTGCTCCAACTCATGTTGCTGCAGAGCGCGACGGCGACGAGGGCGAGGAGGACGTGGAGGAGGACGACGCCGGGGAGGAGGAGTTCGAGGACGGCGGCGGCGAGGGGGAGGTGGGTGGGTGGCGATGCAGTCGCGGGATAACAGTAACAATTCGTGCAAAGAAATGAACCAGGACAAGCAATGGGAGTTGGGTGGAGGTGGGTGGCTGCGACGTACGGAACTGGCGCGAAGCCGCTAGGCGGCCTGCCTTCCAGGCAAGGCGGCGCTCGGCGGTACCTTGCCACCTTCGCGTATATCATGGCATGTGGGTCACGACTCTGGGGGGCTGAAAGGTGCAGTAAGCCTGGTGCTGAGCCGTTGGCGCACTGGTGCCCCGACCCCGCCCCGCAGGAGGAGTTTGAGGACGAGGAGGGCGGCGAGTTTGAGGCCGAAAAGGAGTACGCCGTGCTGGTGGTGAGTGGTTGCATAAGGCGTCTCCATGTATTGTGATAGCGTGCTTTGCTAAGTGGTTGCACCTGGCACGCTAAGCTCCGCCCCGCCTCTTTGTGGGCACGTAAACGGCGTGCAAGTGCTTCCGCCCCAGGTGTGCTTTTTGCTCCCGTTGCGCTTCGGCCCTTCAGACCAGCAAGTTGGCGAGGACGAAGACACCTTTCCGCTTCCGACCGGAGCATACGTTTACTTTATATACTTCGTACTTTATTTGCCGCAACACGCCGTAACCGTGCCCCCTCCCCCACGTGCAGGGCGACCAGCAGGTTGGCGAGGACGAGGAGGACGACTATGTTGACGAGGGCGAGGGGGAGGAGGAGGACGACGACGAGGAGGCCGGGGAGGGCGAGGACGAGGCCGGGCAGCAGGGTGAGTGGGGCCTGCGGTCTCGGGGCCGAGGCGTAGCTCCGTTTGTGGGTTCGCCTTTTCAGTAAATAGGAAAAGAAAGCACCCTGGGCAGGGCGAGGACGAGGCCGGGCAGGAGGCTGAGTGGTCTCGATTGGTCTTTGGGGCGGCAGTGAAGCTGATCAACGTACTGTGGGTTGCTCAGCTGCGGCTACATGCGTAGGGGCCATGCGAACCGTCACTGTGCGGAGCGGCAGCCAATGGCTCGCTGGATAAGGCATCCCGCCCATCTCCATGCTGCGTGGGACATGCCCGTGTGCTGACACGTGCTCGTGTGCTGTTTGCCAGCAGGCACCAAGCGGAAGCGCGAGGAGGGAGAGGAGGAGGAGCAGCAGTAAGCGGTCTCCGGCGGCATGGACGATGGTGCCGCGTCCTCAAACGGACAGCACGATCGTCGCAATGGCGTGACTGCGGACGGACCACCTACTCTTTTCCCTGACCTGATTTTTGGCGTACGTAGCCGGTGGTGCATAGCGCGTTGCTCGTTGCCATCTTGACGAAGTCCTTAATTGTAATGTTAGCCCGGGAATCGTGTGCGTGAACATTGCCGCACCCTCATGTTTGGCTGTTTGCTGCCGGGGCATGTTGGCTCATGTTCGCTGGGGAGGTTGTGGTTGCCGTGTGTGGATGAGCTGAGACATGCACCCACCTTGTTGTCGCATCTTGCTGTGCCTGCGTTGTGCATGTCGTTCCTGTAACCGCGCCTCATCACTGCACGTGTCCCGGCTTGTATCTTCCAGAGACTATTGTGCCTTGAGATTTTACTCTCGTACCACATGTGCATGCCCAACCAACATCTTATCCTTTGTCGGACGTTCGCCAGTGCTGTCCACGGCGCATGAGACACTGAACGGACCCAGGGTGTGTATGCATCAGTATTAGCGAGCTGCCCAACTGCCGGTGACGTGCCAGGGGCTCGCGGTGCGTGCATGGATGTAATGTTCGTAGGGGTGACAACCGCAAGGGTAGGGCGTCGTCACGGGGTGCTATCCATCCGGACCGGACCTGATTCCCTGAGATTTGGCGTGGGCTAGTGCGTGGCTCGCCAAGGGTTGGACACCCGAGCCACCCGTCCATGGAGGTGCTTGGCTGCTGAAGCATGTAAAACAACACGATGGCGTGTACCGGTAACACATGGCGGCAAACCTTGCAAAGGTGCTGCTACAGGTCCGTCAGTCAGTGTTACACGGCGAGAGTTCTCCCCTCCGCAAGTGCGACGACCCGTGTAGGAGCCGGAGGCTCCAGGGCCATCAGTCTTCATGCAAGAAGCTTACAGGTGCACCTTCAAATATGTACCGGTACCGGCACACTGAAGCTGTGTAAGCGCTCTCCGCTACGGACCAGACGGACCTCCTGTGGCTGACAGGTACCGGCACACCTAAGTTACCCTGAGCTACCTAAGCCGCCTCTACCAGCCACAACGTACATTGCAGGCTCGCTCAGCCCCGGGCGCTGACCACACTACTAGTAACTGCCAGTAACTGCCCTTAATCCAAGCCCTAATCTGTCTGGACACATGCTTATTTAGTACCCCCGCACTGCACAACATCCTGCATTTCTACTACACCAGCTACCTAAGCCCTCTCCACCTGTCATGGCGCGGCTGGTGGTCAGTCAGTTGTTACACGGCGAGGCTTTTGGGGCGAGGTCCCCGCTTCGGGGGGCGGAGCCGCCAGGTTTCACCCCTGCCTGTCCCGTTCTCTGTTTCAGTGTGTCGCCTGCCGACCAAAAGCTTTCGGCCTGCTGAAAATTTATATGGAAAGAAGACATATGACTCTATAAATTCTCTTTGTCAGGATTTTCGGCAAAAATCGCTTGCAAAGATTGGAGCCCTTTTTGGAGCTCGCCTTTTTGTATTTGGAGCCCGCGGGAGCTCGCGGGAAGGAAAGGGCTCCAACTTTTGCATGCGATTTTTGCCGGGAATCCTGGCAAATTGAGCTTATAGAGTATAATGTCTCGGTTCCAGACAAATTATCAGCAGGCCGAAAGCTTTTGGTCGGAGGCCGACACACTGACACACAGGCAGGGGTGACTCCGCGGGGGCCTCGCCGAATAATTGCGGGAACAGGCAGCTGACCAAGCTGCATGACTGTCAGCTATACTCCATAACCATAAAGAAACATCAAATCACAGCGTTTCGCTTAGGTAGTATGGGTAGTGCCATCCGACCGCGTGCAGCACATGCCCCGGAAGTGAGGTTCCCTAAAAGACTACCGGCACCTAGAAGAATGAGGCGTTCCAGCAATTTACTTGGTGCCTTGGCGATGGCTCTGCCCAGTAGACGTGTATCGGTGTTACAAGCGTGCTGCGCAACGTGTCGACACGGGCCGTAAAGGACACATAGGGCAGGCCACGCCGCCCATTGCCCTGACCGCCAATAGGCAAGCTCTTACCGGCATGCGTCTTGTCAGCAGCTACCACTGCTTGTCAGTACCGTACTCGCGCACGCCTTCCGTTCCGCTTGGTCGCGCACCCCAGGGCCAATTAGCAGAGACCCTACTGTACCGCACACTCCAATGTGCGGCTAGCTTGCACTAGTACGACATCAATCATCAGGGAAGAAGAACGGCAGATCTCTTGCATGCTGTGGTCCGCACTGCCGCGGCCCCAAGAACGTGTATGCAGCTAGATCGCTGGCACACGCACGTGTTGTGCAGGTCAGCCCTGCTAAGCAGCACCCCAAACCTGTCAGCCTCCAGCTCCCTTCTCCCACGCCGGCACGTGCCTGCTGCCACCCGCCAAACCGCCCCACCCCCGCCCCACCACCTGGACTGTAACACAACAAAGCCAAAAGAAAAGCCATGCCATTCGCCCCGTAAGTCATTGCCCCCCACAAGCGCGCCGTCTCATCCCATGGTGCGTTACCCAACAGGTGCGTCATAACCTCGGAACTGTGTGAGAAAACCACTGGTGCCATCGCCCCTGTCGCTCGCCCTAACACTTAGCTTACCCACTTGCAAAACACCTCACAGTATAGCGCAACAATGGTGTACAGGTCATCAGTCTTGCTCAGCAGTACCTTGTATCTGGTCCACTTCCAGGGCCCATGCATGGACACCGCCACATGTACCATCATGCCATCATGCCATAACCTGTGGCAGAGCCCCGTCCCCCGTCCCCCGCAGCCCTGGCCACAGTCCGCACCACCCCAGCTGCCGCACCATACCGGTATCAGGAAGCCGCACCGTAGTAGGATGCAGGGAGCCCCGTCGTCTGCATGCTGTAGCACGCCGTCATACCCGAAAGGCTGTACTACACCACTATAGGTACAGCGCACACGTGTCGTGCAGGTCGGTCCTGCCCATACACGCACGCCGCCACGTGTCATAGGTTACCGGCCCCCGCACCACAGGCCCCGCCCCCCCAGTTGCCGCACCGTCAGTTTACGCATATATATGATGGGAGCTCTTCTGAATGCCATGCTCCCCCCGCGTCTACAGGCTGTGTCATACCTTCACAGGTACAGCGCGAACTTGTTGTGCAGGTCTGTCCTGCTCATGCATGCACGCCGACACGGATCATACTTCCCCGTCCCCCGCGCCACAGGCCCCACCACCCCAGTCGCCGCAACGTCAGTCCACGCTATGCTCCCCTCGCGTTTAAAGGCTGTACCGGTACTACACCACTACAGGTACAGCGCGAACTTGTTGTGCAGGTCCGTCTTGCTGAGCAGCACCATGCATCTCGCCCTGGTCCGTACCGTACAAGCGCCACAACACACACCCTCGCCCACGGCGCATCCCCATCCCTCAACACGCCACCGCTCTTGCCTCGCCTCGGAAAGCTTGGTTACGTCACATACTACAGGTACAGCGCGAACTTGTTGTGCAGGTCCTTCCTGCTCAGTAGCTAGGTCCGTCTTGGTGTCCACCCGCCACCCGCTTGGCCGCTCTGCGGTTGACGCCACCGGCCAAAGAACCCAACCATCGTCCGCATGCTCCGTTGCTTTCACAGGTACAGCGCGAACTTGTTGTGCAGGTCTGTCCTGCTGAGCAGCGCCTTGAATTCGTCCAGGTCCAGGTGCGAGTCGCCGTCGCGGTCGTACTCCGCCATCGTGTTGAGCACCACCTGCAAGCAATGGAACATAAATGACCTGTTATACGTGTACGTGGTAAAATTACCGGACAGAATATCGATAGCAACTGCGTGGAGCCGTCGCGGCCAAACTCCCCCACGGCATGATCACCCCCTGCAGGCAAGCGGCCGGGCTACTGGCATGCACCAGTATCTGTCACAGTGGCCGTATTTGCACAATCCGCCCCCCTCCCTCCCCGCCCTCACCCACCCCCTTCCCCCTCCCTCCCCGCCTTCACCCCCCCCCTCCCCCCACCCCCTTCCCCCTCCCGCCTTACCTCCCCCCACCCCCTCCCCCCTCTCGCCTCGCCTTTACCTATTTTCCTCCCCCCTCCCCTCTGCCGTGCTAATACACACCCTCGACCCCCTCCCGCTAATACACACACCTGCTCCAGCTGCGCGTCGGGGTATGTGTTGCCCAGCAGCGTCTGCAGCACCGCGAACAGCTCCTCACTGGAAATGAGGCCGTCGCCGTTGGTGTCGTATATCCGGAACGCGACTGTGGAGGTACGGGAGGAGGAGGTTGCACAATGTTAGTTGCGAGTAAGCATGTGGAAGGAGGGGTGTGAGAGGCGGGGGGGACGGCATGCGGGTGTGAGAAGGGGTTAGGGTGGGAAGATGGGAAGGGGGAAACATCGTACTGACAGATATGGGGTAGTTGAGGCTGCGGGAGCGTAGGGTGGTCCCTTTAGGGATAACGACAGCCCGTGCGGGGGTGTGGGGTGGGTAAAGACAGCCTGTGCGGGGTGTGTGGGGTGCATAAGAACGAGCGAGTGAGCGTACTGAAACTTAAGCAGGAGGCCTTTGAAAAGGAGGCCTTTGGGGACGGCGTTTATCGGCACCCCGAGCCCACCAGCAACCCAGTCGACCTATCCCTGGGTGCCGTAGATGGTGGAACGCTGCATTGCACCGCGGCAAACAACGACATCAAGGTTCTACGGTATCGGACTTCACCCTCGGTCTTTGAGGCGCAGCCGGGTGCAGCAGCAGCTGGCCCATAGGCGCATGAAGCCAGCCGCTCCCATGCCGCACATCCGCCCCACCCCAGGAACCCTTGCGTCCGCTGTGCTATACTGGCCATACACTCGGCCTCACTTGGCGCGCTGTGTGTGCTGGTGTCACGTGTGCCGGTGGGGTCTGCCCTCTTGCCTGTGCTGCCGTCGGGCCACGGTTTGCCCTAGGTGAGTAGACCCCCGCGTGTGCTGTCGGGGCGTTGTCCCGTGTTTCGAGCTCTCCCGGCTCGTGCCTAAGGCCTTAGAGGCCGTCGCTGTGTCTTGGCCCTGTTATGGACCCCCGGCCTCTGCCCACATTGTAGCACTGGAACACACACCTAACACACGCGCTGCCATACTCGCACTTGCAGCGCTTGCCCTTCAGCCACAACACTACATGCCTGTGTTCCCCATGCATGTGTGGTATCCCTGCTCACACTTGTACTGCTCCTCCTCCACCTCCAGCTGCCCAAAGTACTCCAGCGCGCGGGTGAACCTGGGGAGGACAGGGAAGGGGGAAGGGGGAGGTGGTAGGATGCTGAGGCGCACAGGCAAATGTGAACGGGCAGCATCGTAGGCCCGAACACTCCAGGCGACTCCAACAGCGCGCAAGTAAACCTAGTGAGCCGGCGCAGGGAGATTGAGCGCCGAGCAGGGCTGAGGCCAAGGGGAGTGGCGAAATTAGATGCAACCCGGGGGCAGTTGTGACAAATGCGTCCAGGCTGCACCAAGCACTGTGCAGGCCTCACGTGCCTTGCCCGTCCGGTGGCGGGGCATCTCCCCTTTCCCTTTCCCCCTTCCCCTTCCCCATCCCCTTGCCATTTGCCCCTGTCCCCTTCCCCTTTCCCCTTCCCCATCCCCCAAACGTACGAGTTGTAACCTAACAGGGACTGTCGCACGGGTCTCGCGGGGGCGCTATGGTGTTCTCTTCTGGGCCCGCGCTTACTCTTCCAATGTCAAGTAGCCGTCTCCTGTAGCATCGAATAACCGGAAGATGTGCGGGATGAAGGGATTGCCTCCCAGCTCCACCATCGTCACGAAGGAAGAGATTGGGACGCGACCTTGCCCGCCCGCTAACCGCACGAATCGCCGCTGCAAGCGCTCTATATCCTTCTTTGTTAGCCTTCCTCCAAGGCTTCGACCTTGTTGGTTCCCCATTAGAAGTTTGCGCGAAAGCGACAGACGGAGTTGTGAAGCAAGGCCTCCAAAGGGTGTGCACGAGGAATTTCCTATGTAATTGTTTTGATTTGCTAAGCGCTTTAGCCTTGGGAGGTTAGGAAGCCCCTGGACGAGTAGCTCACTCCCAGCGTGCCAGCGTCCCTTGGCTTGGGGACACTCCCCTACCGTACCGTATGCCCCTTTAGCCCTGTACACCACTGCGCCCTCTGCCGACTCATGACTAGGCAGTGCTGTTCACTTTCGCACAGTGCCACAGCACCAGTCCGCTGCCAATTCAGTCCCAGTCCGCTCCTGCCCAGTGCACCATACGCGTATGTTGCAGCCCACCGTTACAGCAGGCCAGCTGCACGTGTAGTGTGGTGCCGGCTACACACTACCCGTATGGGGCACCGGCATGTGTACAATCTTACATGACGTGCGCGCGTGCGGTGCACAGTTGCGGCATGCATGTGCTGTCCTACAGTCAGCCCTGGCTGCGGCTGGTGGGGCGTCATGGCGCCAACGGCCCACACGGACCTAGCCTGCAACGCCTGACCTAATGTTTCCTGCGCCAACGGCCCACTCAGTCGCCACACCTAGCCTGCAACGTTTGCTATGCAGTTTGGCACACGAGCCATACCTGCAGTTGCGCACACCCCGTTTCACTAACGATACCTCAAAGGCCTTTCAGCTTTCAGGCCTAAAGAGGATGGGTACGGTATGAGCAATCGCACCGTCAGCTGACCTGAACCTGTACAGTTACGCAGCCGCACACCTGCGCAAAACACACCTCACCATGCGTGCGTGCGAGGCGTGGACAGCCGCACACAACGTGACCGCTTGCTCTGAGGCTCAGGCCGCTTCTACTGCGCCAGCCCATGTCAATTGCTAATACACAGCCCCGCTAATACACAGGCCTGCTCCAGCTGCACTTCGGGGTATGTGTTGCCCAGACCCAAGCTGCTCATATCACGCCAGCCCTACTGCGCCAGCCCTGGCCAGGGCCTCGCCAGCCCGTGCCCGTGCCCCTGCAGCACACCCGTACAAGGCTGCTCCTTCTACGCCAGCCCTGGCCAGGGCCAGCCACGGGGCTTTACCACACTGTTCGTAGTCCCCTACTGGGGCAGCACTGCGTCCGCCCTGTACTCTGCAAACGGCAAACATGCATGTGCGGCCACCACAGCTTTGAAACCCCCCAAAGCCATCAATGCCATGCGCGTCGATCTTACATGCGGACGCCGTACGCCATACACCAAGAATAATTTGCATCTTGCCCTCTGTGCCACACCGGCGACATTTTGCGCCCACACGTGCCCACAGTGTCCACAGACGTGCCAACACTACTCAACAACTAACGACCTGCAGAGCATTTGCACCTCGCATATTGCCCCTTGCGCATGGGGCCTGTACGGTACGATACCGCACACACGTTCTGCCAGCCCCATGCAGCGTTCCCACACCCACTCCTCTCGTCCACGCTACCCCTTTCCTTGCATTGCCCCGCTGCCGCCCACGCCCCCACCTCACTGCCCCCGTGGCGGCCCCGGCAGCCCCCGCAGCCACGCTTCCACCTCCGCACGTCGACCATGCTGCCACCCGCGAAGCACCTCCTCCACGCCACCCCTGGGCGCCCCCTGCTGCACCAGCCACTGCAGGGCCGGCACCGGCGCATCCCACCGTATGGCTGCTGCCAGCACGCCCTCTCCCAGCGGCACCCCCAGACGCACCAGGCACTTCAGCGTGCCCCGGTCGCCCTGGACAGCAGCGTCGGCGTACCAGTCCCTCGCCAGCCCGTGCCCGTGCCCCTGCAGCACACCCGCGCCCACCAGGGTCTCCAGCGTCGCCTCGCAGCCCGAGGCGGCGGCCGCCCGGAGGGTGGCCTCGTCAAAGCCAAGTGCGCCTGCGGGAAGCAACTCCCAAAGGGGAACCAGAACTTGGCTGGGATGTCGCGACACTGCCTCCGTGACGCCCAGTCTGCCCTGCCATGCAGGCCACCCCGCCGCCGCCAGCAGCCTCACCGCCTCCATCAGCCGCCTGCTGTCCGCTGGCGTGCTCGCCGGCCACTTACTGACGGCACCTATGATTGAGAACTGGTCCGGGGGGCAGCCCGCCTCCAGCAGCCACCGCACCATCGGCAGGTCGCCCCGCTGGAAGGCCGTCCCGAAGCAGTCGCTCCACATCGGGTAGCCCGCCTGCCTCAGCCAGGAGGCCACCGGCACACTGCCAGACCTAACGGCAGAGCTGACGGCGCTAAGCTCCGCCCTCAGCCCCACCCACCCACTCGCCGCCCCACCCACACCCGCGGCAGGCTCCAGCCCAGGCTGCCCCGCCAGCAGCTGCACCGCCTCCAGGTTGCCACACCTCGCTGCTGCTCGCAGGGCATGCCAGCTGCCCAGCTCCGCCCCCCGGCTCGCCAGCCAGTGCAGTTTGGCGACGCTGTCCCTAGGAGAGGCTGCCGCTTCGCACAGAACCAACCAGTCCCGCCAGGCCACCACATCGTCCGCGGGCGGCAGGTAGCCCCCCTCCTGCTCCAGCCGCTGGATAAAGGCCAGGTCCGCATGACGCATTACTGCCACCAAGGCCTCCGCAGTGCCCCACTGACAGCCGCGGTCACGCAGCCAGGCCAGCCGGGCCAGGTCACCGGAGGCGGCGGCTGCTCCATACACGTCCACATGCAACACCGTCGGACGGTAGGTGGGCCCAGCCTCTTCCAGCACCCAGCCCATCTTGGCCAGGGTGTCGGGGGTTGCCGACCCGGCAGCCGCACATGCCAAGCGTCGCCACGCGTCCCGTGCACTATCTGTAGACCCCCTTGACAGCGTCTGCCCCACCACCTCCCACGCCGCCTGCAGCCCCGCCAGGTCGCAGTGCCGCGCCGCCGCCTCCAGGGT
>VFQN01004943.1_pt1 | contig 16938 bp, 5 predicted proteins | sample 3512371 | NCBI WGS metagenome assembly VFQN01 (sample SAMN10412370, study PRJNA504923) | tailings metagenome | isolation source: Replicate 2 from Balatoc abandoned mine | place: Philippines: Itogon, Benguet | collected 2017-08-28 | reverse complement strand
GACTGATTTAAATGCTTCACAAAGCTGTTCTTTTCCTGATACTTCAATTTACCCCAGTCTGAAATGGATTCGAGCGAGCAACCGAATACAAGTGGGTAGAAGTTCGAACATTCGTGCTGCTGCCATTTTTATGTGCGCTAAAACGATTGAGTTCTTGGGCGGCGATTCTTCCATTTCAACAGATTCTTTAGGATGCACAGCGAGTAATGGAACTGGAATGGGCTCTAACGGTGTTTACGGAACTTCTGGAGGAGGTGGTGGAGGTTTTGATGGCTACGGTGGATACGGATATAATAATCCCAATAGTGCAGGTGATGACTATTCGAGTACGGGGTTATTATCGTCGGGCAGCGGAGGAGGTTGTTCCGCGCCCTCGAGAACAAGCTGTTTGCAACAAGGATTTGGTGGGGGATTAATTAATATCTATGCCCCGAATTTGCTAAATCTCAATTCTAATATATCTTCAAATGGACAGTCTGGAGCTTATTGTGGCGGAGGTGGTTCTGGAGGTTCTATTTCGATTACCACCAACGTGCTTAAAGGATCTGGTAAAGTACGTGCAAATGGCGGCGCTGGAGGAAGTTGTTCTCAACCAGGTAGGGAGCGTCTTGGTTTTTTTTTTTCTACTTTTTAATATGAACTGCTTATCTGAATAGGTGGAGGGGGTGGTGGTGGATACATTGAAATTTTGAGCCCCAATAATATTTACTCCTCATATAATTTCAAAGGATCGTTTTTCGCTTCTGGTGGGAGCGCCGGATCACAAAGTAATAGTAATTCGAATGAAGGAACCTTGATTAAAAGGCTGTCTCTTCACGCTGAAGATTTCCAGGGTGCCACATCTGGTACTGATGGAGTTATTGGTGTTCCAAGTTGCGATCCAGGATATGGAAGCGATCCTGCAGGTGGATTAATTTGTTATGAATGTCCTGTGGGAGCTTGGTCACCTGGAGGAACCGGTAATTGTATGCAATGTACAAATGCTCCTACTCATTCCAGTTACACAAACGTTGCTGTAACAAATTCTGTCTGTCCCTACCAATGTGATTCAGGATACTCGACAAGTGACTGTTTAGATCAGTTGCAGATCTTTATTTTCAATACCTTAACGTTGGGTGGTGTTGCTGGCGTTTGTTCTGGTATTTTAGCACTTATTTTGATACCTTTGTTGTATTATCGATATAAGCGATACAACGATTGGGGAGATAGGAAACATGACCAGGGTGATTTTTTTAAGAAAGTTATTTTCCTCGATTTAGGCTTCGGTGCCGATGATAATATTGGCAAAACAAGGGGCGCATCCAGTCGATTGGATATGGTTCAGAATCCGATGTCAGTCAAGGCAAATCGAGTCGACGATGATGTTGAAGATATAAAAGTTGTCGCAATCCGCAAGTTGCAACCAAAGCGAGGCAAAGAAATGAGAAGAGAACACCGCATGGCTGATCAGGACATGATTTTTCACGCATGCAGGGTTAATTTGTACGGTTACAACCATCCTCATCAATCCAAAGGCATGTGAGCTCCTTTGTATCTAAAAGTCTAATTTTTGTTGTAGGTGGTCCATGGATTCTCTCAAATAAAAGACCAAACTGTTTGAAACCGATGATTAAGAAACGAGAGTATCAAGAGTTTGCCGCGATGATTAATAATGCGATGTCGTGGAACCATTATGGTAGTGAAATGTTCATGTTCTATTTAATTTCGTTCCTTCTACCACCCTTGGGCGGTTTAGTCATGGTACGTTTCTCAACAGTCTCCCGAGGACCTTGACTTAAGTTCTTTTGCTTTTTACAGCGTGAATATCGCAAACATAGAGCTAACATTCTAATGAATATTATCGCAAACTATGATTATTCCTGCTTTCGATGCCCTGAGCAAAGAAAAGCAAAAAATTCTTTACGAGTCGGAATTTCTCCTGATGCGACTTTAGCATACATTGATTTCTTATTCGATGATGATTCTTATTCCAAAAAGGCGAAACCTCTTTGTCCTTTGGGTCAAACGAAGCTACCTGCAGCCTTCCGTTTTGCTGGTTTGGGAACATACTACGCTCCATATTATGTAGATACGAATGACTTGATTTTACAGGCAGTCCCGCAAACTGATGTCGCCAGTGCATTTATTGATGAGGCATGGATAAACTTTGTGGTAGAATTTAATACAGTGCTTCGAAAACTGCAGAATGACGCATTATACGAAGGAATTTGTTCGATGATTAAGTTTTTATCTGATCCGAAAAATTCGCAAGGGTTGGGTGGCTTAATTATTGAGTTTTGCACATTTAATAACGTTCCAATAATTGAAGAAATGGAAGCTCTTCCAGCTACATTTGAGGGAAAAGGATTAGAGGAGCGCCCGCTCCCTACGATCGATAAGAAAGGTCCAATAGATATTAATACCCTTGAAAATTTACCAGAAAATCCGTCTTTTTCTGAAGCGAATCGAGCAAGTCTGGAGGAAAAAGGAAGACTTTTCTCGGTCGATAGATGGGTAAAAAACATTGGTGAAGCATTTCAGAGAAAAGGTAATCAAAAGAGAACGGAATCAATAAATGATGGTAAAAAGGCTTTCGAGATGAGCGATAAGGCTTCGCTAAGCTTTCGACCAGGTGGGGAAACATTGACGAATAAATCTGAATCAGAATCTATTGAGCCTAGACACAATTGTTTTCATGTTATTTACGATTGGTTTATTTGGCTATTTGGGCTTTTACTTTGCCGAGGCGATCCTGATGATGGAATTCATATAAATTCGATTCATTCTGCCACAAAGATTAAAATTCGTGATGCATTTGAAGTTGAGCGGCTTATGTCCTTTCCGGAAACTTTGGAGGCTATTCGTCGTGGGGATGTTAGTATGGGAATTGTAGTTTCTCATCCAAAAGTATTAGGTGATGTTTATATTGCGAAAGACGATGATTATGAAAGTGGTGATGATTTAGATGATGATGTTTTAATCTCGGATGAAGTTACCAGCGTTCCCACTATTGACACGAAGCGCGCTTTCTCTGATGATACGGACATGTCCTACGATCCTAATAAGACTACATCGACAGATATTGTTGATCCTTTGACTCGAGCTTATGGGAGCAAAGCGGAGGAAATCGCTAAATTCTATCGTATCATGCAAACAGCAGAGAAGCAACAGCACGGAGAATCTTTTGACGAAATTCCTGCCAGTCCAGTTACTGAAAGAAAACTAGAAGTTTATGAGATTGCCCAAACGCCTGCGGCTATTGCAGTCCCTTTCGATCCTGAAACTAGTGACCCAATTCAAAGAAAGATAATGTCAGATGATTATGGGGCAGGAGATGGTTTGATTAACAAAGAATCTTCGCTTTCCCCCAATCTCCCTCCGCCAATTAGTATCAAGGAACAACGACGAATGTCGATGGGGCTATCCAAGCCCACAGAAGAATCAACTGACACATACACGGAATTTTCAAAGGCGCGACAGAGTATGACTGGACGTCCGATTAGCGTAGATCTTGGCCGAGATTCCAAGGTTGACGAAGACCAAACTGAAGCTAAGAATTTCTTTGATCGGCTGCGAACTTTGAGTCGTCGAAATGACGATTCTGCGGAAGATTTACAAGCTTTAGGCGGAGAACCTGGAAGCCATACAAGCAGTCGAAATCCGAGTCGTACAGTGGGGGGCTCGTTGGGATCGAAATCGGAGGATACTGGAAAGCCATGGGAACTGGCTTTGGAAGAACCGTCTTCTCCGAAGTCAGAAGCAGTAATAAGACTGCATTCTAACTCGCAATCTCCTCTCCAATCGCCTACTGCTATCGAGTCACAATTGCCTCATTCTAGTAGTGGTGACAAGTCAGAACCTGCTTCCCCTTCTCCCAAGAGGCATACTGTGAAGACTCCCACTAAAAGAAGTATTAAAAGGAAACCCAAAAAAAGTACGAACCACATGCCACCGCTTAACCTAGCTCCAAGTTGCTTTCAACAGACAGTTAAACCTTGGCGATTTACTGTAAACGATTATGAACCAACCACAGACGGCAAATTAGGACCGAAAGTAATTCGAGCTAGAGTACATTTAGATGAAGATGACGACGATGAACCAGAAAACATTGCTGCGAAAGCAGCTTTGGATATTGAATCTCGAAGACCAGGCGATCTGATCACAGATAGTAATGTATTAGAAAATAGTGGATCTTCCACGTCTCGCGGCAAAGGTACTGATGAAAACCGTTTGTCAACTTATGAAGCCAGAGAGTCATTCTTCCCGAATTTTCTTCTATTGTCTTTCGCTCAAGCGAGAAATCAGAACAACGAAGGAGGTTTCAACCCTACCAAGCATGATGATCCTCATGGTAGTGGCAGATTTTCAGTTGGCCGAAGATCAGATCAAGAAACAATGTCGAGGAGATCACTCCCAACTGTGAACTCGACTAAAATTTCCTTAGGAGTGGGTGGGATTTGGACCTACAGGTTACAAAGACAATTACAATACCTGTATTATAATGGTTTCTTCTTCTATTACTTTACCAAATTTATGCTTGGGTGTAACGTCTATCCCTATGGTCCTAAATATTTTCGCAAACTCTTTGAAATCGCAGCCTTTTGTTTATGTATTTCTGATTTAACATTCTGGGTATTAATCTTAGCGAATACAATCTGTGCTTCTGCTGATACGACGGCTTGTCAAGACCACACAGCTTTGATAGTCGTGATCATGTTATGGCCTGGTGCGTTTTTAGTTGCACCATTGATGGGTTTAACAGCAATTTTATTAGGCCCTTCAGGTACATTAGCTCGAAACTATGCTCTATGGTCGAGATTGGCAGCGATAAATAATGCTCTCATGATCTTCTTTACAATTGAATACTTAGATTTTTACAGTAATGCACCAGGTGGTGTTTACTTTATTATCGCAGTGACTAGTAGTCGAATCTTCCAGTGCCAGTTTGTCGACTACTATATTGCACATATCGAACGTTTACGTTATACAAGAGGATGGGATGGTTTAAACACAAGTCTATTTAAAACGAAAGATAACAAAAAGGAAATTACACTATAAATATGATAGAGAGTGGGGTGATCATTGATTCAAGGGATTAGAATTTACTAATAATTTAGGTATAGTTAATGGTGATATTCTTGTAACTAGTAACTTCGTTATTGTTTTTTTTTTCTCAAGAAGTTTAAAGCATATGCATAAATATACCTTATGCATAACTAACTTTCATCTCATAACTCACAACTGATTTCATTCAAGTGACTCGAAGTCAATTCACAAGCAACCAGACCAATGCATCAAGTTCCGAAGCAGAAGAACCAAAAATTAACAAAAGCAGAAAGAAAGCAACTGAAATTGCAAGAAAACAAAGAATGGTTGAGTAATTATAGATCGAATGGTATTGAACAAAAGGATCTAAACTCGCGTTATTCCAAGTATTATCAACTCCAACTTTCTAGTTATTGGGGTTCAGAATTAGAAGAATGGGATAACTTCATTAAAACACTTAAAGTTCCTTTGCCAGTAACCTTTCGAGTGAGTCAAAGATGTTCATTATCGATCCAACAACTCCTGCTTAAATGGCTTGCAACCAAAGCTCCACAACATCAGAAGATATACCTGGATGATCAAATCATTGAAATAAAAGTCGAAAATATTCCTTGGTCCCCATTAACGCGCCAGTTATCCTTTGATAACTCTCAGTTGCTCAATCAACCTCTACTGCAGAAACTCAATACTTTCCTCACGAAACAATGCCAATTAGGTTGGATTGTACGACAAGAGCTTGTCTCTATGATTCCAGTCTTATTATTAGATGTCCAATACCATCAAATGATCTTTGACTGCTGTGCTGCGCCTGGCAGTAAAACCGAACAAATCCTCGCAGCAATGGAAGAATCTTACCGCAATCGGGATACATCATATCAGAAAGATTATGGTTGTTTAGCTGCTAATGACACTGATCAAAAGCGAATCTTTCAACTGTTAGAAAAGTTTCATACGTTTCCTTTTCCTTCACTTCTCTTCACGAATATGAATGGCGAACAATTCACCTCTTACTTCGAATCTTCATTTTTAGAGTCATTTGATCGGATTTTATGTGATGTTCCTTGTTCTGGTGATGGAACCTTTCGGAAATCACCTCATTTATGGAGATTATTTCGTCCCCGTACTGCTATTCAATTCCACATCATTCAGAGGAAGATCTTACTCCAAGCACTTCATCTCCTAAAAGTTGGTGGAAAATTAGTCTATTCCACATGTTCGCTTAATCCTATTGAAGATGAAGCTGTTGTTGCTTCGGTACTACAAGAATTTTGTGAAGCGGACGATGGTGAGATGAAGCTTAAACTCGTTGATGTTTCTACCTCGCTATGTGTTCAATCCGGACTCATCTATCGAAAAGGATTGTCATCTTGGCACTCTGATATGGAAACCTTTCTCATTGAAGAGAATGATGAAAGTGAAAGAAAGGAAACGATGAAAAGAATCCAAGAACTTCCTTCAACAATGAATCCTCCAACTAATAGCGACTCCCTTCATCTTGATCGTTGTCTGCGTATTTTACCACATGATCAGAATACTGGAGGATTCTTTGTTGCTGTGTTTGAAAAAGTATCAAGTTTTACGACCTCAAAGAAGAGCGGAAGCGATAAAAAGAAGAAAGGAGAGAAGAAAGAGAATAATCCTTCCTCTTCTTCTTCCTCGTCTTCGATTTTTGAAACAAACAATAAGAAATCATTAAAATCGTCAACATTGAAGGTGATGAAAGAGATTGGATTCAATCCAAAGCATAAATCATCCTCTTCCAATGAAGATCAATCTGCCAAGACTTTTGAGCCATTGGAGGAACTCTCACCTTCATTAGCGGAGAAAATCTCCTCTTTATTTCCCTTAAAGCAGCCAGCGCAGTATCGGTTTATTTCTAAACGAATCTTTGTTACAGAAGATGAAAAGAATGATCTTGAGCTCTATATTGTTAATAGAAGGTATGCTTACATACTAACATCTCGGAGGGGTATTATTCTCACTTTCACTCCACTTTCTCTTCTTAGAGCTTATGAACTCCATACGAATAATCCGCAGATTCCAATCTTCTCGATGGGCATGAAACTCCTTACAATAGGTAATCCTCCTACGTATAGTCTCAATCATACCCTGTAAACTCTGCTGCTTCCTGTCTGGTGATAGATCATGCTTCAGTTAGTGATAGTACAACAGATATCTCTCAATGGAGGTTCAATCAGAGTGCGTGTCAGTCGTACTTCGATTTCTTTGATTTTCCTAATAATTCCAAGTAAGTTCAAGGCCATTCCTCAGCTTTGTGTTCTGACTGCGTGTCCATAGGATTCAGATGACTGACGTATTGGAGTTGCAAGACTTTCTAACACAACGACTTCTATGGGAACAACAACATCCAAGAATTACTACAAAGCCTAAAAGGGAAAAGAAAGAAGAAAAAGAAGAAATCAATGACAATGAAGAGGAAAAGGAAGATAATATCGGATTTCAATTTCTTGTCCCGATAAAAGATATTATCGAAGAGAATCTTAACGAAAGCTATCAATTCTCTACAATCAGCTCAGATGATCTTAGAATTCAATCCCCTGCTCCTGATAATGCACCGAAGGTTGGTTCGCTCTCCCTCTTCGATCAATGGAAACAAGCACAACTGAAAGCAACTCGACCAACAAAATCTGATGTTGTCTCTAATCAAATAGCAGAAGGTTATGAGATATCCTTCCTCTTTCAAGATCAATTAACACAAACTTTCATCAATTTAATCCGTGATAAACCAGCTGTCTTAGGAGGAGAAGAGAAGTTCGAGACCATTCTATTCATAGAATATGAGGAAAAGAGTCAAAGCATTCCAGAAAATACGAGCAAAGAGTTGCTTGAGAATCAAGAGAAGAGTGGAACTACATCATCATCATCTCTGTTGGGTAAGAGAAGATTGTCAAAGGCTGAAAGAAAGAAACTAGCGAAGCAACCGAAACAATCATTACATCAGAACAGAACCTCAATGAAAGATGAGAACGAGGAAGACAAAGACGATGAGGGAGAAGAGAAAGAAGGAAGAAAAACAAAGACAATGAGTTACAATAATAACAAAGATAGGATGACTGTGACGAGATTGTACTTCCGAGTATTCGTTGAAGTGATTAATACACACGAGAAGAAACAATCATTACGATTTATCTCCTTCCCTCTGTCCTCTTCTGATTACTGTGAAAGCATCTTATCCTTGCTGTAGACAGACAATAATAGTCTCTCTGGTTATGATTATGAATGAAATGCTGTTATGGTTATATTATGACATAAACACAAAGGTTAAACTAACTTCTCTTTCTCTCCTACCAACTAACTAAAAACTGTTTACTCAACGAATCCATCCGTCATGCAATCGTACGACACAAATAACTTTGAAACTGAACGAACTTCTATCTCCTGTGAATATCTTTAACTCATGGAAATGAATGTATGCATAGAGAATGATGACATCCTTCTATCTTTCTTATTATATCTGTGAAATGAAATCATATGCTGCCATACGACCATTGGAAAATCCTCCACCAGCATTATTAGAGACTTGTAAAGGATCCTTTGCAGCCTGTGCAGCAACACCTAACGCTTCCTCTAAAGCATTCTTACTGTCAACTAATTCTTGTCTCAACCATCTCTCAGCGATCTTTAACAAGGGAGAAGGATGGCCGATCTTTCTTAACTCCTGATAATACTCTAAATCATACAGCTTTCCTTGCCATCCAGTGTTTCCCTTATTTGTGAGGTAATGAAGGTGAGTTGGCCAATCATCTAATCCATCAAAGATGTGTGTGGCATAGATAATAGTAGCCTGACGTCTGATAGACTCTTCACGTAACCATTGTAAAAGATCTTGACGAACAATGACATCTAATGAAACAGTAACTTCATCAAGGAAAAGAATCTTGAAAGGTCTTAACAATCCAATGAAGATTTGAACTCTTCTTCTCTGTCCATCACTCACTTGATGCATTCTCCATTCAGGATCAATTCTTAAGAGTTGTAAGAGTTCATCACGACGTTCTGGGTATTCACTTTGAAGTTTCTTCATCATATCACGAACAGCAATATCTGCTTGAAGAGGACAGCCGTAACCAGCGAAGGAGACAGTGCGCATACCCCAATCAGTGTCTAAGTAAGATCGTTCAAAGTTCAAAGAAGTATCATGGAAAACAGATTTTCCTAAGACACGAACACTTTCATCAGGCTTGACAAGATGTCTTCCTGCAAGAATTCGAAGTAAAGTGGATTTCCCTGCACCGTTAGCACCGATCAACAGACAGCGAGAACCTGCTGTAAGTTGCATAGTTAAGTTATTCAGAACACTTGCACGACCAGGATATGCAAAAGTAAGATTCTTAATATCTACCTGAATTGGCTTATCATCGCCTTCATTGCTTTCCTTAAACTGAGACATGATGATTGCAAAAAGAAACTCTAAAATGAATGAAGAAAAAAATAACAAATAAATAAAGCAAAAAATTATCAAAAAGCAATGATGCTTGGCTTGCTATTGCAATTAAATTATGAACAAAGCAAGAAAGAGAGTTGTGAGGATGGGGAGAATAGAAGGTTCAGCTAACAGCAACCAACAATAGGACGATAGGACGATAGAATTCCAGTAGTAGTTAGTACTAGTGAATGACTCGAAACCTGCCCCTCTCTTCTAACGCGAGAGAAGCCTGCTCTTCTATCGAGAATTTCGGGGTTTCGGAATTTCGGAGGTGCAGTCGGAAAATTCTTCTTTAGCATCAAAGGATAATTGTATCATCAATCAAAGCAACTTTACCATCGAGAATGTTCAAGATCTTCGTGAGTTTAGTTGTTGCCGCTTTGGTTTTGGTCAGCTCTTATGCTGCTGAATACCCAAAGGTCAATATTGAGGTATACTACGAATCATTATGCCCAGGTAATTTCGATGATAAGAAAGTTGTTAATTCCAGATTCATTGTTTAATTTGCATAGGTTGCCAAGCTTTCATTACTGGAGTTTTGACAAATACCTTGGCCTTATCGGATATTGTTGCTATCACTAATTTAAAACTTGTCCCTTATGTAAGTTCCCTTTGTTCAATACAACTTCATTCAACAGATCGTCTAATTTACTTAAATAGGGTAACACCAAGAAGAATGCTGATGGAAGCTTTACTTGCCAACATGGTACTGATGAATGTATCTCTGATGCTTATGAATTATGCACAGAATATCACTTATCCGGAAACCTTTCATCAATTTCCACTGGTGATACTTCTTACCAAGCCTGGCCATTCGTCCAATGCTTAGAACTCAATGAAGGAGATCCTACCAAGGCTCAATCCTGCTTCACTTCTACTATTGCTAAGACTACCACCTTAACCTGGAACGACATCACTGATTGCTACAACAACGAATTCCTTGATGTCCAGAACGAGGGTGCCAAGGCCACTCCTTCCCATGACTATGTGCCATGGGTGTTAGTGGATGGTACTTTATTGGAAAACACTAACTTGTTGTTACCAACCATTTGCAAGGCTTATACTGGTCCTGCCCCAGCAAGTTGTTCTCGTTTCCTTAAGAAGACTGCTGACGTTTGCTACAACAAGTAAACAATCCAGTTCGTTGATCATTTGAAATGACCGCATGAGTGCCTCATTCTTTAATTTGAGTACCCCTCATCCCACAGAAGATTGATAACTTGTATTCTATGAATAGAAATCCAAGTATATCACAAGATTGTTGTTCAATGGATGTATTTTATATTGGTTTGATGCTTTAAGTTTAACTGAAAGAAATATTGAATTCCCTTCTTTTATTTGAATTCTTATGAGCTTGTGAGAAATATTGGGATAGTAAATTCCATTGCATCAATCCAATTCGCTTTGCAGATGAACTTTCCAACCGGTAACATTTGTTGCTCAGGATAATTTTGCTCTGCAACGACACCTTCTTCAGTGATATCACAGGAGATTCGACAACATTTCATTTCATGTTCATTAAAGGAGGAAGTGGTACTCGTCGAGGGTTTATCTGATTCTTTTCCTACCACATCTACTGTGAGGCGGACCAAAGCAGCAATTTCTGCATCGACCGAACATTCAAAGATGATGTCGAAGTTTAACATAGTAAGATTGATGCATTTTAAGGATGACGTTGAGTGAGTCCTCTTGCGAGCAAGGAGAATTGGATTCGACTCTAGTGAACTCTCAAGGTATAAACTTGAGAAAGCATGAGGAGGTCGACGATCTTCATTATCAATTTCGAATTTAAAATACTGCATAAACCATCTTGTGTACAACGCTCTCCAGGACAATCCTGAGAGCTCTCTGATAAGAGGAAAAGGTTCTTGCAAAGTTGACGACGATGCTGATGCTTGCATGGATGGTCTTCGAGTTTTATCGTTAGGAATTACCTCATACAGACTCTTAATATAGAATGTCTCTTCCTTAATTTCATCTCTTCCTTTTAATTCTGGTCTTAAGCTCAGAACTTTACTCTTAATCATTAGATAAGACAGATACTTTCCAGTGGTTGAACGATCGAAATAAACAAAGAACGAAGTTGAATGGACTGGAAGGAGAATACCTGCATTTCTACCAACTACTAACCAATGATCTTGATTTTCAGGTAATAGTGGAATTTGATCAGCATCCGATCTCCGCGAAACTGAATTCATTGAATATTCATAGATTTCGTATTGTAAAAGATGATATTTTGACTGATTTTCAATAGTAATGAGCCATTCTATCCTCTCTGTCTTAATTGATTGCTTGCCGAGATCAATTACCCCAAATTGAATGTTAGAAGAAGTTGTTACCTCCTCTGTAATGCGAAGATTTTCCAAATTATGAGGAGTAATCCCCCGAACATTCATTATTGTCTTTGAACCAAGATAAATTGAGTTAGCTGACTCATTACCATCAAGAAACTTTAATCCATCCAATTCATCATACGATTCATTTAACTCAATTAACATGGGCGATATCATCATATTTCGGTTTGAAGCTAATGATGAAGCGTTTCGATGAGTTTCTAATAGATACGACTGTATTTCATCGAGGATTGGGTATGGGGAAAAGGTAGAGAAATTTAAACTTGGAGGGCCATTCGGAGTGATAGGTTGAGAGAAAGTAGCAATACTCTCAACAGCAAGAACTTGATCTTTCACTTTCTCCTTACCGGCCTGATCACTTTCTGACCTTGCGCGGCTGATTTCACCACTCCTAAGTGCTAATTCGGCAGAACTTGGGTGACGACTTGTCTCAAATGTTGGTGGAGCATGTTTGCCACTCGCACTTCCTCTCATGGACAAAAAGTCCATAGATTGTTGACTGCGATTAGTTTGACTGATAGGCATTGAAGGAATCATGGGAACCTCTTCATTGCAGGTAAGATTTACTGCAATCGCGAGTGGAGGGTGAAGCAACCATTTCTTGTCCCAAATATAAACCGACAGTGAGAATATTAAATGCTTATTTAAGTCAAACTGATTCAAGTAGCCTTCTCCTGTCTTTGCATCGTCACTGCGATTGGACTGGTAGGTGCTAATAAATCTTTGATATTCCTCTCGAAAGTAGCGATAAGTGAGTTGGCTTGAATCATATAAAGTTGAGTCGGAGGGACAAGAACTTTGCAAACGAATTGTAACCAATTGCATTGAGTTTGGTGGAATCTCTCCCTCACTTGGCTCAACGCACACAGAAATTGTATCACAGTAATACGAAATATCTTTTTCTTCCTTCTCCTGCAACGACTCTTTCATCAATAAGTGTAATCCAGGATATCTACAGGAAACGCTCGTTGAGCAATATTGAAATGGCTCATCTGTCATGTTCACCAAATAAAACGAGTGCTCTTGGGCGGAAAGCTGTAAGCATGACTTGCGGAAGGAGGGAGGTGAGAGCGATACTGAATCGTTGGAGATCTTGGTGGTGGGGAAGGAAAAATACCAATATCCTTTCTTATCTTGGTACATGATTACGTCATCTTTTCTCAACGAAAATTCTCCTTGTTCTGATCCTGACCGTTGCATCTGATGAATAAAGGGGAATGGAGTCGCGGGGAGCAAATACAAGGTGGAACCCAAAGCAAGAGATCCTTTCAAATCAATTTCAGTATACTCACTTGCTTCTATCTGCTCTCTTCTGGCAGTTTCTTTGGTCTCGGTTGAAATACCAAGTTCCTTATCAATTGCGTCATTAATCGAGTTAATTGGCGCGGCAGCAAGCTTCAAGCATCCAAATAAACATGGACCGATTCGGAATCGCCGCAGTCTTTGAATAATTAATTGTAGTCGATTTGATGTTTTGCTATTTTCTTGAGTTGGAGAAAGGTTAAGGTTGCTCACGGCGCTTGCTAATGCTGAAACCGTTGAAAGATTAATTAACTCTTGACTAATGGAGTAGAATTGGCGAATAACTTCCAGCTTCTCTTCATTCCAGCGCGTAGGAACCTTCGCAGCAATTTTCATACTCAACGATATAGATTCTCCGACGTTCAATTTCAATCTCCTTTTCCCACTACCGGCAGTACTGGGGTAATTATTTGCGTTAGTTGAATCAGCAGGGAAAGCCGAATCTTCGATTTTATAGGTAATTTGCAATTCTTTAGACAATAAGGGATCCGAAACAAACTCAACCTCAACTTCAATACTTTCCTTGGAATTGTTCTTCAACCAGAAAGTATATGTTTGCGATAAAAATGAAAATTTTCTGTGTAAATCTGTTGGAATAGAATAGTTTTTCCCTCCAATATTTGCATCACCAATAATACGCTGTAGCAAAGAATTCATAGTGTTCGGATCTAACCTTGTTGGAGGTGGAACGACGAAATACTCATTGAAGATGCATTCCAACTTATGTAACGCTGATATTGGAGAAGAGGTGTCTGTTGTTTGATCAGCGATAGTATTCCTAGAAACTGTCGTCAAGGAAGTGGGTGCCATGACTGCGACTTCTAGCATGGATCGACTATCTAAGATAAAGCTAATTTCTAAGTTGTATTGGGTAAACGCCGCATACGACAAGCTCGTCATCGTAAAATTTGCTTCTTTATGATTCGGATGGTCTGCATTGGTTGAAAAGAATTTAAGCAATAAAGATTGCTTAACACTTGAAGCAATATTTTCAGGGATTCTTCCAGCTAGATTTACTTGGAAGCTGAATAGATAAGTGGAGCGCGGGTCAACGGAAAAGAATAAAAATCGTTCAGCATTATGCTCATGGTATTCATAATTTGGCATGATTGATTCGTACGGTGTGATGACAGATCCTTCCTCTCCTTCCTTCAATTTCTTAATTTCTACATTGAGCCATTCCGGAATCGGTTCCAAAGAGCACAGAACTTCGATTGAAGACAGATTTTTCAACCTGCTAACAAAGCTTTGCTTCATATTCCACCGTATTGTCCCCAAGTCAAATTTCAATTGATCAACAAGAATTCTCGGATAAATGATTTGGCAACACAGATTAGAGGTTACCAACGACGCCAAAGACGGAAGACTCACAACTTCCATGATCTCTTTGCCAAAGGGAGCATCAGATAAAGGAGTTGCAGGAGGTTGAGAAGAAGGTCCTGGAGAAGGAGGAGGCAAGAACATCGTTTGCAGCTTTGAAACGCTTTCAACGAAGCATAATAACCCCTGAATATTAATTGTCCTGCCTTGCAAAAGCAACCTTAGCTGCGAATCCGTAAATAAAGGTCTTTCAATCTCTTTCACAGAAATTTTGATAAATAGTCTAACTTCAGAATTTGCTTTAATTGTGAAAGTGTTTCCACATTTTCTCAACTTCCGCTGTTTAAATCCAAACTGGAAGGCATTCTCTTCTTTCGCGATCTGTGAAGAAGGTTCTCCCTCATTGGAGAAGGCAGCATCAAACAAATCCTTCCTCTTGCTCAGTTGAGAAGTCAAAGGAGGTCTTCCTTCTTCGACAGCGGCTGTAATGGATGTCTCCATAAGGGTATAAATTGGCAGTTCAGACATTGGAATCAACGAAATTGATCTATTTGATGGATTATTAAGTACAATCGTACCCAATAAAGCGTCAGTGGAAGTAGAAACATCAAAACGTATTGCCTTCTCGATATAGGCCTTTTCTAAAGCCCCGATATCCTCTGTGTTCATGAATTGATGAACATTTTGATCTGTGTGACGAGAAATCGTCTTAATCCAGATTTTTTCGCACAAAGGAAAAATTGGGATTGAAGTTGCGTTGGTCGAACTCTGTAAATCGGCAAAAGGATTGGCAGAGCGAATTGTTGGTGAGTCTGATTGAATGTAGTGAGCCGTCAATTTATTTGATTCAATGTGAAATAATAGGTCGATCTGGAATACTTCATTCGTGTCCACATTATAAAAGTTTAATTGCTTGAAAAATAATCCAAAAACATGCATATTCTTTAGAAGTAACGAGAACTCGAGCTTTTGGTGACCGTTTGGAGGTAGTGAGCCAGTCGAAGTACCAACAATTACGAGATGCACTTCCGAGTCAACAAGAGGGATGTAACTCACCATCGACTCTTTACTATCCACAAAGGTTGTAGTGTTAGATTCATCGAATATTTGGTAACGAAGCGGAAAATGCTTGGATAGATTGAATAGTTCCAACTTTCCAACAAAGTTGCTGCAAATCCAAGGACTTGCACCTGGAGAAGAGAAGAGACTTTCTCTTGATATGAGAATGACATTTGTCTCAACATTAGAAGCAGGAGACGGAGAAGGACTCTCAAAAGTTGTATTCTTGACTAATAAAACTGACTTTCCCACATTCGCTCTAAATGATAAAGCAATTTCAAATAATTTTTGGATATTAATAGCCCCTGAAACTGCAACAATAGGTACTGCTTGATCGGTTTCGGCAATACTTTTCACAGAATTAGTTTCTTCTGCTTCATTTTCAACTTTTGAAAAAATAAGTCGAATTCCTCCTAAAAGCTCTCGCATCTCGTGGATACTACGTACATCATAAATCTCCACTCCAGAAAATGCCGCTACCTCTGAGGAAACAGTTGCTGGAAAACTCGAGGTAGCTTTACTCTTCTCCACATCGGTGGGTCGAAGCAGAATAAATACTTCCTTGGTTTCCGCCTTTCGTAAAATGAATGTTTTTTGAGGTTCCAGACATTCAGAATCTTCAAAGATATAACATTGATTTTTCAAGTTCGGCTGGACAGTAAACGACAAACAATCATTGGAAACATTCCGAACTCTTAATCGATAAGGGTTATTCGCTTCGTAAGCATCAGGAGTGACAAATGAAGTTCCAGCTATGGGAAGTTTAATCATCTTGTCACTTTTAAATTGAACTTTCCCGAAATCAATTGTCGTGAATTTTTCCATGGAATGATCACTATGCTCTAAGTCAGGTAATTTAATAAATTTAGTCTGCGCTAAAGTGACATTTGCCTGAACGACAACTCTTTTTTGATCGAATGAATCATTTATATTTTGCACCCACAACTTCTGCTCAAACTTTCCAATGGAATTGCCGCTAAAAATTAAAGTTATTCTCTTCTCTGCACCAGGATTAATTACACCAGTCTTCCCTTGCATAATATCGAGTTTACCAATCAACTCTCGCTCATCTTGAATGTGATGAAGATGCTCAAAGGAGATCATGTAATGCAATTCTTGACTTTCTGAGTTATTTTGAACAACCATCTGGTAAGTAGAGTAGGAGCCAACATGAACATTTTCGAAAGTAATGTATCGATCAACCTTGATCGTACTTGCATGCTGAAATGCACATATAAATGGTACCAATAAGGATTGCCCATTCGTGAGTGAATGGTGTTCATAAGAGATGTTTAATAGGCCAAACAAGCGAATCTCTTCCGGTGAAGACATGACATGAGAGGATGGGGTCCAAACTAGAGACAAATCTTTTCGAAATCCGCTCATTCCCGATCTTGGTCGCAAATGCGTTGGACATGAGAATTCGTAAGA
>VFQN01004942.1_pt1 | contig 16939 bp, 12 predicted proteins | sample 3512371 | NCBI WGS metagenome assembly VFQN01 (sample SAMN10412370, study PRJNA504923) | tailings metagenome | isolation source: Replicate 2 from Balatoc abandoned mine | place: Philippines: Itogon, Benguet | collected 2017-08-28 | reverse complement strand
GCCGCCAGCGCCAAGGCCTCGTCGCGCGACAGCACGCCGATCATCTCGCCATCGAGCCCGATGACGCGGACTCGCGGGACGCGGATCTCGAGGTTCTTGCGGTTACGCTTTTCGGTGGCTGAGGTGTTGATTCGCGTGATTCCTGGTGGTTGCGTGATACCGGCCGCGCTCAGGCGGCCGGGCCATTCTCCGCCCGGAGGCGGTCGATGAAGTCCTGCAGCGGCATCGTGCCCAGGTCCTCGCCCGACCGGGTGCGTACCGAGACGTGTCCGTTGTCCCGCTCGCGGTCCCCGGCCACGAGCAGGTACGGGACCTTCTGCAGCGTGTGCTCGCGGATTTTATAGCCGATCTTTTCGTTCCGCAAATCGGCCGCGACCCGGAAGCCTTGATTCGCAAGGGTTTTCCGGACTTCCCCGACATAGGCGGCCTGGGCGTCGGTGATGTTCATGACCACGGCCTGGACCGGGGCCAGCCAGGCCGGGAAGGCGCCGGCATGGTTTTCGATCAGGATGCCGATGAAGCGCTCCATCGAGCCGACGATGGCCCGGTGCAGCATGACCGGGTGCTGGCGGGTGGAGTGCTCGTCCACGTACTCGGCGCCGAGGCGGCCGGGCATCATGAAGTCCACCTGCATCGTGCCGAGCTGCCAGGTGCGGCCGATGGCGTCGCGCAGGTGGTACTCGATCTTGGGGCCGTAGAAGGCGCCCTCGCCCGGCAGCTCCTCCCACTGCACGCCGGCCGAGCGCAGGGACGAACGCAGGGCGTCCTCCGCGCGGTCCCAGGTCGCGTCGTCGCCCAGGCGGTTCTCGGGGCGCAAGGCGATCTTGATCGCCGGCTCGCCGAAGCCGAAATCCCGGTAGACCTTCAGTGCCTGCTGGTGGAAGGCCGTGACCTCGGCCTCGACCTGGTCCGGGGTGCAGAAGATGTGGCCGTCGTCCTGGGTGAAGCCGCGCACGCGCAGGATGCCGTGCAGCGCGCCGGAGGGCTCGTTGCGGTGGCAGCCGCCGAATTCGCCGTAGCGGATCGGCAGGTCGCGATAGCTGTGCAGGCCCTGGTTGAAGATCTGCACGTGGCCCGGGCAGTTCATGGGCTTCACCGCGTAGGTCCGCTTCTCGGACTCGGTGAAGAACATGTTGTCCTTGTAGTTGTCCCAGTGGCCCGAACGCTTCCACAGGCTGACGTCGAGGATCTGCGGGCAGCGCACTTCCTGGTAGCCGCTGTCGCGGTAGACCTGGCGCATGTGCTGCTCGACGACCTGCCAGAGGCTCCAGCCCTTGGGGTGCCAGAACACCAGGCCCGGGCCCTCTTCCTGGAGGTGGAACAGGTCCAGCGCCTTGGCGATCTTGCGGTGGTCGCGCTTCTCGGCCTCCTCGAGCTGGGTCAGGTAGGCCTTGAGGTCCTTGTCGTTGAGCCAGGCGGTGCCATAGATGCGGCTGAGCATCTGGTTGTTGCTGTCGCCGCGCCAGTAGGCGCCGGCCACCTTCATCAGCTTGAAGGCGCGCAGCTTGCCGGTGTCGGGCACGTGCGGGCCGCGGCACAGGTCGGTGAACTCGCCCTGCGAGTACAGCGACAGGTCCTCGTTGGCCGGGATGGACTCGATGATCTCGGCCTTGTAGTGCTCGCCCAGGCCGCGGAAGAAGGCCACGGCCTCGTCGCGCGACTTGACGCTGCGGCTCACCGGCAGCGCTTCCTTGACGATCTTCTGCATTTCGGCCTCGATCGCCGGCAGGTCCTCGGGCGTGAACGGGCGCTCGTAGGCGAAGTCGTAATAGAAGCCGTTGTCCACGACGGGGCCGATGGTGACCTGCGCGCCCGGGTGCAGGCGCTGCACGGCCTGGGCCAGCAGGTGGGCGGTGGAGTGGCGCAGCACGTCCAGCGCGTCGGGATGCTTGTCGGTGACGATCTCGAGCGCGGCGTCCTGCTCGATGAGGAAGCTGGTGTCTACCAGGCGGCCATCGACCTTGCCGCCCAGGGCAGCCTTGGCCAGGCCGGCGCCGATGGAGGCGGCCACCTCGGCCACCGTGACCGGATGTTCGAACGGACGGCGGCTGCCGTCGGGGAGCGTGATGTTGATCATGGGTCTCGCGTGTCGTGCTGCACTCCCCGGTCGCGGGGAGGACCGGGCGGAAAGGTCCGCGCGGGTATGAAAAAAGGGCGCCAGGCGCCCTTCGCCGGAGCGACCTGGCCAGGATTCGTCAGCCGATGGTAGTGCTCATGTCGCACGCTGGACGCCGGTTTCCCGACGCCTTCCTGTGATGCCACGGGACGGCCCGGTGCCGTCCCCGTGCCCAATCTAGCGCGGCGCCGGGCCGATTCAAACCCCGGAAACGCGAACGGCCGGGCGGGGCCCGGCCGTTTCTGGTCCTCGCCACTCCTGCCGGGAGTGGTGGGCGGTACAGGGTTCGAACCTGTGACCCCTACCATGTCAAGGTAGTGCTCTACCGCTGAGCTAACCGCCCGCGAGGGGCGCGAAGTATAGCAACAGGTTCGCGCGGGCCACAACGCCGGATCAGTCCTGGCCGACGCGGACCGCCCCATGGTTCCTCTCGCACTGGCTGCGCCGGGCCGCGGCACCGCTCCGGTCGCGGCTGCTGGCCCCGAGCGAATGCTCGCAGGAGCGCACGAGGACGCGGGTGATCCAGCCCTCGTCGGGCATGGCCATCGGCGCCCCCGGATGCGGCGCGGCCATCGTCGGCATCGCCGCTTGCTCGGGGGCGCCAGGCCAGGCCTGGACGCCGCCGAGGGCTCCCGCGGCGGCGATGAACGCGCCGGCCAGCACTGCACGAACCGCCATCGTCCCCATCACTCCCTCCCCTGCCTACCCCTGCCGGCCGGGACGGACCCGGCCACGGACTCCCCAGTCCGCAGGGGGATTGGCATCCCCGATGGGCCTCTTCTAACCCCCTGCCGGAAGTAATGCAAGGCGGCCGGTCTTCACGCCATCAGGCCCTGGGTTCGAAGGCGGTGGATTTCGTCGCGGACGCGGGCGGCGTCCTCGAACTCCAGGTCGCGGGCATGCTGGTGCATGCGCGCCTCGAGCTCGCGCAGGCGCGCCGCCAGCTGGGCGGGGTCGAGCGCGGCGTAGTCGGGGGCCGGCTCGGCCACCTTGCGCGCCCTGCCCCGGCCCTTCGCCTCCTCCGGTTCGGCGCGCGCCCCCTCCATCACGTCCATCACCGCGCGCACGACCGAACGCGGCGTGATGCCGTGGGCGAGGTTGTATTCGACCTGCTTCTGCCGGCGCCGGTCGGTCTCGCCCATCGCCGCCTTCATCGAGTCGGTGATGCGGTCGGCATAAAGGATGGCCTTGCCGCGCACGTTGCGGGCCGCGCGGCCGATGGTCTGGATCAGCGAGCCGGTGGAGCGCAGGAAACCCTCCTTGTCGGCGTCGAGGATGGCCACCAGCGACACCTCGGGCATGTCCAGGCCCTCGCGCAGCAGGTTGATGCCGACCAGCACGTCGAACACGCCCAGGCGCAGGTCGCGGATGATCTCGACGCGCTCGACGGTGTCCACGTCGCTGTGCAGGTAGCGCACCTTCACCCCGTGCTCGGACAGGTAGTCGGTGAGGTTCTCGGCCATCTTCTTGGTCAGCGTGGTGACCAGGACGCGGTCGCCCTGGGCGACGCGCAGGTGGATCTCGGACAGCAGGTCGTCGACCTGGGTGCCGACCGGGCGCACCTCGACCTCGGGGTCGACCAGGCCGGTCGGGCGCACCACCAGTTCCGCGACCTGGTCGCCGGATTTCTCCAGCTCGTACTTGCCCGGCGTCGCCGAGACGAAGATGGTGCGCGGCGAGCGGCGCTCCCACTCCTCGAACTTGAGCGGCCGGTTGTCCAACGCCGAAGGCAGCCGGAAACCGAACTCCACCAGCGTCTCCTTGCGCGAGCGGTCGCCCTTGTACATGGCGCCGATCTGCGGGACGGTGACGTGCGATTCGTCGACGACGAGCAGCGCATCCGGCGGCAGGTAGTCGAACAGGCAGGGCGGCGGCTCGCCCGGCATCTGGCCGGTGAGGTGGCGGCTGTAGTTCTCGATGCCGGAGCAGAACCCGACCTCGGCCATCATCTCGATGTCGTACATCGTGCGCTGCTGCAGGCGCTGGGCCTCGAGCAGCTTGTTGGCCTTGTAGAGCTCCTCCATGCGCGCGCTGAACTCGACCTTGATGGTTTCGATGGCGTCCAGGACGGTGCGCCGCGTCGTCACGTAGTGCGATTTCGGGTAGAGCGTGTATCGCGGCAGCTTGCGGCTGACATGGCCGGTGAGCGGGTCGAACATCGAGAGGGACTCGATCTCGCCGTCGAAGAGCTCGATGCGCAGGGCATCGATCTCCGACTCCGCCGGGTGCACGTCCACGACCTCGCCTCGCACCCGGAAGGTGCCGCGCACCAGTTCGGTGTCGTTGCGGCTGTACTGCATCTCGGTGAGCCGGCGGATCAGCTCGCGCTGGTCGATGCGGTCGCCGCGCACCAGGTGCAGCACCATGCGGAAGTACTCGTTCGGGTCGCCCAGGCCGTAGATGGCCGAGACGCTGGCCACCACCAGCGCATCGCGGCGCTCGAGCAGGGCCTTGGTGGCCGACAGGCGCATCTGCTCGATGTGCTCGTTGATGTTGCTGTCCTTCTCGATGAAGGTGTCGGTGGCCGGGATGTAGGCCTCGGGCTGGTAGTAGTCGTAGTAGCTGACGAAGTACTCGACGGCGTTGTCGGGGAAGAAGGACTTGAACTCGCCGTAGAGCTGGGCGGCCAGGGTCTTGTTCGGCGCCAGCACCAGGGTCGGCTTCTGGATCGCCTGCACGACGTTGGCGATGGTGAAGGTCTTGCCCGAGCCGGTGACGCCCAGCAGGGTCTGGTGCGCCAGGCCGGACTCGAAGCCCTCGACGAGGCGGCGGATCGCCTGCGGCTGGTCGCCGGCGGGCTGGTAGGGCGAGGTCAGCTGGAAACGATCTTCGGACATTGCGCCGCGGCCGCTGCGTAAGGAGAACGAGTATAGCGGCGGGCGAAGGCTCGCCGCCCCGCGCCGCCGGGCTCCGAGGCCGGGGCCCGGCGTTCACCTACGCCCGCGCGGACCGGGGACTGCCACCGTGGTCGCGGAGGTGGCGCATGCGAGAACGCGGGTACACATTTACCGAATTGGTGGCGACGGTGGCCATCGCCGGCATCCTGGCGGCGATGGCCTGGCCCAGCTTCGACGAGGCGATGGCCGGCGTGCGCGTGCGCACCGCGGCGCATGCCCTGTCCGCCGACCTGGCCCAGGCCCGGATCCTGGCGGTCACGCGCGGTATGCCGGTCGGCGTCTGCCCGACCGACGCGTCCGGCGGCTGCCGGAGGGACGGCGTCTGGGACGAGGGCTGGCAGCTGTTCGAGGACGCCGGGCGTTTGCGCCGGCCCCGCATCGATGACGACGTGATCCGCGTACACGCCCCGGAAGGCATCGGCCGGGTCCGCATACGCACGCCGCCGGGCCGCAGCCAGGCGCGCTTCCTGCCCGACGGCCGGGCCTCCGGCAGCAACCTGAGCGTGCGGATCTGCAGCGACCGGGCCGGCACGCCCGGCATCAGCCTCGTGGTCAACAACGCCGGTCGGATCCGGTCGGAAACCCTTCCGGCCGACGATCCGGGCTGTCCCCGCGACCCTTGACGGCCCCGGGGCATCCAAAGACAATACGCGTCCCGCCCGAATAGCTCAGCCGGTTAGAGCACTTGACTGTTAATCAGGGGGTCGTTGGTTCGAGTCCAACTTCGGGCGCCAGATGCTGAAAAGGCCTGCGGAAACGCAGGCCTTTTTGTTTTCCGGAACGGGCGACCGGAAGGCCGCCCCGCCCTCACCAGCAGTCCTTGAGGGCGCCGCCGCCCGACTTGGTCTTCTGGCCGCGCTCGTTGATGCCGAGGGTGCCGCAGAGCGTGTCGGCCGCCAGTTGTCCGCCCAGGGGCGTCGCCGAAATCGAGTAGGCGGTCGCACTGAGGCCCGCCACCGCGAAGGCATAGTCGGGCGCCAGCTCGGTGCGGCAGCCCGAGTTGGGCAGCGCCGCACCGACGTAGGTCATGTTGGTCGTGTAGTAGCGCTCCATGAACTGGGCCATCTCGACCGCGCAGGTGGCCGCGGCCTTTCGCTTGGACTTGACGACCGAGTCCCGGTAGCTGCTGTAGGCGATCGTCGCGAGGATGCCGACGATGCCGACGACGATCATCAGTTCAAGCAGGGTGAAGCCACCCTGGGCGCGATTGCTTCGCTTCATCTGCATGGCCTCAATCCCTCACGATTTCGCGCCAGGAGATACGACCCTGGTTGGCGGGGTTCTGCACGTTGATGCTGCCGGTGGTGCCCGAGGAGCCACCGCCGACCAGCAGGTTCTCGATCACGGTCGGGGTCGTCGGCATCGCGACGCCCAAGTCGATGCCACCTACCGGCACCGAGCCACCGCCGACCGAGATCACATCGTCGCCGAAGGCGCCGTCGCCGTCCACGTCGAAGAAGGGCTGGCCGATGCTGGTGCCGCTGAAGGCGCTGATCGCGTTGATGAAGCCGCGGCCGCCGAACTCGCAGGGATCGGCCGCCGGGATGATGCTCGCGCCCAGCAGCACGTTGCCCAGCACGGCGGAGTCGCCGACCATGCGCTCGCCCTCGGCGGTGCCCGGCGGGTTGGGCGGCGTCAGGAAGTCGAGGTACCAGCCCTTCTTGCCGGCGGGCAGGGGCGCCGGCGGCTCGAAGCCTCGCACGACCTCGCCGGCGATGTTGCCCAGCACGATGATGCTGCGCTGCTGCAGGTCGGCGCGGCCGGCGATCGTGGCGCCGTCGTCGATCACGCCGTACCAGGTCTGCACGTCGGTGTTGCGCGTGCCGTTGGCGCGGATCAGGTCGTCGTTGTTGAGGAAGCGGCCCGTGCCGAAGAACACCCAGGTCTTGAAGGTGGTCGGATCGGCCGCGATCGAGGGCGTGCCCGTGATCGGCTGGCGCTTGCCGCCGGCATCGAAGGCCGTGTAGAGGATCTTGCGGTTGCTGGCGTCGTCCCAGGTGGACGTGGCGCCGGTCAGCGCGAAGCGCCACATGTTGCCCTGCAGGTCGCCGGCATAGACGAAGTCCACGTCGCCGTCGCCGTCGTCGTCCCAGGCGCGCGGGGCCATCAGGCCGTTCGGGGCCGCGGCCGAGCCGACGCCGGTGTCGATCTCGGCGATGACGGCACCGGTGCTGATGTTGAGCACGTAGAGCACGGCCCGGTCGCCGGTGCTGTTCGGGCCGTTGGCCACGATCACGCCGACCTGGCCGTTGTTGAGCTTGGAGATGATCGGGCGGGTGATGACCATGCCCATCAGGTCGTGGTTGGTCGCGCTGTGCTCCCACATCACCCGCGTCGGCCCGAAGGTCGATGGGTTGGTCACGTTCAGCGCGAACACGCCCTTGCCGCCGCGGCCCAGGGCACCGACCAGGTAGTTGTTGCCCGAGGTCTGGGTGCGCTGCGACACGACGATCGGGCCGTCGACGAAGTAGTGGTGCGGATAGTCGCGGTCGGCGTAGGTCTTGAGCTGGGCGAGGTTGATGTTGCCCGGCACGTAGGCGAAGACCTCGGCGCCGGTCGACGCATTGAAGGCATGCAACATGCCGTCGTTGGCGCCGACGTAGACGGTGTTGGTGTCCTTCACGAACGCCGGCGAGCTGTTGACGATGTCGCCGAGCAGGTGCTGGCGGTCGCGGAATGCGCCGCCGAACTGCATCTCACCGGTGCGCACGCCGCGGATGTAGGCGGCGACCGTCGCGCCCAGGGCCGTGGTCTGCCCCGTGGTGGGGAAGTTCGCGCCCGAGCTGCCGTTCCAGGTCACGATGTTGCGCGCCGCGGCCAGCGGCACCTGTTCCGACGCGCGCCAGGACGGCGTCGCCGCCACGCCCGCGGCGGTGGTCGGATAGGCCGCGAGCTCGCCGGTCCAGCGGCCGCCGACGTAGCTGGCCTGGAAGATGCGGGTGCCGTCGTTCAGCGCCGTGCTGTTGGCGGCCACGTTCGAGCTCGAGCTCGTGCGCTCGACGATGGTGGCGAGGGCGCTGCGCAGGCCCTCGGTGAACTCCGTCGGATTGGTGGCGGCGACGAATTTGCCGCGGCCATTGACCGAGGCATGCAGCAGGTCGTCGATGCGGTGGTCGTCCTCGGCGTCCAGCGGATTGGGCCAGGACTGGGAGCCGGCCAGGATGTTTGCTTCGGCCGTGTCCGGGTTGAGTGTGCCCTGCAGGCCGATCGAAATGCCGAAGGTCACCATGTGCTGCCAGAACGCCGGGTTGGCGGACGAGGTCGGCACGTTGTTGGCCAGGCCATTGGTGCCCGCGCGCAGGTCGCGCTTCCAGTACTCCATCGCCACGTCGGCCAGGGTGCCCGCGAAAGTGTCCGCGTAGGGCGCCGCCGGGTTGTAGGTGTACGTGGCGCCGGTGGTCGAGGTCAGGGTCGGGCCGGTCGTGTTGTCGGAATTGACGCCGTAGCTGTCCGAGTTCCAGTAGCCGTCGGTGGTCAGGATGGCGAAGTTCTGGCGGCAGGACAGCTGGCCGGAGGCGTTCGCCGGGCCGTAGGGACCGGTGGCGCCCTCTTCCGAGAAGTAGTTGCCGGCGCGCACCAGGGCGGTGCGGAGCGGAGTGCCATTGCTGGCGGTGGCGTTGAACAGGCGGCTGAACCAGGTCGAGCGGTTGGTGTAGCTGAAGCCACCGCCGTTGTCGCGGAACAGGCCCTGGTCCTGGTTCACCGGGATGCGGTAGGTGTTGCGCTGCCAGATGGTGTCGAAGCCGACGCGAACGCCCTCGGGCAGGTCGCTGAAGGCGTAGCTCGTGCCGGCCTTGGCGACCTTGGAGCGGGTGCGGTGGTAGGAGTACCAGTTCGCGAAGTTGGCGAACTCGTCGGCGGCGTTGCGGGTCACGGCGCCTTCGCTGGTGTTCCAGGTCAGGCTGGTGATGTTGGTGGCGTTCGACCAGACCCAGTTCGGGCCGGAGGCGACGAGCTCGTAGCGCCGGATGGTGCCGTCGGTGCGCAGCTCGTAGCGCCAGTACTGCCGCGTGTCGGCCAGGTTGGTGATGCCGGCCTTCGGCACGTGGAAGTACCGGTTCGAACCGTACAGGTTCGACGTCGAGCCCGACGCCAGCGTGTCCGAGCTGAACACGGCGTTGTAGTTGGTGTCGGCCATGAAGCTGCCGTCCGCGTTTCGCCACGGACGGTAGATCACGTTCGGGTTGTAGTAGAGCTGGTTGCGCGTGTAGGTCGTCAGGCGCACGTCCACCGGCGTCATGGCAGGCACGCCGCTGTTGTTGAAGGCGCCCGGCATGAAGTCCCAGGCCATCGAGCCCGAGTCGTCAAGGATGAACAGGATGTTCGGCGGCACCGTGGTGCCGGACTGCAGCGGCACCTGCGGGATTTCGATCGCGGCGCGCGCGGGCTGCGCCAGCAGGGTCGCCAGGCAGGCGGCCAGCAGGGCCGGGGCGGAGGCGCGGTGGGAACGGCGGAGGGACATGGCGACTCTCCCGTCAGGGGGTGCTGAAGTTGGACTGCAGGAGCACTTGCGACCGGTCCGCCGCCGCCGCCGAGCGGGCGGTGATGCGGTACCGGGGCGACATGCAATTGGGATTCATCGGGATCTCGCGCTCGCAGAACACCCAGTTCGGCGCGACACCCATCGGCTCGACGATGAACTGGGGCGCGCCCGCGCTGGGCGTGGCGGCGAGGTTCACCGCCGAATTGCGCCAGCCCGCGAAGGCCGGGTTGAGCCAGCGATCCATCTCGGCCGCCGTGGCGGGCGTGGAGCAGACGCCGGCGTTGCAGCCGCTGGAGGGCGCGGTGGGTCGGGTCAGGGCCAGCGCCTCGCCTTCGCGCAGCGCCGCCTCCGCACCCTGGAAGGACAGGCTGCGGTCGTACAGGCTGGCGGTCATGCGCTCTTCCATCAGCGCGCCGCGCAGGCTGGCCAGGCCAAGCAGGGTCATCAGCAGCAGCAGCACCAGCACGACCAGGAGGGCCATGCCGCGCTGCGCGCCGGCCGGACGGGGGAGACGGCTCATGAGGTGCGGTTCCTGAGGTTGACGACGTGTTCGATGGTGCGGCGCAGGCCCTGGCCGTCGGTGCCGGCCCGGTCCGCGCCCTGGAGGAACAGCTGCACGCGCACGGCGGTCACCTCGCGCCAGCGGGCCGCGGGAACCGCGGAGGCCGCGACGTAGGCGTTGCCGCCGGGCAGCAGGTAGGTGAGCTGCAGGTTGGCCACGCCATCGATGACCTCCTCGACCTGCGGGGTGTTGCCACGGAGCGCCCGCCGGTACAGCGACCGGCTGCCGCGGCCGTTGTCGGCCACGTACCACTGGGCCGACTGCAGGCGCACCAGCTGCGAGTTCTCGCCGTACTGGTAGGCCGTGCCGTTGGTGCTGCAGTCCATGGGCTGCTTGAAGCCCAGGCCCTTGCTGCAGTTGCCCGGCGTGCCCGTGCCCGAGTTGTGGACCACGGTGTCGTTGATGCCGGGCTGGGCATTGGTGATCTGGAAGATCGAGGCCTGGCGGTAGTCGCAGACGATCGCGACGTCGCCGTCGTTGAGCCCGTGGTTGTTGGTGGAGACCTTGAACTGGGCGGAGGTCGGGTTGTGGTCCGTGACGCTGACGCCGGTGCCGATGCCCGAGCTCAGCTCGACCGCATCGGTGCCGGCCGCCGAACCCGCCAGGCCGCCGTTGTCGTAGCCGAAGATGCCATTGCCCCAGGTGCTCCACCAGTTGGTGCCGGCATTGTTGAGCACGTTGGCCACCGGCACGTTGCGGGCGCAGGGCGTGCCGCCGGCCTCGCGCAGGTCGCGCGCCATCAGTTCGAAGGCGATGCGGCCGTTCTCCTGGATGCGGCCCAGGCTCTCGGTCGAGGTGTATGTGCGCTTGTTCGACTCGAAGATGCCGATCGTGGCCAGCAGGACCAGCAGGCCGATGACCAGGGCGACCATCAGCTCGACCAGGCTCAGGCCTCGCTGGAGCTTTGCGGAATGGCGGGTGGGAAGGGTCATGGCAGGCCTCAGAGTCGGCTGACGGTGGTGATGACCTGGGCGCTGTTGCCGCCCGTGGCGCGCTCGTCGTTCCAGCGCACGGTCACGGTGCACACCGAGTTCGCGCATTGGATGCCGCCGACGGCCGTCGGGCCGAGGTTGTTGCGCAGCGACGTCAGCCAGGCGCTGAGCTCGGCCTGGACGATGCCGCTGGCGGATGGCGTCGAACCGATCGCGAGGTTGTAGCCGCCGATGCGGGCCTGGTCGGCGTTCGCGCGCATGGCGTCGAGGATGGCGTAGCTCTGCACGACCGCGTTGGTGCGCTCGAGCGAGCTCTGGCTGTTGCGCAGCGCCATGGCCTGCATCGCGGCGATGCCGAGCATGCCGATGCCCAGGATCAGCACCGAGATCAGCACTTCGAGCAGGGTGAGGCCGCGGGCCTGGCGGGGCGGGTTCAGGGGGCGACGGATGGTGGGCATGGTCCTACTCGCGTTAGCTGTTGGCAGGCACGCCGCAGGCACCGGCGCCGTTGCGGGAAACGACGGCGATGCGGCTGCCCGAGGTGATGGTCACGTCCCGCACGTTTTCGGGGGGCGTGGTGTCGGCGATGCAGACGGCCAGGCGACCGGCGAGCAGGGCGCCGGCCGGGGTGCGGGCCAGCCCGTCCGGCCGGAACACGACGCGCTGGTTGGCGATGTTGCTGCTGGCGTTGAGCACGGCCGGCGCCGGCACCGTGCCGGTGCGCAGCACGGCTTCGCCGGCGTCGAGGGTGCCGTCGTTGTCGTTGTCCACGAAGGCGATCCAGCCGCCCCAGGCTCCGCCCGCGGTCGAGCAGGCCGCGCCGGCGGCGTCCGGGGTATCGCTGCGGCAGACGACGGTGCGCACGCCGCGGCGGATCGATTCGGCGCGCGCAACCTGCAGGCCGGCGAGCAGTTCGTTGGCGGGGGACGTGATCCGCCCGACGTTGATGACGTACTGGAAGCTGGGCGTCGCCAGGCCGATGAGCACGGCGATCAGGGCCACGGTGATCATGAGCTCGAGCAGGGTGAAGCCGGCGGCCAGCCGTCGGGGCTTCAGGTGGGCATTCGCGTTCATGGGCATCCCCGGAAGTTCTCAGGGTCCACCCTAATCAGGGCGCAGGGGCGGGGCCAGTCCGGCCCGACGGGCGGCACAGGGTCCGGGGCCGAGCGGCGGGAGGTTCCCCGCCACGACCGCGCGCGGCATGATGCCGGCACCACCGGAGCCCCCATGGCCAGCCGCCCCGCGACCGACATCCATCCGTTGCAGACGCTATGGCAGCCGCCGGCCCTGGTCGCCGCCATCCTGGCCGGCGAGGGCCTGGCCCTGGTGCTGGCGCTGGCGCCGGCCGGCACCGACGGCCTCGCCCTGCGCTTCGGCCTGTGCTCGCTGCTGGTGCAGTGGATCCTGCTGTCGACGCTCGCCCTGCTCTACCTGCTGCGCGGCCCGATCGGCCGGGGCGGCAGCCAGCGCCTGGCCTGGGCCAGCCTGGGGCTGCTGCTGGGCTGCACCTGGGCGGTCGGTGCGATCGCCTGGTGGGGCATGCTGGCCGGCCCCTCGCCGGACCGCGCCGACACCCTGGCCTGGTTCGGCCGGATCACCGGGATCTCCCTCACGGTCGGCCTGTTCGCGATCGCCGCCTTCCAGAACCACTGGCGCGCCCGACGGGCGGCGCTGGACGCCAAGCAATCCCAGCTCGAGGCATTGCAGGCCCGGGTCCGGCCGCACTTCCTGTTCAACACGCTCAACACCGGTGCCGCGCTCGTGCACCAGCGGCCCGGGGCGGCGGAGCAGCTGCTGCTCGACCTGGCCGACCTGTTCCGGGCGGCCCTGTCGGGACCGAAGGAAATCCCGCTCGCGGACGAGCTCTCCCTCGCCCGGCGCTACCTGGACATCGAGGCCCTGCGCCTGGGCGACCGGTTGCACGTGGAATGGGACGTGCCCGAGCCCCTGCCCGCGGTGGCGGTGCCGACGCTGTCGATCCAGCCGCTGGTCGAGAACGCCATCCGCCACGGCATCGAGCTCGCGGCGGGCGGCGGGCGGCTGGACATCCTGGTGCGCGAAGGCGCGGCGGGCGTCGAGGTGCAGGTCCGCAACGACCTGCCCGGCCCGGGCGCGCGCGCCGGCATGGGACACCAGGTCGGCCTGGCCTCCGCGCGCGAGCGCATCCGCGCCCTGAGCGAGGGTCGCGGGCGCCTGGAGACGCGGGTGCAGGATGGCCGCTACGTCGCGACCATCCTGCTGCCGCCGGCTCAGCCGACGACGCGGTAGCAGGGCTGGTAGTTGCCCGAGATCTTCATGCGGCGCTGCTCGACGAAGGCGCGCAGCAGGCCGTCGAGCGCCCGCATGATGTCCTTGTCGCCGTCGATCGCGAACGGGCCGTGCCGCTCGATCTCGCGCATGCCCTCTTCCTTGACGTTGCCCGCGACGATGCCGGAGAAGGCGCGGCGCAGGTCGGCGGCGAGCAGGTGCACGGGCTGCTCGCGGTGCAGGTTGAGGCCGGCCATCGCAGCGTGGGTCGGCGCGAAGGGCTGCTGGAACTCGAAGGGCACGTGCAGCGACCAGTTGAAGAAGAAGGCGTCCTGCTCCTTCAGCCGGTACTCGCGCACCTGCTTGATGCCCTGGCGCATCACCGCGGCGACCTGCGCGGGATCGTCGACGATGATCCGGTAGCGCGAGGTCGCGGCCTCGCCCAGGGTCAGGCGCAGGAACTGGTCGATCTGCTCGAAGTAGGCGGCCGACTGGCGCGGGCCGGTGAGGATCAGCGGGAACGGGAGCTCGGCGTTGTTGGGGTGCAGGAGCAGGCCCAGCAGGTACAGGATCTCCTCGGCCGTGCCGACGCCGCCCGGGAACACGATGATGCCGTGGCCCAGGCGCACGAAGGCCTCCAGGCGCTTCTCGATGTCCGGCATGATCACCAGGTGGTTGACGATCGGGTTCGGCGATTCCGCGGCGATGATGCCCGGCTCGGTGATGCCGATGTAGCGCGGCTTCCAGTGCCGCTGCTTGGCATGGGCGATGGTGGCGCCCTTCATCGGGCCCTTCATCGCGCCGGGGCCGCAGCCCGTGCAGATGTCGAGCCCGCGCAGGCCAAGCTCGTAGCCGACCTTCTTGGTGTACAGGTACTCGTCGCGGCCGATCGAGTGGCCGCCCCAGCACACGACCAGGTTCGGGTCCTGGTAGGACTTCATCACCCGGCCGTTGCGCAGGATCTCGAACACGGCCTCGGTCATGCCGGTGCCGCTGGCCAGGTCGAAGCGGCCGCTGGCCGCCACCTCGTTGGCGTTGTAGACGATGTCGCGCACGACCGCGAACAGGTTCTCGGCGATGCCGCGGATGATCTCGCCGTCCACGAAGGCGGACGCCGGCGCGGCCTTGAGCTCGATCTTTATGCCGCGGTCCTGCTGGTGGACCTCGATGTCGAAGTCCGGGTACCGCTGCGAGGCCTCGCGCGGGTCGTCGCTGTCGCTGCCGGTGGTCAGCACGGCCAGGGCGCAGCGGCGCAGCAGTTCGCGCAGGCCGCCGGCGGAGGCGTCGTGCAGGCGCACGACTTCGTTGCGGGAAAGGATGTCCAGGCCGCCGCGCGGGGAAATGCGGGTGTTCACGGTGGCGGGAAGGGTGTCGCTCATGGGCTTGCTATCTCTTCAGTCGTCGTCAAGAGCGGCGACTCTACCACCGCCGCGCCGCCGAAAAAGGAACGGCCGGCGGTTTCCCGCCGGCCGTCCGGTGTTGCGCTTGCGACCGCTTAGAACGAGTAGCGGAAGCCCACCTGCACCGACCACTGCGACACGCCGGTGTTGAAGCCGTCGGCGTCGCCGTTGGCCACGCCCGGGGCGTCCGGGTTGGTGAAGTTGTACACGTAGCGGCCGTTGAAGATGCCCTGCGCGCTCAGGATGCGCTGGTTGGCGAAGAAGCCGTAGTCGTAGATGTGGCCCCAGTCGTCGTTGATCAGGTTGCCGACGTTCTGGATGTCCAGCCACAGCTCCGCCTTGTGGCCCTTGAAGAAGCCCGGCAGTTCCTGGTTGATGCGCACGTCGAAGGTGTTGACCCAGTCCGCGCGACCGGCGTTCTGCGGAGCCACGCCGCCCGCGTAGCGGGCCAGGTCCGGGTTCTGCGCCAGCCACTCGAAGAAGGCCGTCTCCATCGCCGCGTTCGGGGTGAACACGCCGGTGCTGCTGAGCGTGCCGAACAGCACGTCGCCCGGGCCGGTCGGCACGTAGAACAGGTCGTTCGCGGTGCGGCCGTCGCCGTTGACGTCGTTGAAGTACACGTAGCTGAACGGACGGCCGCTGCGGCCTTCGTAGAACAGGCCGACGCGGGTCTCGTAGTCGCCGAAGAACGCGTGCTTCCAGTTCAGGGTGCCGACGACGCGGTCCTTGATCTCGTAGCGCGACGTCGACTCGGCGCCTTCGTTCGCGTCGAACACGTAGTTGTAGTTCCAGCCCGAACCGGCGGTGGAGCTGGTCAGGCCGCTGACCTCGGTGGCGTCGGTGTAGGTGTAGCCCAGCGACCAGGCCCAGTCGCTCTCGTTGGAGAACGGCTTGTCGAGCGAGACGGTGAACTGCTTGCTGCCACCCTTGCCGGTGTTCTCGAGCAGGTAGACCTGGTCGAAGGAACGGTTGCGCAGCCAGCGGTTGTCCTGGGTGCGCCAGGAGCGGCCGGTGCGCGCCGGGTCGTAGAACATGTCGCGGCCGTCCTGCGCCTCGTACGTCACGTCGCCGAGGTTGAGGTTGCGGTAGGTCAGGCCGTTCTCCACTTCGGTGAACAGGGCCTCGGCCGAGAACACCATGCCGTACCACGGCAGCTCGTGCTCGAACGCCAGGTTGGCCTTCCACACCGACGGCTGCTCGAAGTCGCCGTCGACGAAGTTGACGTTCTGCAGCTGGGCGGCCGGGTTGGTCGGGACCGGCTGGTTGTTGCCGTTGCCGTTGAACGGCAGCGTGGTCCAGTTCTCGGCCGAACCGATGTTCTGCGAGTACTGGATGTAGTTGAAGCCGGTGGTGTTGAACGCGTTGCTCAGCCACACCTGCGGCGACTCGCCGCGGAACAGGCCGATGCCGCCGCGGACCTGGGTCGGACGCTCGCTGTCGAAGGTGTAGTTGAAGCCGAAGCGCGGCTGCACCAGCCAGGTCTCGTTGAGGACCTTGGAGTTGTCGTAACCGAAGGCAGCCTCGGCGCCGGCGTTGTAGGCCGGGTTGCGGTCGACGCTCGGCATGTCGGCGCGCAGGCCCAGGGTCAGGGTCAGGTTGCTGTTGACGTACCACTCGTCCTGCACGAACAGGCCGAGCGTGTCGTAGACGAACGCGCCCGCGAGCGAGTCGACGCCCAGGCCCGGCTGCGGGGTGCGCAGGTTGTAGGTGGTCCAGCGGCCGGCCTCGAAGTTGTCCAGGCCGAAGAACTCGTAGACGCCGAAGATCTGCGGGCCGTAGATGTTGTAGACGTCGTTGCTCGACCAGTCGAAGCCGAACTTGATGTCGTGGGCATCCAGCGACAGGCTGCCCGAACCGAACACGTTCCAGGTCTCGGTGTACAGCTCGTTGGCGTGCGAGTTGACCTCGGTGCCGAGGAACAGCGAGTCACCCGACGGCGAAGCCTCGGTGCCGCCGAAGTAGATGCGCACGCTCGGGGCGTTGGTCGGGGTCTCGCGCACCGCCGAGTAGTCGCGGAAGGAGACCTTCAGCTCGGTGGAGAAGCGGTCGGTCCAGTCGGAGAACACCTGGCCGACGTAGCTCTCGACCGCCTTCACGTGCTGGTACCAGTACGAGCTCAGCGACACCTGGGTGTTGTTGATGCCGTTGATGCGGACCTTGCTCTGCTCGAGGTTGCTGTAGCGCAGGCTGGCGCGGTGCGCGTCGCTGATGTTCCAGTCGAGCTTGATCGCGTATTCCTCGAGGTCCGTGTTGCCATCGGAGTCGAGGCTGCCGGCGTCGAAGCCGTAGTCGGCGGCGATCT
>VFQN01004941.1_pt1 | contig 16945 bp, 16 predicted proteins | sample 3512371 | NCBI WGS metagenome assembly VFQN01 (sample SAMN10412370, study PRJNA504923) | tailings metagenome | isolation source: Replicate 2 from Balatoc abandoned mine | place: Philippines: Itogon, Benguet | collected 2017-08-28 | reverse complement strand
AATCTATCGTCACAAACAAAGTATCACTTTCATGGTATCAGAAGAGTAATCTTTCTATTGATAATTTTTTAAGAAGCCATCTGCGTTAGCGGGTGGCTTTTTTGTGAAAGGTGAAAAGTGAAAAGTGAAAAAAGAATGGGAAGCGGAATGTACGATTGCATTCTGCTTTTCTATTTCATACCTCTGTTGTTTTTTACCACAGTGTTGCACAGAGTACGGCACAGAGTGACACGGAGGGAATAAATATTAGTATCCTGAATTCATCATCCTTTCACTTTTCTCTTTTCACCTTTCACGTATGGAATTTCTCTCCTCGCGTATCTCACTAATAAACCAAACACCATGGAAAAGAAATTTACTTCGCGAAATGATATCCTGGATATTCTCTTCGCCAATCGCAACAAAGCTTATGGTGCTTATGAACTGCGTATGAGTTACAACAAACGCATGAAACTTTCACTGTCATTGATGTTTCTCGTATGCCTACTTTTAACTGTTGGGTCTATTCTTGCTAAAAATAAAAACAACAAAAATGCAATTGTTTATGTTGGACCTGAAATCGAGTTGAGTAAAGTTGAGGAACCACCTGTAGAAGAATTAAAACCTCCAGAACCTGAAATTAAAAAACCTGAGATCGCACAAGAGATTTTGACTGCGCCTAAAATTGTAGAAGATGAATTAGTAAAAGAAGATGAAGTAATGCTTGCAGTGGATGATTATGAAGCTGTAAAGATTGGCTTGCAAAAAATTGAAGGAGCAGAAGATATTGGCATTGTAGCACCTCCGGTGGAAAAATCAACTGAAGTAGCAAAGATTGGTCAATCGAATGAGGATATGCTTACGAACAGTTTTGTTACGGTACAGATACCCGCTCAATTCCCGGATGGTATACAAGGTTGGACACGCTACTTGGAAAGAAATTTGAACAGCGATATTCCAATAGAGAATGGTGCGCCAGCAAGTCAATACACCGTAATCGTAACATTTATTGTAGACAAAGAAGGAAAACTAAGCGATGTAAAAGCAGAGAATGATCCAGGCTACGGCACCAAAGAAGAAGCCATCCGTGTGATTAAAAAAGGACCTAATTGGATTCCTGCTAACCAAAATGGTAAAGCTGTTGTATATAGACATAAGCAGGCGATTACGTTTAAAGTGACGGAGCAGTGAGAATAAGTCAAAAGTCAAAAGTGAAAAGTCAAAAATCTGAAGGGAGTGCCTATTTATTGGTGATGTATACCATTTTTTGACTTTTGAGTTTTTACTTTTGACTTGTCATCCATCCTATCTTTGCCAAAACACTAAAAATGTCCATACACCTGTCAGGCTGGGATGATACAATTGTTGCTTTGGCTACGCCGCAGGGTATTGGTGCGATTGGTGTGATAAGGGTAAGTGGGAAAAATGCTTTTTCCATTCTCAATGAATTATTTCCTTCCAAAGATTTGTCTGTTCAAGCCTCTCATACTTTGCATGTGGGTTATTTGAAAGATGGAGAGCAGGTGCTAGATGAAGTGGTATTGTCTCTTTTTAAAGGTCCGAAATCTTATACAGGTGAAGATGTTATAGAAATCAGTTGTCATGGTTCACCTTTTATTCAAGAGCAAGTAATAGGGGCTATTACAAAGCGTGGAGTAAGATTGGCAAAGCCTGGTGAATTTACACAGCGTGCTTTCCTCAATGGGAAATTGGATTTGGCACAAGCAGAATCTGTTGCTGATTTAATTGCCAGTAACACAGAAGCCAGCAGAAAAACAGCACTCAATAATATGCGAGGTGGTTTTTCTTCAGATCTCAAACAGTTACGAGAGCAACTCATTCGCTTTTCAGCAATGATTGAATTGGAGTTGGATTTTTCACAAGAAGATGTAGAGTTTGCAGATAGAAAAGAATTGAAGGCGCTCATCGCAGAACTCCATCATTCAACACAACAACTCATTCGATCATTCTCTTTAGGGAATGTAATACGTAATGGAGTGCAAGTAGCAATCATTGGTAAGCCCAATGCAGGTAAATCTACTTTATTGAATGCGTTACTCAATGAAAACAGAGCCATTGTAAGTGATATTGCTGGCACAACAAGAGATACCATTGAGGAAATCATCAATATCAATGGTATACTGTTTCGATTGGTTGATACTGCGGGTATTCGAGAACATACATCTGATCTAATTGAACAAATTGGGGTAGAGAAAAGTCTGGAGAAAATGAATGCTTCAGATATTGTACTTTATCTTTTTGATATCAACAGTACTTCAGTTGAAGAATTGAAAGCATTTGAGCAAAGCCTTAAAGAAAAAAATATTCAGTATTTACTAGTAGCTAATAAAATTGATGCAGCCAGCTCCGGAGTTATCCAGACCATGGTCCATAGTCCATGGTCCATAGCTATTTCTGCTAAGGCCAACACTGGTATCGACATACTCAAACAGGCGCTCACACAAAAAGCCGTTAGTGGTGATGTGAATACTGAAGCAACAATTGTTACCAATGCCCGTCACCATGACGCATTATTAAAACTATCTCAATCTCTTGAAGAGGTACAAGCCGGAATAGATAATCAAATACCGGGTGATCTTTTGGCGTTGGATATTCGTCAATGTTTACATTATCTCGGACTGATCACTGGAGAAATCACCAATGAGGATCAGTTGGATTTTATATTTAGTAAGTTTTGTATTGGGAAGTAACAGAATCTTTACTAAGAGTATGACTCATGTACCTCAATTTCCTAAATTAGATACATGAACAACCAACTCCAACTAACTGATATCATTGTCATCCTAGTTTATTTTGTTATTGTGGTAGCGTATGGTATATGGGTGTACCGCAGAAAAAAATCAACAACAGCCAGCACCAAAGATTATTTCTTGGCAGAAGGATCACTCACCTGGTGGGCCATCGGGGCATCATTAATTGCTTCTAATATTTCAGCGGAACATTTTGTAGGTATGAGTGGAGAAGGTTTCTTCGCCGGTATCGCTGTAGCTGCCTATGAATGGATTGCAGCGGTTGCACTTATCATCGTTGCCATCTGGTTTATCCCGGTATATCTCAAGAATAAGATTTATACCATGCCACAATTCCTAAAACAACGATATAATGAAACCGTTTCAGTGATCATGGCAGTATTCTGGTTGTTCTTATACATTTTCGTGAATCTTACTTCCATCTTATACCTTGGCTCTAAAGCCATCAGTGGGTTGATCGGAAATGAATTCTTTCATATCATTTTGATTGTACTGGCATTATTTGCTTTCTGTATCACTATTGGTGGAATGAAAGTCATCGGATATACTGATGTAATACAAGTAGCAGTACTGATTATTGGCGGTTGCGTAGCCGTTTATTTATCACTGGTAGCAGTTGATGAAGTGGTAAATCAAGGAAATAGCGCGATCAGTGGGCTAGGCGCTTTGATGAAAGAAGCACCGGATCATTTTCACATGATTTTTGATAAACCTACAGCTACAAGTAGCGCTGAGTATGTACAAAAATATATTGCCTTACCGGGTATCACCATGTATTTTGCCGGACAATGGATCTCCAACCTGAATTACTGGGGTTGTAATCAATACATCACTCAACGTGCACTAGGAGCAGATTTACAAACAGCTCGTAACGGGATTTTATTTGCAGGTTTTTTAAAGCTTTTCATGCCCGTGATTGTAATGCTACCCGGTATCGCAGCTTTTGTATTATACCAAAACGGTTACTTTGATGCCAGTGTTTTTGATGGTAAAAAAGATGGTGCTTATGCAGCTATCCTTAGTTTATTACCTGTAGGTATGAAAGGCTTATCTGTTGCAGCATTAACAGCAGCTATTGTAGCCTCATTAGCTGGTAAAGCAAATAGCATCTCAACCATTTTCACCTTAGATATCTACCAGAAATATTTTAATACAAAAGCAGATGAAGCCAAATTGGTGAGAATAGGTCGAATCTCCATTTTTGTTGCCATGCTCATTGCTGTATTCTGTACTTGGGAAGATTTATTAGGCATTGGTGGTGAAGGTGGCTATACTTTTATTCAAAAATATACAGGCTTTATTAGTCCGGGTGTATTTGCCATGTTTCTCCTCGGTATGTTCTGGAAAAGAACAACTGGTGCTGCTGCAGTTGCGGGCGTATTATCAGGCTTCATTTTATCTGTGGTCTTCAATAACTACGCACCTACTTGGTTTGGTGCTGATACCATCTTGTATACTGCATACATCAATGGTGCAGGTGAATATGAAATTCCTTTTATGGTGAATATGGGCTGGACTTTCTTCTTTACCGTATTGATCATGGTACTGATTAGTCTGGGTGGACCCAAAGTGAATCCTAAGGCCTTTGATATCGATCGTAGTATGTTTAAGTTAAAACCTTCTAGCATTGCTATGATTACAATGTTGTTAATGATTGTGATAGCGTTGTATGCAAAGTTTTGGTAATAGCTTTCATTAATGATTTGCGAGTATCAATAAGATATTTAGTATCCAATCGATAAAAAGCGTAAAAATTTAAATGATGGTGTAACCTTTTTCTCCAACCTCAGTTTATACTTCAAAGCAAACATTAACTAACCCGAGATTGACGAACGAAAGCATTGATAATCAGCTCATGTTCAGGGTAAAAGAAGGCAACCTGGATCAGATGGCACTGTTATTCGACAGACATCATCGTCCACTGTATGGGTTCTTTTACCATCATACTGGTATCAAAGATGAAAGTGAAGATTTGGTACAAACCGTTTTCATGAACATGATTCGTTCTCGGGCAACATTCACGGGTACTTATAAGTTTGAGACTTGGATGTACACCATTGCGAGAAACGCGTTAAAAGATTATTACAGAAAGAATAAACGAACCGGTGTTACTCTGAATACTGAGGAAGTGGAAGAACATGTAAAGGAAGCTACAACAGCTGATAGCACTTTACATAGAAAAGAAGAAGAGCAGATACTCAGAAAAGCTTTGGCAAGATTGAGTGAGACTGATCGTGAGTTGATCATATTATCCAGGTATCGAGAAATGAAATACCACGAAATCGCTGAGATATTGAAATTATCAGAAGGAGCAATTAAAGTAAGAATACATCGGGCTGTAAAACAGTTGAGAGAAATATATCTTGAAATTAGTCAACAAACAATGAGTGTATGAAATGTGCATTTGACAAAGAAAAATTGTGGTCACTGGCATTGAATGAGCTAAGTGATGCGGAAAAAGCAGAAGTGAATATTCATGTAGCTACTTGTGACACCTGTACGGAAGAATTGAATAGCATCATTACATTCTGGAATATTACCGCTGCGTTACCAGAGCCTGAGCCCTCTGCTGGTATGAAAAATACATTTATTCAAAATTTGGAGACTTACAAACAGGAACAACTTGCTAAAACTACTTTAGTAGATCAGATCAAGGAAAATGTTTCAAAATTCATTGCACTGTTGGTAACACCTCGTATGGCTTACGGACTAGGAATGTTAGTGATAGGAGTGGTGGCTACTTCTTTATACTTTCAACAAAAGGGAACGGATAGGTCGGAGGTAGCGTTGCTTTCTTCACAAGTACAAGATATGCGTGAAATGCTAGCACTGAGCTTGCTGGAACATCCTTCTGCATCAGAAAGGTTAAGAGCCGTAAGTTATGTGAATGAAATTGATACGGTAGACAGACGAATGAAAGATGCTTTATTGACAACCTTGAATAATGATGAAAATGTAAATGTGCGATTAACGGCATTAGAGACTTTATCAAAAATGACAGCAGATCCAAAAGTGAGAGAGGGTTTGATTCAGTCCATTGCCCAACAGGAATCTCCACTGGTTCAATCTGCCCTTGCTGATATTATGCTGAGTATACAAGAAAAAAAATCAGTCCGTTCTTTTCAGCAGCTCCTAAAAAAGCCTGAAACCAATGAGGCGATCAAAACTAAAATACAAGCAACCATTCATCAGTTAAATATTTAAACCCCTGTACATATGAAAACTTATTTACACCTGCTAGCAGCAGGAATACTATCCCTTTGTGCCAGCATTAGCATACAAGCACAAGAAGCAAAGAAACATATCTCTAAGCAGTTCACAGTGAATCCTAATAGCCAGAGTGCAGTACTGGCAATCTATAATATTTTCGGATCAGTGAAAGTAGAAGGATATAATGGTGATAAGGTCGTATTAGAGATCGATAAAAATATAACATCAAAGCATCCTGAAGAAATAGCGAAGGGTAAAGAAGAATTCCGTTTTGAGATGGAACAAAAAGGTGATAGCATCGTAGTATACATCGCATCACCGTATGACTCTAGACCCAATCAGCAGTGGAGCAGAAATGAGGAACGAAAATCGATTCGTTATAAATATCAGTTAGACTTTGTAATAAAAGTGCCACATCAGATGCGTTTACGAGTATCAACAGTAAATGATGGCGATATGAAAGTAAAAGATGTATATGGTGCACTATGGGTTTCTAATGTAAATGGCGATATCGATATCGAAAATGCAAAGGGCACAACAAAAGCAACAACAGTGAATGGAGCAGTTAATGTAAGCTATTTAGTAAATCCGCCGGCTGCATCAGTTTATCATACAATTAATGGTGATATTACGGTGAAGTATCAAAATGGATTGAATGCAGATCTTTATTTCAAAAGTATGAATGGGAAATACTATACAGACTTCGAAAATATAGAACCCATCACTAGTACACTGGAAAAGAACACAGAAAGCAAATCGAACAGTACAGTTTATAAAATCAGTAAAGGAAATGCAGTAAGAGTTGGCAATGGTGGTAACCGGTTCAATTTTGAAACTTTAAATGGAAATGTTTATATCAAGAAATCATAAATCAACAAACATGAAAACAATAAAATATACACTCGCGTTCGTAGGTGTACTTTTTTCAACGCTCTTATTAGGACAAGGTGTTGTTAAGGAGCAATTGACAGTTGCATTAAGTAGTCCGGGAAAACCCTATAAGCTCGTAGTTGGATTGCTTACCGGTTCCATAAAAGTCACCGGTCATAGCGGAGATAATATGATCATCAATGTGGAAGTAGAAGAGGATAAAAAAAGTAAGAAGACTGATCAAAAAGCGGCGGGGATGAAAAGAATTGGAGCATCATCGGGCTATGAGATCAATGCTGTAGAAAAGAACAATGAGGTTACTATCAGCAATAATAGTGTGATGCGTAAAATTGATTTGGATATTAAAGTGCCTGTCAATGGTACCCTTGTGTTGAATACCATAAATGAAGGTGATATAGTAGTATCTAATATTAAAGGGGAGCTGGAGGTGAACAATGTAAATGGTGATATCAAAATTTCCGGTATATCGGGTTCAGCTGTAGCCAATACAGTGAATGGAGATATTAGTGCAGCGTTTTTATCTGTAACAGAAGGTAAACCCATGGCATTCTCCACATTTAATGGTGATATAAATCTCAATTTCCCCGCAGCTACCAAGGCAAATCTTAAAATGAAAACTGATCAGGGAGAGATATTCAGCGACTTTGAAGTAGCGATGGATAAATCTTCTGCGGCTCCCGTAAAAAGTAATACAGGCGGCACATATAAAATTAGTAAAGATGCATGGGTTACCGGAAAAATCAATGGTGGTGGAGCAGAAGTTATGGTGAAATCATGGAGCGGAGACTTGTTTATCCGTAAGAACAAATAGGCTATACTCAGCAAAAAATATAGCAGCATTTATTGTTGCAAGCAGTAAATGGATAATGGTGCCTGATAGGTGCCATTATTTTTTTATTTACTAAAACCGTATTCAGCTAAGTTTGTTTATTGAATCATAATTTACCTGTATGCAAAGTATTAGTATCATCATACCCACTTATAATGAAGCAGATGGCATTGGTAAATTGATTACGTTTTTATACAAGCATGGAGGCGCTCACATTAAAGAGATCATTGTGAGCGATGGCGGTAGTAGTGATGATACTTTATCTATTGCCAAGACAGCCGGGGCAGTAGCTATACTTTCTCCAAGTAAAGGCAGGGCTGCTCAAATGAATTATGGGGCAAGTGTTGCCACAGGCTCTATTCTTTATTTTATTCATGCAGATACATTTCCGCCGGTTTCCTATGGATTAGATATTCTTACTGCTACCAACAATGGATACGCATTCGGACGTTATCGTACCAAATTTGATTCTGATAAAAAGATATTACTCTTCAATGCATGGTTTACCCGGTTTGATTTATTTGTTTGTTATGGTGGCGATCAAACCTTGTTCATTACACAACAACTTTTTAAGAAAATTTGTGGTTTTAATGGAAAAATGCGTATCATGGAAGATTATGATATTGTTACTCGTGCAAAAGCTACGGGAGCACGATATAAAATATTTTCATCTGCTGCATCGGTATCTGCCAGAAAATATGAAACCAATAGTTGGTGGAGAGTACAATCAGCGAACTATACCATTATTCGTATGTATAAAAATGGGGCAACACAGGAAGAGATGGCACAACGATATCGATCTTTATTGAATTATCGCTAACCAATCAACCTTATTTATGACGAGTTCGTATATCTAATAAAATTTCTTATGTCTGTACACATCACAGGAATTCAACAGGTTGGTATTGGCGTTGTTAATGCAGATCAGGCTAAGTATTTATACCGTGAGCTGTTTGGTATGAATGTATTGGTTTTTGATGATGAAGCAGAGGCAAAACTGATGACCCGTTATACAGGTTATCAGTCGTATAAAAGAAGGGCCATACTTACTATGAACTTAAAAGGGGGTGGCGGATTTGAGATATGGCAATATCTTGATAGAACGCCTGCCCATCTTTCAAAGGATTCTGTATATGGTGCTCCAGGTATTAATGCGGTTAAAATCAAAACTTCATGCATTCATACCGCCAAAGAAAAGCTGGCATCTTACACTTCACTCAAAATATCTTCTGTTCAGACTTACTTCAATCAAGGATTATTTTTTACAGTGATGGATGATTTGTGTAATCAATTTCAAATCATTGAAGGAGTAGACTGGTTTAAAAAAAATACAAGTTGTTTAGGTGGTGTAGGAGGTGTGGTAATTGGAGTAAGTAATATGGAGCGCTCTTTACTTTTTTATAAACATCTATTAGGAGATGTAGATACCTTATTCGATGTAACAGAAAATATAGCCCATCATGGAAAATCGCAAATGGCACGAAAGGTTTTACTACGAAAAAACCTGTCAAATTCAGGTGCTTTTAGTAGATTGTTAGGAGGTTTTGATATAGAACTTATTCAATTGTTGGATGAACAACCTGTACATCTTTTCCATAACAGATATTGGGGCGACTGTGGTTTTATTCATGTGTGCTTTGATGTTTTACATATGGATGAATTAAAACGAACCATGGAACAAAATGGATATCCTTTTACAGTAGATAGTGCCGGGTCATACGCAATGGAAAATGCGTCAGGAAGATTTTGTTACGTAGAAGATCCAGACGGTACTTTAATAGAATTGGTTCAAACAGATCGTGTTCCTGTCATCAAAAAATTAGGATGGTATATTCATCTATCCAATAGAACACATCAAAAACCCTTACCCAATTGGCAAGTGTCGATGTTGGGCTTGAACAAAGTGAAATAAGAATTTTGAGATCAATTTAATGGCTTATTGGTCTTGGCTAATAGTGCGTAGTAAAAGCAAGAAGCTGTCTTACAAGTAAAATCAGAGCTTGAGATTTGTTTAAATAAAAAGAGACTGTATCAGGCTTTTGATACAGTCTCTTTTGTGCTTTTAATATTAACAACATCCGCCACCATCATAAAAGAAAGTAGATGGGCTGATAAAAATATCGTTTCTTCCTAATGTACTCAATGCATTTGCTGTTTTATCACATACAGCTAATGGTTGATTGGGCAACAATACATGTCCTTTTTCATCATCAAAATATTCATCCTTGCCGTAATAAATAGCCGTTTTACCAGTGAATACACAAGGCCCGTCTGCAGGCATAGGATCTTTGATGGCGCAAACTTCTACACTTTCAATATAAAGCAGTGTATCTGTATGGTAATTTTCAGGATCTAATATTCTATAAGGACGTTTAGCTCGAATTTCAACAGTTCCAAATCCAATAGCAGTGATCATTTCAATATATTGTTGGAGGGGTAAAGCACCACTTAAACACAACGCTCTCAAACGTGCATCTTGTTTTAGGCTTTCCGGCATGATTTGTTCACAGGTTGGGTCACTTAATACCAATCTACCTCTTGGCTTTAGTACCCGGTACATTTCTTTCAAGGCTAATTTCAAATCTTCTTCTTCAAATATGTTGAAGAGGCAATTTTGAGCAGCAACATCAATGCTATTATCTTCAATTGGTAAGGAAAGAGCACTACCTTTTCTGATATCAATAAATTCTTTTCTAAACCAAGGATTTTGTTTTTCTGCTTCGATCAAATTTTCCTGACATACATCGATCATTTCATCTACAACATCCACACCAATAATAGCATGATTTCTTCTGCTGAAGTAAGAGAATTGGAGCAATTCCATACCTCCGCCAATACCTACATACAGAATAGTGGGTTGATTCACCAGATCTCTGGCATTGACGGTACTTCCACAACCATAATTCATTTCCAGCATTTTCTGTGGGATAGAAAGTCCGGGCAATTGCCATACAGGAGTGGTTGTACAGCACAATCCTTTTTGTGGATTTTCGGCTGCTTCTTTGTAAACACTGTGTGCAGTTTCCAAATAATTCGACATGTATTGATTTTTTATTGTTGTTGATGTAAATATTGTTTCCAGTCCTCTTCTGTATCAATGTCATTGAGTATAGGAAGTGTATAATAACTAATCTGATGCATTTTCAATTGTTGAATTGTACTCTTGTAGACGGTGTCAGTACTCCATGCTTTTTCCTCAAAGAGAAAAGGGAATAATTGTTGCATACCCAGTAAATAATATCCGCCATCTGCTGAAGGACCAATCACTACTTCATTATTATCCAATGCAGTAAAAGCATCCAATAGTATCGAAGAAGAAAGTTCAAAACAATCAGTGCCAATGATGATGATTTTCTGATATCCTTGTTGAAATAGTATACTAAAAGCATGCAGCATACGCTCACCAAGATCGTTGCCTTCTTGAGACTTTTTGCGGTAAACATTATCTGGCCAAACATCATTTAGCGAAATACCATCTGCATAAAAGACATAACGATCACAAGCTAATGTCTGAGTGACCTGTACCGTATGTTCCAATAGGGATTGGTAAATCGACAATGCTTTATCATCTCCCATTGTAGCGGCCAAACGTGTTTTTACTTTTCCACGTACCGGATTTCTGGCGAAAATAATCAGTGCCTGTTTCAATGAATCTGAATTTATGCAACAGCTCCACCACAACTCGATCCTGATCCGGCGGTGCAACCATAACAATGTTGATTGAGAATGATTTCGCGTTGACTGATTGCAGATGACGAGTAATTTGATAAATGATCTGACCCCGAACATCCAACTTTCAAATCCAGCATTTGATTAAAATCACAATCGTACAAATAGCCATCCCATCCCACTGAAATCGTATTCCTACACATTACATTGGTGGCGGCAGCTGGATTAAAAGCTTGAATAAGTTTTTCCATATAGCTACTATAGTTACCACTCACAAGCAAGTAATCTAAGTAGCGACTGATAGGCATATTGGTAATGACATACAATTGATTGAATTGTATGTTGTATTGTGCTAGTAAAGCGTCTTTATATTCTTTCTCTAATGCTGTTTGCGAAGGAGGTAGGAAAGCACCGGCAGGATTATATACCAGATTTAATAACAATCCCGTTCCTTCTATGCCATAGCCAACTGCATTCAACATTTGTAGTGCTTTGATAGAGTCTTCAAAAACACCGTTACCTCTTTGTCTATCTGTTCTGTCTTGCGTATAAAAAGGAAGAGAGGAGACAACTTCTATTTCATGTTGCTTAAAAAATTCTGGTAAATCATGGTATTTTTTATTCGCCAAAATAATGGTGAGGTTGCAACGTACAATGATATGTCTATTTAGTTTTTTGATTTCAGATACAAACCATCTGAAATCAGGATTCATTTCAGGTGCACCACCTGTTAGATCTACAGTTTTGAAAGATGGGTTATTGGCTAGCACCTCCAAACAAAGCATCATGGTTTCTTTGGTCATGATTTCTTTTCTGTCGGGACCGGCATCCACATGACAATGCTTACAAACTTGGTTACACATCTTTCCAACATTCACCTGGAAAATTTCGGGTGTTGTTGGTAATAATGGCAATAAGCCAACTTCTTTCATCTTGTCTGTGAAAAGGGGCAAATTTTTTTCGTGTTCGAGAATATCGATCTGGTGTCCTGCATCCGCCAAAGCGTGTTGCAATGCTTTTAATGATTTCATGCTGATTAATTTCCGCTTCTATGAAGCATTACATAGCGATTGATTTTACCTTATTCATCATTTGAACGCCATGTACCAGCGCTGCTCCGCCTTTAATAGCTGATGCTACATGAACTGCTTCCATCATTTGAGCCTCACTCCAACCTTTTTCATAAGCGTCACTGCTATAAGCGTCGATGCAATAAGGACATTGAACGGCATGCGCAACGGCCAATGCAATCAATGATTTTTCACGAGCACTCAATGCGCTGTCTTTGAACACTTCACCATACCAGGCGAAGAATTTATCAGCCATTTCTTTTTGATACTCGCCAATAGCGCCAAATTTTCCTAAATCTTCTGCATTGTAATAATGATTAGCCATGTTAGTCGGTTTTGTAATTATCTAAATAAAGATTCCAATCGTATTTTTTGAATTTAATAGAAGGGTCAACATCATTAGGAATAACGCTGATCTTCTTTAATAGTTCTTTCATTTTTTTCTTTCCACCAAAATCGCCGCGAAACCATCCCATGATGGCAGGTAAAGCAACTTTATTTTTGAGGGTATCATACACAGCTTCGTTTCTTAGGTAAACACGGGTAGCGAGATCCAATTGTTTATCCAATTGTTCTGCACGATAAAAGGCAATCGGCGGGCAACTTTTTGCTCCACAATTCAGCGCAAAATGAATTCTGTAATCAACTGAATCAACACGATGTTTTTTTTCAAAGGCAGAAGGAAATAAACGATTGATATATCCCATGCTCCATTTTGTTTTTGATCGACGCAATAATCCATGTTCAATACGATCAAGGCTGAGTTTTTCTCCGGCAATGATGATATTTTTTTGACCAAAGAATTGTCCGCGTTTCTTATACTGATCCGGATTTTGGGTAAGTGCCAGTTGGGTGAAAGCATTATAAATGTTGAGCCAAAAAGTCTTCTTTTTAGTATCAGTGTTTAGTTCTTGATATAAATCATCCGAAGGAATTTGTTGTAAAAATAAAATCAAAGAATCGGCAGATTCCCGTCTCTTCGCTTTCAGAAGTAATTGCTGGGAAGCTTTGGTGAATTGATTTTCCTCAGATGGATGAACTTCTTGTGCATGCACAACAGCAATTGTTCCTGTGAACAGAAACAAGCTAATGGCAAAAAGGAACAATCTTTGCATACAATAAATACGTTCATTGAACGCAGATAGTTTTAAATTACGAACTGAAAAATTAATGGTTATTATGGACAATATGTTGCAAAAGGTAAAAGAAACAGTTTCTTTTTTAGTTGAAAAAGGGTTCACGAATCCTGAAACGGCTGTTGTGTTGGGCACAGGGTTAGGTTCATTTGTGCAACATATAGAGATCATACATACCATTCCTTATCATGAGATACCTCATTTCCCCTTATCCACTGTTGAGTTTCATAAAGGACAATTGATCTATGGAACTGTAAATGGTAAAAAGGTTATCGCCATGCAAGGACGATTTCATTATTATGAAGGGTATAGTATGCAGCAGATCACATTCCCGATCAGAGTCATGAAAGAATTAGGTGTTCAGTTTTTATTATTGAGTAATGCAGCAGGGGGAATGAATCCTTTGTTTAAAAAAGGTGATATGGTATTGATCAATGATCATATCAATTTATTACCTGAAAATCCATTGCGTGGACTGAATGATCCGGCTTTTGGTAATCGTTTTGTGGATATGTGCAAGCCTTATGATGAGCCTATTGGACAACAACTGATTAAGGCTGCATATGCAACTCAAAAAGAACTATTACATGGTGTATATGTTGCAGTTCAAGGACCTAACTTGGAGACGAGGGCAGAATACCGTTATCTAAGAGCGGCAGGAGCAGATATGGTGGGCATGAGTACTGTTCCTGAGGTCATTGTTGCAAATCATATCGGATTACGCTGTGCTGCCGTGAGTGTGATCACAGATGAATGCGATCCGGATAATCTTCAACCGGTGAATATTTCTGAGATCATTGAAGTAGCAGGAAGAGCAGATGCAGGTCTCAGTGAAATTTTTGCCAAGGCCATTGCAAGCCTACAATAGTAAATGACGAACTATTAGATACACTTGATCATTCAATATTCATCATCTATAAAGAGCCTCCTTCAAACAAAATAGCGTCAACCAATACTTCAACAGGTTCTTTTTTTCCTTGAATGCACTCAAGCATTGCGGTAAATGCTTGTTTACCGAGTTTTTCACCGCTCGTTTCAATATAGGTGATTTGTGGGTGAAACAGTTTGGGGATAGTACCATTGCTAATGGTTAACAAAGCAATATTATCAGGATAACGGAGTCCTTTCTCCTGAATCGTCTTTAATACACCGATTAATATTTCATCACTCATGCAAAAGATGATATCGGGTAAATATTTGTTGAGCATTTGATTAGAGAGAACCCTGGCTTCTTCTGAGCTTTTCGCATGTTCAATCAGTAATGAAATATGTGGATGAGACTGAAATACCTTTCTTAAGGCAGCTTCTCTTTTCTGTGTAATAGAAAGTGCCGGATTTCCAAAGATGGCCAGTATAGATTGGTAGGGGTGTTTTAATATCAATTCGGCCGCCAATTGCGCACTTTTTTCATCGGCCAGACAAATTTTATGTACGTTGGTTTGATCGGGGACATTATCAAAAAACAATACGGGTATCTCCATTTCCTGCATTTTTTCGAAACTGCTCATGTCCTTGGTATTGGAACTCAAGCAAACAAATACGCCTGATACACGATTTTGTCTGAATAGTTTTAAGTTTTCGGTCTCAATAAGCGGATCGTTGCCTGATTGTAAGATCATAACTGCATAACCTAACTTTCTCGCTTCTTCTTCAACAGCGGCGATAAAAGTTTCATAGAAGTAATTCGAAATGGTAGGCACCATTAATCCTAACAGCTTACTGTTTTTCGTTCTAAGCTGAACAGCACTTGCATTCGGTTCATAATCAAGTGTACGTGCTAATTCTATCACCTTTTCACGGGTTTTTATAGAGATATCAGGATGGTGTTTGAGGGCACGAGAAACTGTAGAAATGCTGATTCCTAATATCTCAGATATCTTTTTTAAGGTGGTGTTGGTCATGCAGTGGTCGGTTTGCAAAGGAAAAATAAAGAAAATTTCCACAGCAAACCTTTGCGGAAACTCTTTTTATTATCTCTAAATGCCTGATTTTCTGATGATTAATACCCGTAAAAATTACATACAGCCCTTAAAATACCTGAATTGTGCATCATTTTAATGGAGAATGTGGTCTTGGCTAAAAGAGTATTCTTTACACATCGGATCAGATTCACAAAATTTTAAGAAAATATTTTGTTTCTGAAAAAAATGTGTACTTTGTACACGCTTAATAACCAATAAACTGCCATTTATGAATCTTTCGAAGCTTGTCAGGCCCGCACTTGTGGGTTTACTCGCTTGCGTATTTACCCTATTCGCGCAGGCACAAACAAAAACGGTTACCGGTAAAGTAACCGACTCCAAGGACGGATCGCCTCTAGCAGGTGCATCTGTGTTAGTAAAAGGATCAACGACTGGTGCACAAACCGGTGCGGATGGTACTTTTAAAATCACTGTTCCTTCATCAGCCAGAGCTTTAACTGTATCCTATGCTGGATACGCTTCTGCAGATGTGAACATCTCAGCCTCTAACACTGCCAACGTATCGCTTACCGCTTCTGCGGATGCGCTTGCTGATGTAGTAGTAGTAGGTTATGGTACCAGAAAGTCGAAAGACGTAACTGGTTCTGTTTCTCGTGTTACTGAAAAAGATTTTAACAAAGGCCAGATTGCTTCTCCAGAGCAATTGTTGCAAGGTCGTACAGCGGGTGTGCTTGTAACACCTTCAACCGGTGAGCCCGGCGCTGCTGCAACCATCAACATCAGAGGTACTGGTTCAATCAGTGGTGCGCAAGAGCCATTGTATGTTATTGATGGTGTGCCCCTGATCCAAGGCGGTACATTGGGTACAAACGGAAGTGGTGTTGAAGGTGGTACAACTGCTAAAAACCCATTGATCTTCTTGAACCCAACTGATATCGAGAGTATCACAGTGCTGAAAGATGCATCTGCTGCTGCTATCTATGGTTCAAGAGGTGCGAATGGCGTTATCTTGATCACTACCAAACAAGGTAAAGGTGGTAAAGGTGGTGTATTCTCTTATGGTGCCAATACAACCATTGCACAAACTGCTCGTCGTTATGATTTGATGAATGCACAAGATTTCTTATTGGCAGCTAAAAGAGCCAATATCGATGGTGGTGCTTCACCAGATGCTGCTGCTGCTGCGGTAGTAGGTATCGACAGAGGTGCCAATACTGATTGGCAAGATGTAATCTTTAGAACTGCTATTTCTCAGAACCACAATCTTAGCTGGTCAATGAGTAATAAAGGTACTTCTGTACGCTTGAGCGGTTCTTATGATAACCAAGAAGGTATCATTAAGAATACTGGTTTGGAAAGATTAACAGGACGTGCTAACATCAGTCAAAAGATGTTCAATGACAAAGTGAAGTTAGAAGCTAACATGACTATGTCAAGAACGGAGAACTCTTATGCTCCGCTCTCTAAC
>VFQN01004940.1_pt1 | contig 16945 bp, 18 predicted proteins | sample 3512371 | NCBI WGS metagenome assembly VFQN01 (sample SAMN10412370, study PRJNA504923) | tailings metagenome | isolation source: Replicate 2 from Balatoc abandoned mine | place: Philippines: Itogon, Benguet | collected 2017-08-28 | reverse complement strand
CCGCCGACACCTTCGATCGTGAGGCCGCCGGCATCACGATCAAGCGCTAGTCGCCGTGGGGGAGATCATCCGGTACGGGGCGTACCTGCCCCGTTACCGGGCCCCCCTGGGGGAGATCCAGAGGTTCTTCGGCCGGCCGGGCCGCCCGCGCTCCAAGGCGCTGTGCACGCCCGCGCTCGACGAGGACACCCTCACGATGGCCTACGAGGCGTCGGTCGCGGCGCTCGAGGGCGCCGAGGCACCCGGCGCCGTGATCGCCGTCAGCCAGACGCCGCCCTTCGGGCTGCGCAAGCTGTCGGCGACCCTGGCGCGCACGCTCGGCCTCGAGGGGGTCGTCGCGCTCGACGTCGGCGGTCACTCCGGCTCGCTGCTGGACGCCTTCCAGGTCGCCTCGGCGCTCGCCGCCGACGGGGGCCCGGCGTCGCTGGTCGTGGCGAGCGATCACCTGGTGGCCTACGAGGACCGCGTCTGCGACATCCTCTCGGCCGGTGCCGCCGCGGCCTTCCTGGTCGGCGGCTCCGGCGGGGTCGCCCGCCTCGGCCCGGCGGCCCGCGCCGGGCGTGAGGTCTACGACGTCTGGCGGCTCGGCACCGAGCCGGAGGCCCGCTACCGGCTCGAGGTGCTCTTCGACGCCTACGCGACGACCACCCGGGAGGCGCTCGCGGGCCTGGAGCGCCTCACCGAGCGTCCCACCTCGGCGTACGCCGCGGTGGCGGCCAGCCAGCCCCACCCGCAGACCCTGCGCGGGCTGGGCAAGGCGGGCGTCGCTTCCGAGCAGCTCGAGGGCACGAGCTTCGTCGGCGAGATCGGCAACCTCGGCGCGGCGTCGGTCGGCGTGGCGCTGGCGATGGGGCTCGACCGCGCGTCGGCGGGCGACCACCTGGTGGCGCTCGGCTACGGCGGCGGCGAGGCGATCGCGCAGGAGGTGGCGGTGACCGGCGCCCCGGCGCCCTCGGGGGCCGCGGACCAGGTGGCGGGCGAGGCGATCGACCTGAGCACGTACTACCGTTGGACCCGCGGCCGCCAGGCCGAACCGCACTAGGGAGGCGTGATGCGCGTCGGCGTTCTCGGGATCGGCAAGACCCCGCACAAGATCCAGCACGGCAAGTCGCTGCGCGATCTGGCCGTGGAGTCCGGACGGGCCGCGATGGCCGACGCGGGCGTCGACCCGTCGGATGTCCAGGCCCTCTATGTCGGCAACGTCGGCTCGGTCGGGTTCAACTACGAGAACTCGACCGGCCTGATGGTCGCGCACCACCTCGGCGTGGTGCCGGCCGGCGCGGTCCGGGTGGAGGCCGCCTGCGGCACCGGCGCCTGGGCCCTGCACCTCGGCTGCGTGGCGATCCTCTCGGGCCTCTACGACACCGTGATGGTGCTCGGCGCGGAGAAGATGAACGACCTGGCGACGGTCGAGGGCACCTCGATCATCGCCCAGGCCGCCGACTCCAAGGAGGAGTACTTCTCCGGGCTCACCTTCCCGTCCGGGGTGGCGCTCACGGCCCGCAAGTACATGCAGACCTACGGGCTCACCGAGGAGGACCTGGCCCACACCTCGGTCAAGAACCACCACTACGGCGCCCGCAACCCCTTCGCCCACCTGCGCTTCGAGTGCACGGTGGAGGAGGTCATGCGCTCGGCGAAGGTCGCCGACCCGCTCAAGCTGTACGAGGTCTGCCCGATGACCGACGCCAGCTCGGCGCTCGTGCTGTGCCGGGAGGAGATCCTCCGCGACCAGCCGGACAAGCCGCAGGTGTACGTCACGGCGACCCAGATGGCCACGGGCACCTGGTACGCCGCCACCGACACCCTCGAGGACGCCCACCGGCTCTTCTCCGAGCCCGCCCAGCGCGCCTACGCGATGGCCGGGATCACGGCGGACGACGTCGACGTGGCGGAGATCTACAACTCCTTCGCCATCCAGGAGCCCCTCGGGATCGAGGGGCTCGGCTTCGCCGAGCCCGGCAAGGGCTGGCAGGGCGCCGCCGACGGGTCGACCTGGATCGACGGCAAGGTGGCGGTCAACCTCTCCGGGGGCCTGCTCTGCAAGGGGCACCCGCTCGGGGCGACCGGCGCCACCCAGGCGGTCGACATCGTCGAGCAGCTGCGCGGGACGGCGCCGCCCGACATGCAGCGCCCGGACGCCGAGATCGGCATCTCGGCCTGCCGCGGCGGCCCGGGTGCGGTCGGGGCGATCCACCTCTACCAGCGGATCGAGGGCTGATCCGTGACCGTCTCCGCGATCGAGTTCAGCCGCCTCGGCCCGCCCAAGCTGCGCCTCTATGCGATGCGCTGCGAGAACGGCCACCTCAGCCCGTGGTGGGAGCACCACCACTGCTACCAGTGCGGCAGTGACACCCTCACCGAGCAGGAGCTCGCGGGCACCGGGGAGCTGACCAACTACACGGTGGTCTACTACCCGCCGCGCGACTTCCTCGGCCAGGAGCCCTACGTCGTGGGCCACATCACGATGGACGAGGGCGTGCTGATGCCGGCGCCGGTCGTGGGCGTGGCGCCCGAGGACGTCGAGGTCGGCACCCGGGTGAAGGCCACCCTGCGCCGCATGAAGCTCGGCCACGAGGGCGACATCTACTACTCCCAGAAGTTCGTGGTCGACGCCGACGCGGCCGCGCCGGAGGGCCAGCCCTCCTAGGGGTCCCGGTGACCCGCCCCGCCGGGGCGGGTCACCAGCAGGACATGCCGCCGTCGACCGGCAGCGTGTGTCCGGTGATGAACCGCGACGCGTCGCCGGCCAGGAACAGCAGCGGCCCGACCAGGTCGGCGGGCTGCCCGGCGCGGCGCATCGGGGTGCGCGCGAGCAGGGCCTCGCGTCGACCCGGGTCCGCGGTCATCGGGGCGTTCATCTCGGTGGGGAAGTAGCCGGGCGCCAGCGCGTTCACCCGGATCCCGTGGGGCGCCCACTGGCGCGCCAGCTCGCGGGTGAGCCCCTCGACGGCGATCTTCGACGCGACGTAGGCGCCGACCCCGGGCCCGGTGCCGGCCCGGCGGCCGAGGATCGAGGCCATCAGGACCATCCAGCCACCCCGCCCGGCGGCGATCATGGCGCGGGCGGCGGCCGCGGCGAGGGCCGCCTGGGCGCTCACGTTGACCGCCATCACGTCGGAGAAGGCCGCGGGGTCCTCGGCCTCGGCGGGCGCGACGGTGGCGGTGGCCGCGTTGAGGACCACCCCGTCGAGGCGCCCGAAGGCCTCCAGCGCGACGTCGACCAGCTCCTGGGCGTGGCCGGGGTCGCGCAGGTCGGCCGGGTGCGCGAGCGCCCGCCCGCCGCCCTCGGCGATCGCCCGCGCCACGGCTTCGAGGCGCTCGGCGCGCCGGGCCGCGATCAGCACCGCGCAGCCGGCCTCCGCCAGCCCGCGCGCCATGATCTCGCCGAGCCCGGCCGAGGCCCCGGTGACGATCGCCGCGGAGCCGGCGAGGGGGAGGGGGTCGCTCACGCGGCGGGCGCGATCAGGCCGGCGGCCTCCACCAGCACCCCCGTGCTCGGCCCGCGCACCAGCAGGTGGGCGTAGCGGTCGTACTGGGTCGGGGTCTCGCCCACCAGCACGACGGGGACGCCCCGGGTGAGCGGCACCGAGGGCAGCAGGGAGATGGGCGCGGTGCGCAGGTCGGAGTCCAGGACGATGAAGGCGTCGGCGGTCGCGGCGACCTCCCAGGCGCGCTCGACCGCGCGCCGCGGCAGGGCCTCGCCCCAGAGCGTGCCCTCGGGGCGCAGGGGGTAGCCGCAGCCCTCGGTGGTGCAGCGCGGCACCCCGTCGGCCGCCTGGTCCAGCAGCGCGCCCACCTCGGGCAGGCCGTAGCGCTCGCCGCAGCGCTCGCAGCGCATGACGAGCACGGTGCCGTAGACCTCGATCGGGTCGACGCTGCCCGCACGGTGGTGCAGCCGGTCGACGGCCTGGGTGATCAGCGCGGACACGAGGCCGGCGCGCTCGAGGCGCGCGAGGGCCTCGTGGGCCGGGCCGGGCCGACGGTCGGCGATCCGCAGGGCGGTGGGGTGGAAGTACTCCCAGAAGCGCGCCGGCTCGGTCAGGAACGCCTCGAGGCTGGCCCGCCGGGCCCACTCGCCGTGGGCGTGGGTCAGGTCGAGGCTCTCGGGCCCGCCCAGGTGCAGGCCGGTCAGCACGACCGGGCGCGCGGCCTCGAGGAAGACGGCGGCGAGGGCCTCGGGATCGGACGCCTGACGGGCCATCGCCCGGCCGAGTCTACCCGGAGCGGCCGGGGGCGACGTGGGGACGCAGCCCCGAGACGGCGCGCAGGCCGACGAGCGCGGTCCAGGCGGCGCCGGCGGCCGCGCCGGCCGACAGGCAGGCCAGGGCCGCCGTCAGGCCGATCAGGTCCGAGAGCACCCCGATCACGATCAGCGGCACCGAGAAGCCGCCGAGGTAGCAGGCGACGTAGTAGCTCGAGAGCAGCTTGCCGCGATCCTGCACCGGGGCGATCCGGGTGCAGAGGTCGAGGCCGCCCTTGAAGACGAGGCCCGCCGCCGCGCCCGTGCCCGCCACGGCGACAAGCGCGAGGGGCGCCGACCCAAGGGGTGCCGCGGCCACCACCCCCAGCGAGGCGAGCGCCGCCGCCGCCAGGCCGCGCGCGATCGCGACCTCGGGCCGGATGCGCGGCAGCAGCAGCTGGCTCACCGCGCCCGAGACCAGCACCAGGAACCCGGCCGCGCCCACCACGGCGTAGTCGTCGACGCCGAGGTCGCGGACCAGGAAGACCGGGATCAGCGAGAGGGCGACCCCGTCGAAGAGCGAGAAGAGCATCCCCGATGGCACCAGCACCCGCCAGAAGACCGCCCGCTCTGCCGCCGGCACCTCCAGGCGCAGGGTGAGCGGCCGCCGCGAGCGCTCGCGCACGGTCTCGGGCAGGCTCAGGACAAGCGCGGCGGCCACCGCGAGGGCCACCAGGTGCAGGGCGAAGGGCAGGCGGAGGGGCTGGGCGGCGTACTGGGCGATCACCCCGGCGATGCCCGGCCCGAGGCCGAGCCCGAGGCGCACGGACACCGACGCCAGCGCGGCGGCGAACTGCTGGCGGCCGGGCGGGGCGCCGTCGACGAGGAAGGCGGTGCAGGTGCCGAAGAAGGCGCCGGTGGCGAGCCCCTGGATCGCCCGTGCGCTCAGCAGGCCCGCCAGGCCGGGCTCGGTGAGCAGCAGCGCCTGCGCCGTCGCCAGGGTGGCCAGGGCGCCGAGCAGGACGCCCTTGCGCCCGATGCGGTCCGAGAGCTGGCCGAGGCTCAGCATCGAGGGCACCAGCGCGATCACGTAGCAGCCGAGAAAGAGCGTCACGACGGTGTCGCTGAAGCCGAGCTCCTCCTGGTAGAGCGGGATCAGCGGCGTGATCAGGCTCGTGCCGAGGGCGAACAGCACCAGCACCGCCCAGGTGCGGCCGACCCGGCTCACCGCCGCACCGTCAGCCGCACGAAGCCGCCCCGCTCGTCCCGGCCGGCCTCCGCCAGGCCGAGCGCGCCCCAGGCGGCCGCCAGGGCCGGGGTGTCGGCCGGGCGGATCCCCGACAGCACCGCGGCGACCGGCGGGGCGTCCGGGTCGACGCGCGCCAGCAGCGCCTCGTGCGCGGGCAGGGGGACGTTGGCGAGCACGACCCGCCCGGCGACCTCGGCGCCCGCGATGCCGGAGAGCGGGCCCCGGCGCAGGGCGACGCCCGCGCGCCCGGCCGCCGCCAGGCTGGCGCGCGCCTGCGCGAGCGCGCGCGCGTCGAGGTCGACCGCCAGCACCGGCCCGCGGTCGAGCGCCGCCCAGGCCTGGGCCAGCAGCCCCGAGCCGCACCCGGCGTCGAGGGCCGGCCCGGGCGGGAGCGCGTCGAGGGCCTCCAGGCACATCGCCGTGGTCGCATGGTCGCCGGGCCCGAAGCCCTCCCCGGGGACCTGCACCAGCTCGCGCATGCCCTCCGGCGCCGGGAGATGGCCGGGGCTGCGCCGGTACCAGCCGCCGACCATGCCCGCGGGCGGGTCCGGCCAGGCCGGGACGACGGCGAGGGCGCGCACCGGAAGGGGGCAGGCCTCCAGCGCGGCGCGGGCCGCCTCGGGCGCGCTGCGCGGCGCGCAGACGAGCCCCTCGGGGTCCATCCGCACCGGCTGCAGCGGGCAGAGGGCGGCGAAGTGGGCGCGCACCTCCCGCGGCCCGGCCTCCACGACCAGCCCCGGCGGGAGGGCCCCGCTAACGTGGGCGGCCGTGTCCGCCGTCCCGTCCTCCGCCCTCGCCCGCCGGGCGGCGGCCGCACAGCCCCAGGTCGCCGCGCTCTCGCTCGACGAGCGCCTCGCCCGCTGCGCGATTGCCCGCGACGCGCTCGCCGCGGCCGGCGACGCGGTGGTGGACGCGGCGGTCGCCGAGGCCGGCCAGCCCCGCCGCTTCGCCCGCCGCGAGCTCGCCTCGGCGCTCGGGCTGCTCGACGCGCTGCCGTCCCTGGCCGAGGCGATCCGCCCGCGGCCCGTGCCCGCCGTCTCCGGGACGACGACGCTCGAGTGGGCCCCCTACGGGGTCGTGCTCGGCTGGCACGCGGCCAACTCGCCGGTCTGGGTCCCGACCGTGGTCGCCGCCTCCGCCCTCGCGGCGGGCAACGCGGTCCTCGCGCGCCCGTCCTCGCGCGTGCGGCGCACGACCGGGCTGGTGCTCGACGCCCTCGCCGGGCCGTGGCCGCCCGACGCCGTCGTGGTCGTGGACGCCCCGGGGCCGCAGGCCGAGCCGCTGGTGTGGGACCCGGGGGTCCACGCCGTGGTGGCGCACGCGTCGACGGCCACCATCAAGCGCCAGCTCGCGGGCCTGGGGGCGGCGTACGCCGCAGGGGCCCCGCTGCGTCCGTACATCGCCGAGGGATCGGGCAACGACGCGATGATCGTGCTGGCGGGCGCCGACCTCGACCGGGCCGCCCAGGCGGCGGCCCTCGGCGGGTTCGCCAACGGCGGCCAGCTCTGCATGGCGGCCAAGCGCATGATCGTCGAGCGGTCGGCCTGGCCGGACTACCTCCCCCGGCTGCGCGCCGCCGTCGGCGCCCTGCGGCTGGGCGACCCCGAGGACCCGGACACCGACCTGGCGCCCCTGCGCGAGGGGCCGGCGCGCGCCTGGGCGCGCGCCGCCCTCGCCGAGGCACGCGCGGCCGGGGCGGAGCTGGTGGTGGGGGAGGGGGAGCGCGGCGACTACGTCACCGCGACGATCGCGCTGCTGCCGCGCGCGGCGCTCGGCGTCGCGCTCTGGCGCGAGGAGGGCTTCGCGCCGCTGCGCGGGCTCGTGCTCGCCGAGGACGCCGAGGACGCGCTCGCGCTCGCCAACGACACCCCCTTCGCCCTCGGCGCGGCGGTCTTCGGACCGGGCGAGGCGATCGTGCCGCGCCTGCGCGCGGCCCGGGTGCTGGTCGACGAGGGCCCGCTCTACCAGGACCCGCACCTGGTGGTCGGCGGCGCCGGCGACAGCGGCACGGCCGGCGCGCGCCCCAAGATCGAGCAGCTGGCCTTCGCCCGCAGGGTCCACCGCGCCGGGGGCGCCTAGCCCAGGACGCGCAGGTGCTGCCAGTGGACGAAGGCCTCGAGCCCGGGTCGTCCGAGCTCGCAGCCGACACCCGAGCCGCGCCAGCCCGCATACGGGGCGTAGGGAAGCACCACCCGCCAGCCGTTGACGGCGACGGTGCCCGAGCGCAGCCGCTGGGCCGTCTCCAGGGCGCCGCGCAGGTCGCGGCCCACCAGGTAGTTGACCAGGCCGTAGTCGGGGCGGTTGGCCTCGGCCACCGCGGCGTCGACGTCGGGGACCTCCATCACGGCGACGATCGGGGTGAAGGGCTCCTCGTCGACCAGCCGCACGCCCGGTCCCGCCCCGGTCACGAGCGCCGGCGACAGGGTGCCCGGCGCCACCTCCGCCCCGCCCTCGATCTCCACCCCGGGGTGGGCGGCGGCCTCCTCCAGCAGCATCCGGTGGCGGGCCAGGCCGCGGTCGGTGGTCATCGGGCCGAGGGCGATCCCGGCGATCCGCGCGCGCATCCGCTCCAGCAGGCCGTCGCGCAGGGCGGGCGGCACCAGCACCCGGTTGACCGCGTAGCAGGCCTGGCCGGAGTTGACGTAGCCCTGCATCGTCGCGACCTCGGCGGCGACGTCGAGGTCGGCGTCCGGCATCACGACGAGCGCGCCGTGGCCGCCGAGCTCGAGCGAGAGCGCCTTCAGCCGCGGGGCGGCCCAGCCGGCGATCTGCTCGGCGACCCGTCGCGATCCGGTGAAGGCGACCTTGGCCACCTGCGGGTGGGTCGACAGGGCCTCGCCGATCAGGGGGCCGTCGCCGGTCAGGCACGAGACGAGCCCGGCCGGCAGCCCGGCGCGCTCGGCGAGGTCGCAGAGCTCCCAGGCCGCGAGGGGGGCCTCGATCGCCGGCTTCACGACGACCGCGCACCCGGCGGCGAGCGCGGGCGCGAGCTTCCAGACCACGAGCGCCACCGGGAAGTTCCAGGGGGTGATCGCCGCGACCACCCCGACCGGCGCCGGGCGCACCCACGAGCCGGTGGCGAGCGTCGGGCCGGGCATCTGCTCCACCCACATGCGCTCGGCCGAGGCGGCGAAGTGGTGGATCACCTCGGCGGCCCGGGCGACCTCGGCCTGTGCCTCGCCGAGGGGCTTGCCGGTCTCGCGGTGGACCAGCTCGGCGAGGCGCGGCTGGTGGTCGTCGACGAGGCGCGCGTAGTCCTCCAGCGCCCGGGCGCGCTCGGGGGGCGCGAGCGCGGCCCACGCCGGCCACGCCGCCTCGGCGGCGCGCACCGCGCGGTCGACGTCGTCGGCGCCGGCGGCGGCGACCTCGGCCAGCAGCTCGCCGTCCCCGGGGGCCCTCACCGGCAGCCAGCCGGCAGTGTCGACCCGGCCGGCGCCGGTGATGAGCGCCCGCCGGGGCGCCGTCACCTCGGGACCCGCGCCACCTCGCGGATCCGCCAGGAGGGCTCGTAGCCCTCGACCTGGCGGATCTCCTGCTGGGCCAGGCGGCGTGCGCTCTGGGCGTCGGCGGCCCAGACCTCCAGATGGTGCACGTCGCGGCGCACGAAGCGGTCCTCGCCGGCCTCCCAGAGGGCGAAGGTCGCCCGGTAGCAGTAGGTCCCGGGGGCCATCGGGGTGAGCGGCCGCAGCAGGCCGAGCGTCCAGCGCGACTCGTCCGAGCGGCGCTCCTCGAGCGCCGCCTCCGCCGCGCGGCGCGCCTCGGTCAGATCGGGTGCCTCGAGGACCACCCGCGCCGCCACCCGGGGGCGTCGCGCCCCGGGCGGCCGGCGCAGGAGGGTGACCTCCCAGGATGCGGCGGCGGGCGTCAGCCCTCCTCGATCCGGATCGTCGTGAGCCGCTGCGCCTCCCGGGGGCGGTCGCCGGGCCCGGTGGGCACGGTGCCGAGGGCCTCGACGACGTCCTGGCCCTCCACGACCCGGCCGAAGCCGGTATGCGCCCCGTCGAGCCAGGGGGTCGCGGCGGCGGTGATGATGAAGAACTGGCTGCCGTTGGTGTTCGGCCCGGCGTTCGCCATCGCGAGGACGCCCTTGACGAGCTTCTCGTCGTTGATCTCGTCGGCGAAGTCGTAGCCGGGACCGCCCGTCCCGGTGCCCTTCGGGCATCCGCCCTGGATCATGAAGTCGTGGATGATCCGGTGGAAGACGAGGTCGTCGTAGAAGCCCTGGCGGGCGAGGCCGACGAAGTTGCCGACCGTCTGCGGGGCCTTGTCCGGCCACAGCTCGATCCGGATCTCGCCCTGGGAGGTCTCGAGGATCGCGGTGTAGGCGACGCTCGGATCGGCGGGCGCTGGCAGCTCGGGCATGTGTCCTCTCGGGGTCGGGTCCGCGACGGATCATGGCACCTGTCGGCGCCGCCGCGCGCGAGCGCACGGGAACCGCGATTATGTCGTGCGGACGCTCCCCCGCGCGCCCGGCGGCGGGCCGGCTACGGCGCCGGGGAAGCCGGCGCAGAGCCGCTCGGCCAGCGCGATCACGGCGAGGTGGGTGTTCGCCGAGGGCACCCGGGCCATGACCGAGGCGTCCATCACCCACAGGCCCTCCAGGCCGCGCACCCGGCCGCGGTCGTCGACCACGGCATCCGGGTCGTCCGGACGGCCCATCCGGCAGGAGCCCACCGGGTGGTGGAAGGTCTCGACGGTCCGCAGCACCTGGTCGGGGTCGTCCAGGCCGGGCCAGGGCGTGAGCACGGCCGCGAGCGCCGGCTGGCGGGCCACCTCCATCAGGCGCACACCGGCGGCGACCGCGGCGGCGCGGTCCGAGGGGTCGAGGAACCAGCCCATCTCGATCACCGGCTGCAGGGACGGGTCGGTGCCCTGCAGCCGCACGGCGCCCCGGCGCGAGCGCGCGTCGGCCACCTGCACGTTGAGGTCGGTGAAGCGCTGGCCGCCCTCCACCTGCCCCGAGTACGGCATAACCTGGTAGACGCGCCGCTCGCCGCCCACCTCGTGGGCGCCGGTCAGCAGGCACTGGTACCAGGGGTTCGGCCACGGCGGGGCCTCCAGGCCGAGCTCGAAGCGGTAGGAGACCTTCGGGTGGTCCTGCATCCCGCGCCCGACCCCGGGGATCTCGGCGGCCGTGGCGATCCCGTGCCGGGCGAGCTCCTCCCGCGGGCCGATCCCCGAGCGCAGCAGCGCCGCCGGGGTGGCGTAGGTGCCGAGCGCCATCACGACCGCGTCGGCCGGCAGGGTCTCCTCGCCCGTCCCGCCGCGCACGACGACGCCCGCGACCCGCTCGCCCGCCAGCGCCACCCGGTCCACGAGCACCTCGGCGCGGAGGGTCAGGTTGGGCCGGGCGAGGGCCGGGTCGAGGTAGCGGTCGGCCGGGGTCTGGCGGACGCCGTCGACCATGTTGAGGGGGATCGGCCCGATGCCGACCGCCCCGGGGCGGTTGTGGTCGTCCACCCACCCGTGCCCGGCGGCGAGGGCCGCCTCGGCGAAGCGCTCCTGCATCTCCACCCAGGGGCGCGGGTAGCGGCCGATCGGGATCGGCCCGGAGTCGCCGTGCCACCCCTCGGCGCCGAAGTCGCGGTCGGCCTCGATCGCCCGGAACCAGGGCAGCCAGCTCTCCCAGCCCCAGCCGTCGACGAGCGCGTCCCACTCGTCGTAGTGCTCGGGGTGGCCGCGCAGGGCGATCGCCCCGTTGGTGACCGAGGAGCCCCCCACCACGCGCCCGCGGGGCACGTGCACCAGGCGCGGAGAGGCCCCGGCGCGGGCCTGGTAGCCCCAGTCGTGGGTCTCCTTGATGATCCGGTGCGAGTGGGTGAGCGCGGCCGGCCAGCCGCCCGGCCGGTAGTGCGGCCCCACCTCGAGCAGGGTCACCTCGTTGGCGGCGTCCTCGGAGAGGCGCGCGGCCGCGACGCAGCCGGCGGTCCCCGCACCGCAGACGACGATCCGCACGGCGCGGCCTAGCCGGCCGCCAGCCGCCCGCCGTCGACCACGAGCGTCTGCCCGGTGATGAAGCCGGCGGCGTCGGTGAGGAGGAAGACGATCGGCCAGGAGGCCTCGGCGACCGTGCCGATCCGCCCGAGCGGCGCCTTGGCCACCAGGCGCTCCTTGAGCGCCGGGTTGGCGGTCATCAGCCCGTCGACCATCTCGGTCGCGATCGTCCCCGGGGCCACCGAGTTGCAGAGGATCCCGTGGGGCCCGAGCTCGACCGCGAGCGTGCGCGTCAGCGCGTCGAGGGCCGCCTTGGAGGCGTTGTAGGGGCCGATGTTCGGCAGGCCGGTGAGCCCGGCGATCGAGCCCAGGTTGATGATCCGCCCTCCCCCACCGGCCTCGATGAGCGCCAGGCCGACGGCCCGGGCGAAGGCGGCCGCGCCCAGCAGGTTGACCCTCAGCACCTCGTCCCACTCGGCGAGCGGGGTCTCCACCACCGGGTGGTAGTAGGGGTTGATGCCGGCGTTGTTGACGACGCCCCAGAGCGTCCCGCCGAGGGTCTCGGCGGCGTCGAGCGCCTCGCCCGCGATCATCGTGTCGCCGACGTCGCCGGCGACCGCCGCGACCGGCCCGTCGAGGGCGGCCGCGAGCTCCTCGAGCGCCTCGGCCGAGCGGGCCACCAGCACCACCCCGCCGCCGCGGGAGACGATGCAGCGCGCGAGGTCCGCGCCGATCCCGCGCGAGGCGCCGGTCACGATCACGGTGCGGCCGTCGAGGCGGAATGGGTCGCTCACGGAGGGCCAGTCTACCCACAGGCACCCCGGTAGACTTTCGGCGTCTTCTGAGTCGGCCCGCCCCGGCGGCGTCCGACCGCCACCGACCCGGTCGAGGTTGCCGCATGCTGAGCTACGCCTTCACGGAGGAGCAGGAGGACCTGCGCCAGATGGTCCGCGAGTTCGCCCAGGGGGAGATCCTCCCGCTGGTCGAGGAGGCCGAGCGCGCCGAGAAGTTCCCGGTCCAGATCCTCCCGATGCTCGGCGAGCTGGGCCTGCTCGGGATCGTCTTCCCCGAGGAGTACGGCGGCATCGGCGCCGACAAGATCACCGAGTGCATCTTCGTCGAGGAGATGGCCAAGGTCTGCGCCGGCATCACCGCGTCGGTCAACGCGCACGCCGACCTCGCCGCCTTCCCGATCTACAAGTTCGGCACCGACGCCCAGCGCGAGAAGTACCTCCCCCGCTCGATCGCCGGCGAGATCATCGGCGCCTACGCCATCACCGAGCCGAACACCGGCTCGGACGCGGCAGGCCTGGCCACCCGCGCCGAGCGCAAGAACGGCGGCTACGTCATCAACGGCCGCAAGAACTTCATCACCAACGGCACCATCTGCGACTACTGCCTGGTGGCGGCCTACACCGACCGCTCCAAGCGCGGCGAGGGGATCTCGGTCTTCATCGTCGACCGCGAGACGCCCGGGTTCGAGGTGACCCGCAAGCTCGAGAAGATGGGCCACCGCTCCTCCGACACGGCCGAGCTGGTCTTCGAGGACTGCGAGGTCCCGGAGGACGCGCTGCTCGGCGGCAAGGAGGGTGCCTTCGGCGCGCTGATGGAGGCCCTCATCACCGGCCGCGTCTCCCACGGGGTCAAGTCGGCCGCCATCGCCGAGGCCGCCTTCGAGGCCGCCCGCCAGTACGCCACCGAGCGCGAGGCCTTCGGCCGCAGCCTGTCCAAGTTCCAGGCGATCCGCTTCAAGCTGGCCGACATGGCCACGCGCATCGAGGCCGCCAAGAGCCTCGCCTACAAGGCGGCCTGGCTCTACTCCACGGGCAAGCCGTGCGTGAAGGAGGCCTCGATGGCCAAGTTCTTCTCGGCCGAGGTCGCCGACTACGTCTGCCGTGAGGCCGTCCAGATCCACGGCGGCTACGGCTACATCGTCGAGTACCCGGTGGAGCGCTACTACCGCGACGCCAAGCTCGCCTCGATCACCGAGGGCACCTCGGAGATCCAGCAGCTGATCATCAGCAAGGAGCTCGGCCTGTAGGTCCCGCGCCGGCCGGCGGCACCGGGGACGCGCCCCGGGCCGCCGGCCCGCAGGACCTAGCGCAGCGCGTGCTCGCGCGGGGCGCGCACGCGGGAGGCCACGCCCAGCGCGCGCGCCAGGGCGCGCTCGGCGAGCCCCGGGCGCACCGGGTGCGAGAGCGCCCGCTGCAGCACGCCGACACGCCCGCGCAGGGCGTCCCGCTCGGCCTGGGCCGCGGCCAGCTCGGCGGCGAGGCGGTCGCGCTCGGCCCGCAGGGCGTCCGCGTCGGCACCGCCGCGCGCGCCCTGGAGCGCCTCGACGGCGTCCGCCGGGATGAGGGTGCGCTGGGCGCCCGGGTCGCCGACGGTCTCGCCGGGGAGCCGGCCGGACTTCAGGTAGCGCCAGATGGTGCGCTCCGAGACGCCGAGCGCGTCGGCCGCCTGGGCGACCGTGATCGTGTGGGTGGGGGCTGATGTCGTCATGGCCCCCTCCTACGCCGCCGGACGCCCGACTCCTTGTCAGAGCCGGGCGTCATGGCCGACGGGCGCTGTCAGGCCGGCTTGCGCTGGATCAGCATGTTCCACTGACCGCGCTGCACGACCTTGTCCTCCTGGTTGAGGACCTCGATCTCGTAGATGCACCAGCCCTGGGCCGGGTTCTTGTGCTCGGACTTCTCGCCGATGGTCCTCTTCACGCGGACGGTGTCGCCGAAGAAGACGGGGGCGCGGAAGGCCCACTCCTTGAGGCCCACGAACGCCGCGGTGGCGATCTTGGGCTCCATCTTCTCCACCTGGAGGCCGGTCGCGACCGAGGTCACCAGCATGCCGTGGGCGACGCGCTTGCCGAACACGGACTCCGACGCGCGCACGTCGTCGATGTGGAACCAGTTGAAGTCGCCCGAGACGCCGCAGAAGTTCACGACGTCGGCCTCGGTGATCGTGCGGTTCAGGGACACCGCCTCGTCGCCGGGGTTCAGCTCCTCCCAGTACAGACGCTCAGCCACTCGCCACTCCTTGTCCGTTCAGGTCTCCGGGCCGCGGCCGAGCATACGGAAGCCCGGCGCGCCCCGGACACGGGGTCCGTGGCGCGCCGGGCTCCGGGCGGTGCGGCGCTAGAGGTTCTCGAGCCCCTGGCGGATCCGGTCGAGGCCCTCCTCGAGGACGTCGTCCGGGCAGGCGTAGGTGAGGCGGATGTGGCCCTCACCCCGGTCGCCGAAGGCGGAGCCCGCCACGACGCCGACCTGGTAGTTCTCGATCATGTAGTCGGCGAACTGCTGGGCGGTCATGCCCGTGCCGCGGATGTCCGGGAAGACGTAGAACGACCCCTCGGGGGTCGGGCACTCGACGCCCGGCATCTTGTTGAGGGCGGCCACGGTGCGGTCGCGCTTGCCCTCGAGCTTCTTGGTGATCGCCTCGACGTGGTCCTGCGGGCCGGTGATCGCCGCGAGGGCCGCCAGCTGCACGAACGCGGGCACGTTGGTGACCGAGTTCTGCTGGAAGATGTCCATCGTGGTGATCAGGTCCTTGTTGGCCACGCACCAGCCGATCCGGAACCCGGTCATGATGTAGGTCTTCGAGAACGTGTCGACCAGGATCGAGCGGTCGGCCATGCCCTCGACGGCCGCGATGGTCTTGTGCTCGGAGCCCGAGTAGACCATGTGGCTGAAGATCTCGTCCGTCAGCACGATCACGTTGTGCTCGGCGCAGATGGCGGCGATCTCGTCGAGCTGGCCCACGGTCATGCCGTTCGGCCGCTGCGGCGAGTTGATGATCAGCATCTTGGTCTTGGGCGTGATCAGGCTCTGCAGCGAGTCGAGGTCGAAGTGGAAGTCCGGCTCGACCAGCGGGGCGTAGATCACGGTGCCGCCGGCGTAGGTGATCCAGAACTCGTCCGGGGGGTAGCCCGGGTTCGGGAAGATGACCTCGTCGCCCTGGTCCACGATCGTGAGCAGGGACTGCGTCAGGGCGTGCTTGGCGCCCATCGTGACGAGGACCTCCTCGCGCACCGTCGGGCGACCGCGCTTGGTCGCCTCCTCGGCGATGGCGTCCCGGAGCTCCGGGAGCCCCGGGCCGGGCACGTACCGGACGTGACCGTCGGCGACGGCCTTTGCACAGGCCTCCATGATGTGCGGCGCGGGACGGAACTCGTCGCCCTGGAAGTCGCCCTTCTCGAAGTGGATGACGCGCTTGCCGGTCTCGCGCTCGAGCGCCTCCGCCTTGCGCATGGACGCCCACTGCTTGGGCAGGACGAAATGCGAGGTGCGGCTCGAGAGGCGCAGGGAGGGATTGCTGGCGGTGGTCGCCATTGTGGGAGCTCTCCTTGGACGTACGGTGTCGGGGACGTCGGGTTGGTGCGCGCTATCCCGGGGGAGGGCGGCAGCCGCTCACGGTGGGCCGGGCCGGAGCACCGGCGGATGGGATGCCGTGTTGCGGACGCGGAGCGTCGCCGGGGCGTAGGCCCCGGACTGGTGGGCGCCGAGGCGGCGCGAGAGCCCGTTGGCCGCGGCCATCACGAGCTGCGCCAGCTCCTCCACGCGCGCGGGGGTGATCCGGGTGACCGGGCCGCCGATGCCGAGGGCCGAGACGACGTGCCCGCTGTGGTCGCGGACGCCGGCGCCGATGCAGCGCAGGCCCTCGTCGTACTCCTCGTCGTCGATGGCGTACCCGCGCCCGCGGATGCTCTCGAGCTCGGCCTCCAGGGCCGGCAGGTCGGTGATCGTCTTCGGCGTGTAGGCGGCGAGCCCGCGCTCGGCGACGATCTCGACGACCCGCTCGCGCGGCAGGTCGGCCAGGAGCACCTTGCCGAGGTTGGTCGCGTGGGCGGGGTAGCCGCGGCCGATCGCCGAGGGCACCCGCAGCGCCCGGCGGGCCTCCACGCGCTCGATGTAGATGGCCTCGCCCCCGTCGAGCACCGCCAGGTGGCCGGTCTCGCCGGTGTCGCGCACCAGGCTCTCCAGGAAGGGCAGGGCCTCGTCCCAGAGGTTCATCTGCTGCATGACCAGCCCGCCGAGCTCGAAGATGTGCAGCCCGAGCCGGTAGCGACCGGTCCGCGGGTTGCGCTCCACCAGGCCGGCGGCGTCGAGGTTGACCATGAAGCGGTGGACCGTCGACTTGTGCAGGCCGACGCGCTCGGCGAGCTCGGTCACCCCGAGCTCCGGGTCGTCGACCGAGAAGGCGTTGAGGATCGCGACGGCGCGCTCGATCGCCTGGATGCGGTAGCGCGGGCTCACCGCCGACGCGCCCGCCCCGGCTTCGGGAACCGCCTCTTCGTCCACGCTGTGGAGGGTAATGTCTCGCATCGTGAACACCTGTCTTGTGATTGATGCGACGAACGAGTCATACGCCTCAGGTGGGCGCGCTCACAAGGGCCGGACGCACTCCCTGAACTGCCGTATCGCCATGCGAGACAGGTAATCGCAGGCGGTTGCGGCGGTGCGGACGCTAGAGTTCGCCCCCGCGGCGCACGTCACCGCCGTCACGAACACCCTCCCGAGGTCGCGCGCCGTGCCCGACAGCTACGAGGACATCCTCTACGAGGTCGCCGGGGGCCGGGCGACGAT
>VFQN01004939.1_pt1 | contig 16948 bp, 17 predicted proteins | sample 3512371 | NCBI WGS metagenome assembly VFQN01 (sample SAMN10412370, study PRJNA504923) | tailings metagenome | isolation source: Replicate 2 from Balatoc abandoned mine | place: Philippines: Itogon, Benguet | collected 2017-08-28 | reverse complement strand
CCGGGATGCAGGATGCGCTCGATCTTGCGGGCCGCTGTGGCGGCGTGATCGATCCGGTCCATGATCTCGCGCCTGCGCGACACCGCGCCGCCCGGCAGGCCGCCGGCCACGATCTTGGCCTGGATACAGAGGTCGGGCGTGATGCCGAACGCCTTCTGCGCGCCGCCCGAGGACCAGCGATAGCCGGTGATGACCTCGTCCATCAGCATGACGACGCCCTTCTTGGCGGTGGCATCGCGTACGGCCTGGATGAAGCCCGGCGGCAACGGCACCTGGCCCCAGGAGGCACCGGACGGTTCGAACATCACGGCCGCGATGTCGTCGCGCTCCTCGATCACCTTGACGACGGCGGCGACGTCGCTGCTCGGCATGACGATCGAGAGCGAGCTCACCTCCTGCGGCACGCCCGGCGTGGTCCCGCCGTCATAGGTGGCGCCCGCGCCGGCGGTCACATGATCGTGCCAGCCGTGGAAGTGGCCGAGGAAGCGGACGATCTTGTCCTTGCCCGTATGGGCGCGCGCGAGGCGGATCGCCATGTGCGAGGCCTCGGTACCCGACGCGGTGAAGCGCACGCGCTCGGCGCAGGGCGTCAGCTCGCATACCAGCTCGGCCCAGCGTACTTCCAGCTCGTGGCTCGAACCGTAATGCGTGCCGAGTTCGATCTGGCGCTTCACCGCCTCGACGACGGCGGGATGCGAATGGCCGAGCAGCATGGCGCCGTGGCCGCCGAAATAGTCGACATACTCGTTGCCGTCGACGTCCCACTTGCGAGGGCCAACCGCGCGCGAGACGTGGATCGAATAGGGGTCGAGGTAGCGCGCATCGTGGGTGATGCCGCTCGGCAGCACCTTGTGGGCGCGCTCGAAGAGAGCGGCCGATTTGCCCGTCTTCGCCTTGTAGTCGGCGACGACGGCCGAGTTCGTCTGCGATGAATCTTTCTCTTGCGCGGTCATACTTGCCCTCAATCCAGCTAATGGCTGAGCATCGCTTGTCTCGCTTGTTTCGCCAAGGGCCTCGCGTCACAGTTCGCCGTCTGAAGGTGGAGGAACGCCGTGAACGCCAAGCCCCGTGGCCGTCAATTCTTCAACAATCCCGGCCCGACCAACATTCCCGACCGGATCCTCCGCGCGATGGACCGGCCCGTAATCGATTTCATGTCGGAGGAGTTCGTCGCCATCCATCACGCCTGCCACAACGGCGTGAAGCGCGTGCTGAAGACCGACCAGAACCTGTTCCTCTACACGTCGTCCGGCCACGGCGCCTGGGAGGCCGCTCTCGCCAATCTCTTCTCTCCCGGCGAAACCGTGCTGATGGTCGAGACAGGCTACTTCTCGGACAGCTGGACCGAGATGGCCAATCACCTGGACATCAAGGTCGAGACGATCCACGCCGACATCCGCAAGGGCGCCGACATATCGAAGATCGCGGAGCGCCTTGCCAAGGACAAGCAGCACGAGATCAAGGCGGTGCTCACAGTCCACAACGAGACGGCGACGGGCATGGTGCTGCCACTGGCCGAGGTGCGTCGTGCTATCGACGAAGCCAAGCACCCAGCCCTGCTGCTCAGCGACACGATCTCCTCGCTCGCCAGCATGGAATACAAGATGGATGCCTGGGGCGTCGACCTGACCGTGGGCGGCAGCCAGAAGGGCCTGATGCTGCCGACCGGCATGTCGTTGACCGGCGTCAGCAACAAGGCGCTGGAAGTGTCGCGCAAGTCCAAGACGCCGCGTCACTACTGGAGCTGGGACATGATGACCGGCCGCGCGCCGCAGAAGTTCGTGGGCACAGCCCCCGTTCACATGTTCTTCGGTCTTCAGGAGTCGCTGAAGATGCTGGAGGAGGAAGGCCTCGACGCCGTGTTCGCGCGACACGCCCGCCTCGCCGAAGCGACCCGCGCTGCCGTGCGCGTCTGGGGCTCCGACGGCAAGGGACCGCAGCTCTTCTGCCAGACGCCCGACCGCCTTTCCAATTCGGTCACCGCCGTCGTCATGCCCGAGGGCGTGAGCTCCGATCCGCTGCGCAAGACGGCCGTCGACCGTTTCAACCTGTCGCTGGGTGGCGGCCTCGGCAAGATGATGGGCAAGATGTTCCGCATCGGCCATATGGGCGATCTCAACGAGCCGATGCTGCTGGGCTGCCTCGCCACGACCGAGCTTGCCATGCAGGCGTCGGGCGTGCCGTTCGTGCCCGGCGGCGTGGACGCAGCGATCAAGTCGCTGGCAGCGTAACTCTTCGTCCTCTCCCGCTACGCGAGAGAGGATGGAAGAGCAGGTGAGCCCGTCAGAAGTCCGGTGTCTTGCCGGTCAGAGCGGCGACGAAGCGCTCCGGCTTCAGTGCCGAAAGGCGAGTGTCGCGAGTGACGGCGGGCTCGAGGTGGATGCCGTGCACCGGCTCGAAAGTCGCCGTGTCGGGATGAAAGGCATAGAGCTGGCCTTCCGTCAGATTGAACCACCATGCATGCAGCACCAGCTTGCCGGCGGCGACGCGCTCGGCGAGCCAGGGGAAGCCCATCAGGTTCTTCATGCTGTTGACGACGGCCGCCTGCTCGACGGCGCGCATGATCTCCGCGCGCGGCCGGCCGGCCATCTCGCGCACCACGACGTCGCGTGTCTCGCGCGCGACACTTGTCCAGGTCGAGAGATAGTCGAAGCTGGCAAAGACGCTGTCCTGCCCGTCGACCAGCGCTGCAATGCCGCCGCACAACGCGTGCCCCAGGATGACGACGTGCTCGACCTCGAGCCCGCGCACGGCAAACTCGATGGCCGCCGACGTGCCGTGCTGCCGTTCGTCGGGCGGAATCTGCGCCGGCGGCACCATCGCCGCCACGTTGCGGATTGTGAAGATGTCGCCCGGCTGGGTCTGGGTCAGGATACCCGGATCGACCCGGGCATCGGAGCACCCCACGATCAGTATCTTGGGCGACTGGCCCTCGGTCGCCAGCTTCTCGAACAGGTCGAGGTGCTCACGATAGTAGCCCACGCGGAAATCCGCGAAGCCTCTGAGAAGCCGTTCCAGCGCCATGGGTTGCCTCGTGCCTGTTTGCGGGGTGCGGCGACATAGACGATGATGCTGCCTTCGGCAAATCCAACAAATTTGTGCGGTATGACTGAAGAACTTCTCTACGAGAGGCGCGGTGACATCGGCTGGGTGACATTCAACCGGCCCAAAGCACGCAACGCGCTGACTTTCGCCATGTACGAAGGCCTGGCCGAGATCTGCGGCCGGATCGGCCAGACCAAGGAGATCCGCGCCCTGGTGATTACCGGCGCCGGGGAAAAGGCTTTTGCCGCCGGCACCGACATCGCCCAGTTCAAGAGCTTCGAGAGCGGCGACGACGGCATCGCCTACGAGCGCAAGATCGACCGCATCGTCGGGACGATCGAGGCCTGCCCCGTGCCGACGATTGCGGCCGTGTCGGGCTTTTGCACAGGCGGCGGCGCGGCCATCGCCGCTGTCTGCGATTTCAGGATCGCCGCAACGAACGCCCAGTTCGGCTTCCCCATCGCCCGCACCCTGGGCAATTGCCTGTCGATGGCCAACTACGCACGGCTGGCCGCTCTGCTCGGGCCCCAGCGGGTCAAGGAAATGCTGATGCTGGCCAAACTCATCGATGCCCAGGCGGCGCTGGCCTGCGGGCTTGTGAGCGAGCTGTTGCCGGATCCGGCAACCCTCTATACGCGGGCCGAAGAACTGGCCCGGACACTGGCCGGCCACGCGCCGATCACCATGCAGGTGACCAAGGAGGCGCTGCGGCGGCTTCAGGCCCGCTTGGGTGACGAGAATATCGACGATCTCGTCAGACTGGCTTACGGTAGCGCCGACTTCCGCGAGGGCATGGCGGCCTTCCTGGAGAAGCGGGCGCCCAAATGGTCAGGCGCCTGACTTAAGGAACGACTACCGAGGGGGACGTAATGATACGGATTGCCAAAATCGCCACGGTTCTGGGCCTGTGCGTAGCCGCCGCCGCCTGCCAGAATCCGAAGCAGGTAATTGCGAACAAGGAAGACATGATGATCGCGGCCGGCTTCAAGTTCGTGCCGGCGAACACACCGCAGCGTCAGGCGGCGTTCCGCTCGCTGCCGCCGCACAAGTTCTCGCGCGAGATCAAGAACGGCCAGGTCTTCTACGTCTATCCAGACCCGACCGTCTGCGTGTGCATCTATGTCGGCAACTCGGCCGCCTATGGCACGTACCGCAACAACGTCTTCCAGAAGAACCTGGCGGACGAGCAGCAGATGACGGCCGACGAGAATGCGATGAACGACTGGGATTGGGGTCCCTGGGGTGGCTACCCGTATCCCGGCTGGTACTACTAGGCCAAGGCTAGATACGTCTTCCCGCGAGGAAGAGTGCGATCGCGGCCGCCTGGATCAGGGCGGCCGCGACGAACACCGGCATCCCCTCCGCTGGTGACAGCGTCCGCAGCCAGCCGAATGCCGCCGGCGCGAACGCATAGGTTCCCTGACCGATCGCCACGATCAACGGCACGACGCGCTGGACGTCGGCCTTGCTGAATTCGAGCTGGGCGATCAGCGGCGGCAATGACGTCGTATTGCCGATACCGGCGCCGAACAGCAACACGCCCGCCACCAGCCAGACGGCATCGGCTCCACCAGCGAGCAGCAGCGCCAGCGATCCCGCGATCTGCACGACATGGCTCGCGCAGGCGACCAGCCGCCGGTCGCTGCCTTGCGGCATCGCCCATCCGACCAGTGTCCGCCCCGCGATCGCGGCAGCGGTCGCCAGCCCCATGAGAATGCCGCCCGCCGCTCCGCCGAACACCGGCACGAGCAGCGAGAAGAGATGGGCGATCAGGCCGATCTGCGCGAACAGCCCCAGTGCCATCGCCGCGGCGAGGGTGAGGAAGCGAAGGTCACGCCACAGCAGGACGCCCGGCAGGCTGCGCTCGACGGGCGCGACCGTGCCGGAGACGGGCGTTAGGGTCTCGCCGTCCTGGACCTGGCCCATCGACTCCGGCGTGCAGCCAAAGACGCGATCGGCGAGGAACCAGACGGCGACGACCATGATCGCGCCGATGACCGCCGCTGCAATCGGGAAGCCGAACGCCGCAATGGCTGCGACCCACAACGGCGAGAACACGACACCGCCAATGCTGGCGCCGTTATAGGCCATCGACAGGGCCGCCGGTCGGCGGACCGCGTACCAGGGCGCCACGATCGCATTGACCGCGGCGGCGCCCATCGCCACCCAGCCGGCCCCGCTCGGCAAGGTCGCCAGCAGAAGCTGCCATGGCTCGCGCGCAACCGCCCATCCGAGAACGCCGAGCGCCAGCAGGGCAGCCCCCGCCTTGGTGACCGCCGGCAGACCGTAACGGCGATACAGTGCCGGCAGATTGGCGACCACGACGGCGCCCACCAGGAAATGCAGCGTAACCGCGGACGAGACCAGCACCACCGACCAATCCCGCGCCTCGCGCACCGACTGGAGATAGACCGGCGGTCCGTAGAAGCCGAGGCCCCAACCGAACACGGCGAGCACGAAAGCAGCGGCGACGACGCGGCCGCCGAAGAAGGGCGCGGAGGAAGCGAGACTTGTCATGCGGCGGACACTGCCGCCGGCGGCGGCGCCGTTGTTACGGCTGGCGCCGAAGCATGCCCGTCGTCTTGTTCAGAAGCTGGCCTCGACCGCGCCCAATCCCACGAACTCGCCGCGTGCGTGCGAGCCTGGAGGGAAGTAGAGGAGTCCGGTCCAAGATCCGGTGGTGATCGCCTGCCCCGCACGAATTCCGCCGCGCTGGCGCACCGCGTGATCGATCATCCAGATGAGCGGCCGCACCGGATCGACGGCGCCGAGGCCGCCCTTCTGGTCGACGATCACCTTGCCGTCGACGACGAGGCTCACCTGCAGCTTCGGCCAGTCGAGCGACTTCCAGTTGCCGATCGGATCGCCGACCACCAGCGCGTGGTTCATCTGGTTGTCGGCGAGCAGCCACTCGGGATCGGCGTTCCTGAAGTCCGCGAGGCGCGTGTCGACGATCTCCATGCCGACGAAGGCGTCGCCCACGGCTGCCAGCGCCTCCTCGCGCTCGACCGGCTCGGCGCGGGCAGCGATGTCGCGCACGATGCGGAAGGAGATCTCGACTTCGACGCCGATCATGTGCATCGCGCTGCAGTCGAAGCGGGCCGGCGACGGCAGCAGCGCGCCGGCCAGCAGCGGCGCGGGATTGGGCTCGGCCGTCGGCGTGCGGGCGCCGACCTTCCAGCCTGCCACCGGGCCTGTGGCTGCGGCGACGCCGTCCTGGATCGCATAGACCGCAGCGCGGTCCTTCAAGGCGAAGGGCGGGATCGCCTGGCGGCCCGTACGGCGCGCGTCGAGGAGGGTCTGCACCGCATGGGAAATGTCGTGGCTCATGCTAAGCTCTCGCAAAACGACAAGGAAATTGGAGGAGACGATGCCCTATGCCAGCGGCCGCGTCATTCACGACGCCGATGCGCACATCATGGAAGTGCCCGGCTTCCTCGAGGATCATCTGGAGGCCCGGCATCGTGCCGCGGTCACCGACCAGGTCCTGTTCCCGCGCCACGAGGGCTTTCACAGCACGCGCCTCAAGGCCGATCCCGCGGTAGAATTCGACGACACGCAGATCATGTTGCGCAAGAACTGGGAGGCGCTGGGTGCATCGAGCCGCCCCGACCGTCCACGTTCGATCGACCTGCTGGGCTTCGCCAGCCAGCTCATGTTCACGACTGCGCTGCTCAACTACTCCTCGGTGCTGGAAGGCGGACGTGACGTCGAGCTGACCTATGCCGTGGCGCGCGCCCATACCCGCCACATGGTCGAGTTCTGCTCGGTCGACCGCCGCCTGCTGCCGACCGGCTACGTGCCGCTGGTCGATTTCGAGCGCACGGCGAAGGCTGCCCGCGAGGCCATCGAGCTGGGCGCCAAGGCGCTGATGATCCCCTCACGGTGCCCCGACAACCATTCGCCGAGCCACATCGGCTTGGACCCGCTATGGGCGGTCGCCCAGGAAGCCGGCCTGCCGATCGTGTTTCATGTCGGCGGCGGCGGCAAGCTGCTGGAGGAGGCCTACTTCAACAACGGCCTGCCGCCGGTTCCCGACTTCCATGGAGGCGACGACAACTTCAAGTCGATCGACTACATGGCGATCGCCTACCCGCCGATGAAGGCGCTGACGGCGCTGGTCGTCGACCGGGTGCTCGACCGCTTCCCGGCGCTGAAATTCGGCGTGATCGAGCAGGGTGCGTCCTGGGTGCCGGGCTGGATGCGCAACATGGACAGTGCGCACAACGCCTTCTACCGCAACGAGGAGCGGCTGCAGAAGATGTCGCTGAAGCCCAGCGAGTTCGTGCAGCGCCAGGTCAGGGTCACGCCGTACCCGCACGAGGATACCGGCTGGATCATCGCCAACACCGGCGACGAGGTCTGCCTCTTCTCCTCCGACTATCCGCATGTCGAGGGCGGCCGCCATCCCATCAAGCGCTTCGAGGCGTCAATGGAGAAGGCCGGCACCACGGAGGCGCAGAAGCAGCGCTTCTATTGCGACAATTTCATCGACCTGATGGGCGCCGGTCTCGCGCCCGAACTCCATCACCCCGTACAGGCGGCCGCATGACCTACTCGACGCTTCTCACCGAACGCACCGGACCGGTTCTCAAGATCACGACCAACCGGCCCGAGGTGCTGAACGCGCAGAGCCGCATCCTGCTGGAGGAACTGGACGACGCCTTCGCCGCGGCGGTCAGGGACAGCGATGTGCGGGTGATCATCCTGGCCGGCGCCGGCAAGCATTTCTCGGCCGGCCACGATCTCGGCAGCCCGCAGGAGATGGAAGACCAGAAGAAGACGCCGCTCGAGCCTGGCTTCAGGGGCGAGTATCGCCGCTTGTGGGAGCGCTTCTTCGAGAACACGATGCGCTGGCGCGACCTGCCCAAGCCCACCATCGCCCAGGTCCAAGGCTACTGCATCATGGGCGGCATGATGATCGCCTCGGCCTGCGACATCATCGTCGCCAGCGAGGACGCGCAGTTCGCCGACCGAGCGGTGAAGTGGGGCGGCAGCCACGTACAGTATTTCTCGATGCCGTGGGACTTCGGTCCGCGCAAGACCAAGGAATATCTGTTCACCGGCGACTTCATCAGCGCCGCCGACGCCGAGAAAGCGGGCCTCGTGAACCGCGTCGTGTCGCGCGAAAAGCTCGAAGAGGAAACGATGGCACTGGCCCAGAGGATCGCCGAGCGCGACCCCTATGCGCTGAAGCTCGCCAAGGCCTCGGTCAACGAGACCCAGGACGCGCAGGGCTGGCGGCAGGCGATGGAGAACGCCTTCAAGAACTACATGCTCACCATCCCTCACCGCATCGAGATGGGAACCTACGGTCCCGCCGCTCGCGAGAAGGCCCCGAAGGATCGCTTCGGCGTTCTCAACAAGAAGGCGGGCTGATCGCTCAGCGCTTCGGCGTCACGACCGGCGGACGCGCCGGTCCTGCGAGCCCTTCGGGTACCTTGAAGGTGAGGGTCGTGACGAACCGCATGCCGTCGTAGGGCGCGGTACCGTGCGTGCCCGGCGTGTTGTCGGCCAGCGACACTTCGATGGCATAGGTCGCCTTCCACGGCAGCTCGACCTCGAGGGCGCCGGCCTCGTCGGTCTTGAGTTCCTTGGTCCAGCCGAAATCGGTCACGACTTCGGCCTTGGCCCGAGGCAACGGCTTGCCGTCGTAGAATACTCTGAAATGTCCGGGCTTGCCGCTCGGCACGATGTCGAGCGGGATCAGCGGCTTGCGCTCGCCGAAGTCGGCGACGTAGCGCGCCGAGTATCGGCCGAGCGTGCGTGTTACCTTGTCGTTCTGCTTGCGCTCGGTGACCCGGGCCTGCTCGGCCACCACGCTGCCCGTCCCGTCGGGCGCGCCCGCGAACTGGAAGGAGGTCGGCTTCTTCTCGACTTTCAAGGCCACGTCGCCCGAGGCGCCGAACGCCTTGGCTGCGGGTATGGGCTCCAGGCGGTCGAGGAGACCGGGCGAGCCCTCGCGCAGGTTCTCGCCGAACTCGCCGAAATAGAGCTGATAGACGGCCGCGTCCGGTTCGAGCCAGAGCGCATGGGACGACGCGGCGCCCGCGAACGAGAGCCACAGCAGGGCGGCGAGGACAATGCGCATGGGTCGATGTTTCCTCCGACGGTACATCTAGCAGAGATGCGATCAATTACCAGTCGCATCTCATTCTGGCATGTCACCCGGCGCCGGGCTATAGGCGGAACAAATCGTCGGGCGACTGATCCGACGAAACGGGAGGCGACATGGAACTGCCGAAAGAAGGGCTCGCCTGGCGCGAGATCGAGGCACTGCTCAACGACGCCAAGAAGGACGACGTCTCGTGGCGGGATGCCCGCATGGCGGTCTACTACTACTATCTCGATGACGAACTCGCCGATGTTCAGAAGCGGGCCTATGCCGCCTTCTGGACCGAGAACAGCCTCGGCAAACGCGCCTTCCCGTCCCTGGCGAAGCTCGAGACCGACGTCGTAGACTTAGGCCTGGCGCTGCTGAACGCACCGGACGACGCCGCCGGCACCTTCACGTCGGGCGGCTCGGAAAGCATCTTCCTCGCGGTCCAGACGGCGCGAGACTGGGCCCGCGAGACCAAGGGCATCCGCGAGCCCAACTTCGTCGTCCCGCGGACCGCCCACCCGGCGTTCAGCCGCGCCGGCCACGCGCTCGGCATCGACGTGCGCCGGGTGCCCACCACGCGCAACGACTTCAAGGCCGACATCGGCTCCATGGCATCCAGGATCGACGACAACACGATCGGCCTCGTGGGGTCGGCGCCCTGCTACCCGTTCGGCGTGTTCGACCCGATCCGCGAACTGGGCGAACTGGCGCTATCGCGTGGCCTCTGGTTGCATGTCGATGCCTGCGTCGGCGGCTTCCTGTCGCCCTACGTCAAGCGGTTGGGCCACGCGCTTCCCGACTGGGATCTTTCCGTGCCGGGCGTCATGAGCCTGTCGGCCGACCTGCACAAGCACGGCATGGCCGCCAAGGGCGCCTCGCTGATGCTGCTGCGCTCGAAGGAACTCAAGGAGAGGTACCAGACGTTCGACTTCCGCGAGTGGGAGCGCGGCCCCTATGTCGCCTGGACGATGCAGGGCACGCGGCCCGGCGGCGCGGTCGCCGCAGCGTGGGCGACACTCCAGCATCTGGGCGACGAGGGCTACCTGCGCTGTGCCCGGATGATCATGGATACCAAGAAGGCACTGATCGACGGCATCGGCCGGATCCACGGCCTGGCGGTCCTGGAACCCACCGAACTCTCGATCTTCGTCACCCGTTCGGCCGATCCGGCGCTCGACATTGGCACGGTATCGGATGCCATGGGCAGCCGTGGCTGGCTGATCGGCCGCCAGGTCGAACCGCCCGGCATCCATATGCACCTGAACCCCAGCCACGAACGCATGGTGGACGCATACCTCGCCGATCTCGCTTGGGCTGTCGGCGAGGTTCGACAAAGCGGAGCCCGGTCGGGTCACGCCGGGTCGACCTACTGACGGGAACTCAGGCGGCCTGTCGCTTCGACATCGCAAGTCTTCATCTGCTGCGCGTCAGCGGCAGGACGTGCACGGAACCACGGGCCCGTGTGCCGTCGCCCATCTCGGGAAGGACGCCGGGCAGCGAGGGCGCCGGCGGTCTTGCCCACGCTCGCATCACTCCCACGGCGAGCGCGAGATGAGCCGCGACGCCCCAGGCAAGGGCGAGCAGCGGCAATCCTGCGACGAAGGCGAGTGCCAGCGCCGACAGGACGATGACCACGTGAACGCCTCCCATGGCCACCAGCACCGTGAACTTGTCGAAGGTGTCGGCGTGAGCGCGGTTCTCGCGGACCTGGTCGAATTCAGGCTGCATGGTTGGATACTCCCGTGTGAATTAGCGCTTGCTCTGACGGCCTTCGCTGCGGAGCTGCATGAAGCGCAAGCCCGTGCCGCGAAGGTTCTCGGCAATGAAGGCCGCCATGCCGCGCTCCTCACTGAGGCAGAGCTGCAGGGTCGGCATGTGCTCCGGATGGCCCGCCGCCTGGGCCATGGTGATCAGCGTTTCGTAGGCAGCGGCCTCGAAGTTGGCCAGCCCATAGCAGGTGAAGCTTCCCTTCAGGATCTCGTCGTCTGCCGCCGAGGCCATAGCGCTGGCGGCCATGCCACTCACGGCGCCGGCAGCGTCTTTCATCATCGACCTCGATTCACCCAGGCTGCCCAGGATTGACTCGACGCGCTCCAGTTGCGCCTTCTTTTCCCGCAGGTGCTCGCCGAGCTTCGCCTTGACCTCGGGATAATTCTCGACCCTGCCGTGCATGGTCTCGACCATCGAATGGCCCTCGCGGACCGTGCCGTGAATGTTGCGCAACCCGACCACGAAGAGATGGCGGGCCTCGTCCTGAGAAATGGCCATTGGCGGTGTTTCCTTCGGGTTGGTCTTGTCGGGACAGGCGAGTTCGAACAGCACCTCCACGCGTCGCGCGGCGGCGAGCGCGCCGATTGCGTACAGGTCGAGGCTGCTTTGTCGGACCTCCTCGAAGAGGACGCTCTCCTCGGACGCGATGTGCGCGGCGAGTTCCTGCCGAAGCTCGCGGACGATCCTCGCCTCGTCCGTCGTATCCCGGAGCAGCCCCATGAGCTTGCGGGCCGATTCGTGCTCCGCAAGGGCCCGCTCGGCCGCTTCTCGGTCGCCTGTCGCTTCGGCGATCGCCGGATAGAAGATCTCCTCCTCCACCGCCATATGCGCCAGCAGCGCGCGGACGATCATCTGGACGATCCAGGCCCGTCGGGAGGGATCGCGCTCCATGGCGTACCAGTCGAACCAGCCCAGCACCGTGCTGTGATCGTCGGCGAGGAGATGCAGGACGTCCGGCCTCACCTTCTTGCCTGCCAGAAGGCTGGCGCCGAGCGAAATCGGCTCGCCCCGTCCGCGATCCACACAGAGGGGCAGCAGAAGGCGGGCCTCAGGCGACGAGCTGGGTGATACGGGCATAGTCCGTCTCCTTTCCGCTTCGATCCTTCGCCCGCAGTCCCGGGACCGGGCTCGGCCCCTCGGTCTCGAGGCGATACTCGGCGCCGTTGGCCGCGACGTTCTCGGCGATCACCTGCTCGCTGGGCACGCCGCCCGCGTTCACCCGCTGCTGGTACCGGAAGTAGCGATCGTCCGGTGGCAGGGTCGAGACCGGGACGAAGTCCGAGAGCTTGGCGGACAGGTCGACCTGCGTTCCGAGGACATGCCGCACGTAGCTCTTGTTCTCGCGGAAGCTGAGCGGCACGGTGAATTCGGGAAACGGCAGCACGCTCTCCGGCTCGCGCTTCTCGACGGTCCACATGAGTTCGCACGCCAGGCGCAGCTGCTCGAGCTCCATCGCGAGATGGGTCTCGTAGAGCTGCTTCACCCGCGGGTCGATCTCTTCCTGCATGAAGGACCAGTAGATCCAGCACTCGTGCCACTGGTGCAGCACCAGGTTCTGGAACCAGCTCGCCGCCGGATCGAGGATCGATTCGTAGTGGCTGACATGCTGCTCTTCGATCAGGGCGATCTCGGCATAGAGGCCGCGCGCCACCGGCTCCTGGTAGCGGTTTCCGATCGTCATGTAGAAATTCATCGTCTGCTGCTCGCCCGCCACCAGGGTGAGCGCGTTGAGCAGGGACTGCGGATGCGCCGCCAACGCGGTCATCGGGCGGCGGATGTCGTCGCCGGGGTCGCGATGCTCGAAGATCGTCGGCCGGCCGGGCGTGATCTCGGTGAGGTTCCGGCAGATCTGCTCCGCCTTCCTGCCCTCGATGAGCTGATAGAGATTGGCGTAGCGATAGAGGTGGTCGAAATCCTCCAGCAGCGCGAAGTCGTAGACCCGCTTCAGGTAGGGATCGGGCTCGTTCTGTGCGATATAGGCCGTGAGGTCGACGGCCACCTGCTCGTAGCCCAAGGTCACTTCGATCGTGGTTTCGTCGCCGGGGATCAGCCAGTTGATCGCCTTCTGCTGCTGGGCCTCGATGCGGCGCAGCCAGGCGAGCCGCCTCCGAACATCCGGATCCAGGCAGTTGCGCGCCATCTGGTGGGAGAACATGACGGCCTCGACTTCGACGCCGTTGGCCAGGATGCCCCGTGCGCGGCTGTAGGGGTGCACCTCATCCTTGCGATAAGGCCGCACGTTCAGCTCCGACCATGAACGGAGCTGCTCCTCGATGGGGATGCCTTTGTGCTGCATCGGATTGAAGGTCATCGGCGCGTCTCCATGATCGGCGATTGCGTCGGCGGGTGGGAGAGCCCGCACAAGGAGCCCGCGCGTTCGGGGTTGCGCCCGTTCGCTCTTTTGTCCGGAGCGGCGGCGCGGTTCGGCGCCGGTCGTTCGCCCCCGAACGCAAGGCCCGCGGCGACCGCGTTGCAGGTCCGGACGTTTTTCTGTACTGCTAGTACAGTATTAGGGAGGGCGACGATGGGCCTCGGAGCGTCTGGCCAGGCGGTGCGAATCGATGCGGGGCGGCTGCGCGAGCTGTCCACACGGCGCGACGGTCCGGCCACGGTCCGGATGGCGAGCCACCTCGGCCTGGTCCTCGCACTGGTCGCGGCGGCCATCGTCGTCTCCGAAACCTGGGGTTTCCTGTGGGCCTTGCCGCTCATGGCGGCGCAGGGCGTGCTGACGGCCTTCCTGTTCATGCCACTGCATGAGACCGTGCACCGAACCGCGTTCAGGACCGAAGCACTGAACACTGTCTTCGGCCATCTGTGCGGTCTCGCGATCTGCTTCCCTTGGGAATACTATCGGGTATTCCATTGGGCCCATCACCGGCACACCCAGGACGAGGCCCATGATCCGGAACTCGCGGTCATGCCGTCCGCCGGCTCCCTGTGGCAGCGGCTGCTGGCCTTCTCGGGCGCCCTCCAGGTTTACGGGCGGTTCCGTGTGCTGCTGCGCCATGCGTTGACGGGCACCAGTACCCTGCCCTGGGTTCCGGCGGACAAGAGAGCGCTGATCGTGCGCGAGGCGCGCCTGTATCTTGCCGCCTACATGGGACTCGCGCTGGCCTCTCTTCTGTTCGCGTCTCCGCTCATCCTCACGGTCTGGCTCGGTCCGCTCCTGATCGGCCAGTTCGCATTACGTCCCTATCTCTACACCGAGCATACGGGGTGCGGCCGCAGCCGGTCCGCCCTCGAGAACACGCGGACGACCTACACGAATGCGCTTATCCGCTGGTTCGCCTGGAACATGCCCTACCATGCGGAGCACCACGCCTATCCGTCGGTACCCTTCCACGCCCTGCCGGCCGCGAATGCGCTGATCGCCCCCGGCCTCCTGCATACGGAGACGGGCTATCCCCGGTCGATGAGCGCCGCGTGGCGCGCTCTGCGCCTGGAGAACTAGCCAGCCGGCCGCAGAACCCGGTCGACGAGCCGCCGCGCCGCTCCGGCGGTGAGCCGCTTAAGGGCGAAGGTCGATTGATAGAAAAGCGTGCCGTAGATCATGTCGTAGAGATCGGCCGGCGGGTCGGTCGCCCCGATGAGGCCCTCCTTCTGCGCGCGCATCAGAAGGGCGACGCCCGCCGCCCGGCGCTCTCCGAGATAGCGCTCGCCGAAGGTCGCCGCGGTTCCGTACGATCCTATGCATTCGGCGATAACGGCGAGTTGTACCCGGCCGAAAGCGCCGTTCAGGGCCGCGACGTAGGAGGCGGCATGGGCTCGCACGATCGCGACCGGATGGCCGTTCTCCGGCAGCGGCAGGAAGGTGCGCGCCTGTTCGAGGAAGGCATCGACGAGCAGCGCTTCGCGGGTCGGCCACCATTTGTAGATGGTGACCTTGGAGACGCCGGTGGCGGCCGCGACGCGTTCATATGTCGTCGCCGACAGGCCCTTTGTCGCCATCAGGAGATAAGTACCCTGCAGGATCGCCTGCTGCACCGCCGCGGAACGCGGCCGACCGGGGCGGCGGGCCGTAGCCCCGGAAACGGGCGGGGACGCGGCAGAGATCATCGTCTAACTATGCCGGGCGGGCCGGCCTCTGCAAGAGGTGGGGCGACGCGGCACGAATTCCGCGACCGCTCCTTCGCCGCCGCGCAACAAATGTCGCCCGGGGGAATTGGAAAGCGATGTCCGTCTCACATCGCATCCGGAGCCTGCCATGAACGTCAGCCGCCTGAAGAACGACATCAATTCCGGCAGAACGGGCGACAAGATTCCTGCCTTCGATCCGGCAGCGGCGCCGCTCGGCACGGACGAAGAGGCCGCGGGGACGCCGGCCTCCGGCGCCGCGGTGGAAACGGCCCGCGCAAATGAGAACAAGCCCGAGGGCCCGGAATGGGCTCGGCAGAACGGCGCAATCGCGGGCGAACGGCCTCGGGCCGACCGCCGGTACGGCGCGGGGACCTGGGCACTGGTGCTTGCTCTCGTGGCGCTGCTGGCGGTGGCGGTCTGGTTCGGGGTCTCGGGTTGGCAGACTGCCGGCGATCCGGGCTTCGGCGAGGTGACGGGCCTCGGCTATGGCGCCATGGCGCTGGGCATCGTCGCCACCCTGGGCCTGGGCATCGGCTTGATGCTGCTGGTCTTCCGCAGCGAGCGCCGATGATCATCGCTGCTGGCCCTTCGGCGCCTCCCTCGCCCCTTCGATGCCGCCCGGCAGATCCTCCGCGGTGGGGTCTTGGATCAGTTCTCCGAATACGCCCGAGGCGGCCGCCAGAAGGCCGGCCGCAAGAGCGACCGCGACGACACAGATCGCCAGGAAGACATAGGCATTGACCCGCGTAGGGCGCTTTCCGCGGGTCGCATTCTCCTCGCCGCGCCTAGTCATCCATTCCCTCCTCGCCTTTGCCCGCCGGCAAAACGGGCGCTCGCCATCGTGTAACGAATGCCCCGGTCCGGATTACGTTGCCGGCTCCGCTACCGCGAGTTGCTGCGCGCAAGCGAGGCCGCGAAGCTCGCCCGCCAGTGCATCGTGCCGGCATGGGGTTGCGGCTGAATTCGGCCAGGGTGGCAACTCTGTCCGCCGGTGCGCTTTCTCGCCGGGCAACGAGTGGAGAGTGCCATGGCAGAGATCGCGCAAGCACCGGTGCGGCGCGTGCTGGTGGCCGGCGGACTTCTCGGGTTTGCGCTGGGCGGCTTCTTCGACGGCATCCTGCTGCACCAGATTCTGCAGTGGCATCACCTGCTGAGCGCGATCGATCCTGACAATGCCCGCATGCAAGTCCTGGGCGACGGGCTCTTCCATGCCGTGATGTACGCACTCGCGCTTCTGGGCCTCTGGCAGCTATGGCAGGTCGCGCGGCTGGGACGCGTGCCTGCAATGCCGCTCCTGGCCGCCATGCTCGCCGGATTCGGCAGCTGGCACCTCGTCGACGCCGTCGTGTCGCACTGGCTCCTCGGGATCCACCGCATCCGCATGGACTCCGACTGGCCGCTCGTCTGGGACCTCCTGTGGCTGGGCGTCTTCGGGATCGGGCCGATCGCGGCGGCGGTCCTGCTTTCGCGCTATCGCCGCCCCGCAGTTGCCGGCGCCTCGAGAGCCACCCTCGGACTGATCGCGATGCTGGTGGGTGGCGCAGGCTATCAGGCGATGCAGTCACCCGGCGACCGCGAGTTCACCACCGTCCTGCTCCTGCCGGGGAGTGACAGCAACACACTCTTCGCGGCCGCCGCGTCTGCAGACGCGCGGGTGGCCTGGACGGATACGAGCGGGCTCCTGGTCGTGCTGGCGCATCGTCCGGGCGAAAGCTCGCCCCTGCGGTTGCTGACGCACGGGGCCCTCGCCCTCGACTCGGCCTTCCTGCCGGCCGGATGCTTCGCCTGGCTGCGCGGCGATGGTCGAGACGCCTGAACGGGCCATCGTCAGATACGGCAAAACCGACATCCCGCCGGCAGGAGCCGGGAGAATGTCGGTTTGAGCGATTACGATGAGGTTCGTTGCGATGATATCGCTTGATCGGAATGAGTGTCCCTAGCGTTCGGAAGATC
>VFQN01004938.1_pt1 | contig 16950 bp, 33 predicted proteins | sample 3512371 | NCBI WGS metagenome assembly VFQN01 (sample SAMN10412370, study PRJNA504923) | tailings metagenome | isolation source: Replicate 2 from Balatoc abandoned mine | place: Philippines: Itogon, Benguet | collected 2017-08-28 | reverse complement strand
GCCGCCGCCGCCCGTGCCTCCAACGGCGCCCCTGCCGCCGCCGCCCGTGCCTCCAACGGCGCCCCCGCCGCCGCCGCCCGTGCCTCCAACGGCGCCCCTGCCGCCGCCGCCCGTGCCTCCAGTGGCACCCCTACCACCGCCGCCCGGGGCTTTAACAGCGACCCCACCGCCCGGGGCTTCAACGGCACCCTTGCCCCTGCCGCCGGTCGCTCCAACGGCGCCCCCACCACCGCTGTCGAGCCCAACACTGCTGCTGTGGCCCACACCACCGCCGGGGCAGCGGCGGTCCGCTGTGCAAACCCCGCCACCCCTGCTCGCCGCACCTACCCTGCCAACACATCCAACCCCCCAACCTCCGGCGCCGCTGGCCCTACCGTGGACAGCTCCTCGCCCCAGCAGGCGCCGAAGCGGCAGCGGGTGGAGCCGCTGCTGCCACGGTACCAGGCACCCCCGCGGTACGTGCGGCTGCCGGCGGCGGTGCAGGGCAGGGCCACAACCTCGTACGCGGCGGAGGCGCACGACGACGTGCAGGGCCTGGCGGCGGCGGCGGCGGCGGCCCCAGCCCTGCTGCGTTTCAGGCCGCAGGCCGCAGGCAGCGCCGCAGTGCCGCCGTCTTAGATGGTGACGGGGCCGGCAGTGGCCTGGATGCAGCGAGGCCATGGCCAACAGCGGGGAGAGGCCCCAAGCGGCACAGGAGTAGTGACCAAGCAGTCTACGTAACAAGCGCATGAGGGTTGAGCGGAGGAAGGTGTGCCCATGGTTGTGCATTGGGCTGGCGTGTGGTGTCTCGGTTGCTGGACGGGTGTGCGTGTGGGTTGCCGCAGCATGTGCAGTGGTAGGTGCAGTGGTATACAGGCACAAAAGCATGGATGCACGTCATTTGGCCAAGGGCGTTTGCAGGGCTTTGTTCAAGGTGGTGGCTTGGGCTTTGAACCTTTGGCTGACACGTGACAGTTACCGTAGGGGCGCGCCAGGGGTTGACAGCCTGCCTTGCGTGTTGTTGTCCTCTACGGTGGCCTATCATGCATCAGTGCAGTTGTTGGTCCTGACAGGCCTGGCGGACTTTCCCCTTCGCCTCGTGCTCGCATGCTTGTGGCATGGCATGGCGGCATGGCGCTCTTGTACGGCACGCCAAGCGTGAGGCGGGCCTGCTTGACACCGTTACTCCATCCGTCACAAGCTTGCGGATGCGGTCAGGCTACGCCAGTGTAACTTTGCAGTGACCTGTGACGGACAGGGGAGCTCCCCTGGTGACGGAAGCCTGCGGAGCCGAACCGCGCAGCTACCGCGTGGCCCCACCCTTACTTAAATACATGCTGCTATACACTGGTCTTGTGGTCTGTGCTCCTTGGTGAGCGACGTGCGCATGGGAGCTGTGACCAACGTGCATGACTAGCAGCGTAGCAGGGGATGCCCCCCGGTTGATCCTACGTAGCCAAGCCTGGTCTCCCCTGGCCGCCAGACATACCCACTCCCAGCAGCCACTTGCCCATGGCATACCGGTCAAGGCAACATACCGTACCGCACGGCGACGGGTGCCAGCATGCGCACTAGGACCACGTACTGACATACGCACCAAGGGGCACGTCAGCGAGGCACACTTCCGCTTTCACCTTCGCGCTTTACAGTTTGACATGTCATGCACGCGGTCGGGGAGCCACTGCGAGAGCCCAAACACCCCTACAGTGCCATTGTGGCTTATGGACGGGCCACGGGCAAGGCATGGGGCAGGCCACCATCCGCGCCTCGGCGTGCTGCACCAGCCCCAGGACCCACCCGCTCACCAGGACCGCGCACTTTCCCCTGCCTCCAAGCAGCGAGACACGTGTCAACCGCCGTCAACCGCCAGCCCACCACATACTCATGAAGTCACTAGCCAGCCAGCTAGCTACTCACACTAAGCCAGTTTTTCAACTTAACCCAAAACTGCCTGCAACGTGTGGGTGGGTTTGCCGGGGGGCCAGCGCCGCCTCCTTGACGCCCCCACTGAGTGTGGGGTGGCCGTGGCCTCATCTACCGCATGGCCGCCGCTCGCCGTGAAACCACCTTACACTCTTATGAAACACGGGCGCACGGGACACCAGCGCAAAGGTGGCAGAGCCGACACGTGCACATGCATTTACGTTGACGGTCCTTCACCACACAACGCTGGACAGCATTCCGCATCTGACCCGAGACCGATTGCGCTCCGCTTGCCGCCACACATCCCCGCCGCCAAACCGCCGTAGTTTGTGGCGACATACATTCACCTTCCAACCGTCAACCCACCGCCGCACCAGCCATGCATCTAACTCGTGCAGCTACCGTACAACTCACTCCGCTGAAGCCCAAAACCTTCCCACTCCCAACCAGCCAACGCGTCACTACACCGCATTCATAATTCTGCTGCTGCTGTTGGTTACATGTGGATGGGCTTCCCGAACGCGGTGGCCAGCGCCGCCTCCTTGACCGCCTCGCTGAGCGTGGGGTGGCCGTGGCAGGTGCGCGCAATGTCCTCGGTGCTGGCGCCGTACTCGAGCGCCAGCACCGCCTCGTGGATCATCTCGCCGGCGTTGGGGCCCATGATGGTCATGCCCAGCAGCTTGTCGGACTTCTTGTCGGCAACGATCTTGACCTGAGGGCAGGTTGAAAGGCAGGGTTCGAGCATGTTGATACTTGCACATACAACGCAATATGACTTCAAGGTGCTTGGTGGTCATGCCCAGCAGCTTGTCGGACTTCTTGTCCGCCACGATCTTGACCTGCGCACATGGCGTCGTGCATGCGAACACTGGTTACTGTGTCTGAAACCTATGTGGTTAATGGTCATACCAAACAGCTTAGCGCTCTTCGCCGCAATCCCCCTTTCCGCACTTCCTGTGCGGCTGTGAATTGACAAGGATACCCGCAAACCGCCGCCCCCCATGCCCCTCGCCCTGCGCACCCCCTCACCATGCCGTCGCCCACTGCGTGCGCCCTGCCATGCCCTCTGCTGGCCCTCCCGTGCCATATGCGATGCGAAGGTACGACCGCAATGCCCCCCCTTTTGCCCTCCCCTCCTTCCCTCACTTACATTCTCGCCCCGCCCCCTCCTCCGCCCCCCCCCCCTGGCCCCTTGCACTCCTCACCATGCCGTCCGTGCCCCCCACTGCGCGCGCCCTGCCCTGCCCTCCTGGCGCCCCCGCTCCGTTTTCCCCTTGCGAATCGCCGCCCTCCTGCCCCCTGCCCGCCCCCTCACCACGCCGTCACCTTCCCCGACCGCTCAACTCCTGGCCTGCTTTCTGTTGACCCTTCCCCTCCCCTCCAAACCCAGGCCCACCCCCATCCTTCCTGCCCCATCCGCAAGTACCCCCGCCCCTGACCCCTCCCCTTCTCACCATGCCGTCCGTGTCGCCCACTGCGCGCGCCCTGCTGTTGGCCATGAAGGAGAACTTGCCCGTCTTGTACTCCAGCCCCTTGGCCTTGGCCTCGTCCTCGTTCAGCCCCACGTACGCAACCTAGACGGCCAAATATGACCAGAGTAAACAAGGTGAACGGTAGGGTAAGGCATAGCAATCGGGCAAACATGGGCTCATTGGAGGACGTGCCCTTGCCATAGGCCTCATACCCTTCAGGCCAACGTAGGCAACCTGACACAGCGGAGGGCTGCAGCAGGGCACGGGGCACGAGGGTACGGCTTGATTGGGCCAAGTTGCCACATTTCCAGGGCACGATGGATTGTAGCCAACTGTGCATGACGTGTGCGGCTAAATCCCTGGTCTCGTCCTCCTTCCAAGCCTGTGAGCCATGCTGAGGCGCACCACAGCTGCAGTTGTGGTCACACTACAGCGAAGCCGTACGCAAGCCCCTGCGCCCTGCGAGTCCCGGCCGGTCTCCTCCAGAACCCGCCAACCCTCCGGTGACACCACCATATCGCCATCAGACACACACCATGCCCCAACCCCCCATGCCCTCCCCCGCCCGTACCTCGGGGTGTGTGTAGCAGATGGACGGCACGGTGGCGTAGTTGACGTGCCCGTGCTTGCCTGGGGGGCAACAAGGGCCGGTGAGGGGGCGGGATCAGGGGACCAGTTCTGGACGGGATATGGTACGAAAAAGGGAAGGCCAGACGGGTCCACGGCGTGTGGGTAGCGCATTGGCTTCGGACAGGGGTTCGGGGGCGCAGGTCCCAGCAGTACTGGTTGGTAGGTCACGTGCTTCGGGCAGGGGCTCGGGTCCCAGCAAGTCAAGCGAAAGCGCACACATCAGGCGCCCCGAGCCTTCTCAGCCGCGCACAACCCCCTTTGTCGTCAGCTCACTGCCATCTCCTGCCTCTCTCACACCCACCCGCCATGGACTCCACTACTGCCACTCCGTCCTTCTCATTCCCTCCGTCCCTGCCCCCTCCTACCACCCATGGGTTCCGCGTGTCTCCCCCTGTACCCACCCGCCATGATCTCCACCGCCGCCACTCCGTCCTCCTCCGCCTTGTGCGCCAACATGGGCCCGGGGATGACGTCACCGATGGCGTACACCGACGGCACCGACGTCCTGTAGGTAAAAAAAAAGCCAACCATCCATTGATGACCACAACACGCCAAAACACAAGGTTATGTGGTTACGTGAGCCCGGGGATGCAGTACCGGTAGCCAGGGGGCGGAGTTCACCGAGCGCTCTGATGTCCTGTGCACCCCCGCCGTAGCACAACCTCAAAAACGTGCTATATGGCCCAAGGCCCGACATGGTTACCTGGCTAAAGCAGGCATGCAGCTAATCCGTTCCTTTCGATGCGGTACCCGAGTACGGCAGCGGGTCAGCCCCCAGCCCTAGCGTGCTGTTCGAGTCTACCCCATAATCATTGTAACACGCCCACCTGAAGTGCGAGTCCACCTCAATGCGGCCCCGCTGGTCCGTCTTGATGCCCAGCGCCTCCAGGCCCAGCCCGCTGGTGTACGGCCGCCGGCCTGCAGGTAGGTGTACGGCAGGTGTACGGTAAGAAAGAATGTACGGCCGGGAGATGGGGAGACGGGCCAGGGCCCAGCCCGGTGGTGTACAGCCGCCAGCCTGCGGGATGTACGGCACGCGCTGAGACTGGTCGCCGCAAACGACGAGGCGAAGCAAAAGTCAGGCTGCTGGTGTACGGCCGCCGGCCGGCATACGGGCAGCCAACCCAGCCGGCCGGCGCGCGCAAGCGCCCATGCTAGCACCGGCCCGGTGCCCGCCGCCCGTCCACGACCCGACCCCCACCCACCGATGGGCACCAGGCACATGGTGCACCCCACCCACCCGGCAGGCCAGCGAAGGGTACATACGAGTCCGATACATGCATGCGCAAGTCCCTTGCTCCGCCCATGAACGGCCTCCGACCCCCACCCACCGATGGACACCAGGCACACGTCGCACTCCATCGTCTCCGCCGCCCCGCCCTTGGCCGGCTCCAGGGTCAGGTGCACGCGGTCGCCCACAACCTCGCCCTTGGACACCTGGGGGTTGCGGGTGGTGCATGGGATTGTGGGTTGGCCGGCGTGGGTTAACACAGGGGCGAACATCTGGGCAAGCGAGACGCTCCCAGGGGCGTACTATGAGCTCCGGCATGCCGTACTCACAGGGCCCGTGCTCGAGGACCGCCGTCTGTGTCGACTCAGCATTAGCCGGCCACACATCTGACTCTCCACCTGACGCCTCCCGCTTTCACGTTTCCCGCAAACCCACTGTCATCCCACCTTGGTGCCCATCTTGAACTTGAGCCCCTGCTTCTCCAACGTGCGCGCAAACGTCCGCCGGACCTCCGAGTCCTGTTGTCGAGAGGGCAGGGGCAGAGTGCCACGCGATTAGCAGCTGACCAGGCGCCGTCCGCCGTCCGAAAAGCCCTCGCCAGCGCAACGTTTGGCCCAACCGCATAGCTCGCATGACAGGGCTGGTTCCCCCCCACCCCGGCGAAAGCCCCTGCTGCCGTTGCTGTTCTTTCGCCGCTCTGCGGCCAACACCGTTCTGTTGCTTCCACCTGCGGCTTGCTGACATCGCCATGCAGTGACACGCCCTGTCTGGAACGCAAAAGTAGTACACATTGTCCATCTAGCATGCACATGTGGCCTCCAGATACTCTTGCCCACTCACCAGCGAGGGCACGATGTTGTCCAGGAACTCCACCACCGTCACCTTGGCGCCCAGGCGCTGGTACACGCTGCCCATCTCCAGCCCGATGTAGCCCGCGCCGATGACCACCATCTCCTTGGGCACAGCCTGCAGCGCCAGGGCGCCGGTGGAGGACACGATGCTGCGGGCAGAGGGCAGGCAGAGGTAGTGTTGAGTTCTTGTCAAAAAGGGTGAGGTGTGCATGCACCGACCGTAAGGAGGGTTTACTGCAATCTTGCTTCCAGCGCGCCAATGAAGGACACGATGCTGCGCATAGGACAAGGAAGGGAGAGGGATGGGTGCGGCTTCGAAACAAGGGAAGGCAGCTTAGACAGTGGCCACCCTCTCCATCGGTACCGCCTGCGGCACCAGGCAAACGGCGGGGGCACCCAGCACACGGGTAATTCTACACCTGTATGCCCGGCCCTGCGACTGGCTGCTGGCCGCCGCTTTCCCGTTCCGGCTCCTCTGTGTTCGACCTCCACCGGCTGATTGCTACACCTCCCTTCTGCTCTTTTTCCGGCATCCCCCTGTATCAATCGCCAACCCAATGCCGCTGCCCTGCCTTATACCCACAAATCCCCGTCAAAAAACACCCCCGATTATGCTCCCCCGCTGCCGGCTGCTGTGAGGATGCCTCTTTGCCACCCAACTAAACCCACCCTCCCCTCCTCTCTGCCGCCTTCTTACTGCTTCTCGTCAATGGGCACCCCCAGCCGGGATATGCAGCTGCGGCTGTAAGGATGCCAATCCCTGTTATTCCCTTCACCCCACTCCGCCTTCCTCCTGGCCCACTGCTACCGACCACGCCTCGTCAACGAGTACCCCACGAAGAGGTGCGACCTCCGCTCATGGTCGCTCGCCACGTCCTTGCTCCCCCGCACCCCACTCCCCCCGGTACCTTTGCAACCTCTCCTCGCCGCTTCGCGTCGATGGCCACCCCGGGCACCGGCGTGACCTCGCTACCGGTGGCTGTAAATTGTTTTTGGGCGCCTTCATCCCTGTGCTCCCAACACCCCCACACACCCCACCTCCTCTGGGCCCCATCAACCGTTTCTCGTTGATTTGCACCCCCAGGGAGAGTGGTGACCTGCTGCTGCCGACTGCCGTATTGAGCGTGCCACCTCCCTCGCCTCCTTCCCTCCTCCCGTTCTTGTAACCCGAGCCCCTACCCACCGCTTCTCGTCGATGGGCACCCCGGGCAGGGGTGTGACCTCGCTGCCTGTGGCTATGAGGATGTTCTTGGCGCGCAGGCGGCTGCTGCTGCCGTCCTGCAGCGCCACCTCCACCTCGTTGGGGCCGGCCAGCTTGCCCCAGCCCTTGACGTACTCAACCTGGGCAGGGGAAGGGGGATTGATGCGGCCGCGGTGACGTCAGGTGCATTTAGTGTAGTGGAGGGCGCGGCTTTTTGAGTAGTCGACCTTGTCATGGGCAAGGGGAGCGGAACACATGACACGTATAGCGTGAGCAGGCCTTGGGAGTGTGGTGTGTGCGTACACCTGTTCGGTCGGCCCCATACGCATCCATATGCATGGGGTTAGAGGGGCTCTTGGACCCCCCGGCCAAGGCAGGTAGCATGTCCACGGCCAGCTATCGCAGCTGCAAGAGTAAGCACTGTACGGTCAGCCGTACGGTGCCATATGCCTTACCTTGTTCTTCTTGAACAGCCCCTCGATGCCCTTTGTGAGCCCCGCCACCACCGTGTCCTTCTGCTTCTGGATGGCCGCGAAGTCGTACGACAGGCCCTCCACCTTGATGCCGTACGACCCGAAGTGCTGCTTGGCCTCCATGTACATGTGGCTGCTGTTGAGCAGCGCCTGGGGGGCAGGTGGAGGGCAGGGGCAGGTGGGGAAGGGGCAGGTGTGCAGGCGGGGAAGGGGCAGGTAGGCAGGTGGTACAGGCGCAGGTAGGCAGGAGCTGGTAAGGCTGGCAAGCGGCGGGAGCACCATTGAAGGCAGCGTGTGGCTGTGAGAGGTCCAGGTACGTGGCATGGGCACAGCTGCTTTCTAGGGGGCAGAGAGTTTCCGGGGGCGCGGTGTGGTAAGGCAGGCAGGCCCGGCGCGAAGGAAAAGGGTGCCAAGAGCCAGTTCCGCCGGAGGTCGACACCCCCAGGAGTCGTATGCCGGTATGCGCTGTATGCAGCAGCCGCCTGCACTGCTGCCGAGGAGGCAATGTCCAATGCTGCAATGCGTGCATATGATGGGGGTTCTACGGCGGTGGACGGCTGTTTAACTACGCTGTGTGCATCGCGGGCACACTGGGCCCCGCCACGCGCACGGCATGCTGCAGCGGCACGGCAGGGTGGTGACCTTAGCGCAGGTGCAATTCGTTGAGGCTCCAACATTTGAAGTAGCGCTCTATGCCTGTCTTGTGCAGCTGCCAATCACTTGGGCTTTGTCTGTCGGGGTCGCCACGACAGCGTCGCGTGGGCAATCGCCAGCACACAGTAGTAGGAGTGCCACCAGTGACGCACCTTGGAAGGAATACACCCGACATTAAGACAAGTGCCACCCAGGCTGCCGCGACCCTCCACGCACGCCACGCTCAGGCCGAGCTGCCCTGCCTTGATGGCAGCAACGTAGCCGCCCGGCCCTCCGCCGATCACGACGACGTCCTGACAAGTGGCATAGATTGAAATTGATTTGCAAACACCGACTGGCGCATGCATAGCGGGGCACCTTGCGAGGTGGGAACGAAATACCTTTTCGGCAGCAGCGGACGCAAAGCTCCGCTGGGCAAGGAAGGCCGTAACATAGCTGTAAGCTTGCTTCCCTCCACGGCGAACATATGCTTGAAGCACCATGGCTATTGGCTGGCAGAACTAGACGACAGTCCCGCTTTTGACAGATCACACAGCACCCTGAGATAGGTATGGAAAGTGGCGTAAAATCGCAGCAGTTGGAAAGCGACTGACTCCGTCGGTGAGGCGAGCAAACGCTCGTGTGTGAACCATGCCGGTGGTTGTGTCGGTTGGCGAAGACGAACAGCAGCTCCAACGTCCAAGAGAAGATGATGCGCTCTATAACGAGTTCAAATTGCTGGCTAGACACATACCGACAACCTGATTGGGACTTCGAAGTTTGCGTGAAAGACATAGACCGTTCAGCAGAAGCTGCGCAAATTTGAGCGGAAGGATTTCTTACTTGAACCTTACCTGACATGCGTTGTTAGGTGCGATGGCCGGTTTAAACGGGCTCAGCGCAAAGGGCATGGCCACACGGGCGACTTTGGCGAGCCGCGCTACGTCCAAGCTCATGCTTCCTATATAACGAGCATATACATACCTATTACAGTCTGAGAGTTTCAAGGTGCAGTAGGGCTTCATTAGGGTCCTGGACTTCCCGACCCTTGGGCACACCCGGGGTGCCCCCGCCAGCCTTGGCCGTCGGGGCGCGGAGGCATTCCTGACCACCGCTGCACGCTTGCCCCTCCGAGGTCCAGGCAACCAGCAAGAGGAGGCCTACAGAAGGTAGGGAGGGCTCTACCTCCTGCATCCATGTCCACCGGGGGCCGGGCAGGGGGCTCTTCCATTGATAATGTACGGTCCGTGCTAGTGCTATCCTGTCTCTCTGTGCTGCCAAGGCCCTCACTACGACCCTCTACTGACTTCCCGCACAACTCTCCAACCCAGCACACCCCACCTACTCATCCCCACCTGACTCACCTCATCCATTCACCTTCCCGTACCCAGGCGCGCACAGCGCGCCCTAGCAGCCCGCCACCCGCCGCCGTGGCAGGCCCCGTAGCGCCGCAGGCCCCCCAGCCTGCAGCCCTCCCGGGGCCACCACCTCCACCTCCACCTCCACACCCACACCCCCTACACCCACAACAACCATGATGGGACCAGGGCACATGGGCATGGCCATGACCATAGGCGGACCCATGGGTCAGGGCAGCCCCGGACCCGGCGGGCCCGGATCCCCAGGCCGCGACATGCTACCCCCGCGGCAAGCTTGGAGCGACGGGAACCCCCGCCTGGGCCGCCTACCACCCCTGGAGCCAGGCCAGAGCCCCCCAGCGGGCTACGGGGGTAACCACGCGGCTCTGGTAGAGCAGCTGCCGCCTGCCAGGCCGCCACCGGCTGCGTACCTGGACCCAATTAATGTGCGTGCGTCCATGGGGGTGCCCCCGGGGATGCTAAGGGGCGTGTCTGCGGGGGCGGTGGCGGAGGGGGTGTCGGCGCGGATAGAGGAGCGGCTGGCGGCGATTGAGGCGCGGAGCGCGGTGGCGGAGCAGCGGGCGGCGTCGGCGGAGCAGCGGGCGGCGGCGCTGGAGCGGAACGCGACGGAGGTGGGGCTGGGAGTGGGAGGCAAGAGTCCCTTTGTGGGAGCGGTGGCCTGGTAGCGCGTGGGTGTGGGATAAGGCAGCCCTGAGTTTGGGGGATTGATTGCTGCGGCTTGGTGGCGGCCAGGGCGTGGGGGCCCGTGGGGGGCCTTACGGTGAACGTGTGATTCTACGCCCACAGCACGCCAGGTTGGCTTCCGGCACGTCCCCGCTAGGGCCGGTTGGATTGTAGATGCAAATATATGTAACGGTGCTGTGTGCCGCATGCATCCCCCGACCCAGATCACGCGCGCGTACGACATCCAGAACCAGCGGTTGGTGGCGGTTAGCGGCGAGCTGGCGCGCGCGGCGGCGGAGCTGAACGACCTGCGGCTGCGGCATGAGGGCAACCACGTGTCGGGCAACCAGGTGGCGCAGCAGGTGCGGAGCTTGGACGGCATTACGTGCTGCGTGCTTGTGGGTACACTGCTTGACACTACTAGGATCAAGTGCTGGGCGCGATACCAGCCACGTGTTGGGCACCTGGGTGGCGCAACACTGCGGATGTTGCAGGGCCTAGACTGCCGTTAGGGGACCTGCAAGCTCGCCGTGTAGCTCTTATCATGCGCGCTGACCCCATACCACGCTCACAGTTGATGGCGCTCACAGCGCCGCGCAGCTGCTAAAGTTGCGTCACACATGCCGACTGCATTTGTACCTCCACATCTGTTCGTGCCCCCGCAGCTGATGGCCCTGAACAGCGAGGTGCGGGCGCAGGAGCAGAAGCTGGCGGCGGCGCAGGGGGCGCTGGCGGAGTCCGTGCGCCTGGGCGCGGAGCTGAGGGGCCAGGTGGGCGCCGGCAAGAGGGAGGGGGCGGAGGGGGCAGGTGGGACCAAGGGTGCATTTTGGACACGGAGCTGGGGCGATGGATGGGGGATGGGGGGCAACCGCCCAGCGGCAGGGGGGTACGCGTAAAACGCGAGGAAACCGTGTGAGGTGTCAGGGAAGCAACGAAACGCGGGTGCCTGCACCGCAGCGGCAGGGGGGATGTACGTGGGGTTGCACCTGTTGTTGGGCTCAGGCCGAGTGTGTGCGCCTGGAAGTGGAGCTGAGATGCAACGCGAAGGCATGCGTGCGGTGGAGTGCATGGCGCGGCACTGGGCGTAGGGGGCTTAAAGAGGGCCACGGGTGTGGGGCTGCGGGGGCAGGTGGGGGCCCAGCAACAGGAGCATCTGACCTTACCGCGTGTCAACAGTACCATTCCCGGGCTGGGCTGCTGTGCGCAGGTGGCCATGCTGGGTGACGAGCTGGGCCGTGCCAACCAGGACCGGGCGGCGGCGCAGGGCGCGGTGGAGCGGCTGAGCAGGCAGCTGGCGGAGGGGCAGGCGGCCATGGCCATGGACTCCAGGAGGCAGATGGAGGAGCAGGTTTGTGGGTGAGGGGCGAGGAAGTATTACACACGATTAATGTCGAAGGAACGCAACATTAGAAAGAGACTGAGGGCCGTAGGATACAGAAAGGCGGGGCGGTTACCGCGGGCATGGCCATGGACTCCAGGAGGCAGATGGAGGAGCAGGTGGGGGGAAAATCGGGAGACTAACAGCGGCCTCAAGGACTGGGTTAGGGTGTGTAGGCTAGGTGGCTCAAGGCGGCAAATGGCCATGGACCCCAGGAGGCAGATGGAGGAGCAGGTGATAAGGTATACTTCACAAAAGCAGAAACCGGCTAACGGCGCCAAGTCCACAACACGGAATACAGTCTCAGGGACGGGCACTGGGCTTCGCCGGTGACAGCTCACAATCATGTTCTCATGCTTGGGCCCTCGTTGGCCATCCCCGCAGGCTGCCCACTTCCGCAACGAGCTGCGGGCGCAGGTGGGGGCGCTGAACGACGAGCTGAGCCGCGCGCACGCGGACCGGGCGGCTGCGCAGGGGGCCATCGAGCGGCTGAGCCGGCAGCTGGCGGACAGCCAGGCGGCCATGGCCATGGAGGCGCGGAGGCAGATGGAGGAGCAGGTGCGGGGGGAAGGCGGGAGGAAGCGCGCAACGGACGAAAGAGATTGGGTTAGAGTAGTAGAGTCGATGGCTGAAGGTTGCCATGGCCGTGGAGGCGCGGCGGCAGATGGAGGAGCATGTGGGGAGGGGGAAAGGGGGCGCAACAGACTATTAGGAATTGGGGACGACGTGCAGGGTACCGTGGGTTACGGCGGGCTAAGGCCGGCCATGGCCATGGAGGTCGGCGGCACACATGCCCCCTCTCACAGGCCGCGTACTGCGAGCTCAGCGCCTGGTTCTGGGCGACTGCGTCTACTTCCTATGGACGACGGCTTGTTGCCATCCTCGAACGCGGTGCTGGGGCCTTGCTGCTATTTTCTATTGACGGCGGCTTCTTCGCATTTATTTCTTGAACGTGCCCCCTCGCAGGCGGCGTATTTCCGCCAGGAGCTCCGCGCGCAGGGCCTGGTGCTGGGCGACTGCTGCTACTTTCTGTTTGCGACGGCTTGTTGACATTCATTCCTCAAACGGGCCCCTTCTCGCAGGCGGCGTACTTTCGTCAGGAGCTGCGCGCGCAGGGCCTGGTGCTGGGCGACGAGGTCAGCCGCGCCAAGCAGGAGCAGGCGGCGGCGCACGGCGCCATCGAGCGGCTGGGGCGGGCCATGGTGGAGGGGCAGGCCATGAGCGCCATGGAGGCGCGCAGGCAGATGGATGAGCAGGTGGGGGCTGCGTGGGGTATGGGATGTGTTGGGGTGGGGTGGCTGGGCAGGCCATGAACGCCATGGAGGCGCGGCGACAGATGGACGAGCAGGTGGTGGTGGTGGGGGGGGGGGGCGGGGGGCGGGGGGGGTATGGGTGTAAGGATATTGTTGGGGCTGTGCAAGGGTAATGGGGGGCACGGTGAAGGGGCAGGCCATGAGCGCCATGGATGAGCGGCTGCAGATGGACGAGCAGGCGGGAGGGAGTGTGGGGAAGAGCAAACGTCAGGGCCGGGGGTGGCGTAAGGTCGTGTTGGGCTGGTGTGGGCTAGGGTGGCTGGTTGGGCCATGAATGCCGTGATGGCGAGCAGAAAGGTGGGCGAGAAGGTGCGACTATTCAGTATCACCCATCTCGATACTGCTTTCCTTGACCTGCCGCTCACAACCCCAGGCTGCCGCCTTCCAGACGGATCTGTTCCGGAGCCAGGCGCAGCACGCTTTCGCATGACGCTATGCGCCCACACTCATCACCGCTGTCCATACCTTCCCCCTTCCGCTAGGGCGCTGCCTTCCAGACGGAGCTGTCCCGGCGCCAGGCGCAGCACCTGGAGGCCATGGCCGGCCTCAACCGCGAGATAGAGGCGTACCGAGCGGAGGCCACGGCGGCGGGGCACGCCCTGCACCACGCGGTGGACCGCCTGAACGCACGGTGGGTGGGATGAGTATGCCTGGCCAGGACAGGTAGTCTGCATAGGAGGGATGCGGTAGTGAGCCGGGTGCGTAGTGGCCACGGCGGCGGGGCACGCCCTGCTCCACGCCGTGGACCGGCTAAACGCGAGGCGAGTTGAACGTGTGGTTTACAAAGAAAAATGCGTTCGTTACATACCAAGGAATGTGTTGTGGAAGCTGGGGGCGGAGTGCACTGAGCCACGCTCTGCGGGGCACGTGCTCACCACGCGGGTGCGCAGACGCGAGAACAGCGATAGCGAGGCCGCACACATCACGGACGTCACGTACTTACCGGCTCTGGGCAAGGTATTGCCACGTCACCTCTGCCCCGACGCCGGTAGGCTGCACGGCGAGGAGTCGGCCCTGGACCGCCTGCGCGCGGAGACGGCTGCTGCAGCCGCTGGCGAGGCTGCGCTGATCGCCAACCTGCGGGGCCAGGTCGGCGAGCTGCAGGGCGTGCTGCAGGTGGGTGATGGTCGGAGGTGCAGGAGGGTTGGTTTGCACGTATGTCCGAGTCCTATGCCCCAAGGTATCATCGCTGCGGGGCCAGGTCGGCGAGCCGCAGGGCGTGCTGCAGGTGGGAGTGGGGTGTGGGGTTGGGTGGGGTAGCAGGAGGGCTGGTTTGCCCACATGCACCCATGCGGAGCTGCAGGGTGTGCTGCAGGTAGGGCGGTAATGGGGCGGGGGAAACGGGGGCGGGACGGGGTCGGGCCGAACAGCTGCAGGGCGTGCTGCAGGTGGGGTGGGAGCGGGGGTGGGGTGTAAAAAAGGTGAAGTAGCCTGTCGCCTTGCTTTGGCGACTGCTTTGGCGACTGCAAGGTGAAATGCATGAGAAGCTGGAGCCCGGCCGCCTGGGGGTCTGCAGGCAATCAAGCAGCATCGCCACGAGCATCTCCGCGGTGCCTACAAGAGTGCTGTTGGTTCAGGTCCACGCCCCTGGACAGTCGTTCTCTGTATTCGGGAGGGGGTATTGGCGTGAGATTGCCCTGACATGCGCTTATGCTTCTCCTCTGCTGCGCAGGGCATGACTCAGCAGCTGGTGGCCGAGCAGGCCATGCGCAAGCAGGACACGGTGGCGCTGGACAACAACATGCGGGCCATGGAGGGGGCGCTGCTGCAGGCGCAGGTGGGCGGGTGTGTATTAGCGTGTGTGTATTAGGAAGTGTGTATTAGGGGTTTGATGCTGGTCACTGTTTGGCGTCTGGGTGGCACTGGACAGCAACATGCGGGCCATGGAGGGGCCCCTGCTGCAGGCGCAGGTGGGGCGTGTGTGTATTAGGGAGTTGGGTGGTGTGTGTCAAGGGACGCTGCTGGTACGTGTGTGGCTCGATAATGACATGCGGGCCATGACGGAGGAGCGACGAGTTAGCCTTTTATTCCACGGGCCCAGGAGGCTGGAGGGGCGGGCGGGGCAACCCGCGGACAGATGCTAACACACACACCTAACCGGCATGCCCCCCACAGGACCAGGTGGCCCGCCAGACGGTGTCCATGCTGGAGGGGCGGGCGGGGCAGCTGATGCGGCTGATGCAGGAGGTTGACGGGGCGGCACAGATGCGGGACGAGGAGACCAAGCAGCAGGGCGAGCAGCAGCTGGGCGCGTTCGTCAAGGTGGGTTAGCAAGGATGTGTACTGCAGGTTCTGGTGTTCGTGGACAGGGTTTTCGCAACGTACGCTCATCCTTTCTGCCCAGGCGGCCGGAAAAGTACCGGTGCTGACTGGTCGTACGCCATGCCACTTGAGCAACAGTATCCTGTACGTATACAACGCTGCCGTGCTTCCTGTTGTTCAGGCTGCCGCCCGCAAGGAGAAGATCGGCCTGGAGGGGTTGCTGGTGCTGGAGGACCCTGTCATGCACATAAAAATACACGTATACATCATTGTGTTCACGGTTGCGTTACCATTACTTGTCTGTCCGCTCAGGCTGCCGCCCGCAAGGAGAAGATGGGTCTTGAGCGGGTGCTGGTGCTGGAGGGTGCGCTGCGGGACATCGCCACCGCCTCGTCGGCCTCCCTGGAGGCGCTGCAGCAGCGCCTGGACGCAGGGCTGGCGCAGGTGGGGGATACGTACACACAATAATAAGATAATCTGCAGGGTGCATTTCATACACCATATGCTACAGTTTGTCATGGTTCGGCCTCCCTCGAGGCGCTGCAGCAGCGCCTGGACGCAGGCCTGGCGCAGGTGGGTGGAAGGACGCACACTTTCGTGGTCTGCAGGGCGCGTTCACTACATCACCATGGTTGTGGGGGCTGCTTGCTGCAGCCGTTCCGTGTCGGTTGCCCTACCTGCCGCATCCTCAGCCTGCTGTTTTCCATGTCTCAATCCAGCCGCTTGCACACACCCAACCAACCCCCCAGGTCGCCACCGCTGTGGAGGCCGCCCGCGTTGCGCACGAGGACCGTGAGGCTGCGCTGCGTGGGCAGATCAACGCTGCGCTGCAGAAGATAAGGGCCTACGCCAGGGACATGGAGGAGAGCCTGGAGCAGGTGGGAGTGGGGTGGGCACTACCGTAGTGGAGATTGTTAGCCACCCACTACCATCTTTGCCACCCACCACCCTCTCCCCGACCCCCAGGAGCGCATGACGCGCCTTTCCGCCATACCTGCTGCTTTCGTCTTGAAACCCTTTCATTGCCATGCAACAGGAGCGCATGCGGCTCGAGGAGGTTGGGTTGGGTGGGAGGGAGGTGGGGCACAGTACTGGCAGCGGGGTAACTTATGTGTGTTTTCTGCCACCCACTATCATCTTGCCTCCCCTACCACGTACCCCAGGAGCGCATGCGGCTCGAGGAGGTTGTCAAGATGGAGATCCGCGCGCGGCAGCAGTCCACCGAGTCACTCAAGGAGATGGTGGAGCAGGGGGTGGCCAAGGTGCGTCGCGGGTCGGGCGTGCTTTTGCACAGGAAAGGCTGCACCAGGGGAACCGGTATGCACCAGGGGAAAGCGAGAGTAAGGGTCCATGCAGGTAGCTATCCGCATGGACATGGATATGGATTTGGCAGCCAGGCCATCACCTGGAGCCCATCCGCGCTCCCCGCCCCTCTTCCTCGGGACCTGTTGTCACTTTGCTGCCCTGCGGTTATTACTCCTCGCAGGTCACGGTCCGCATGGATGCCGTGGAGGGCAGCCAGGTCAACCAGCACCTCCTCAACACAAACCCATGCACCTCCC
>VFQN01004937.1_pt1 | contig 16950 bp, 32 predicted proteins | sample 3512371 | NCBI WGS metagenome assembly VFQN01 (sample SAMN10412370, study PRJNA504923) | tailings metagenome | isolation source: Replicate 2 from Balatoc abandoned mine | place: Philippines: Itogon, Benguet | collected 2017-08-28 | reverse complement strand
GAAGGTGAGCAGGTACGTACGTGGGTGTACGACACCACGGAAGGCGGAGACGTTGGCCTGAGTCAGTTGCGCGTTTTCCGGTATGTCGTACTGAGGTTGCTGAAGGTTGGTGGCCTCAGGATGCATGCCGCCGAAATCCATGGAGTACATGCTGTAGGCAGGGCCGGCTGCGGGGGATAAGACGTTGGTGTTGCCGGACAGGTGAGGGCATTCTACGATACTGTGGCACGGCGCGTACCCAGCCCATGACTGCCTGCCCTATGAGCATCACAATACTGTCAGAAACTTTGTCAACGGTATTTGCAACATGTCGGCAATGGCACTACTTGCCAGAGCGTTCCCATGCCGCCACCCATGCATCTGTGCAGCCCAAACATACCCCCCGGCCCCCACGCACCTGTGCCGATCCTTGCAGTTATGCCGAAAAGCTGTTCAGCATTGCTGATGGTGTCTATATCTGGCAGGAGCTGCACGCCTCCGCCCAGTTTCACAATGGTGGTATCGTATGGTTTCACCCCGGCTAGGCGGGCAGCTGCGGACAGCACCAAACCGGTGCCCCACGACGGAAAAATCATCCACGTGTAATTCTGCGGTATCAGAGTGAGAGGGGATGCCTTTGTCAAGGCTGCCTTGCGGAAGGAGAAACAGCTGTTGGCATGTCAGGCGAACCCCGATGACGAGTGTTAGCACAGGGGCCTGAAGTGGAACGGCTCGGAACGCTTTGGAGTGACATGCGCCTGTCTGCTCAGCGCCATATCTCAAGGGTCATATGATGAGTACCGTATTGGGGCAGTCGTCACGTACCGTTTGTGTCGCCAGTCCTGCAGGCAACTCGTCCGCGCGCGCGGGCGTTGGGCTGATGTGACATAGGCAGCGACTGTCGTTCACAAGAAGTCTCCTAAGCGCTGCTGGAACCAGCTCTGAGGGCGTTGACCTGTGCATATGTACCAGTTTCTTAGGGTGACCAAAGCGCCTTGCATGCGCAGGCTGGCGCCGCAGAGAGCGTGGGTGGCAGCCCTCCGTCCTCGAGTGCAACCTATGCGAGCCCTCCCAAACTTACGATAGCATATCCAGGATGACGGTATCGCATTGCTGGGCATTGCATGTTGTTGCCAGTAATAAGAGCGCGAGAGTGAGCAGGACTCCGAGGCTCGCAACCTGCCCCTGAGGGCAGGGCAACCTGTCGCCCATGCGGCCTTACAATCCTCGGTATATGTATTTCATACTACTGTGAAAAGGGGCTCAGCCCTCAGACAGCAAGGCAAGGCGAGAGTTTTAGGTAAGCCGTAAGGTTCCGAAAGTAAGGATTGCACGCGATTCCTGGTACAGTGGCCCATCAGATATTTACTGTACACAGTGCACTACTGCTACCACAGGGGTCAGACGCCCAATGGGACGGCGTTTCTTACCATACACGCATGACTCATACTCAGTTGGGCGACACGGGCGAGTAGCCCTTGGCGCACATGTATGAAGAGCTTTTAGAGAATTTCCTATATACAATAACACTGGCATAGGAACTCAGCCGTACTGCAGCCGTAATGCCCCACCCTTGCCCTTGCCCACGTGATCCTCGCCTGTGCTGCTCCCATGCGCTTCTCAATCGATGGCCAGTTTGGCCACCATGGAGTCTCCCACGGCGTTGAGGAGTACATTCCCCTGCTCCTGAAAGGTATATGCCGCTAGGTAACGCCTGGGTGCAACTGGAAGTTGCCTGGCACGGGGAAGTCATCGAGTTGCACTGTCTGGCAGGGTACCACCAACGAGGCTTTACAGCTTGGGCAGGCAACCGAGACGCACCCTGCAGTGCAAGGCAGCCGTAACTGGGTTGTTTACCGGCGTGGGATTGCAGGTTGGCGATATGACTGTCTGTTTCGGCAGGGGCAACATGATCGTACGGCAAACTCACACGCTCACTTCCTAGGCGGCAGCGGAGCGCCGCGCCGCAGCACCCAATCCCGGAGACATCAAGGCACGGCAGCACGCAGCATGCACGGTACCATGGGCGCTTCGAGTAAATCGCGAAGAAACCGTGTACGGTACCGTGTACCGGGTACCGTGTACGGTACCGGTACTATGGGGGCCGTTCCCTGCGGTGCGCCAACCTCTGATGCACATGCATGCAGCATGAAACAGAGGCTAAGCCTGGCCAAGCTCACATGGTTTCGCCCACTCAGTCACTCACCCGCACCCGACTCGTGCACCATCCTCTGCAAGCCTCTCTCCCATCTAGCGCCCTCCGGTCATAGCAGGACACATCGACCGTACCCTGGAGCTGAGACAGCCCGCGGTGAGCAAGGTTCTCCGGCAACCAGTTTGCTTTTTCCTCAATCCTCCCCTCAATGCCCTAGTACTTGCTCGCAGCTCTACCCTCGCCCAGGCGCCGGGGCGCCCACACTGTGGACGCTTGATGCCCCACTCTATCTGCCACTCACTCCCCTCTACCACACAGCCGCCCGTCCAGCCATCCCCATTCCCCTTAGCCCGCTGCCCACCTTCGTACCCACTTGCACTTGGCCACCGCCGTGCAAGCCTTGAAGGGACACCCCCACCAGCAGTGGCGAGCGAGTCCTTCCCACTGGCCCCCACGCTCAGCCGCGCACGCGATACTCAGTCTGTCCGACCCGACTGCATGCGACTGCGTGCGTCAATTCAGACATCACTCCAACGGCACCATCACGGTAGTTGGCCCACTCAAATCCGCTTTGCCAAGCCCGCACTCTGTTCCACGGACCACGGTGCCTACAAGCTGCTACAGGTGTGCACAGTACGGTCATACCAACTCGGCGTACGGTACACCACGCGGGCCCTCAGCCCCTCACCCGCTGGCCACCGTGACCGCCTCCTTCACAGGCGCTGTCAGCTTGTGCGCGAAGCCCAGGATCTGCTCCGCTGCAAAGGCCGGCTGCTCCAGGTGCGCGCAGTGGCCGCAGCGCTCCGCCCACACCAGGCTGCTGCGCGGCAGGGTGGCCTGGAAGCGCTCGGCGTAGGAGGGCTCCAGGATCTCGTCGTTGCGGCCCCACATCACCAACACCTCCTGCTGGATCTGTGGGAGCAGAAAGGACATCGGGGTATGTCGTGTGTGCAGGAGGATGAAATTCTTCGACATGCGGAGTGTGCGCTGTATGGTGGGTTAGGCGTAGGCCCCACAGCACCAGCACCTCCTGCTGGATCTGTGGAAAGGAAAGCAAGCAAGGCCGCCGGGTACGGACCTGTAAGGGTGAAAGGGGAAAGTGTTGGACACGAGGGAGGAGCGGGCGCACGCGTATGTCCGCGTGGCCGTTTACATTACGCCTCACAGCACCAGCTTCGCACCAGCTTCTATCGAAACTCTGCGGGTTTGTGTGTGCAAAAGAATGCCCGGGGACTGCATCCTCCTCCCGTGACGCACTCGGACTGCGCCGAGTGACACCCGGAACTGTCCCACGGTACACGCCGATGCACCTCACCTCTGCGATCTTGCTGCTGATGGCGTAACCCCCGCCAGGGTCGTCAGCAGTTTACCCCGACCCTGTTGTAGCGCTGCACTGGGCCAGCTGTGCCCATGCACCCCCTCACCTCTGCGATGTTGCTACTGGTGGCGTAGCCCCCGCTGCGCATGCGGCCAACAGCACTCAACGAGAGACCTTCACTGCGTAACCCACCTCTGCGATCTTGCTGCTGATGGCGTAGCCCCCGCTGCGCATGAAGGCGATGTTGGCGTCCGTCCAGCCCGGCAGGTGCGTGTGCAGGCGGCCCACACGCATGGCGTCCTGCGTGGCGAACCGCGCCTTGTCAAAGTAGGCCATCTGTGGGGGAAGGAGGGATGATTGACACAAAGTTACGTACCGTATCGTATTATCCAGGCATCAAGGTAGTGGAGGCTGAAGATCTTGAAGACGAAGTAGGCCATCCATGTTGGAGTCAGGGGCAGAGGACATCATGTATGAATCCTTTGTACTGTTAGTGGAACGTCCAGGCCCACGCCAACACCAAGGGGACGGTGTGTGCTGTGGACACGTTGCGCCGCAAGGCCATTCGGCACACAGTAGGGATCGTGTGGCCATGCCACCTGGAATGTGATGCAAATGCCAGACTGCACAGGTGTACGTGCGCACCTTGGTTGCGGCCTACCGTAGCGGCACACTCTTCAGCACCTTGACGCCCAGCGATGCATCATCTACCGTTACACAACACGCTTTTACACAACAAGGACAATACACGTGCACGACCACCACGCCACACTTTGTTGGCGACCTACCTGTGCGGCGAGCTCTGCCGCACCTTGGCTCGAAGCATCACACGAACCTCGTGCACATCTCACAGTCACATATACAGACAATGCAACACTTGCTACTGCCGTACACGCACCTTATTTGCGGCCTGCCGCAGCGGCACGCTCTGCAGCACCTTGACCCCCAGCCACAGCAGGGGGCGCGGCGCGGTGGCCATGTTGCCAATGCCGTCGATGAAGCCCTGGGCGTCAATCAGCACCACGCCGCGGACCAGCTGCAGGGGATAGGAGCGGATGCATCAGAAGGCGCTTGGGTCGCACGGAAAGTTGTCAAGCCAACGTGTCTACCTGCCGCCTTGCCCCAATCCTCTGGTATAGGACGGAGCTGGCACCTATATATGTACCTGTGTATGTTGAGCAGCAAGTGTATTACCGTACCCCGACGTCCCAGGAGCACCTCCTGCCCGAAAGGTTGAAGGCTGCCAGAACACCGCCTTACACCTGGCTCCGCCCTTGTGTCTCAACATCCGCACCGTTCTCGCCGCCTCCGACCTTCTGGAATGCCCGGCTACCCATGGAAATGGTCGCACCCATACGTCGGATGGCGGTGGTCCCCTACATGCGACGGCCGTGCGCCCTCCAGCCAACCCAAGGCACCACCAACCTCGGGGTAGGTGTGCGCGAAGTCCAGCGCCTTGGCTCCCCCCAGCGACGCCCCCACCAGCACCACGGGCCGGCCGTCCGTGTGCTGCTGCAGGAAGGAACGCAGGTGGGCCGCCTTGTCGGCTGGGCGCAGGACCAGGGAGGGGTCGCGCGCGAACAGGGAGCAGTCGGTGAAGCCCCAGCCCAGCTGCGGGGTGAGGGGGGAGAGAGGTAGGGACAGGGCAGGTTGAGGCGGGGTGAGAGGTGTGCCGAGGTGAGGCGTGGTGGAGTAGGGTGCGGCGGAGTGGTGGGAAGGGCAAGCAGGAAGGAGAGGAGGAGGCGGTGGAGCCCGAGTTGAGTTGCAGGGTGTGGGAGTGGCGGGCAAGGGCGGGGTAAGGAAGAGAGGCGGGGCAGGTTCAAGGACGGATTAGGCAGGGAGGGGTGGTAGTGGTAAGGCAACAACCCAACTACTGTCATGAAGGGCGCATGCCCATGTGGATGGTGCTCTGTACGGCCATGCACGGCACCTTGCTCTAAGTCCTTTCCGAGCCGTTAGCTAGCAAGCAACATGCCGGTAACAGGTGCGAAGCGCAACCCAGCGTTTCTCACTTCGCTGCTTGTGTGCTTAGGCGGTGCTGCCACGGAGCTGACCCCTCCTTGTCCTTCCAATTCCCCTCGCCCAACGTCGCACGTGCTCGCACCGTCTCTCCGCTACCCAGCGCCCTACCGGAATAGCCGTAAAGCCCGGCACACAGGAGTTGGACATTCACATCAATGACCAGGCCTTCACCTTCCTGTCCACCGATCCTGTCAGGCAGCATCCTCACAGCCCCTGCCCTTGTGACCCCCCAGACCCCTCTTTGCCAACGCCCCTACCAGGTCCAGAGCGTACGTGGGCGCCTGTTTCGCCAGCAGAGGGTGTAGCCGACGGAACTCCATGCATGAGCTGTCAAAGCCGTGGAGCATCACGAAGGCCGGGCTGTCGCGGGGGTAGTTTGAACGGAGCTCCTCCAGGCTGGGCCCCACGAACGCCGTGTCTACGGCCCCGAAGCCGGGCACGTCGACGGGGACGCGACGCATGGATGCAGCCATATCGCGAGCAGCTGGCTCTTCGATTTCAGCTACTTGGGGAGGCAGGAAGGAGGCTGGCGCTGCTGCTTGTGGAATGACCGCTCGCCGGGCAGCTTGCAGGCTGCTCCGCGCAGCAGAAGTGGGCCGAGTGGAGAAAGCTGGTATCCGCATGGGACATTTAGGCTGTCTGGATGCTGCGGAGTTTGAGCAGCCCGAGGTAGCCCGGGTAGAAAGCTGATGGGCCATTCTGTTTCAAGCGCCTGCGCTTCAGAGCAATACGGATGACAGTGCTGGTGGTGAAGTTTACTTCCAAGTTATAGTAGGAAATGCGCTTCACATAATAGTGGCGGTTGGAGAAAGCGGCCGCTTGCACACAACCCTCGCACAAACGTGCGCGCCGTAGCGTCAGGCTGCGAAGATTTATGTCAAGTTCCCAGACAGGTGATACCAACAAGCCGCTCCACACGCACATTGCTCGTCCCTTCCCTTAGTCATCAGGTCAACAACCCTGGCCCTCATCTCCCAGGTCAACGCAATGCAGCATATGGGCAGCCGGTACACCTCGAGCAAGAGGCAGTGCGAGACAACCCCTTCGATCCCCCGTACCGACAGTAGATAAATAATCAGCGAGCATGTTAGTGCCAGGCGGGTGCCTGCAGTGCGGGGCTCCATGTGCTCCACGAGCCAGGGGCCGGAACATGGGGCTCCAACCGTGGTGCCCATGGTGCCGCCCCTGCGCCCTGGAGCCCTGGCACCGCCACACCTTGCTAACAGGTATATTAGGGCCGCCCGCTTCACGCCCGCGCCCGACGCACAGCCACAAGCCGACTGTCACGCAGTGCACCAGCCCAAACCAATGAACGTACGCTCGATCAGTACATCACAAGCCGTCCAGACGCCTTAGTAGCCCTTGGGTCACCCATGCACATGGCTTCCGTTCATGGCACGTGTTTAACGCTGTTAACACACACCGACTATTGGCCTGCCAGCAGCTCATTGCTTCCCAGCCAGGCGGTACACGGTCCCGCTGGGCGGCTCCATGCGCCTCAACAGCCCCCTGCCCAGCATGTCGCGGACCAGGTAGCGTGGTGGCAGGAAGCAGGAGCGCAGCTTGAGCTTGCAGATCTGAGTGAGTGGGGGCGCGGACGCATGAATCCAACCGCGTCCGGGTGAGGAAGCGTCTGGCCATGCTGTATGTGGACGGGGGCCCAGGCAGACAGGAAGGCGGCCAGACATAACTCGTGGGCATGAGGCAGTGGCGCTTAGGGGGCGAGACTACAGCAGCATGTCAGGGGCAGAATGCAAGACATTCCGCCTGCCGGCGTACACGCCAGGAATCGGGGGCATCTGAAGGTGCAACCGTATTCCCAAATGCTCCTCACCGTGTCCTCCGGCGCTTCTTTGTACTGGCGCTTGGACAGCCACGTGGTCAGCTCGCGCCGCCCAGCCACCAGCGCCTGTGGTGTGAGCCACATGCAAGGAGATGAGCTGTCAAGGGCGTGGAGCTTGTCAGTTGGAGTGCGTACACATGATGCGTACACCTGATATTGCCAGCCAGGACACCTGCGTCGTGCATGCACCGTGCGTCTCACCACCTGCTGTGTTCGGCTATGGCATGAGTACATGCTGCCAGGATACCGCATACCGGTATGGGCTACTGGCCCCCTCACCCCACACAGGGATCTCGCACCAGGCAGGTGCGCTGGAGCGCAGGTGCAACCCATTACAGTAGGACCTGTGATGCCCCCTCAGTCACCCATAATCGGCCCCGCGCCTGGCACCGCCAACACGTCCGCCTCGCGCACCACGCACACCCCGAAATACTATTAACTCCCGCCCTCTCCTGGTCCTGCTCCTGGCCTCGCACCTCAATCCCTGCTCCTGCGCCTGGCCCCGCCCTTTGACCCACATTGACCACCGGCCCCGCCCACAGCACCGCCAGCAACCAACCACCAAGGTTCCCATCACCGCACCCACCCAATTTGACCACCGGCCCCGCCCACAGCACCCGCAACCAACGATCAAGTTCCCGCCGCACCCGCCCACCTTGATCACCGGGCCCGCCCCAGGCACTGCGAGCACGTATGCGTCCGCGTCGCCGTCCGTGTGGCGCGTCAGGCAGCCCAGGTGCAGCAGCAGGGACACCTGATTGGCAATTGGGGCAGGGGGCAAGGGATTATTGTACACACACTTTCGCAGGCAAAGTGGGGGCAGGTATCGCTGCAGGACATTGAGCAGGTCCACTACAAGTGTACAACACATGACAAGATCCAGCTTTTGTTTGTTTGTTTCTTACATGGTAGGGTTTCCAGCAGCAGGAAACAATGGCGGTTGGAACGCCCAAGGGGTTCACGAGGGTCGGGGGTCAGGGACACAGCGCAGAATCGAGGACCACGACAGATGCAGGATAGGGGGATAGCCCGGCCATCAGCTGGCCCGCAACTTTGCTGGTTATGCTGTGTGCGTAAGACTCGACCTTTACCCTCACATAGCTGCACCCACCTGCTCCTCTGCCGCCTGGGCGCTCACCGCCCCTCCACCCGCCGCAACCTCGCCGCCCGCACCAGCCGCTCGTCCCGCCGCCCGCCCCACACCCAGCTCCTCCGCCACCGCCACCGCCGCCGCCGTCCTCGCCACCTCACCCCCTCCCCGCCCGCTCCCCCGGCCTCCGCTGCCACCACCTCCACCACCCCCACCGGTCGCACTACTCCTCCCTCTCCCGCCTGCTTGACCCTGGTCGCTGCTCCCTGCCCCAGCCTCGCTCCCGCCCTGCACCCCTTGCTGCAGTAGCCCCCGCAGGTGGCTGTGTGTTAGCTGGAACTCCGTGCACCGGTCCACCACACGCGCCAGGAATGCCTCAGCCGCCACGTGCCATCTGCTCTGCGCTCCTGGTCCTCCCACACCACCACGCCTGCCGCCCCCTGCACCCCCCATCCCAGGCCCATGCGCCCCTCCCTGCTGCCACTCCTCTGCACTGCCGTACGCTCCTACGTACCCAGCAGGGGCGGAGGGCGCTGCCGCCAGGGCTCCAGCTGCCCAATCGCGCTGACCCGAATGGGGCATGGCGCCACCAGTACCACCCATGCCGCCACCGGCAGCGGGAGGGCGACCAGCGTTGGCTGGTGCCGACTGGGCCCGGGTGGGACCCTTTGCTGCTGCCGCCGTTGCAACCTTAGATGCAGGCGCCTGAGCAGCTGCCGCTGTTGCTGCTGCTGCTGCCGCTGTTGCTGCTGCTGCTGCCGCTGCTGCTGCTGCTGTGTCGGCTGCCTGGCGCACGAGTTGGCGGTACTCGGAGGTTGTGAGGACACCGAACTCGTCCACGCCTGGCAGGTGGGCGGGCCGTTCGCGCGCAATGGGTAACGCCAGCCTTGAAGGACTGCTCAGCAATACAACAGCCAGCAGTTGCACGTCTTTCCCAAGGCAACCGTGCCCTTGACACCTATTCAAAGGTGCATGCCTAATCAACAACGGACATGTCAATAACTCCTCCAAGACCACGTTCCGTCCAACAACGGAGCGGCTTTTATTTAGACTGGTCCCAAATACCTTGTCAAGAGGGAGCTCTTCGCCTCACCCGTTGGCAGTTTGAAGGTCCTCACGCGATTGGCCCTCCTCAGGTCGTCCAGCTGCCGCTCCACGGAGCCCCGGTCCGCCAGCAGCGTGGCCAGCTGCGAGCGCATGGCCAGGGGCGGAGGGGGAGGGTGCTGCCGGCAGAAGGGGTCGTGCGACTGCAGCTCGGACCTGTTGGGGCGGCCAGGCGCAGCGTGGGCGTGTTGCAAGACTCGTCGGGGATGCGTAACTCAGGATACCTTGACGAGCCGCGACCGCCGCTTCAATTCAGCAAGGTTCCTTCTTTTGAGGCCAGCCAAGCCAAAATCAGGGTACCTATACGCACCCCTGTCAACCCGCCATGGTCCGCGCGCGTGCTAGTGGTAACCCACAACCATGACCCTACACGCACCGTATGCTGATGAGCGCCAGCTCCACGTCGCTGGGCACATCGGCAGCATCCACATCCTCCTCCTCATCGTCCTGCTGCTGGTGCCTCCCTGCCGCAGGCTGCCTCCACGCCCCACCTGCCACCGCCCCTTGCACTCCCTGGCCCCTTTGCCCAGGTCCCGTAGCAGCTGCTGCTCCGCCCGCCGCGGCTCCACCGTGCGGTGGCAGCACCCCGCCGTACGCCGCAGCCCCACCGCCTCCACTTCCGACGCCTGCAGATGCAGCTCCCGGCCTGGGTGCTGCTCCCGTCCCTGCCCCCGCCCGATGACCCAGACCCCCTGTAGCCGCCCTCGCGCCAAACCCATTGGCAGCAACACCAGTACGTGCAGCTGTGGCTGTGGCCGTAGCTCCAGAAGTCATTCGGTCCAAGCGGGCGATGGGGTCGGCCTCCGGCAGGAAGCCCCCAGCCATTGGGTCCGGGGGGGGCGGAGGCCCCCGGCCGTCCCTCTGCTGACCGCCGCTACACGAGCCCGAGTGGCCCCCACCCCCGGCACCCCATGCACTTGCACCTGGGCCTGCACACTGACCCCAGGAGGCAGGTTGGTGGCTAGGACCGGCACCCGCTGTCCCGTGGCCCAGTAGCCCCTGGGCGAACGTCGCCAGGTCCGTTGCGGGCGGGGGGTTGCTGGGCGCCCCACCAGGGGAGGTCCCCAACAGGCGCTGCCGGGCAGGGAGGGGCGCCCGGGAAGGACCCCGGGAGGGTGTAGCATCGGCGGCTACGGCGTGGAGGGCTGCTGCGGCGGCGGCTGCCATGGCTTGCTGCTGCTGGGGCGGGAGGCTGGACGCAGCGTCGGCTGCAGCACCGTGCAACAGGTGTCGGAGCTTTGCCTGCGCCATGGTAAAGGGTGCCGGTCAGCTTGCGGTGCCATCACATGCTACATCAGAAAGTTAGGTATGAGAGCTTCCAAAGGATAGAAGGACACAAGGGCCAGGCTGAAGGGCTTTTGGGGTTGACCGTACCCAGTCCACCGGCCCACTCCTCCGGCGCCGACCCACCCTCCTGTCATCCTCTCCACCGGGAGGAGCCACAGGGCCTCGTGCATTCGCTGGACGTAGGTCTTCGTAGGCTCCCTGCAATCGCTGTCGCTTCGCGCGCTCAAGCTTCCCGAGCTCCGCCATGGCCGTGGGCAATCGTTTTGGGTCGGCCTTGGCCAAGGCTACTGGCATAAGTCAGCATAGCATAGTTGGTATCAAGGTCCGTTGGAGCCGTGTCACCGCTAGTTGACGTCTCCCTTCGCGAAGCTACTCTCTCCGCCCGCAGTCGCTCGCTAGACGTATGCTATGAACAATTCGACGGCGTAAAATTGGGAATGTATACCGCGTGCACCTTCTACTACCTGGTGCTGCGATGAGTACGGATGGCGGGAACGGCGCGTGCACGCTCTTGCTGCATGGACCCCACCTGTTACACATCATGGCACAGCAGCAGCTGGAATTCCAGCGCTTACGCTCCGTCCTAAGTGCCGTTGGAGTACTTGCCTCGGCGTCCATCAGACATGCGTACTGCACACGCCGATACCTCGTGGGGTACACCACGTGGGGAGGAAGGGCACGACTCCCTGCACGCATCGAGGCATTCCCTGCCGCGCCGCCCGGGACAGGCAGGCACGCCAAGCCGCCGGAACGATCCACAACGCTAGCCAGATTATAAGGGCGAACGCGTTGACACATCCACACGTGCCGTGACTTGCCCACACGTTCAGTCGCGGCCAGAACACCGTCCATACGCCGTGCATGAAGGCCATGCCCAGCAAAACTACACACAGCGGGCTTCTGAGCCGTATATGGTTAGGTATGGCCATCTCTACAAAAATCCAAATAAAGCTTGCCTTCGGCGCCAAATGGACGACGTGGCGGTAGTCCACATCCATGGCATGTTGTAGCTGTAGACCCAGATGGGGCCAAGGGAACACCACTCACGTGGCTGCACACAACAGCCAGGCGCCATGCTTCCACGCACAGAGCATCAGGTTGTAAAGTATTAAAATATAGCCAGAATAGGCAACATATGTGCAAGGACAAAAGATGCATAGCCAGGCGCTGGTGCATGAGCTCTGGTCGCCTGGTCACAAGGGCTAGCGCGCTTCCAACCTCCAACAAAACCGGCACCTCCTGAGCTGCTTGCCATCGTACACCGTAGCAGTGCCAAAATCATCTCTGCGGAGGTCCAAGCAAGGTTGCGCGCTGCGTTGCGGCTGATGTGGTGACACGGCCCTCCACACCACGCCAAGCGGCACAGGAAAGGTACCAGCGGCAGACGTCTCCCAGGCGGGTGCCCTGCCGCCACGGCGCCCAGCCTTGAAAGCCGGGGGCATCCAGGCTCCACTTGAGCTTAGGCCGCAGCCTGCGAATGCGCAGACAGTCTGAGGTGAGGCAAACCAAACTCCAGTACCATCTGCAAGGAAGCTTCATACGCAATGAAGGCACGGGATAGCCAGCACGGGATAGCCAGCGCGCAGGCCCAAAAACAGCACGAAGCGGGCGGCACCCACTTACCCGCTGGGCTCGCTGTCACGCCACTTGGCGCAAAGGTTCAGGGCAGAGCCTAGCGCTGCAACCCCTTGTCGCATATTCCAGCTCCGTACCGCAGCAGATACGCATGGGCATCAGCTCAGGGCCCAAAATGCACATGGATTATGATGGGTATTGTGCCAGGTCTCACCAGGTTCCGCCGCACAAGCTCGGCTCGCGCCATCGCCAGGTCACGCGACAGGCTCAGCACCATGTGCTGCAGCACCAGCTCGTTCCCGAGGCCGCCCTGGCCGGGTGCCGGCTGCAGCAGGGCAGCCCAAGGCGATGCCGCCGACGGAGGCGCGGCTGCCACGGCAGCCGCGGCTGTGCTGGCGGCCGCAGGAGGCCGCGCTGCGGCCGCAGGCAGGGCGGTGGTCAGGCCGCCCTGGCCGGGTGCGGGCTGCATCACAGCGGCCAGGGCGGGCGGCGCCTGCGCGACTCCGGCCGCTGCCGCAGCGGTTCCTGAAGCTGGAGGCCGCACCACGGACGCAGCCGCAACAGCATGCCGCTCAAACGGGTTCATGGACGGCTGAGCGGCGGCCACGCCTGAGCTTGGGGTAGCACCGGGTGGCGCCGTCCCAGCAACCGGCGCCAGTGTGGTGCTGGGGTGAGGGGTGGTGGCAGCGGCGGCGGCCGGGGGGACAGCAGCAGGAGCCGCTGCCGGCTGGGCGGGGGTCTGTACGACCAGCCGCGGGAGGTTGTACAGCCGCCGTATGTCGGTGGTCTTGCTCCTGTGGTGGCCGTAACAGCAGTGGCGTTAGGGACGGGACTGCTTGCGGATGCGTGTTGGACAAGGTTCTATGGCGCTTGAAGTCTCCGTTTCTGTTCCCGTAGTCCCACAGGACGTGGTGCCGGTTGTGCTTCCAGGTGCTGATGGGCCACATTAATTGTGCACGCCCTGATGCAACGCAAAAGGCCTGCAGCACCGTGTGCTTGCACAGTGCGCCTGGACGGTTTTCCCTTCATGGAAGCGGAGCAGAAGTCCTGACCCAGATGACCTTCGTGCCCGGCAGGCTAGAATCCACGTCCGAAAACAAGTGGCAACAACTCACGTCATCTGGCACAGGGGGCACGACTTCCTGAAGCTGCTCAGCCACCGCCGGATGCACGACTGGCCAAAGATGTGGCCGCACTTGAGGCAGGCCGGGGCGTGGTCGCCGTCCTCCGTGTACTCCTCCTCGCAGATGGTGCAGCAGCAGCTGCCGCTACTGCTGCTGTCGCTGCTGCACGCGGGGCGGGAGGCGCCGTCAGACCTTGGAGCCGCCTGCGACGGGATGTCGGTGCTGCTCCCTGCCCGGTTGCCGGCTTCGATGTGGCTGTAGGGACCAATGTACTGGGTTCGCTGTGGCACCGTGGCCGGGGGCTCCAGCGGGGTAGACTGGGCTGTTGTGTTGGCGCTGTATGGCGTCGTTGCTGCGGCTGCCAGTCGGGGAATACGGGAAGCCGTGAGGGGGGTCTGCCCGAACGGGCCAGGAGCAGAGGTCAGGCCTGGCACAGCGCTGACATGGGGACCAGCCGTCGACGGGACGGTGTGAGCGATGTGAGGTGTCGCTGTGGACGTCCCGAGACCGTGTGCGGCGTTCGCGTTTTCAAGCCTGGATGTGTTTGGACGGGCGCCTAGCGCGTATAGGCCACTGTTGTATGAGGAGGCTGTGGGCCCGACTCGGGGGATGCGCGCCGAGGAGAGTACTGGGAAGCCGTGTGCATCAGAAGTGGAGCTTGGCCTAGAAATAGCGCCCAGATTGGAACCACCTGCTGGCAGCAAGGCACATCAGCAAATATAGTTAGGCAACTTGCAGGCAGCGCTCCTTTGTCTCGGCCTCAAGTGGGGTAGGGCTGGACGACTCACCCAGCATGGGGATGCGGGCAGCACCAGCGGCACCAGCAGGCGGGCGGTGGTCCGGGGCCAGTCGCGGAATCGCCTCGGCAGTGCGCAGCCGCTTAGGTAGTCGGCTGAGCTCCTCTGAGGAGTCTGCAATTACAGTGAGGCAAGCACAGTGGCAGAGGTTTGTGCTCAAAGGCATGGTAACCGGGTGTTGCAACCCCTAAGCGATGCCGCGATGCAAGGGATTGCAGCTCAACTTTAACGTGATTGCAATTTATCTCACCGGCTGCCATGGCAACTTCAGGTATACTATCTGCAGGTCTGCAGGTCAACCCGGTGTTTCGCTTTCGGACTTTCGGACTTTCGGCTGTCCACTGATGGCGTGGCAAGCGCACGTAGAAAACGCCCTAATGTGGATTAGATACGATGTGTTGTATGGAACAGGACTGGTCAGCAAGGCCGCGGCTTGGTAGCCTCAAGTCAGATGGGCACAGCTGTCGCGACAAATAACGCGACAGACAGGGCGTGAAGCTGCTTTGTTCTAGAACGACATAAGTGGTGATAGCTTACATGGTAATATATAATTGATTGGGCACAAGCTTCGAAACCGTGAGCGCGTACTGAGCTTGGGCTTGGGTGACTTGCATTTCATTGTACGGCTGCCTGGGACTTGCCCCCCATCCAATACGGAGGCTCATAAAGTACGCGCTGACCTGCACTGGATAATCCCATCACTGCACTCTTCAGGTTCTGTAATGTGTCTGGCAGCCCAAGATATCAGGTGGGCTAGCTTTGCTTACTGGGCAGCAGGTGGGCTAGCTTTGCTTACTGGGCAGGCTGGCTCAGGCTCAGCAGTATAGTGCCGGTACACTGCCCTGCGCAAAGTTAGTCTGGGTGAGATCACCATCCCTCGCTCTCACAGCAGCTAGGTGGTCCTGGCTGTTGTCACGCACACGTGCCGAGTGAGCTTGCCTCTCATGCGCTCAGGGCCTAAGCCTGAACAAACCCCATAATACACAATGTTCGCTCGATCGTTCACATGCATCCACATCACAGCAAGTGCTCGTACGCCAGCCATCCGTCCGCACCAGGATGTACGGGTATGCATGCCATGTGCCAGCCCAGTGTGTTACGTATACGGCAAAGGCATGCCGTAGTGGACCAGCCAGAGCAGCCCGCTCAGACCCCTGCCAGAAGCCACGGAACTACTACAGGTGACATAGTGACTGCGAGCTGCTGCGAGGCACGCCAGCTTGCCAGCCCTACGCTTCAATCGACGCAGCAGCATGCGGAACGTATCCCAGAAGCACCGCTCGCGCCTTGGCCAGCTCCAGGGACAGCTCGAACACCCTCTCCTGCAGCGCCGCCGTGCCGGTCGGCATGTCATCACGCATGTCATCACGCATCAGGCCAACGCCCGGCTGCTGCTGCTGCGGCTGTACAGCAGACGTTGGGCCCTGCTGGGCGTCGGCAGTGGAGCATGCGGCCGCCGCTGCCCAGCCGCCGGTGTCGGGGGCGGCAGGTGCGTGCGGCCCCGCCGCTGGCGTGCGCAGCAACGCAGCAGCAGCGCCTGAGGCGTCGGTCCCAGCGGCACCGGTACTGGCCCCGGCAGCAGCAGCGCCTGAGGCTCCGGCAGCAGCGGCACCGGTACTGACCCCGGCAGCAGCAGAGCCTGAGGCACGGGCTCCAGCGGCACCGGTACCGGCGGCCCTTGGCTGCTGCACCACGAGGCGTGGCAGGTTGTACAGCCGCCGCCGGATGTCGGGCATCCGGCACCTGGGGTGGCGGTCGGCGCATGCAGGCGCAGACATGTTGAATCGTAGCTGTCGTACGGGTAAGTTCCGTACTCGGTTGGTTATACGTCCCATGACCCAAATGGATCAGCTGTTGGGGAAAGCAACTACGTCACGTGCGATGCGTTGTTGTGGCGCAGGCTGCCCCACGTACGTCCTTGGCCATTTTGGTGTGCACTTCTCCGACCCACATCGAACGAGTTCATTTGCATTTTGCTACCGGTATGTGCTTGAGGACCAGAGCGCGTCCATGCGGCGTTAAAACTGCCAAGTAGGTGCGGAATTGTAAGCAACGAGTACAACTGGCCGTGACCCAGATCGCGAATAGAGCATACCGGTACACAGCACGCCCGGTACCGTACGCGGCACGCCCCCCCCCCTCCCGCATGCATGGGACTCACTTGGCCTGGCACAGCGGGCACACCTTCCTGCAGCAGCTCATCCACCAGTGTCCCGGTCTTCAGAATTATTATAATTTTGACGGCTGTTTCGGCAACGGTTCAGGATTTTTTGGCCTGAAATTCTGAAGGATTCAGAATTTCACCTTGTTATCGCCGTGGAAATTCTGACCAGTACCGTCAGAATTCTGGGCGATGTTAGCAGAAATCCTGACGTTGTCAGGCCCTCCCATCAGCCCACTTGGAACGCAACTGTGCCGCATCGGCATCATGATCGTGGGCTGGCATGCGCCTTACTTGCCAGACCCCAAACAAGGATGCCCGCTGAGGGACGCACAGGGCTCTCAGGGCTCTCAGGGCTCTCAGGGCTCTCAGTGCTCTCAGGGCTCTCAGGGCTCTCAGGGCTCTCAGGGCTGGTATCTTATTTTATTTTCACAAAATATCACCGCTTTCAGGCCGCGCAGCGGCGCCAAAATCAGAGGATTTTATCGAATCTGA
>VFQN01004936.1_pt1 | contig 16955 bp, 20 predicted proteins | sample 3512371 | NCBI WGS metagenome assembly VFQN01 (sample SAMN10412370, study PRJNA504923) | tailings metagenome | isolation source: Replicate 2 from Balatoc abandoned mine | place: Philippines: Itogon, Benguet | collected 2017-08-28 | reverse complement strand
CTAATGGAAGAAGAAGGATTGAGCTAACCAATAAATGCCAATCACAACAGCAAAAAGAGAAGAAAAGAAAGATAATTTCTTAGGTAGATCCGGACTATTAGACATTTCACCTAACTTCTTTGATAAAGCACCAATAAAACCTGCACTTATGCTCATGGCAATGACTGTCCCTATTGAGTAAGCGCCAAGGAAGATACTTGCCGCTCTCCAAGAATTCATTGCAATAGCAGGAGCAAGTGAAGGGGCACCATCCCAAGAAAAGCCGTGGAGTAAACCATTAGCAAAGACAGCCAATGCACCTCCAGTTTTGGATTCTTTACCAGAAGTGGTCCCAGCACTCCCAGATTCAATATGTACCCCTTCATCAGCCTCTTGACTCTCTTTAATGCCCAATAGACCTATCCCGACTAAACTTGCGCCAACAGCTATCTCTGCTAGACTAGATAGTTTGTCTAAGAAATGGAATTTGCCACTAATTTTCCCTTTGAGGAAGAAAGCAGCGAATCCAATCAAGCAAGCAGAAACACCGTGACCAAGACCCCACATTGCACCTAACTGAGCACCATACCATGCAGATTTACCCACACTATTTGGAATAATAGCAGCTAAATGATCGGGTCCTATCAAATACGAATTAGGTTGAAGAGAGAAGGATCGTTGAGTCACGTACCTGTAACGGCATGAAGTCCACCAGCTAATAATCCACCAAAAAGAGTTGGATCAACAATTCGAGCTAATCTATGAATTTGTTTCGATAAAAGACCAACAGTAATAATTTCTTTCTCTTTTGAAGCTATAAGACCTGAATGATTGCAACATGTCATACTATTCCTTGATGGTAGAATACTCGATGAAAGTCTTTGATAACTTTCACATTTCTGGAAATGTAAAAGTAAAATTAAACTCAGTAATATCATAGCAAATAAGTTTCTACTTCCAAAAGATAAAACAATCCAACTCATCTTTCAAATAACTGTATTAGATAACAAAGGAATCAGCTGCCTTCAATTTCATTACAAAATTGCGTACACCTATGCCCTTCCTGCCCAACTGCCTGCCCAAAGCTGCCACTTGTCCTGAACTTTTTGGATTTGGAAGTCTCGAGTTTTCGAGTTTTCGGAGAGAGACGGTTTCATTGAAAAGGGAGAAAGAAACTGCCAAGATTTTATTGTTTGTTTGATTGATTGCTGATTGCTTTTAAGGACTTTCAACAAAGGCTTGGTGATTTTTACTCCTTCTCTTCTTTGTTTGTCTTTGCTATCAATAAACTTTTGAAAAAAGAGATGTCGTTACAATCTACTGGTGGGCTTGATCCTAAACTTTTACCGAATTTACCAGGTTTTCGTCCGAAAGGACCACAAACAGGCTTTAAGAAAACTTATTTTAAACTTGTTGATGGTCAAGGTTTTCTAAAAGACGAACATTTTCCTCCTCTTGGTGCTCTAGAAGGTGATGAAGGTTCTGTTTCATCCTTTGCTCATACCACTATCAGCAAGGCTCGAAAACAACTTTCACTGCAAAATGCAAATATCATCCTCAACTTTAATGCCTACTTTGAGGAACGTGTTGAAGGTTCTCATAGATCACAAGTTCGTTCTTGTAATATCTTCTTTTACGTCGAAGATGGTACTTTAAAAGTTGTTGAGAAACCTGTACTGAATAGTGGTGTATCACAAGGAACTTTAGTGAAAAGAGCTGTTATTAATAAATTAGATGGTACACCATTTGTTGAAGAAGATTTCCATATTGGTGAATGGATTACAATTTATGGCAGAAACTTTCGGTAAGTAATATATATATCTAAACATCTTCCCTGTCACTAACCACTGAATCCTATCTCTCTTTAGTCTGACTTCATGTGATGAATTCACTAAAAATCATTTAATTAAATACTTTAACTATCAACCAAATGAATTTGATCCAATCCCATCACCAAACGATCCTCATACAGATTATCGTCGCTCGGTAGAACCAGGACAAGCAGATTCCTGGGGGAAATTTCATTCTAAAAAAAATGAAAATAAAACATTTAATGAAGCATTATTAGGACATTCTGTTGATAATAAAGGACGTGAAGGTTTCTTAAAATATGGTAATCAAACATTAAAATTTCGTTGTATATGGGATGATACATCCCATTTATATGGTGATGTCATCGAATTTACATTAACCTATTACCTATCTGATGATTCATTAGAAATTATATCAATTCCATCATCTATAACCAAGGAAACAACACGTTTAAAGTTATTAAAACGTTCAAGATTACCTAAAAATTTTCATTCTACGACTGGTTTAGGTACACGTGCATCAGATGATGCATTCTTTTATTGGGGTGATTTTTATATTGGTTTAGAATTAGAGGTATATGGACGTTCTTTAACAATATCTGATGCTGATCCAAGTACACGTGAATTTTTTAGTACGCAAGGATTACCATTAGGACCACCTATTACCCGTCCACCACCAGAGATTATTGTCCATCAACGTGAAATCCCACCACCAACTGGTTTTGGCTCTGATGAAGATTCATTACGTTCTGTTGCTGGTTCATTATTACCAGGACCTGCACCAGTGAAGAAATTAGGTGAAAATAAAGTATTATCATTCTTTTGTTCATTATTATCAGGTGGTATTGATGATGTTGATCGACGTTTTGTCTTAACCTATTATGTCTCCGATCAAACAATGAAAATTGTTGAACCACCTGTACGTAATTCAGGTTTTGCTGGTGGTGTTTTCTTATCGCGTCGTACAGTTAAACATCCTAATAATGAAATTATTAAAGAAATTGATTTATATGTTGGTAGTCGTTTAAAAATATTAAAACATGAATTTTTATTATTAGATACTAATGAAACAACATTACATTGGATGGAAGATAAAGGTTTCCCACGTTCTAATTTTTATTCTATCTTAGATAAATTAAGACCCTATCTATATGAATCTGCTATGAATGGTACTTTATATCATGAATTTCAAGAATATGAAAGAAAAGAGACTGGCATTGATGAAATTACTAAAGATGATTTGAGAGCTATATTATATAAATATAATTTATGTACACAAGATTATACTAAACCAAGTATTTACAGTAATAATGGTGAGGAATATATATCAGAACATGAATTAAGAACAATATTAAGAGCAAATGGTAATAAAAAGAAAACATTTAATTATCGTAAATTAATTGAACAGATTATTAATCCAACCGATGAATTTAAATAAATTAATCACAATCGAAGGAATTGAAGACAGAGAAAAAGAACTGTGAGAAAGAGAAAAGGAAAAATGAGTTGAAAAGAGAGATGAAGTACAAATGTTATAAGATAGTCTTTTTTTTTTCTTTTTTCTTTCTTTCTTTCTTTCTTAGTTGTGTGTTGTTGGTATTATTTGTTTTTGTTTACTTTGTTTCCTTTTGTTTTTTTGGAAAATCTGATATTAATTAATTGAAACTCCTTTAAGTTTTTCTCAATCATACATATGAAGAAAACCAGCATATTCACTCCAAATCTCCTCATCCCTCCAAGAAGTTACTCAAGAAGTGGAAGCGTTAGGTCTTTTTTTCCGATTTGCTGGATCGTTAGCAGGATATCCTGCTATCTCCAAGCCACGTCGAAGAAATCCTAATAAGTCGAACACTTAGATGGAAGATTCATGTATCGATGCTTAGCGAAGAAAGATTTAACGGGGGATTTCCCATCGATGATGAAACAAAGAAAAAGTGAAATTTAAAATTAAAGAAGGGAGAACGAATATAGATTACAAGGGCATGTCTTTGAAATTGTATTGTTTTTTTCCAGCAAATTCCTCACCTTCTTATCATTATTAAACAAACATGAAACTATCTGAAACTCACTTCATCATTTTGATATTAATAAAAGTCAGATGGAATAGACACCATTATTACACGATACCACAGTACACTCATATTACGCCGTTTGAGTAACACAACACAAAATAGTTTTAAATCTTTGTTTATTTTTCAATTCGTTTACTTCCTTGAATGTTTCTTGCGAATAGCTTCCATACCCATACTATCAGTCCACCACTCCAAGAACAGTTCAAAAGTAATAGAATCACCACTACCAACACCCATATCTTGTAAACATGAATCTAACTCTCGTTGAGTTAAACGATGACCAATGGCCATTAGCAGTAACTCAAATTCATCACGATTCACTGTTCCACTAGAAAGTGACAGTCAGAAGAGAAAGCGAAAAAAATGATAATAAACTTACGATCTAGATCGATCAATTTTATTCCAAATTGATTTTAATTCAGCCTCTTGTAATCGTTTTAATTCTACTGGATCAATATCAGGTGTATCTAATGCATCAGCAACCGATCCTTTAGGTGTTTTAGCATGTTGTCCAAAATCAGGTTCAACGGCAGCATAAAACATTGCTGTAGTAATAAAATGCATATAATCGATTTCGCCTGTATATTCAGGATCATAACGTGCGAATAATGCTAAATTTTGTAATTCCGAGAATTGGAAACCTAAAAACTCTAATGCACGAGTAAAACCTTCAATAGAGATACGTAAACTTTGTTCACGATCAAAAAATTTGAAAGCTTTACGTACTTGGAAAGGACTAGAGGTTGCATAAGAACGTTGAAATAATTTATCTTTCATGACACGTTCTAAACGATTAATTTCTGCTTCACCAACTTTCTTGGTTGCATCTTGATATTCACGTTTACGATATTGTCTTGATTTATTTTTGGATGGTGATTCAATAGCCATCTTATCTTCAACAGGTAAACGATAAGATGCTGATAAAACTGATTCCGAGAAGGTAATACGATCATCACCAAGGACTAAACTTGAATAATTCGATAAACCTTGTTGTAATTGAATTGGTCTTGAATTATCACGTGAACTAGCACGATAATAATCACTTACGGATGGATATTTACGAATGTTATTCTGTACATCAGGTTCAATCTCCATATTAATGGTCAAAGATCGTGTTGTAACCGATCCAAATTCGCTCTCAGTTGTAGACATAAACGACATTTTTAATCACAGAGACTTTTCAAGAATAACAAAAGACAATAAAATAGGCGAAGAAGCAATGCTTTAAGGTTGTAAAAACACACTAAATCAAGTTATATTTATCTTTGCGTCAAGAAGAATTCGTTGAAAGGTCTAAAGTGGGGAAAGGGCGAAACGGTTTCTGCCGAAATTTCGAAAATTCAAAATTGAAGTTTTACGACAAAGCAATTGACTAAAGAGAATTATGCATTTGTTTAGCCTAAACTCCACCTTCTTTTCAGAACATCAACCAACGAAGCAATCTTAAGCCCTCTTATAAGCAATAGGAAAAGGATGAGTGGAATTTTGCTGTTTTTTGGGAGTGTAGGAGGTGGTGCTATTGCTTCTCGGTTGAGCAGGGCCAGTGTTGCTCAGTTAGCATCCTTTTCAACAAGTTCTGATGGTAGCTCCACATCGAAAGTCAAGAAATCACCGATTTACACAAGAACTGGAGACAAAGGAACTACAAGCGTAAGGAAACTTATCTTATCATTCCTTTTTAATCTTGGATATTCAGTTATACAATGGAGAACGTCGACCTAAGACCGATCTATTCTTCCATGCTTTAGGCAACGTGGACGAGTTGAATGCTTCTCTTGGGATTGCCAGAGAACATTGTTTAGTTTCCGGCAATGGTCTTGATGAAAAGTGAGTGAAAAAGTGTCCCACCATTACCTAAGTTTAGTTCTTGATTGATTAGAATTGTTGAGATACAGTCAAGATTATTTGACGTCGGAGCTGCAATCGCAACCCCAATTAATAATTCAAGTGATGAAAAGTTACAATACACTAAAGTAAGTAAACTCCTGAATGAATTATTAAGAGATAATTCTAAGTCCCTTTAGTTTCCTGGTCAACATACCCTCCAATTAGAAGCTTGGATCGATCTTCTCGATGCCAATCTTCCACCATTAAAGAACTTTATTCTACCTGTAAGAGCTCTTTGCTTGTTTTCTCTATGGTCAGTAAGAATTTTCTTTAGTCAGGAGGTCTGAGCTCCACACACCTGAATCTATCGAGAACGATTTGTCGAAGAGCGGAAAGATCCGTTATCCCTCTACAACAAGACGGGTTTGTGGATGTAGAAGTAGGCAAATATTTAAATAGATTAAGTGACTTTTTATTTGTTGCTGCTCGATATGCAGCAGCACATGAAGGTAAAGTAGAAACAATATGGAAGAAATAAATAGTTTAGAAGTAAATATATAGATTCATAGCATCCTATTATTTATAACGTTCGAATAGTATATCTAATTTCATATGATAAGTGACAAGTCCGATTTTCAATGAGTATGTCCAAATGAGATTTCCCTGGTTTTTTCATAGTTTTTCTCAGAAATTTCGAGGATTTCGAGATTAACGTTTTATTTTGATTTTTATCCTTTACCACTTTGACACTCGACATTCCTCTCAAGATATCATGAGCAACTTCTATCAATACCCTCCTCAACAACCATCTTCATCCTCTGGACCGTATGGAGGTGGAAATCCTGTCAGTTATCCTTACGGTCAACCTCCTGCTAATAATCAGAATTATCCTCCACAACAAGGCACTTCAGCGAATTTTCCAACAAAGTTTCCTGGTGAAGAACTATTAGGATTACAAAATGTATCACCAGATGTATTAAAATTTGGAATTAGTGCTGGTCAGAATATGTTAAAGCAACAAACTGATCGTTTTCTACCAGGTTTCTCATCTTTCTGGTTATCTCTTAAATACTATTTCTCAGTAAGTAGGATTGAACCCCCATACATTTTTTGTAATACATTAATTGCTTGTTTTTTTTGTAGGTGAGCAATAGCTATGTATTAAAGAAGTTGCTATTGATCGTATATCCTATCTCTAATAAAGTATGGAATCGATTATCAGCTGAAGAATTTGAACGTGGTGAGGTAAGTCCATCTCCACAGCAGCAGGTGTGTATGAAATATCTTGTTAACCTATATCATTCCTTGCCTTTTTTCTGATTCTTTTTTTTATCCATAGACTGATTCTGGCGTAGCGAGTAAATGGGCATTACCTAAAAATGATATTAATGCACCAGATTTATACATTCCATTAATGTCATTTATTACATATGTATTGTTATTTGGCTTCTTAAAAGGTGTTAGTTCACCATCATCTGCTGCTTTCTCTCCTGATATTCTAACACAAGCTGTATGGCGTTGTCTGATTTTACAGTTCATTGAAGCAGGTGGATTAAAATTTGGTGCCAATATATTATCAATACATGTACCTTTTTTAGATTGTTATTCATTTGCTGGATATAAATATGTTGCATTATGTTTAAATACAATTGCACGGTTTATTCATGGTCCATTTAGTATTGTTATCTCACTTTATACATCATGTATGCTTGCATATTTTGTATTAAAAACATCGGCCATTGCTATTCCACCGAATCCTAATGAAAGTAATACTACTACTGCATCGCCAAGATTATTAATTATATTAGGATTTGGTGTTGCACAATTAGTATTAACATTATTTATGAGTTTATTTTAATAATATTTGAAGAACGATGAAGAGTGTTCACCTTATTGCACTATCAATTTGGGAAAGGGAGACTATTCATCTGAAATTTATCTTCCTCCCTTTCCTGATCATTTTTGTTTATTCATGAGATCTCCCACCTCGCAACTCATCTGCGACTACCTCTTCATGCTCTCCCATTATCACTGCTGCTTATTGTCTGTTCTTCCTAGATGCACAACCTGATCAACAATAATTCAACCAAAGATTAAAAAAAGTGAATTTCAGATAAATAGCTTTATATTCAGTTTATTCAGAGTGTTAATATATATACGATGAAATCATATAATCTAACAAAAACGACTTCGTATCTATGATATGATGTTCCTCCCATCTACAACCCTCTTTCACATCTCCTCCCTTATTCTGCTATTCCCTTGATTCCTTCCTCGCTCTTTACCCTAAAGTAGACCATTTGGACTTGGAGAGCCAAGTCAGCACATGCGTCAGAGTGATGCCTTTATCTCCAGTATTCGCTATTCCCACTACATAATAACCAGGTTTAATACCATGAAGTTCTTTACATTCGTTTCCAATATCTCTCTTATGTTCCCATCCCTGATATTTGTTAGGATCTGGCTTATAGGAAGGAGCATTGAATTTCTCCTTATCTGGAATTTCTTCAAGGAAGAACTCTGCAGAAGCTAAAGACCCGCATACCCATAATTTCCCCTCATCTCCTACCGGAGCAAGAAGATGAATCTCTCCATTTTGCTTAGATTCTGCGCTATATGAAGCCTTCGCATCTTTATAACCAAACTTTAATGACCAGTCACCAAGTTCCGCTACACAAAACAGGGAGTTAACTCCAAACCATTTCATTTAAATCGAAGACTTACCGTCGTTGTAATGCCAATTGTGTGTTCCAACTACCAGCTCTGACAAAGTCATATTCTTGGGATAGTGTGGGGTATAGTCAGTGTAACATGTTGCTTTATGCAGACAGTTCATTCCATTACAATATTTTGGTGGAGGGAGTTTTGGAATTCCATGTAAATGATGATAGAATTCTATAAGAAAGTCGTTAGGCAGCTATACGACAAAGTAGGTAGTGATAACTTACTTTTAGAAAGTTCTTCGGCTTTGTGCGATGTTAATTCACTTTCAACCATCTCGATTGCTTCATAGAGAATTAATCCATAAATCCATGCGATAAACTCCCCTCGAAGTAAGTGAAAAGCAGCACTTGGATGCCAGTTGGCACCATGTCCACCCCCATAATAAGAAGCTTCCACTGACATAAACTTCAGAGTGCATCCTTGAGCTGCAGTAAAACCATTGCATGAGACATTATGACCTTTCTTCTGATCAAATGCGGTACAACGAGGATTCTCCTCCCAAACATTAAAACCATGAGTTGCAACAGACTTGTAATCATTGTGGTAGTGTGATGTGAATCTATGAGACAATGTTAGAGGTGTCTTGGACGAGTTAAAACAGATCTACCTTGCCGAGGAGGGTTTGCCCTCATTCGATCGAATAAGCATATCTTTGATAGATCGAATTTCATCAATATTAAACTCATAATCTTGTAAATTGGCCGCTGCTGGGGTCCAATCCTCCGAGCAGTATGGAATTGGGTCTGGTGATGGAGGACAGTCCTTTGGTAGCCAGGCTCCCGATGCAGAGAAATAGGCTGAACCACCAAGCTCATTGTATCCTACAATACGCGCTGCAGCTTCAAAGACACCGTTGTCCCGACCACAGTTATACGACTAAGCAAAGGTATAAATTTCTCAAAAGATAAGAAATAAGACTGTTACCTGCTCCCAACCGATAAAATCAGGGTTCATCCCACCCATAGATTCATAGCATAGAATATAAGGAATACAGTTATTCGCACCTTGTGCGATATTATGTACAATTAATTCAACGCCTAAAATCGAGAAAATGTCTTTCAGGCGTCTCTCGACAACGAAGGGATAACTCTGATTATAAAAGTTATCATGGCCTGCAGTGACAGAAGATCCACCAAAAAGCATAAAGAATGATTGATTTCCCGTCGCAATCTTGTAGGCTAATCTATATTTGATGAGATCCCAGCTCGCGAGGTCGATATTATTAGAGGTTAAAACAAACTGTCTCCCTGTGAAAGTATCAAATTCATATCGGTGACGAATCAAGGATAACATCTTAGATAATCCCTTCTTTGCTTCGGTTAAATGTAATGTTTCAAGGTTGAGTTTCCTTGTTATATCAGTTATGGGAGGGTAGGTAAGAACTTCTTCCACTGGGGACGATTTGACATTCTGAGAATTAGGATAGAAAACAGGAACACTAGATTTATGAAATGCGTAGAGAACTACACAGACAACCACGGTAAATACCCAACCTATGTAACCTACAAGAGATTTTGCCTCCATTCTTCCTTCGGACTACACCAACTCACAAAAAAATGGAAGAGTAATTTCACAACAAGGCGTTGCAGATAAAAGATGGAAATGAAATCTCACTTTATATTGGAATAAAAGGCACTTTTTCATATTTAGGCAAATCTCGATATTTCAGTAAGATCCATTTTCAGGCCACCAAAACTGAAAACCATTTCCTTTTTTCAGTTTTTACATTAAAGATCTCCTCTTCCCCCATCATTTCCTGACAAGTTAGCAACCTGGTAGGGAGTTATTTTCGAATCTTCGAAGAACTTCAATCCTGAATTCGTATTTATTCTCTTGAAGTTCCTTCTGGTTGTTTGGTCTACAACTTCACAGCATCTATTAGAGGGTGCTTGTTCCTCAAGAATCTTCAATGTAAGTAAAGATGATCAATAAAAGAAATTTCCGATGAAAACTAAGGTTTTAGGTTTCTAGAATTTTCATTTTCATTCTTCGTTCTTCTTTGACCTTCTTTCATTTTAGAAGTTTCATTCGTGACTCGACTTTGAGGACTGAAGATCGAACCATAGCTTTAACAACTGCCCTGAAAACGTTATTGAGTGATTTTTTACCTCCCAGTGGAATCTTAGGCAGTCATGAGTGATTCATATTCCGATTCAAACTTTGCATCTTTACTATCGGCAACAGCGACGGCTTATGATGAACGTCCTGAGACTTCTGCATATTATCGAGCTAATTCTGAACAGCCTTATCCTGAGTTCCGAAGCAGAAATCGAACAGTTTCTTTAAAATCGTCTAATGAAGAGAATAGAAATGGCGATGATGGTCTGGCCACTGGCACAACGATTCCTTCGCAAAGTCAACCGGATTCAAGCAGCGTTCATCAAGAAGAGTCTAACAAATTCGCTGAAATTCAGAAAATCATTGCTGCCGAGCTATCAAACTTTGAGAATCCTAAAACCTTGAACAAAACGAATAGTCAAAACACTGTGGAGGATCAGGAAGATGAAGCTAGTGGTGATGGTCGAAAATCGAAAAAGAGAAAAACCACTCGATACAAAGGAGGTATTAGCTGATTTAAATTATTTTCTATCATTTCTGACGTACTGCTATGATAGTCTTTAAGTGTGGGAAGAAATGGAAAGCTCAGATTCAGGCAAACGGAGTACAACATTATCTTGGATTGTTTGAAACTGAGGAAGAAGCTGCACGTGCTTACGATAATCATGCAAGAGTAAGAATAGATCATTGAAATTATTGATGCTTTTTTGATGAAATTTGAATGTTTATTGTAGATGATCCTCGGTGTTATGAAAGCGAAGACAAATTTTCCCTATAATCCTGAAGAGGCTCCACTTCAACCTTTACAACCTGTAGTTACGTTTTCTTCACCGCCCAAGCAACCGGTATTTCCCTTACTATGCATTCTTTGATAAATTGATAATCTTTTGAGTTCTTAGGTTTCTGCTCCAAAAAGTGATGACGATGATGGATCGAAACTGATTGGAAAACGATCTTATGTTGGTATGAAACTACGAAAGCTCTCCGAAAAGGAATTTCCTGCTCAACGAGAGCTGCCTACACAATTACCACCAGTTCCTTCATCTTCTTCTCAAGGCTACCAGCAGCAACAACAACAAACTCATAATGCGAATAATAACTCGCTCATTGCGAAAGCCACATTAGGACAATCACTCGTCCACATACCGATGCCACTAACTCAAAACTCCTATGTTATGAACAACATTCCAGCATCCTATACTGCAGTTATGCATCCAGCGAGATTTATTAACAATGAAGGTTTCAATACATTAGTCAACAACCCAACAGCTTCCTCCTCGCCTTTAGCAGGATCTAGAACTCAGCAAGAAAGTAATTCAATTGATTGGGCCAATCATCCTTACACTCCTTTAGAGATCACTGGAACTTACGAGAATGATCCTGCATATGTTCCACTTCAGAATCATGTCCCAGAGCCTGATTGGAGAGACCAAATATATTATTGGACAGGAATGGTCAATTATGATGATACTTTGCAAAGCCTAACCTGGAAAGGTCGTTGGCTTGGATCGTTTACCGGGAAACCATCAATTGAAGAGTTTGAGTCTAGTAGCAACGAATTCTTTTATACCAGTGTTATGGAAAGAAGTAAAATTGTGGTTAGTACTTCTGATGGAATCACGATGATTCAACCGCAGTCAAGTCTATATAAAGGGTATTATATGATGGAAAACGTCACAGGAAGAGGAAATGAAATGGAAAGATATCATGATAAGGAATTTCTTCTAGACTTTGAACCAGTGTCCTCATTGGATTCTCGTGAAACTACGACAGCACGGAAATCAAAGATTTCATTTCTTTATAATGTGTATGGTAAGGGGGACAGCGAGTTTGGGGTGTTTATATTAAATGGAACGTTTGATTCGCGAACAAATATTATGGACATGTGTCGCCAATACGTAGCAGATACTGACTTGCGATGTTCAATGTCGTTACCGCAATTAAAGCAATACTTTAAAAGATTAGCTACTCAAATAAATAACAATGATTAAATTCAATAACTATTTGGTTCTGTTTTTTTTCCTTCGTTTCCCTTCTTTTTCTTTCCTCTCTCACTTCCCTTCTTTATTGTTATATTATTGCTGCTGATTTTGCTTCATGTTCAGTTTAACTGGTTAATTTTTATTCATCTTGCTATCTTTTAAAGGACTTTTATAAATCCGTTCTTTTTTCAGGTAATATCTCGAACTTTTGGTGGATTTTCTTGGTTCGAACTTCAAGATGCAATTACAAAAACTGTTTTATCAAGATGATCTTTTCTGCCATTGAACCTCACAATAGGTCCTTCAATCGATCTTCTATTTCAATTCGAAGTTGCTGAAACACACCACAGTCAATCACTGATGCCGCCAAAAACAGTCCCTGTCAAACGAAAGTTATCTTCACAAAAAGATGAGGAAGAGAATGTTCACCGAAACATTCCTCTCTCTCAGGTAAACCCTGACAAAGAGAAGATTGAAGCATGGACACAATCAAGTTTGAGAAATGCCACGGCTTTACTAGGCTGCTTCCAGATCATGATGATAATCTTATTTGCATCTTGTTCCACTTTCATTGAGACGAACGCTGATTCAACTGGAACCATTACTCAAGGCTATGGATATTTCATTGGTGTTGAAATCATGATGTAAGTCCCATTTCCTCATTACAGGTCTATTATTGATTTTGATATCTATAGGTTTATTGGATTCGGCTATCTCATGACTTTTATGAAGTGCTATGGACTCGGAGCCGTTGGTTTCACCATGTTAGTCACAGTGATTGGCATTCAATGGTACTTGTTTGCTGAGTCATTCTTTCATCAAATGATGCACAGTAATGGCATTAGAGCATGGCATAATGTTGAAATTGACATATATGCTCTGATGAATACGCTTTTCGGAATATCCGCTGTACTGATCTCATTTGGTGCATTGATAGGCAAGATCAAGCCTTTCCAACTTGTAGTGATGACTTTATTAGAATTGTCATTCCACGCATTTAATTATGAATGTATTTTAACTGGAGCCATGGAAGTAATGGATATTGGAGGTACTTATGCTGACCATATGTTCGGTGCTTACTTTGGCCTGGCGGTCGCATGGAGTTTGAGAAAACAAAGAAATCATGTAGAACCTGCGACTGGTTACATTGCGGATATTTTCTCCTTTATTGGAACTTTATTCTTGTGGATCTATTGGCCTTCCTTCGTTGGTGGTGCAGCTCAAGCTGACTCTGTGCAACAGCAACGTGCAATTATGAACACAATTCTTGCCCTTTCTGCTTCTACTGTTATGTCCTTTTTTACTTCATCAATTATGGCGAAGGATATTAAGTTTCGTCCTGTCGATATTCAAAATGCAACTTTAGCGGGAGGTGTAGCTATTGGATGTGTTGCAAATTTTAATATGAATCCTGTGAATGCCATCTTTATCGGTTGTGCTGCTGGGATGTGGTCGACTTTTGGTTTCAATGTTATTCAGCCGTACCTTTTTGAGCGGTTGGGATTACATGATACTTGTGGTGTTCATAACTTGCATGCGATGCCTTCGGTGATCGGAGCTATTGCGAGTATTATTTTGGTTGCATATAAGCAGACCGGAGGTCGAAGACATGATGCTGATGTCTTCGCGGATCAAGACGGCCAATCATGGAGACAACTAGTTAGTATGCTTTTAGTGATTACCTTTGCTATCGTATCAGGTTATCTTACTGGACTATTTTTGCAATGGATTGAACCAAATTCTCCTGAAGACTTTGATGATTCGGCTTATTGGGAAGTGGCTGGTGATTTCACCTATGTAAACAGTGAAACATCTCAAATGTTACAAGATGAATTACAAGAATCACAACATCTTTTATCAAGAGAGAAAAAGGATGTTTCCGAACCATCGAACAGATTAACTGCATCCAATCATTCAACGAAACTCAATCAATCCAATCACTCGTCTCATATGAATAATAACATTAACTCTTCTTCTTCTTTTCATGGTTCAAAGAAATATGAAGTCATTAAACATCAAGCAAGTACTGAGCTTGCTCTTTAGTTCTATGTTATGGTTTTCGAAAATTCTTTTATTGTCGTAGTTTTAAAACGTTTGATTCGTATGTGCTTTCTATTTTCTTCTTGTTCTTTTTTCTTTCTTTCATTCCTTCTTTTATTCTTCATACTACATGTTTTTCTTTTTTCGGAACAGTGATTCAGAAGCAGACAAAATGAGTATTTTTCCTTTGATTCTCCCTATTAACAATGAGCAATTCATTAAAAAGAAACCGACAAACAATAGCAGAATATTCGAACAGTATTTTCATAGGTTTTAGATGACTAAGAGTAGATTTATTTCTCGAATTTATAAAATTTAACAATAGCAAGCATTATAAACAACAAAACTTTCACTTTTTCGATATAGAAACCACTACTTTAGTAAATCTTTACATTTTCCCTTGAGAATCAATTTACAATCATCCATTAATGAGATCAGTTCTTTCAGTTTCTCCCCATAGAGAAATATCAACTTTAGGTATGATTCGCCAGTATTATCTTCATTTTCTTCGTTCTCGATAACCTGGTCTTTCCACTTTCCTACAGCTTTACCTTCTTCTTCTGCAAGAGATTTTCTTTTATTTAGGATCGTCAATGAATGTTCAATGAGTTTTTTCCATTGCTTGAGTTTGGGGAAATGATTTGTGACTATATTCGAGGCTATCTCTCGTACCGCCTCCACTATTACTTCATTATCTGCATTTGTTAAATCTTTCGCTGCAGTTGAAAAGCGAATTTCCTAACAAAAAGAAAAGAATTAAGTAACTTTAATGAAAATCTAGTGACTATTCTTACCAGAGTGAAAGGTAAACTAGATTGAAGGGAAGTCATGGTCTCTCCCTTATAATTATCAGAAGATTTTCCAATATGATTGACCACTTTCTCTTCTGATTCCCATTCCACATTGTCTAAATCATCTATTTCTTCATCAACACTCCTATTTTGATTACTGGATTTAATTAAGCTTGACTGAGGAGCGGCGAAAGACTTTGATTCGATACGAGGAAATAAAATCTGATAACATTCATCAATTGTTAATAATTCTCTTTGAATCGCTCGTATCATATCATGAAACTCATTTTCAATGACTTTTTCGGTGGTAATTAATATTTTATTCTCTTCAATCGTTTCTTCTTTCGCTTTCGTGCGAACTATCTCCATGACTCTATCCTATCAAAAGATAAGGGAAATGGTACATAATTGAAGTTTTGCTGTGTACCTGGAGATTCGGCATTCTTATTCCTAAAGATTCGACGAAGTAACGCTTGAGATTGTGAATATTGGAATGTTCTGGTCCATATTCATGATCCCAGTACTCGATCATCTCCTTCACAAACTCAACGAAATCCTGATTATGATCTTTTGCTAACTCCTTTTCTCGAGTCTCTAAGGAAATAGACTGTAATAATCCAGCAGAACGTGCAATGATTGAGATATTCTCATTGAGGACAGGAAGGAAATGGAAATCCTCTTGCGCCAGACAGTTGATGAGATAAATCACTTGCATTCGATTTTTAACTCTTGATTTCAGTAGATCTTGCTGCAAATAGTGCCAAAGCTCGCGGTAAACATTGAATTTGTTGGAAGAACTTGATGAAGTTTCATCAACATTATTTTGGTCTTTGCAATATTTAAGGAGCTTCTTCAAACCCTTCAGATTAATCACCGTCGATCCATCTCTATCCTTCTTATCTTCTTCGTTTTCTAAATCATCTCCAGCAATATCTGCCTTTCTCTTCCTTCTATTGGAACTCTTGTTCTCACTCTGAACATGGAATCTCGATTTATTATACAGCTCAGTCAGAATACTTTGCTCTTTCATCTTATCTTCTTCCAATTTTTGCTTCTTATTTTGATCCTCATCTTGCTTTGGAGGAAGTTTCAATACTTGTTTCAATAATTCCCCTAACGAACTCATCAATTAATTGAAAAATAACAATGCTCTCTATCAAGAGCTAGGTCTTCCTTAACGCGAGTCGCCTAAAGAATCCTTTTCATTCTTCTAAGAATAAGTGGATTTGATTGAATAAATCTAGCAATTGAACGGATTCTTGACAGAACAAAAAAATTTGTTAGAATCATTACTTATTTTTCTGAACTTCTATAACAGAAAAAATAGAAAAATGAGTGTGTTGAAAGGATTTTCTATTCAATTCTTTGTATGTGTTTGGCTAGGATTATTTTCTGTTAGTCATGCAGTGGAAGCGAAAATTGCGAAGAGATTAAAGTATGAATCTCAACCTACTCATTACATGGAAAAACATATTCCACGGGATACTTTTATTCAAAAGCGTAGAGCTTCAGGCAGTCAGATGCATGAGGTTGTTATTGCGGTGCACCAGCTGAACATTCCGAAGCTGCAAGAAATCGTGATTCAGAGAGCTACTCCAGGCCATCCGCAATACCAGCAGTGGTTGTCGTTCGAGGAGGTGGGTACGATGGTTCGGAACGAGGAGGCGTATG
>VFQN01004935.1_pt1 | contig 16955 bp, 23 predicted proteins | sample 3512371 | NCBI WGS metagenome assembly VFQN01 (sample SAMN10412370, study PRJNA504923) | tailings metagenome | isolation source: Replicate 2 from Balatoc abandoned mine | place: Philippines: Itogon, Benguet | collected 2017-08-28 | reverse complement strand
TGGTGCGCACCCGCTGCTGCACAACTGGGACGGATGCACTAACGGTGCACGACAACCCTCTCTGACTGCTGGTTTCGGCGTTGCTCCTCAGCTGCTGCAACGCTGCTCACTGGTGCGCACCCGCTGCTGCACAACTGGGACGGATGCACTAACGGTGCACGACAAGCGCGAGCCATGGCCGAATGCCGACCTCCCCTGGCTGCGGCTCCCCCGGCACATCGCAACCCGCTCGCACTAAGAAAGCACTTCGTTGCGCGCCGCGCTGCACACATGCAAGGCAGGGGGCAGCTTCCTGCTCCGTGGCGGGCACGTGGTGCATCTGGGCGCAGCAACTCACGCTGTGTCCGTGCTATGCACCCCGTGCTGTCTACAACGGCCCCCGTTGGTCCAGCCCCATGCGGGCAGGGGGCAGCATGTACGCGTAGGCCTGCAGCCCTTCCGCGCCTTCAAGGATCCCAGCACCGAGCCCCCCGGCTTTGGACCACAGTGATTGGAGTGTATTGGAGGCAGTCCCGTGCGGCACCGTCGGTGCCCTCACATGCTCCTGCGTAAATGTTTCCAAGCGCAGTTCCGCGTCATTCCCTAAGTCTATTGCCATTACCGCAAAGCACGCATAGAGGCCTCCGTTACAGCACACGAGCCTGCCAACCTTAGCTGCTGCCGCTTGTCCTGCTCCCGCACCGTGCGTCTGCGTGCCCTGGCCTGCCTCCGCAAGCCAACGCGGAAGCCTTTGCGTTCGCTGCACGGCCCCTGCAGCTCACCTACATCAAGACTGCCAGTACATGCAGGCATGCACTCCGCCGCCAGAATCCAGCCCGATGCCGCGCCCTCGACCCACAGACACAACTCGCAGGTCATCAACATGCTTTCACCCGTCCATGTCTGCCCCCGTCTCACGCCAGGGCATGCACCCCCGCAGCGTCCCCTGTTGCCTCCAAAACACCAGCTGCAGTCGTCAGTTATGCGCCTTTCGTCCTCTCATGGTCAGGACGGGTCAGGACCAAGCCGTGCATCCCGTGCCGCCAGCCGATCAGACACGCCACCGCCCTCATCAAGAAAACAGAGCGCACTAAGGCTCAACCCGCAGCACCACACCTCCACCACAGCGTATACGGTAGTTCGCAAGGCGCAGCCATATCGGCATACCAACGCGCTTAGTACGCTTTCTTTCCCGTCTGCTGCCACTCCACAATCTTGTCGTACCCCTTGCTGACGCCCTCGTAGTCCACGTAATACTGCTTGGGCGGCTCCTCCTGCTGCTTCGGCTGCCCCGGCCCCATGCCTAGCTCCTTGGCGCGTTTGGCGATGGCGGCGGCAACGGCGGCACCCTCGGCGTCGGCGGCACTGTAGGGGGCCGGCCGGGGGCACATCCACAGTAGCATAAATCAGGGTACGCATCCAAGACCAAGCTCCGTTCGTCTGGCTCTCCGGCACGGCTTTGTTTTAGACGAGCTGGAAAGCCAGCATGTATGTGGTGAGGGTGGTGTGGGTGCACGGGACGACCTTCCGGCGGGTATGGCGGTCACGGCGGGTGGGGTGGTGCTCTTCCCAGCGTGGAAGCAACGCGTTGGGGGCGGGCGGGGACCGGCGGGCGTCCAAGGTGTGCGTGCAGCTGCGGCGTGCAGGCAATCCCTCTGCGGGGGCTCCTGCTGCGACGGGTTGCCAGCAGGGTGCATGAATGTGGACGGTGATTGGCGTGCATGCCGGGCAGGCGGGTGGCTGGGTAGCGTGCGGGCGCCGTGCGGCGGAACCACAACCATCCGCTCCCGCTGGGCATCCGGTACTTCTTACCGATGCAGGGCTGTTCCTTACTGAGACGCGGCTGCTGACGAGGCAGCTGCAGCATGGGGGCCTACGGTCCAATGCTGCCAATGCCACGAGTTATGGGCGTTTTGTGATTTGCCATTATACCGACAACGTTCCCGCCTGCTACCACCTACGCCTGCTTCTTGGCCGCCTTCTTGGCCTCCTTGGCCTCCTTGCGCAGCTGCTTCTGCGTCTTGGGCTTCTCCTGCCTGCATTGCGTTAACGGCGGCGCGGCAAAGTGGCAAACGGAAACAGTCGGCCTGCCAATGGTGTAGTTGGTCAGGCATTAATTGGGCATTTTGCGTAGCGCATCACGTCTATAGTTCCAGCTGGAAGTGCGTGTCCTGTTCAGCCCCGGCGGTCGGCCTCAGCCACCACTGCCAGGCTGCAACCAATGGGTGGCTAGGTGGGTGGTAGGCAGCACAGGGGTTCGCCCCTCCCTCCACGTGCGGCAGCTATGCACACGTAAGCCTGAAGCTGCAGACCAGATCCAGTCAGTAGCTGACTTGTTGGCCAGCTGGGTGTTTGGCTTCCATGACACGTGGCATCAGGCCGCATGCAGCACGTGCCCGCGGTAGCAGGGCGCCCGTGGGCGTTGCACAGGAGGCCTAACCCGCTCGGCTCACCACCATTCCCCGTCCCCGCTCCATGGATCCACACTGCAAGCTGTCCCACGCGCGCCCCTGAAATGGTGCAAAGTGGGATCCAAAGGGCCGGCATCCCATGTGGCCACAGCGTACGTGTGCCGCCTGGTGAACCTGCCTGGAGCGGGATTGTCGGCTGCTGCTGCTGTTGCCAGCCGCGGAGGCTGGCTGCTTGTCGAACGTGAACGCGCTGCGCCCTCCTTTGCTTTTGGATGCCGGGGCGGACGTGGAGGCCTGGGGGGATGAGGCCCATATAGCGCGCCAACCGGGTCAGCAAGGTCCCACGTTCCCAGGGCAGCTGGGAAAGGTGGGGGTCCACCTGCCTCAGCAATGCATAGCCAGCAGCATACCTGCCCACTGCTTCTTGCTGCTGCTTCTGATTCTGGCGCGTCGCCCGCTTTCAGCTTCTTCCAGAACCGGTAGCCCAGGTAGCCGATTCCACCGGCGAGGAGGAGACCCAGAAGGGCTGCTGGATTGCCTTGCGTATCGGTCACTTTCCGCGTGACGGGTTGTACGCTAAGGATTGCATCTTTGCGTTTGTCCTCTCGGGAGGAAGGCGGAGCGGTTGCCGTTGGTTCGGGCATGGCGTCTGTCAGCGAGCACCCTAGGGCAACGATGCAAGTCCTCGACTATGTTATCGATCGGTGACCAGTGCTACTTGTTGAGTGTTACTAGCTAGTTGGGCTCGTCCCGCGTTGCTAGCCGGCCTGGCGGACCCAGGGTGTACGGCAGGTGACCTACCCGACTGCCAGCAACGCTGCGTCGCGCCAAGCACGCAGCCTACCCTTTGCGTGCTTGGCGATATCATTCACATGGATGTGACAGCACAGCTGTAGCAGTGAAAGCGTCCTGGCTACTTCCGCCAACGTGCCCACGGACCCATGTGCCGACGTGCCGTAAGGGCCGTGTAGTGTGCCTGAGTGCGCCTCGCGTCGTGCGCCAAGGCCTGCCCCGCCATTTGCAACCTACAGCGCAACCACCAGGTCCAGGGCACCTATGAGGCTGGACCTGGCCGTCCCTGCAGCAGAGCCATGCGCCTGCTGCTAGCTGCACCGCCTCCAGCAGGTGCGGGCCGCTGACACGTGGCAGCGCCGCGCTTTTGCCACGCCACCGGGAAGTGCACGCAGCAAACGGGTCGGTCCCACATCCCCCGAGTGGGCTGGTCGCCGGGTCGGTCCCACATCCTTGGCACACACACCCGAGTGGGCGGCCTTCGTTGTGCCGCCAGATCGTGCGACCAATCACCTGGGGTGTGACACAATATGCCATGGGCTGCCACGCTAGTGCCGCACCGGCCTACCGGCGGTACCCTCCTGCACGCTGCGCCCGCGCCACCGCCAGCAGCCACGGACGCCACCTAAGCCACGGCAGAAATGATGAAAACGGCGTCTTGGGAGCCCAGAGGATTCAGGAAGGGCATTCGGAAACGTCTGGAGCAGGACAGTGCGGGTCTTACCATGGTAGCTGCTGCCTGCTGCTGCCGAACCCCCACCTGACGCGAGTGTGGTCCAGAACCAATTCCCGTCACTGTGCGTCACTGTACCTACTCGGGCGTGGGAAGGGGACACATATTACAGTTTTGTGTACAGCATGCAGTTCTACGTAGTAAGTCATTGCAGTTGGCAGGTCGCCGCGCGTCTTCTTCCACGGCGTGCTGGGCGGCAACGCTCCCCGCTTTGTCGCCTTCGGGCGTCCAAACGTCTGCCCACACGCCGCAATCCCCCCACCAGCGGCACAGCAAGAGCTGCAAGGCGCGAGCCACACCCTCCTAGCACCTTGGCACCTAAGCATCATGCATGTCTTGTTGAAATGCACGCGCCACACTGGGGCACACTGGGCCCCGCCGGACCATAAAAACTTAGCCGGCACTGGGTACCCATAACACCCGAGGCGCAAAACGCCTGTGTCCGTAACAAGCCGGTTGGACCGCACGCTGGTGCTGCCATATTAGACTTCAGCACTGCACCTTGCGCCCATGAGCATCAACAAGGGAGCTTCCTCCAGCAGTACGGACGTAGGTTGACCTTGTGACCTTGTGCTCCTCGCTCCTAGAAACGTCGCCGGGCATAGCAGCGCTAACCGAAACTGACAGCCAGCCACGCGCACACGCATTTTATGTCTGTATATTGGGTGGCCTTTCCGTATGAACACACGCATGTAGGCACCAACAAGCACACACATCGACTTGTCTTCTCTCAGTTGCCGGCAATCAGGTGGGCTGCGGCAAAGGCCGCCTTGGAGCCCCACAGCCGCACAGCCTATCGTGCGAAGGGCAACGCAGCTACCATGCGATCGCCCGACACCGCAACACACCTTGGCGTATCTCTCGTGCATAGCATCCGCGCACCCGCCTACATAGGGCCGGTAGTTGCTAAGCGTGGGCCCAAACCTGGGTTGCCCGACGGAAGGCCACCTGCTAGCCACTCCTACAGTGCTGTCGTGCAAGCGTACCCTGCAGGCACTCCTACCTAAGGACCACCTGGCTCGGAGTTCTCCAACCAACCGCAACACCTAGTAGTTGCAGGCGGCTTGCTCCTCGAGCTACTGGGCCGGCTGCTCAAGAAGACGCCCTCGCGTGGCGCAGCCATCGAAACCTCCGGCATCCCTGCAATGGACAAAGCCCGCCTCCTAAGCGCCACACAATCCAATACCGCCGTGCTTGCATCTCCACCTGCCAACACCTTCAAGTAGCGCAGATTTCACCCTTCGCAGAAGGCCCCTCCCTCCAATCCTCCAGGCTCAGCGCCCCGCCGCAACAGCCCCCCGGACGCACGTCCCAACACCAGCACCAGCGCGGCCCGACTGCAGGGCAACAACACCTGCGCATCCATGCCCCTAGCCCACAGCAGCCGCACACCGTTGCAATACCGCAGGCACCACACCTGCACCTGTGCCCATTCCCCGCCGCACGTGCATGACCCAACAGCATACCCCTGCCCTTGCCGCGGGTGTGGCCGAACGGGCTCCCCGTCAAGCAGCACAGAGCCCCTCCCCGCCTGCCTCAGGCGACACGGAGGGCAGCACGGCGCCCTCCTGGCCTGGCCCGACCCACGGGTCATGAAGTGTGAGCTCCCCCGTCAAGTAGCACAGCATCAGCATCACCACCTCCCCGCCACCATTCGCCGTTCCCTGCTCCACACAACCCACAGATCAGCGGCAAGGCCCCGCACGCCACGGTCGGCTGTCCGGCCTGAACCACGGGTCACCACACGCCTCACGACCTGGCCCTGAAGAACTCGTAGTCGGGCACCCGCAGCCGCACCTCCTCCAGCCCGTGCTGCCCCAGCATGCGCAGCCCCAGCCCGCGGGCCAGCCGGTCCGCGTTGCCCTGCGGTCGGAGAAAGGACAGGTGGGAATTCGTGAGCCGGGACGAGGACAAGGAAGCGATATGCCAGCCAATCCGTGTCCAAGACGGGTGCAGCAGCACAGAGGCCAGCCGATCCAGCTCGGTGCAGCAACACGAGGTGTCCTTAAGACAATTATGGTACGCCAGTTGCACGAATAGCGAGCTGACTATCTGTTAAGTAGCAGCTAGATAATTGCGGCTAAAGGACAAGGAGCGGCCCCATTCCCGCGGCCTGCGATGCCTCCACGTGTCGGCCCCGCCTCCCAATTCGGCCCATGCGCAGCCGTGTCACGCCACCACCTGGTAGAGCTACCGCCAGGCCACGTAGGGAACCCGATCAGCCGTTTCGACCTGCCTGCCCATGGAATAACCCGCCCCCCCCCCGCCGCATACTAGATTTCCCTTCCCAGGCACCGCCCTGCACCCCAGCCCCCTGTCCGCTGCCTCCCCACCTGCAGGCTGTGCAGGAAGTTCTGGTACAGCAGGTCCGTGCCGCCGTGCCGCCCGCCGCCGCCGCGGCCGCCCTGCGGCCCGCGCGGCGAGTTGACGGGCCCGGGCCCGCCGTACCCCCCTGGCCCCCCCGCGTGCGAGGAGGACTCGTCCAGCGGCTCCATCCAGCGCTCGCCCTGCATGTTGTACCAGATCAGGCCCACCACCTGGGGGGGGCGGTAACGCAGGGTTGGGGTAGGAGCGGTCTTGTTATGGCTTTGGATTTAGGTGGCACCGAGCGGCTTCTGTCCCTTAGGCAGCTCAGGAGTAGCGGGTATGAAGGAGGTTAGCAGAGGCTGCATCGTCATATGCGTGATACGCTGCCTGACGCTGGAACCCTTCGACGAAAGCATAGTCCCCAGTCCCTAGCGCCGAAGCCTGGCCCCTGGTTTTCGGCCCAACCCGCATCCCTCCCCAAGGGCCGCCATGGCCGTTCCCCGCTACACCTACACAACCGCTGCCCTGCCAGAGCACAGGTTTGCCCTCACCGCAAATCAGCCCAGATCCCATTCGTTGCCTGCGACCCGCGCCCACTCGCACCGGCCAGTCCCTTGCCCTATAACCAAGGCCTCCACCCCCGCAAACCCCCATGCCCCTTGTAAATCCCCTTTCCCGCCACTCTTACCCTAGCCCTTCAGCCCTTGTCCCCTTTAGCCCCACCACCGCCCCCACGCCCCCAGCTCTCCCCTCGACCCCTTCTTCCCACCCTTCAGGTGCTACCCCTCAACTGACAGCGATAGCAGCATCCAGGGCGCCATCGAGCCCCGCCCCATCTTGCCCATGACTCGCCACGCTTGCCCGACATACACCCCTTGCCCGCACACCCTGGCCCCAAGTTCACGCCTCCTAGTTCCTTGCCCGCCACCCCAAACCCGGCCCTTCCACCTTTCCCACGTGACCTAGAGCCAATCCTGGGACCCTTGTCGACCTTCCACGCCCCCGTTTCCCTTTCACCATACCATCATGGCAGCCCCCCTACCCGCCCCCATGTACCCTTTTTGCCCCCACCGAACGCCGAATCCCCACCGCCCCCCTCACCGGCAGCGACAGCAGCATGTAGGGCGCCACCTGGCCCATCTGCAGCCGCTCGTGCGCGTTCTGCATCGACGTGACCAGTGGCGCGAAGGAGTGGAAGGTCAGGAAGCGCGCGTACAGCGGCGCGTCGGGGATGCGGTACACTGGGTACCAGGCCACCGCGAACCAGGAGGCGGGGTGCACGTCCACCAGCCGCATGTCGTACAGCAGCCGACCCGTGGGTCCGCTGCTGGGGCTGGCGGTTGGGGCGTTGGCGGGGGTGGCTGGCCCGGAGGCGGACGGCGCTGCGGATGAGGAGGCTGAGGAGGAGGCGGGGGTGGTGGAGGTGCTGCTGCTTGGGGCTGCTGCTGAAGCGGCTGTGGAGCTGGCTGCTGTGGAGGAGCCGTCGGCCGCCTCCTTGGGCGGCGGGCCTGCTGTGCCCGTGGCGGCCTCGGCGCTGTCGCCTGTGGGCGCGGTGGCACCGTCGCCGCCCTGCTGCTGCTGCGGCTGCTCGCCGCCGGCTGCAGAGGAGTCGTCCTCGGACGCTGAAGCGGTCGCTGCTGCGCCGGGCTTTGCGGCTTCTGCCGCTGCTGCTGCTGCACCGTCCGCGGGAGCGGCGGGCGCCTCGCCCGCATCTGCTGCTGCAGCTGCCGGTGCCGCCGCAGGCGGCGTCGGTGACTGTGCCGCCGCCGCCGGTGCCGTGGCGCCTACCGGCGCCTGCGCCGCCGGCTGCGGCCCGCCGCGGCTGGTGCTGGGCGCTCCGGCGTTGGCCGCCAGTGTGCCCGACAGCAGCTCGATCTGGTCGTACAGCGGCAGGCGGTTGAAGGGCAGCTCGTGCTCAAAGTACTCGAACTTGAGGTGCATGTGGCGCGGCCAGCCGTTGTTGTCCTCCGACACGTACAGCCGGCTGGTGCCGCCCACGTCGGTGGGCAGCGCGCTGGCGAAGATCTGGATGGCCGACAGGTAGGGCACGAAGTAGGAGTTGGAGGCGCCGCGGTGGCCGCCCTGCGTGAACACCTCCCTGTGGTGGGGCAAAAGGGTTGGGGGGCAAGGGTGGAAGGAACGTTATTCGGGAGTGGATGGCATTGGCGACGTGTAGGAACGGGCCACAGACGTCGAGCAGAATGACTGGGCTGTCTCGTTACCCCCGGCACCAAGGCATGCACAAGCTCTGTGCTCTCAGGGGCCAATCCTGCTGCGGGAACTGAATGGGGCCCTCGTGGATCGCGAAATTTGTGGAGGTTTGCTGGTCAGTGTCGGTCACGCACATACCTGTAGTGTACGCCCTGCGGTGCCCTTCACACCTGTGTTTGCGTTGTTTCTTGCTTCGTACATCCCTGCACCTCATCCTACTACATCTGTGATGTACGCCCTGTCGCCGGACACCTGACAGCCCTACAACCCAAGCAACCCAGCAACCGCTACCGACCTGCCGTATATGCTGGGCTCGAAGTAGAAGTTCCACAGGTCCCTCAGCCGCAGGTCCTGCAGCGCCTGCTGCGGGGGCTTGGCCGGGTCGATGGAGATGACGGGCTCGATCTGCGATATGAAGCGGTCCAGGTCGCAGGAGCCCTTGGGGTCAGGCAGCGGCAGCGCCTCCGGCGGCGGCGGGTACGGCTCCGCGTCGCGACCGTGGTGGTGCGACGAGTGCCCGCCGCCGCCGCCGCCATGGCGCGAGTGCCCCGCGTGCCCGCCGCCGCCGCCGCCGCCGCCCTGCATGTGCGCGCCGCGGGAGCCGGGCCGGGGGCCGTCGCCGGAGCTGCCGCCCTCGTACCGCCCTCCTCCGCCTCGCCCGAACGCGTGCGGTCCGCCTGACTGGCGCTGCGGCGGGCCGCCAGCCCCGTACGACGATCTATTGTTGTACGGCCCGCCACTGTTGCCACCGTTGGGCGGTGACGTGGACTGCGAGGTTCCGGAGCCCTGCGGGCCGCCGCCGCCCTGTGCTCCGCCAGCAGGCCCCGGCCCGCCCCCTCCCCCTCCTCCGCCACCACCCGGCCCGCCGTACCCGTTGAAGCTTGTCCGCTGCCGAAACCCTCCGCCCGCGTTGCCCCTAGAATCACGACCGCCGGGACCGCCGCCGACGCCGCCACCGCCGCCGGCTGCAGCCGCCGCCGCCACCAGCATGTTCCCGTGGCTCTGCACGCGGTGCTGCGGACCCATGGGTCGCTGTTGCTGCTCGGGCGGGGACAGCGCCATGACGCCGCCACCGCTGACGTTGGCGAGGCGCGAGGCGGTTGGCGCTGCGGGCTCGCTGCGCACTGAGGACGCGCTGCCGGTTTCCCACGCCTCGTCCAGGGCGGCGGCGGCAGCAGCGGCAGAGGCGGTGGAGGCGCTGTCCGGGGCGGAGGCTTCGCTGGAAGCTGCATGGGTGGGAAGCGGGGTGGCGGAATTGGTAAAGGGTTTGCAGCGTCGCAGTGCTTCACGCTTAGCCATCAGCGGAGGGACCCCAGCAAGCGAGCAGTTAATAACAGAAAGCCACGCAAAAGCAGTTGGCAGGGACCCGGCAGCGGCATGGTGCAATCGCTGAAGGTACGGAAGGAGGGTGAGGCAAAAGCGGGGCAGACATATCAGCAGAGGGCTGTACGCTAGCCACTTATGCCTCTTACCTTGGCTCCGGCTGTCCTCAGAGGCCCGCACCGGTGCTGTACCTACGCTTTCGTCCCTCTGCTGCTGCAACGCCTGCTGCTGCTGCTGTTGTTGCTGTTGTTGCTGTTGTTGCTGCTGCTGCATCATGTGGTGCTGCATCATCCGCTGGAACGCCTGCTCGTGCTGCTGCTGCATCCCTGCGGCAGCCGGGTGCTGCTGCTGCTGCTGCTGCACATGCTGCCACGCAGACGCCGCTGCAGCGGCATACTGCTGCTGCTGCGCGTGCACTGGCGAACCGACCGGCGCATGGAGCTGCCCGTGCGCCAGCGCTCCCGCCTGCTGCTGCGCCAGCGCAAACTGGTGCAGCAGCATAGTCTCCATCCCCCCGTTGACCTGCGGGTGCATCAAAGGCAGCCCCCCGGCCAGCCCAACCAGCCCCGGCATGCCAGGCATGGCCATGGGCGGCAGGATGGGCGACGGCGGCGTCAGGGCGGGCTGCGGCTGCGGCTGTGGGTGCGCGGGCGTCGAAGGGGACATCCCCTGTCCGTGACCGTGCCCATGGGCCGGGTGCTGGTGCGGTCCCTGCCCCTGCAGCATGCCCAAGCTCATGAGCACCTGCTGCTGCGCCTGGCTGAGCTGCGCTGCTGCGTCCAGCTCTCCATTCCGGGGCAGCGTCTTGCCGTTCGGCAGCGGCAGGCAGTGCAGTGCGGCCGGCTCCTGGGCCACGGCAGAGGGGGACGCGGCAGGCGAGGACGGCTGCTGGCCTTTAGCGAAGCCGCTGCTGTGTGCGGTCCCGTTGGGTTGCTGCTGCTGCTGCTGCTGCTGCTGCTGCTGGGCGCTCGCGCGTCCCGGCTGCTGCTGCGGGTGCAGCGTTGGCGTCCCCGGGTCGGCGTCGCCTTGCGTGTCGGCCTGTTTGCTGCTGCTGCCGCTGCCGCCGCCGCGCTTGCCCACCGGCCCGTTTGCAACCTCGAAGCAGCTGCCCTTGGCCGCCGGCTCCTGCCGCCGTGCAGGCACAGGGTGCAACGCGCCGCCGTGCTCGACCTTGGACTGGGCCTGCGCCGCGGGCTGCACACCGCCTTCCCCAGGACCCACATCTACATGGTTGGCTTCGGCAGGCGGCTCTGGAGCGACGGCTGCAGGTGCGCTCTGCGCGACAGCCGGTTGCCCTGCATCCGCGCTGCCAGGCTTCGCGCCCTGCTGCGGCTCAGCCGCGCCTGCGCTGGCGTCCGGTCCAGAGGCAGCAGCAGGCAGCTGCACCGGCTGTGCCACATCCGCACCGCTTCCGCTTGACGCGCCTCTCCCCTTGGCCGCTCGGGACTGCCCGGAAGCCGCCTGCAAGCTGATTTCAGGGGCGGCGCTGCCCGGCTCGGCGCCGCAGCAGTTGCCGCCGCACGCCGTATCTCTCCCTGTTGTTGTTTCTGCTGCGGCCTCGCCGTCTGTCCCCATCACCGTCCCCAACCGCTCCCGATGCCCGCTCCCGTCAGCCGCCGGCTGCTGAGGTATCAACCGAACGGTTGGCTTCGACAACCCGCTTGATGCCGACAGCTGCTCCGAGCGCTGCCCCTCGTGCTTGTCGCTGCTCTCTGCCCCCTGGCCAACGCTCTCCGTTGCATGCTCAGCCGCCGCCCCGTCCTCTGTCCCCGTCCCTGTCTCCGTGCACGGAGCCTGCTTCGGGTGCAGCAGAGCGGCAGCGCTCGCAACGTCAAACGGCGCTGCGTTTGCGTCCAGTTTGCTGCCCTTCTGCCCCTTGCGCCCAGACGCCTTGCCGCCGCTCCCCTGGCCCTCTGTCCCCCCTTCCCGCCCCTGCACCTCATTGTCCCCTGTAGCGGACGAGCCTGCAACCGCATAGGACATACCGCTGCTGCTCCGCCGCCGTCCGCCCTTGCTCGTCGCCAGGCCACCGCGCTCGCGCTCATCGCTGATGCCGTCCCTGTCCCCGTCACCGTCGCCAACAGCTGGAGAGCGCTTGCCGGTTGCGGCAGAGGGATGAGAGTCCAGCTGCGTGGCAGCACCACCGTCTGCAGCAAAAGAACGATGTGGGGTTGGCCGGGTAGCATATGTCAGTCTTGGCGTGCTGGCATGTGGGGACGGTAAATCAGGACTGCGTGACAACGCAGGTCACCATTACTGTGCGTGACAAATCTTGCGCGTCGTTATCCTGTTGTTAGCGCGCAACCGGCATGCCTGTTGAGTACCGTGGCACACGTGCCGCTGGCTGCAGGCATGCCACTGCAACACATGCTGGCTGACCGCAACTGGCATGGATGTGCATGCATGATGCGCATGATCCACAACTTATGTGAACGCTTGCCGGGAGCTGCCCATCTGCCATCTTGCCGGGAGCACTCACCAGCCGCAGGGGCTGCGTCGGAGCAACGTGGGCCGTTGGGTGCCTGCTCCAAGTCCAACCCACTGGTGGTGGCAGCGCCGGGGCCGCCTGCAGGCCCTCCTGGCCCTAGCGCCCCAGCTGACGAGGGGAGATGCTGCTGCTGCCCTTCCACACTTTGCTCGGCCCCTTGCACATGCTTTGCTCCCCCGCGGTGCTGTGCCGGCTGGGGTACAAGCTCCGCCGAACTGCTCGCCATCGGGCTCGCGGCCTCCGCTACCACTTGCGGCTCAGCGTGGCCGCTGCTGCTGCTGGGTTTTCCTGTACTAGCTTGTCTGGGCCGCTCTTCAGTTTCATCAACGGGCCCGGGCTGTATGACGACCAGCTTTAACGCAACGCGCTGCAACCAGGGAGCCTGGTTGCGCGTGTTGAACGTCAGCGAGCACTGCTCCCAGTCAGAACCTGTAGTATAGCGACACGGGTAATAGGATTCGTATGTGTTCAATCAGATGGGTCCTGGAAGGGGGTGAATGGAGACAGGATTCCTGTTCGATCGGTCACGTCGAGTGAGTAAACCAGGCCTTTGCTACCGCTCAGCCCAATTTAAAGCTCAATGCCGTGCGCATCCAGGCAGCACAGCATGCGGCTCACCTGTGTGAACGGTAAAGCTCTCGTGCGTCGCAGGAGAGCTGCTGCTCTGCGAGCCGGCGTTCTCCCCGGAAAAACGTTGCTGCTGCTTCCTAATATACTCGAGCCTTTGCTGATGGATTGAGAGCGCAGCGGCCGTCTCCCGCCCTGAAAACGAGAAGCGTAGTCCTCCAAGTTGCCGTCCGCAGGCTAAGCTAAAGCTGCTTGCGCTGAACGCCTCGTCAACGGGCAGCGCCAGATGCTGCACCAGTCCACCACAACGCCTACTGCCCGCAGTCGCGGGGCTCCAGCAGTCGAAGGCGAGCACAGCACAGTCCCTCTCGAGCTCGACTTTGGGCTGCACCAAGCGCCCAATAGCACGGCTCCCCTGGTATAACGTGACCTGCAGGAGTGTTCCAGGTTAACAAGTCAGCTCGCCGGATACGCCTGCTCCAGTAGCTCGCCATACTTTGCTCCACGTCCTCTACCTGCTGCCCTCCAAGGACTTCCGCAGCGGCTGATGTGTTTCTGGAATAGCTTTTTGCAGTGCTGCTGGCGTCAGATCCGCACTGCAGGACAAGTCGTTCCCAAGCGGGCGATGCCTGTTCCTCGACCTGCAACCATGTCAGCCCGGAGGGGTCGCCGCTAAGCTCCACTCCCGTTCCTAGAGGCTGCAAAGCTCCTGAGTGCAGAAGTTCTGGGTTACGCTGGCACACACCTGCGTACTTAGTGCTGGAGGTCTATTTGCGCGAGTCCGTTTGTCCATGAAACCATCTCTGAGTGCGACACGTTCAATTATATCGGTCTACAGTATGGTGTAACGAAGTTGTGTCGCCGGGGCTCAGTATCATCCACTGTCCACGGCAGCCTCGTCCCTGGTGCATTGGGCTAACGGCATGAAGCTGTGACGCCGCCGGGTCTGTGCTTGTGAAAGAAGAAGAGGTAGTGAAATGCCATGTCAGCAACGTCCCGGGCTGGGCCCTTCCGCTTGGTCCCGTCGTCCCGGTATCCAGCAGGCAAAAGGAGCTGAGGCTTACCTGTGATGCCCCTCGCTCCTGGTGCAGCACGTCCGCCGCTCCCACCTGGCTGCAACCAGGCTGTGTGCGCCGGATTTACCCAGCGACACGCGACAACCCAGCATGCAGTGATTGGAGAACGCCCTGGACCACATCAACAAGTTAAGCAGAAGCTTGCCGTACGCTACCACAACCTGGGAGCTGGTTGAGGTGCTTCCGGCACCACGGCTGGAAACCTACCCTGGAGCTTGATGGCCCCCGCAGCTATGCCCGTAGTGGCCCACTTGTTCAGCTGTCCCTTGCGCCGACCGTCTGCCGGGCCCCTGCCATGTGTCGTACCCGCCTGGGTGCACCGCTACTGCACGCTGTGTCGCTGTCTCCTGCGCTTCAGTCGTGTCGTAACGGCTATCATGTTCTGCCCATCACCTAAGGTTATTCCTGTGGCCCTGTGCCCTTCCCCTTACCCCTGCCTGGTCCTCTTGCTCGCGCCGTAACCATGCGACAGCTCAAACGGGAGAGCATCACAGGCGGAGAGCCATTGCCGCTCTTGCCACCCCCTACCCTGCAACGTAAGTACCGTGCCGCAGGTGTTGTCCCACAGATGCGTACCGTTCATACACAGATGCAGCCTGGACTGTGCCTTTCCAAAGACTGTTCAAGTCAGGGCGCCGTCAGGTGCCTTCTCGGTGGCCAGCAGCAGTCTACCGCACACTGACACATGTCACTCGCGGCGGCTCGCTCAGCGCCTGTGGCAGGGGAGCCCTCACCTCAGCGCTACCCCTGCACCGCATCCTACGTCATCCCAGGGATCAGCATTGGGGATCGGGCACTTTTTGACATTTTATGTTACATTCCAGGTGGTGTGGCCACAGCTTGCACCACTGTATGCATGTATGCATGCAGCAGCAGCGGACCTCGCAAGTCCAAGGACAGAGGCAGGCGCCATGATGTGACCACAGCACGACACCCCCGCCGCCGACGCATGGGAGGCCCTGTCCGCTTCTCCGCATGCAGCGTGCAAGGCAGCGTGCAAACCCTACAGCGATACCGCCCGATACGATGACTACGACGTAATGCCGCCGACCCAGATCGCCACATGTCAATAACCTCCACTGTGTGCAGGTCAGTGTGGATGCAAGACCCTTGAGCATAGGCGGGCCGGCGCGTAGCTGCCATCCTGTCTCGTGCAGCGCCACACCCAGCGAGTACGGCAACGGGAACCACAGGCCTAGGTCAGCTTGGTTTGCCAGCCTTTGTCGCTGCCTTACATCGACACGTTGCATGACATACATGTCCGTCGGAGGAACGGTCTGGTCGAAAAGGCGGTCCAAAGGCGGGACAGAAAGTATCTTTCTTCCCCCAAACCAATGCCGGTATTCAAGCACACCCGGTGCGGTTAGGAATACCGTACGGCAGGTGTGCGGTCGTGACAGTTGTGCTATGGCACGTGCCGCCTGGTCCCGACAGCGACCTGTCGCCCATCGCTGCTTGTGGCCGCCTCAACCTCCTTACAACCATTCCGCACCCTCTCGTACATACAAAGAACTTAGCTACCGTATCACAACCTCGTAACGCTCCGCCCAACTCGAAGTACAGCACAAGGACCCGGACAAAGGAGAGCCCTCCTGCGCTGCCCCCATCTCACTCGTCCGCGCACCACCCGACCTCCTCACGCCCAGCCCTGCCGATGTTCTCGACACCTGCCCCTTCGCCCCGCTCCCTCCCGTATCATAGTATACACCGCGTTGGTCCACGCCCAACTGCCACCTCAGCAGAACGCATAAGACCCAAACGCAAAGCCGCAAGGCGGGCTAGAACCCAACTCCCCCTCCAGCACCGACCCCGATCCCCCACCCTCCGCCCGCCCTGGCCCCTCCCCCGCCTGCGCTAACCGCTCACTCCCTGACCGCCCCGGCGCCCCAGCCCCCGGCCCCGCCCCCACCCCCACCGCTTCCCGTGCTGCCCACGCGGCGGCCACCGCCGCCCCTAGCCGTGCCCAGGCCGGCCTGCCCGGCGGAGGCGGCGGCCGAGGGGGCGGCATCGCTGCGGTCATCGCCGTTGCGGTGCTGCTGCCGGTCCCCGCCGCGCCCCCCGCCGCGCCCACGCACTCCACCGGCTGTAGCTGCAGCACCTGGGGGAACGCAGGAGGCGGGAATGGGGCGACACGTGTGGGGGCAGCCAAGCAAGACGGGCGGCGGAAGGCAACCCCAGGGATGCAGGCGTTCGGGAGCGGGGCAGAGAACGTAAGCGGCGGGTTGTCGGAGGACAAACCGTAATGGCCTCATAAACTGCAAGGGGTGCGGTGCGACGCGGCAGTAGGGGAGATGGATGCTGCATGCGGTAAGCTGTAACGAGTCGCCAATGGATGCCCTTCGCAGGGGCCCAGCCCTGCGCCCGCACCCTGCGCCACGGGCCGATGCACTCGCACCCGCAACCGCCGGCTGCGCCTGAATGCCTGCGCCTGGCCGCATATGCACTCCCGTGTGGCCGTGCCTGCCCACACCACCACACAATCAACGCCCCCAGCCTGCCTGGCACAGCCCCACAAGGCACCGTTCATGGTGGTACACCCCAAGCGTTTACTGGGACTGGGTAAGTATCCGCCGTGCTTCTGCTTCTGCTTGTCAACTCACTTTCTCTTCACGTGCAGGCACTAGCGTTTCCGTTTCCGTGCTTCCCTGACACCTCACACGGTTTCTCGCGTTTTACGCGTACCCCAAGCGCCCTTGGCCCTTCCGTTCCTACCCTAAACATGCCTCCCATCGCCTGACCTCACGGCGCTGCAGCTACCGGTAGTCCATCCCAGGGGAGATCTCCCCTGGTCCATCCCGTGCTCCCTGCAATCCTGAATACGTTGCTTCTTTCCTCCACTTACTTCCACCACACCGGCATCTTTCCTCCCGCCGCCGCCTACCAAGTGGCACGTTTCCCAGCCTCCTTTCCCCTGCGTCCAGCCCTCCTCCCTTGGCCCCTCCTCCTCTGCGACTCACAGACTTCGTCTGCCTTCCTACCACCTAACCCTCATCCTCCTCACCGCTCCATCGACCACGTCGGTCTACAGTTCTCGTCTCTCTCCCTACCGCCCTCCCCCCTCCCACCTG
>VFQN01004934.1_pt1 | contig 16958 bp, 14 predicted proteins | sample 3512371 | NCBI WGS metagenome assembly VFQN01 (sample SAMN10412370, study PRJNA504923) | tailings metagenome | isolation source: Replicate 2 from Balatoc abandoned mine | place: Philippines: Itogon, Benguet | collected 2017-08-28 | reverse complement strand
CCTTGCCGCCATGGTGGCCGTCCTCGATGTACTTCTTGGCGTTGTCCCACGCGCCGCCGCCCGAGGTCATCGAGATCGCGACGAACAGACCGGTCACGATCACGCCAAGCAGCATCGCGCCGACCGCCGAGAAGCCGGCCGACTTGCCGGCCGCACCGCCACCAGCGATGAAGTAGATCGCGAAATAGACGAAGATCGGCGACAGCACCGGCAGGAGCGACGGAATGATCATTTCCTTGATCGCCGCCTTGGTGAGAAGGTCGACCGCGCGGCCGTAATCCGGCTTGCTGGTTCCCTTCATGATGCCAGGGTTTTCGCGGAATTGCCGGCGCACTTCCTCGACGATCGAGGACGCCGCGCGGCCGACCGCGGTCATGCCCATCGCGCCGAACAGGTATGGCAGCAGGCCGCCGAACAGCAGGCCGACCACGACATACGGATTGTTCAGCGAGAAGTCCGGATTCACGCCGACGAAGTACGGTGTCTTCGAGGCGATGAAGTATTTCAGGTCTTCGTTATAGGCCGCGAACAGCACCAGTGCGCCGAGACCGGCGGAGCCGATCGCATAGCCCTTGGTGACAGCCTTGGTGGTGTTGCCGACGGCGTCGAGCGCGTCGGTCGACTTGCGGACTTCCTTCGGAAGACCGGCCATTTCCGCGATGCCGCCGGCATTGTCGGTGACCGGACCGAAGGCGTCGAGCGCGACGATCATGCCGGCCAGCGCCAGCATGGTGGTGGTCGCGATCGCGATGCCGAACAGACCCGCAAGCGCGTAGGTGACAAGGATGCCGGCGATGATCACGATCGCAGGAAGCGCGGTCGATTCCATCGAGATGGCGAGCCCCTGAATCACGTTGGTGCCATGACCGGTGACCGAGGCTTCCGCGATCGACTTCACCGGACGGAAGTTCGTGCCGGTGTAGTATTCCGTGATCCAGATGATAAGGCCGGTGACGGCCAGACCGACGATGCCGCACATGAACAGCGCCGTCGACGTGAAGGTCACGCCGCCGCCGGTCTTCAGCACGGTGCCGAAACCAAGCATGATGTGCGTGACGATGGCGACGCCGACAAGCGACAGCACGCCGGTGGCGATCAGGCCCTTGTAAAGGGCGCCCATGATCGACTGATTGGCGCCGAGCTTCACGAAGAAGGTGCCAGCAATCGAGGTGATGATGCAGACCGCACCGATCGCAAGCGGATAGATCATCATGCTCGACAGGACCGGCTGACCGGCGAAGAAGATGGCAGCGAGGACCATGGTGGCGACCGCGGTCACCGCGTAGGTCTCGAACAAATCGGCCGCCATGCCGGCGCAGTCGCCGACATTGTCGCCCACGTTGTCGGCGATGGTCGCCGGGTTGCGCGGATCGTCTTCCGGAATGCCGGCTTCGACCTTGCCCACGAGATCGCCACCCACGTCGGCGCCCTTGGTAAAGATGCCGCCGCCGAGACGGGCGAAAATCGAGATCAGCGAGGCGCCGAAGCCCAGGGCCACCAGCGCGTCAACGACCGTGCGGCTGTTCGGAGCGAGGCCGAGATGCACGGTGAGGATCATGTAATAGACGGCGACACCGAGCAGCGCGAGGCCGGCCACGAGCATGCCCGTGATGGCGCCGGCCTTGAAGGCGATTTCGAGACCGCCGGCCAGCGACTTCACCGCAGCCTGGGCGGTACGGACGTTAGCGCGAACCGACACGTTCATGCCGATGAACCCGGCTGCGCCGGAGAGGATCGCCCCGATCGCGAAGCCGATCGCGACGAGCCAGCCGAGAAGAAGGCCGACCGCGACGAAAATCACGATGCCGACGATGCCGATCGTCGTATACTGCCGCTTCAGATAGGCCTGCGCGCCCTCACGGACGGCGGCGGCGATTTCCTGCATTTTGGCGGACCCGGCGTCCGCCTTCATCACCGACATGGTCGCCCATATGCCGTACACCACGGCGAGCAAACCGCAGGCGATGATCACCCACAAAGCTGTCATTGAAGTCCCCGATGATATGGAGTGAGCCGGACAGATCCGGCTCGCTGGTTTGGACCGCGCGCGCGGAATCGCCTCCGCCCGGCCTCAAAATCGCGCGGACATTGCCAAAAACGAATTTGCAAAGCAACCGGGCAAACGGCTGGATTCCCAACGACTTTGCGGGTTTGCCGCAGGGATACAGAAGCTAAAGCTGCCGGATCAAAGTGGGCCGGATATCCTTGGTAGTCCCGTCCGTCAGACCGAGGTCGGTCAGGTGCGGACCCGGATTGCAGGCGAGCGATTGGCCGCTGAGGGCCTTGAAGGTCCGGTACGGGGGTTCCCAGGTGCAGATTTCACCGGCCGCCTCGACGATCCGCTTATGAGCGGCTGCAACGCTGGCCGGATCGTCCAGCGAGAGCATGCCCGCCACCGGATACGCAAGTTGGGCGACCACCTGAGCGTTCTTCACCACGACAATGCCACCCTGCATGCCGATGACGGTATTGGCGGCGAGGGCGAGTTCCACCGGGTCGTGGCCATAAAGAATCAGGTTGTGGGAGTCGTGCGAATAGGACGTCGCGAACGCGCCGCGCCAGCGGTCCCAGCCCTCGATGACGGCAAGTTGCGGCTTTGAATCATTGCGGCCATGGCGATGCACGATCGCCATCACGCTCAACTCCGGCGGCACTACCGCAAAGCCGTCGCGCACCTCGACCTCGAGTTCGCTCCACGAATTGAACCGCGCGCCCTTGATGGTCTGGATCAGCGCCCGTCCGTTTCTCACCCCTGGTATTTTGATACGGAAGTCGTCCGCCCTTAGAGGACCGACCTTCATTGTGTTCTCTTTCGGCGGCGCAACTTCGACCGTTTCCACGATCATTCGCCCGTCCTGAGCGACATGGCGGCCAGCGGTGTACACCGCCTGCACCCTGACCTCGGAAAGATCGGCCAACGCCACGAGATCGGCGCGTCGCCCGGCTGCCACCAGACCAAGGTCATCGCGCCGCAGCCGGATTGCGTTGTTGATCGTGGCGCAACGGATCGCCTGAAGCGGCTCCATGCCGTAACGGATCAGTCGGCGCAGCACGTCGTTTATGCCGCCCCGCTCGACCAGATAATCCGGGAATACGTCATCGGTGCAGACCGTCAGACTGGTCGGAATGACCGGCAGGGTGTTGATCGCGGCGACCACGTCGGGAAGAAGATAGTCGTGCGACCCGCGGATCTCGACCGTGAATCCGGCCCGAAGCTTCTCCAGCGCGTCGGCGCCCGACGTGATTTCGTGGTCGGCAGAAATGCCTGCCGCGAGATAGGCCATCAATCCCGGTCCGGTCAGGCCGCGGGCATGTCCCTCGATCAGCTTACCTGAGGCATTCGCGGCTTCGAGAATCCCCATCATGCGCGGCTGGGCTTCGAGCACCGCACGCATGTCCATGACCTCGGCGAGTCCCGCGACTTCGGGCCAGCCCATCAACGCGCGAATCTCGTCAGCCCGGAAATCGGCGCCGGATATCTCGAGACCGGGCGCTGCCGGCACGCAGGACGACGCCTGCACGATGAATCGCAACGGCAGATTGCGCGACGCCTCGACCGCGTACCGGATGCCGCTGAGGCCCAGAACATTGGCCAGTTCGTGGGGATCCCAGAAGATCGTGGTGGTCCCCTGAGGCACCACGACATCGGCGTAGCGGTGCGGCAGCATGTGCGAGGATTCGACATGCACATGTGCGTCGATGAAACCCGGCGTCACGATCAGCCCGGAGAGATCGTGCGTTACATCGGCTTCGGTGAACGCGCCCGGCGAATGCACGCTCGCGATCATCGGCCCGACGATGCCGATATCAGCGTCGCGAATCTCCATGGTCGCCACATCGGCAATGCGGGCCCCACGCAGCAGCAGATCGAACGGCGCCCTGCCCTGCGCGGCCTCGATCGCGCGCCGGCGAATCTCAAACGGAATAGGTTCGAACATTGGCTACTCGGCCTTGATGCCCGCGGCCTTCACCAGCGCGGAAAACTTCTCGCTCTCCGCCTTCAGAAAATCGGCGAAATCCTTTGGCGAATTGCCGACTGGGATCAGGTTCGATGCCTTAAGCTTCTCGGCAACGCCCGGTTCCTTCACCACCGACGCGAGCGCCTGGTGAAGCTTCTCAACGATCGCCGCATCGGTCTTTGCCGGAGCGAACAGCCCGTACCAGACCGTGACCGATACATTCTTGAGATCGGGATGTTCGGCAAGGCTCGGTACGTCAGGTGTCAGTTCAAAGCGCTTGGACTCGGTAATGCCGAAGGCCTTGATATTTCCGGCCTTGACGTTCTGCATCGCCATCACCAGCGGCAGCACCGCGAGATCGATGTTATTGCCCATCAGATCGGTCGGAATCTGCGCACCGGTCTTGTAGGGCACATGCACCATCTGCACCTTGCCCTCGGCATTGATCATCTCGCCTGCGACATGCAGCGACGTGCCCACGCCGGATGTCGCATAATTGTATTTGCCGGGATTGGCCTTCAGGAGTGCCATGAGCTCGGCGATATTGTTCGCCGGAAAATCCTTGCGTCCGAGCAGGACGAGCGGCGACGAACCGACCATCGAAATCGGCTGAAATTCCGTCAGCGCGTCATACTGTACTGTTTTCGGCGAGACGAGCTTCGCGATCACGATCGTGCTCTCGACCGAGAACAGGAGCGTGTATCCGTCCGGCGTCGCGCGCGCCGCGCGCTGAGTGCCAACCACCCCGCCCGCTCCCGCGACGTTCTCGATAATGATGGTGGTGCCGAGCTTCGCCGCCATGCGGTCCGACACCAGCCGCGCCACCGCATCGACGCTGCCGCCGGCGGCATAGGGCACGATCAGGGTGATCGGCTTTGAGGGATAGGTCTGGGCCTGAACCGGGTTCGCTGCAATCGAAAGCGGCAAAGCCAGGGCCGCAGCGACGAAACGGGCAATTTTGCGCATGAACATCTGCTCTCTCACGATGGCCCGGCAGCCTTGATTCATGGGCAGATTGCGCCGACGCGCCGCGTCTCGCAAGTGCTCCAAGGGATTGAACCCTTCACACCGGAGCGCGCCGCTGACGCAGGGCGAGCCAGCCCAGCATCACCGCGGCAGTGAACACAACCGGGAACACAATCTGGTTCACCGCTGCCCAGCCGAACAACGCCAGCACCTTGCCGGAACCGAACGAGCCAATCGCCATCGACCCGAACACGAGGAAGTCGTTGAAGCTCTGAACCCGGGTGCGCTCTTCCGGCCGATGCGTCTGCGTGACCAGTGTGGTCGCACCGATGAAACCGAAATTCCAGCCGATCCCCAGCAGAATCAGTCCGACCCAGAAATGCCACAGCGTGATGCCGGCGATGCTGATCGCCGCGCTCGCGAACAGGATCGCAAAGCCTGCGGCGATCACCCTCTCGACGCCGAAGCGAGCGATGAGCGTTCCGGTGAAAAAGCTCGGCACGAACATGCCGAGGACATGCCACTGCAGGCCGAGGGCGGCGTCGGTCACGGAATGGTTGCATTCGATCATGGCGAGCGGCGCAGCCGTCATCACCATATTCATCATCGAATAGCTTGCGATCCCGCAGGCCACGGCGACGATGAATTTCGGCTGCCGCGCAATTTCCGAAAGCGGACGTCCTGCATTGGTCTTCGTCGCTGCAGGGGGCATCGGGATTTTCAGTAACATCAGCACGAAGCCAGCGAGCACCGCGATGGCCGCCTGCGCGAGATACGTCGCGGCGAACAGAAACGGCGGCAACATATCTTTGGTTGCGATGACGACCTGAGGTCCGACAATCGCTGCGAAGATGCCACCGACCAGAACCCATGAAATGGCTTTCGGCCGAAACGCTTCGCTGGCCGTATCGGCTGCTGCGAAGCGATAGGCCTGGTGCGCGGCGGCATAGAGGCCGGAAAAGAACGCGCCGACATTGAAGAGAAGGAACGAGCCATAGAGCACGCCGGCGCAGCAGATCAGCCCGGTCAGAACGCCGCAAACCGTACCCGTCTGGAATGCCGCGCGGCGGCCGTAACGACGCGCCAGAGCCCCGACCGGCAGCGTACCGAGCCACATCCCGAGCACGTAGACGGTGATCGGGACCGTCGCCAGCATCTTGTCGGGAGCCAGCACCGCGCCGGTAATCGAACCGGTCGCGATCAGCACCGTGTTGTTGCCGCCGGCCATGGCCTGCGCAACCGACAGCACGATGGCGTTACGGCGCGCCAGCGCATCGTCGATCAAATGGTGCGAGCCTTCAGCGGCCACCGTCATGGGCAAGTCCCCGGCAACGGCGGCCTACATATCCGGTCGATTGAATGTAAGCCAGTCTCGCGGACGCAGGTCAGAACTGCCATGCGCCGGGATGGCGGATCGAAAGCGCGCGGAGCGCGGCCATATCGGGCGTGCCGAGCTGCCGCATCGCAACAGAAATCTCCTCGACCAGCATGTCGGCCACGTAATGCGCGCCGTCACCGCCGGCGGCGCCGACGCCGTAGAGAAAGGCGCGCCCCGCGAATGCAGCCTGGGCCCCGAGCGCGACAGCGCGCACGGCGTCAAGCCCGGAGCGAACGCCGCTGTCGAACAGGACCGTCGCCTTGTTTCCCACCGCCCGCACGACCGCGGGCACCATGTCGATCGCGGCCGGTGCGGCTTCCATCTGCCGCCCGCCATGGTTGGAAACCTGGACGCCGTCGAGTCCTATTGCGATCGCCTTCTCGGCATCGGACGGATGCATCACGCCCTTCATGACCATCGGTCCCTTCCACACGTCGCGGTAGCGCTTGAGTTCCTCGAAGGTAAAGGCACCGCCAACTTCTCCCTGCGCGAACCAGGCGATGTCGTTCTTGCTGGGATTCTCGCCGCAGTAGGGAGCCAAGCAGGGAAAGCTCGGCTGCCCGTTCTGCAGCAAGGCCGAAACCCAGTGCGGCGATACGGCAGCCTGCATGATCGTTTTCAGCGTAGGCCGGAACGGCAACGTAAGGCCGTTGCGCAATTCGCCAGGCCGCTTGGCGCGGCCCGGAGTATCGACGGTGACAACAAGAACATGGACACCAGCCTCCTGCGCGCGCCGAACAAGATCGAAGCCGACCTTATGGTCGTCGCGCGCCAACCGGTAGAGCTGGAACCAGATCACATCGGGCGCGAGTTTCGCCGCCTCTTCCAGAGCGATCCCGGCTACAGTACCGGCCGTATAGGGAATGCGGGCGCGCTGTGCGGCCCGTGCAAGATGGCGTTCGGCTCCCGGCCAGAACACACTCTGCAGACCCATTGGCGCGATCCCGATCGGCGCCGCGTAGTGCCGTCCAAAAAGCGTCACATCGGTCGCAACCGGCCCCTTGTCCGCGCCGACGCGTGGCACCAGCTCGATGGCATCGAGCGCATCGGCATTGCGCTTCACCCCGAGATATTGTCCTGCGCCGCCGGCTACGGTCTCATATCCCAGTGAGGGAATGCGCCGCTCGGAGCCCTTTCGCAGATCCTCGACCGTCGGATACCGCCGCCGCAACTGCGCCTCGCGCGAATTTCCGGAAACGCCCCAATGCGTCGCAGGCTTTTTGGCGTCAGTGCGATCGTGCATATTGATTCCCCCCGCGCATCTTATAGCGCGCGTTCCATCGCATCTCAGAAATGGCTGAACGAGCCGCGCGCGAATGTGAGCTGTTCACCGCCTCTTGCAATCAATTGCGGCGGCCCATCACCATCAACGATCTCCCCGATCGCGGTAACCGCAATTGAAACAGCGTTGGCCTGGTCAACAAACGCGCCCAGCCTTTCGCGAGGCACCGCGGCGAGAATCTCATAATCATCACCCCCGGTCATGATCTTTTCGATCAATGCCGGTTCCGCGGCAAGCGCGTTCGCCGCGGCCGACGACAATGGCAGCCGCGACAACTCGATCCGCGCCGATACGCCTGAAACCTCGCACATCTTGGTCAGATCGCCGGCCAGCCCGTCCGAAACATCCATTGCCGCCGAAGCCTGCGCACGCACCGCATCCGCTATAGCCGTGCGTGGCTGCGGCACGCGATAGCGTCCGGCGAGATGGGCCGCCTCCTCCTCGCCGAGCGACCATCGTTCGATGTGATCGGGATCCTGCAGCAATCGCAAACCGAGCGCGGCGTCACCGATCGTACCGGTCACGACGACGATATCCCCCGGCTTTGCGCCGGCACGCTTCACCATCGTCCCGCGAGGCAGAATTCCGAAGGCGGTGACCGACACCCACAACGGCCCCGTGGTGCCGACCGTATCGCCACCATAGAGCGCGCAGGAAAACAGATCGCAATCCGACTGCAGTCCTGACGCGAATGACTGCAGCCACTGCGCTCCGACCCCATCAGGGATGGCAATGGTCAGCAGACAGCCGGCTGGATACGCGCCCTTGGCGGCGAGATCGGAGAGATTCACCCGCAACGCCTTGCGCGCGACCGTTTCCGCAGGGTCATCCGGAAGGAAGTGAATGCCGGACACGATCGCGTCGGTCGTTAGGACAAGATCGTGACCATCGGGCGGCGCGTAGGACGCTGCATCGTCGGTCAGACCCAGCGCGCCCGGCGCGGTCGCGAGCGGCTTGAAGTATGTCGCGATCAGCCTGTCTTCGCCCGATGCCATGGGCCCGGTCTCCGATTTCCGTTCGCCGCCGCGACAGCCGCCCAGACCCACGAACGCAGGACTCGATCGTGCGGGACCGAGCGGAGCAGTTACGTCGCGCTGTGTCCGAACTCCTCCGTCCGCGCGTTCCGCGCCAGCATGTCGAGCACTGCGTTGACCATACCGGTTTCGTCGCGATCTACGAAGGCGTTGGCCACATCGACATATTCCGACACGATAACCCGGGCCGGGATATCCTTGCGGCTTGCCAGTTCAAAAGAGCCCGCGCGCAATACGGCGCGCACAAGCGCCTCGACACGCTTCAAGGGCCAGCCCTTGGTCAGTGCCTGATCGATGGCGGGATCGAGCTTGCGCTGATCCGCGACCACGCCGCGGACGATGTCGCGGAACAGATTTGCATCTGCCGGAAGATATTTGTCGCCTTCGACCTCGCCGCCAAGCCAGTGACTTTCGAACTCGGCAAGGATCTCGTTGATGTCCGTGCCAGCGATGTCCATTTGATAGAGCGCCTGAACCGCTGCCAGCCGCGCGGCACCGCGCCTGTTGGCCTTGCGGTCTTCCTTTCGTTCCTCGCCTGGCGAACCGCTCATCATTTCGCCTTCGAAACCTTCGACACGGCCTGCTTGATGTCGACAAGCGACAGCGCCGCCCGTGCGGCCCCACCGCCTTTGTTGCCTTCCGTGACGCGCGCGCGCGCCCAGGCCTGCGCCTTGGTATCGACTGTGAGGATGCCGTTTCCGATCGGGATCTTGCGCGCAATCGACACATCCATCACGCCGCGTGCCGACTGCTCCGATACGATCTCGAAATGGAATGTCTCACCCAGGATCACGCAGCCAAGTGCGACCGCGCCGTCATACGGCTTTTTTCGGGCGGTCGCGGCATCAAGAGCGATGGCGAGCGCTGTGGGAATTTCGAGCGCTCCCGGTACGGTTATGACATCGTGGCTTGCGCCAGCTTCCTCAATCGCGCCGACCGCTCCTGCAAGAAGCGCGTCTGCGAGCTCCTCGTAATAGCGCGCTTCTACGACCAGGATACGCGCGCCCTTAAGGCCTGCGCCGGTCTTTTGTGCCTTGCTTTGTCGCGGCCCAGCCATTTCAAAAAACTCCGTTGCGGCGCCACTAACTACACGCCGCGCGCTGCCGCAAGAGCGATGATTTTGCGCTATTTTTGCGCTTGCAGCAGACGTGCCGCATAGCGCGCCATCAGGTCGATTTCCAGATGGACTGCAGTGCCGGGCTGCCACGCGGTTAACGTTGTGACCTCGAGCGTATGTGGAATGATCAGGACCGAGAATTCCTCGCCCTCAGCCTCGTTCACCGTAAGCGACACGCCATCGAGAGCGACCGATCCCTTTTTGGCGATGAAGCGCGCAAGAGCCGCCGGAGCTGTCAGGACGAACCGGACCTGATCGGTCAGGTCCTCGCGCGACTTTATCGTCGCAATACCGTCGACATGGCCCGTGACGATATGCCCACCGAGCTCATCGCCGACCTTAAGGGCGCGTTCCAGATTGAGCCGGGTGCCCGCCGTCCAGTCGCTTGCGTTCGTCACCGCAGCGGTCTCGGCGGCCGCATCGACCGCGAACCAGGTTCGGTTTCCGCTCAGCCCGGTCTCGACCACAGTCAGACAGACACCGGAACAGGCGATAGACGCCCCGAGCGCTATCCCCTCCCGGTCGTAATTGCATGCAATCACGATGCGCCGCAGACCATCGCCTTTCGGTTCGATCGAGATAACTTCGCCAATGTCGCTGACAATTCCGGTAAACATTTAAATCCGCTCGTACCGGTCAACCCTGTCCTCACCGCTCGTTTCGGTGGAGCTCAGGTGTAATCTCGTCGAAGCGGTTAGAGCGCCGAGGGGAAGTCCGTCAAGCGCGTCAATGCCATCCGCGCCGATCTCGTTTGCGCCATGCAGAAGTACCGCCTCATCGACCAGATCCGCTCGAACAAACGACGCGGCAACCTTCGGTCCGCCCTCCACCATGAGCCGCGTAATGCCGCGCTCCGACAATTTTTCCAGCAACGGTGCGAGCTCGATCAGGCCATGTCTGGACGTCGTTCGGATCACGGCAACGCCCTGACCGCTCAACATTTGCTCGCGTCCGCTCGGCGCATCCATTGCGCAAAAAACCCACAGCGGGACGCTCCGCGCGCCGCCCACAAGCTGCGACTCCAATGGCAGCTTCAGCATCGGATCGAGAACCACCCGTACCGGTGATGCGCTCATCAGCCCTGGCAACCGACATGTCAGGGCCGGATCGTCTGCCAGCACGGTACCGATCCCCACCAGGATGGCGTCATTCATGGCCCGGATCAGGTGCACGCGCGCACGCGTCGCTTCACCGGTGATCTGCACGGGCTTTCGGCCGCTGAGCGCCGCCTTCCCATCGGCGGAGATGGCCAGTTTCAGCGTCACATGCGGACGTCTATCGAGGATGCGCCGGATATGTCCGGCATGGTCGCGCCGCGCTTCGTCCGCGCACAGCCCGTCCGACACCGCAATTCCGGCCGCGCGAAGTCGCGCATAACCATCGCCCGCCACCTGCGGATTTGGGTCGCCCAGCGCTGAAACAACGCGCACTATTCCGGCCGCGATGATCGCGTCGGCACAGGGAGGCGTCCGACCGTGATGGGAGCAAGGCTCCAGAGTGACATAAAGCGTTGCGCCCCTCGCCTGTTCTCCAGCGCGCCGCAATGCTTCAGTCTCGGCATGCGGCCGGCCGCCGGGTTGGGTCCAGCCGCGGCCAAGTATGATCCCGTCTTTCACCACCACTGCGCCGACCGCCGGGTTGGGCCACGTATTGCCCAAGCCGCGCCGCCCAAGCGTCAAAGCAAGCTGCATGAACCGGAGATCGTCAGCCGGGGTCACTTCGGCTGCGGCGGGACCGCCTTGCCGTCCTCCTCGTTCGCAAGCTCGGCGAGCGCATCCTCGAAGTCCTTCGGTTCGCGGAAATTGCGATAGACCGAGGCGAAGCGCACATAGGCCACGTCGTCGAGCTCGCGCAGATGTGCCATCACCGCCTCGCCGATGGCATCGGTCGAGATATCGCTTTCGCCGAGACTTTCAAGCTCGCGCACGATCTTGGACACCATTTGCTCCAGCCGCTCCGGATCGACATTGCGCTTGCGCAACGCGATCTGCAGCGAGCGAAGCAGCTTGTCGCGATCGAACGGCACGCGGCGACCATTGCGCTTGATCACCACCAGTTCGCGCAACTGCACGCGCTCGAAGGTGGTGAAGCGGAACTGGCAGGTCAGACATACGCGCCGGCGCCGGATCGCGTTGGAATCCTCGGTCGGACGCGAGTCTTTCACCTGGGTATCGAGACTGCCGCAATTTGGACAGCGCATGACATTCTGCCTTTTGCTGTCATGGCCAAGCGCTCCCGGCCATCCACGTCTGAGTTAGCGAAATCTCCGACACGACGTGGAGGCCCGGCGAAACGCCGGGCATGACTGTGTCTTACTGATAAATCGGAAAACGCTTCAGCAGCGCCTTCACCTTGTCGCGCACCGCAGCTTCCACCAAGGTGTCTTCTTCCACCTGCTTCTGCGACAGCACGTCGAGAACTTCCGCGATCATCTCGCCGACCTGCTTGAACTCCACCGCACCGAAGCCACGCGTCGTGCCCGCAGGGGTGCCGAGCCGGATGCCGGAGGTGATCGTCGGCTTTTCCGGATCGAACGGGATGCCGTTTTTGTTGCAGGTAATATGTGCGCGGCCAAGCGCCACTTCGGACACCTTGCCGGTCAGCCGCTTGGGCCGCAGATCAACCAGCATGAGATGCGTATCGGTGCCTCCCGAGGTGATGTCATATCCCTTCGACTTCAGGGTCTCGGCGAGAACCTTCGCGTTCTCGACGACATTCTTCGCGTACACCTTGAAAGATGGCCGCAGCGCCTCGCCAAACGCGACCGCCTTTGCCGCGATCACGTGCATCAGCGGACCACCCTGCAAACCCGGGAAGACTGCCGAGTTGATCTTCTTGGCAATCTCTTCGTCATTCGTCAGCACAACGCCACCGCGCGGCCCGCGCAGCGTCTTGTGGGTCGTGGTGGTCACGACATGCGCATGCGGGAACGGCGACGGATGCACGCCACCCGCGACGAGACCGGCAAAATGCGCCATGTCGACGAACAGATACGCGCCCACCTCGTCGGCGATGGCGCGGAACGCCTGGAAGTCGATCACCCGCGGATAGGCCGAGCCGCCCGCAATGATCACCTTGGGCTTGTGCTGCTGCGCCAGCTTTCGCAGCTCGTCCATGTCAATCCGATGATCGTCGGGCCGCACATTGTAGGCGACCGCGTTGAACCACTTTCCCGAATAGTTGATCTTCATCCCGTGTGTGAGATGCCCGCCGGCCGCAAGATTGAGACCGAGAAAAGTATCGCCCGGATTCATCAGCGCGAAGAACACCGCCGCATTTGCCGAAGCCCCGGAATGCGGCTGCACATTGGCGTAGCTGCAGCCGAACAGCCGGGTCACACGGTCGATTGCGAGTTGCTCGGCGATATCAACATACTGGCAGCCGCCGTAATAGCGCCGGCCCGGATAGCCCTCGGCATATTTGTTGGTCAAAACCGACCCTTGAGCCTCCAGCACCGCGCGGCTGACGATGTTTTCAGACGCAATCAGCTCGATCTCGTCGCGCTGGCGGCCGAGTTCGCTCGCGATTGCCCGCGCAATTTCCGGATCGCTCTCGCTCAGGCTGGCTGTGAACATATCGCTGCGCTCAGCGCCGGCCGTGGCCCGGTCGGTTGCCGACATGACGTGTCTCCTGAATAGCTCGATCCGGGCGGACTACCACGTCCGCCCATCAGCCGCCAAGCGATAGCTTCTATCAGTCGATCAGCCGCAATATCTAGCGCAAATCTCGCGCTTCAGTGGGCCACCGGCCGGCTCCCGGGCCAGCCTGGCCTCAGCCGCGGTTGGCAGCCGGGGCCACGCCAAGACCGTCGCGGCCGTAGATATCGTCGCGGAATTGCACCACGCCGTCGGGCGTTGCCCAGGCGGTGACGTAGACCCAGTAGAGCGGCACAGGCGCCTTCAGCCGCGCGTCCTTGCGGTCGCCAGATCGGATCACCTCGTCGATCTGGTTGCGCGACCAGTTGGGCGTGCCGGCCAAAAGCCAGGTCACCAGTTCGCGCACATTCTGCACCCGCACGCAGCCCGACGAATGGAAGCGGAAATCCTCACCGAACAGGTTACGCGATGGGGTGTCGTGCATGTAGACGCCATGCGCCGACGGGAAATTGATGCGGATCGCGCCGAGCGAATTGAAATCGCCCGGGTCCTGCTTGAACTTGTAATTGACGGCCTCGTTCGTGTTCCAGTCGACCTGGGTCGGCTGCAACTCGTTGCCGCGCGCATCGATGATCCGGATCCGCTGCTTGGTCAGATAATCCGGCTCTTCCTGCATCTTCGGAATCAGGTCGCGCTTCACGATCGAGACCGGCACCGTCCAGAACGGATTGAAGTTCACCTCGACGATCTTGCTGTTGATGTCGGGCGAGGCCCGGTCCGGCTTGCCGACCACCGCCGTATGACGCGTCACCGCGACGCCGTTCTCGATTGCCTCGATCTGCGCGGCGGGAATATTGCACATCACGAATTTAGGCCCGAGATTGCCGGAAAAGCCCTTCAGCCGGCCGAGATTGGTCCGCAGCTGCGCCACCCGTACCTCGATCGGCACATTCATCGCGCTGAGCGTCGCCTCGCGCACCAGACCGTCGACTGTCAGCCCGTGACGCGCCTGAAACCGCTTCACGCCGGCTTCAACATAGGAATCGAACACGTCCGACACCCCCGCGCTGGTCGCGAGGTCGCCGCCGGCGATAAGCCGTTGCCGCAATGCGACCACTGCCTTGTTGCGGTTTCCCAGACGCATGCGCTCGCTGGTGGGGACCATCGGCCAGCCACCCTGCGCGGCCAGCTGCTCATAGCGGGGGATCGCCGCCTCGGTGGTCTGCGCGGTCGCTGGCGACAGCGTCGGGAGCGAGGACTTCGGCATTTTCACCGAGCGGATACCCGAATCGTAGCCCTGCCCGAAATCGCTGCGCCTGGTCTGCTCCATTAGCAGCTGCAGCATCTGGTCCTGCGCATGGGCCCGACCGGCGAATAGCGCCGCGCCCGCACCAAGAGCACCGCTGCCAAGCTGCCGCAGGAGAGTCCGGCGGTTCCAGTCCATTGGAAATTCGGGGCGGTCGGTCATGCGCTTCCGTCAAGCCCTTGGTGAGATCGCATTAAAGCTGGAACGGCCAGATTGGCAACCGGTCTGGCGGAATTTGGGCCGCGATGCCTGGCTCAACCGAAAAACAGAGAAAAAGGACCTGACCTACTCATCTCGTCCGTTGCGCCTGTGGTTTCTTTGCCTCGCAGGTGAGGCAAACGAGCTCATCCGGCTTGGTGCGTTGAAACTGTTTGCAGTTCGGACAATAGCGCCGTTGCAGCATACGTCCCCCCTTCGATCGCAGGTTCGCCGGATCGATCCAGCAAGAATCACGCCAAGGATATCAGGGAATGCGGCTTAGTCGCGGCACCGGCCGTGGCGTGCGTTCGACATGCGAACGGGGAGCCACCGGGCTCCCCGCGCTTCCTGATCTGGTGATGATCGTTAGTTGGTCGTGCAGACCTTCACGGTCTTCATGCCGGTCTCGGCTTCGGTCCGTGTCTTGTAGACACCGTTGCCGACCACAGTCACTTCTGTCGTCGTCATCGGCTTCTTGTCCACGATGGTGCACCTTTTCGTCTTCACGTCCTGCACGACATAGAACTCGGTCGTCTGTGCAAACGCTGCCGTGGAAAGGGCGGCGGCAATGACGGCTGCGATGGCTGTACGCATTTTTTGGCTCCTTGGTTCAAGCCCTCGGTAACAGCATGCCCAAGGCGACGTTCCACGAATCGTGAATGTTATTTTTCGGAACGCTGCACGCGCTTCTTCGTTTCGATCCCGAACCAGGGAGTTTCCGATATGAGATATCTTGTTTGCGTCGGCGCCATCGCTTGCGCGGCTACGTTTTTTTCGATCGGCATGATCGTCGCCGACACGGTGGACTTCGGATACGCTGTCATGGCGTCGAATGGTGATGCGCGATGACGCCGTACGACGAACGCGACATAAGCATCGATGATGCGCACGACGCATGGACGATCCTGGGGGCTGCAATTGTAGGGGTTATAGGCTTCGCCTACTACGTACTCGCCTAGATGCGCAGCTCGGGTGCGCGCCAGAACGAGGAGGTCAAGAGTCGCCAGGCGACATCCGGCTTATGTCTGAAACTCTGCTGTGCGGCCAAGAGGCGCGCATTCGGAGCGAACGATTTTTCCGATCGCGTCGAAAGACATGTAGATGCGTACGGGTTTCGCTTCATAGCTCAGATAATCGATAACGACCCGCCCGTTCGAAGCTTGAACCTCCCCCAGCGAAAAAGCACGAGGAGCCAACCGGCGTAATTTCGGCGCCCAGTACTCCTGAATTGCGGCCGCACCTGCATAAACAGCAGCGCCCGTGCAGCCGCATTCCAGCGTCGCCTCGTCATGATAAAATTTCATCATGCCGGTCAGATCGCCGAAACGGCACGACTCGAGCCATCGTTCGGCGCGCAGTGTGGGGTCGATGCCGATTGCGGCATGTTCCAATGATAATCGCTTTGTTCCGGTCAACCCCAGGTCTCGCATCCGACGCTTCACGCTCGCTTCGGAGCGACGGAAGCGGACGGACAGTCGGGCCGCACTTATCTTCTCTTCGACAGCCTGTGCGAGCAAAGCGTCTTCCGACGCTGTCCAGGCGGTATTTTTGGTCTTCATAAAACTTCCGGCGCAGATTCATTTCGGCCGCACAGCGACACATCCGGACTTTAGGATAATTTTGATCTGCGAATCCAGCAAAAAGCCCCGGCGTTTCCGCCGGGGCAAAGTCGGGTCGACACACATTGAGTTCTTGCAAGCGGTAGTATTTGAGCCCGGATCCAACTAGAGCCGATAAAGGATCTGATCCGTCCAGAAGCGCTCCAAGCGGTGCAGAGACTTATTCAGCGTACCGAATTCCTCGGCCGCGATGCCGCCCACCTGCTCCACGGTACGCACGTGCTTCTGGTACAGGTTCTCGACGATGTCTCGCACCTCGCGACCCTTGTCGGTCAGCTTGATACGGACCGAGCGGCGATCGACTCGCGAGCGCTGATGATCGAGGAAGCCCATCTCGACGAGCTTCTTGAGGTTGTAGGAAACGTTCGAGCCGAGATAATAGCCGCGCGTACGCAATTCGCCGGCGGTCAGTTCCTTGTCACCGATATTGTAAAGAAGCAGTGCCTGAACCGAATTGATGTCGGCGCGGCCGCGGCGATCGAACTCGTCCTTGATCACGTCGA
>VFQN01004933.1_pt1 | contig 16960 bp, 27 predicted proteins | sample 3512371 | NCBI WGS metagenome assembly VFQN01 (sample SAMN10412370, study PRJNA504923) | tailings metagenome | isolation source: Replicate 2 from Balatoc abandoned mine | place: Philippines: Itogon, Benguet | collected 2017-08-28 | reverse complement strand
CCCCCGTGCCCGCCGGGAGTCTCCCCTGCACCTCCATCAGCCACTGCACCATGGGTAGCTCCTCCTGCCCGACCGCCCGCACCATGCTGCACCCCGCCATGGACACCCCCCGCGCATGCAGCGCCTTGAGCACGTGCAGGTGGCCGCCGTCCATGGCCGCCAGCACCAGGCCAGGCACGGAGAGCTCCCACTCGTCCGGCGCACCACCCTCGCTCTCGCTGGCCTCCTCGTCCCCCGCCTTCCCGGCCTCCGCGTCCTCCTCCGCCTCCGCCTCCTCCGGATCTGCGGGCTGCTGCTGCTTTTCCTTCTCCTCTTCCCCTCCCCCCTCCTCCGCTTCCTCCGGATCTGCGGGCTGCTGCTGCTCCTTCTCCTCCTCCCCTCCACCCTCCTCCGCTTCCCCAAGACCTGCGGGCTGCTGCTGCTTTTCCTTCTCCCCCTCCCCATCCTCCTCCTCCGCCTCCTCCGGATCTGCGGGCTGCTGCTGCTTTTCCTTCTCCTCCTTCCCTCCCCCCTCCCCCGCCTCCTCCGGATCTGCGGGCTGCTGCTGCTGCTGCTGCTGCTGCTCCTCCTTATCCTCCTCCCCTCCCCCCTCCTCCGCCTCCTCCTCTGCCGCCATCTGCCTCGCTTGCCCCCCCGGCGCCCGCGCTGCTGCTGCCACTGTCGCCTGCCCCCCGTCGCCGTCACCGTCGCACACGCTCGTGTGCCTCCCATCCCCACCCGCGACCGCCTGTTCCGCACCGGCCTCGCCCCCAGCCCCGGCGCTACCCCCAGCCTCCTCCGCCGCCGCCTCTCCCCCATCGCAGCCGCCCTCCTGCTGCTGTCCCTCCTCGTCTCCCTCCTTGTCCACGCGCTCTATACCCTCCTGCCCTTCCTCATCCTCCCCTTCCTCCTCCTCCTCCTCCCCCTCCTCCTCTTCGTCTTCTCCCTCGTCTTCTTGCCCCCACCCCCAAGGCCCCTCCCCGTCCTCTTCCCACTCCTCCGCTTCCTCCTCCCCAACCCAGGCCCCCTCCTCCCACTCCTCCGACTCATCCCCCTGCGCATCGCCCCCTGCCCCCAGCACTCCCTGATCCATCAGGAAGTCCAGCACCGGCAGGTTGCCGCGCGCCGCCGCAAACAACGCCAGCTCCCACCTCACATCGGCCCATGGGACCAGGAGCTTCTGCTCCCGCAGCCACTCCGTCCGCACCACCCCATCCTCTTTGCACGCTGCAAGCCCACGGGCCAGGTCCGGAGCAAGATGCAGCACCTGCGGCTCCTGCCGACTCAAGAGCCACAGCGCCTTGTCGCGCCAGTCGGGCGTGGGGCTGCACGCCGCGCCCACCAGCATGGCGTGTACGACCCGCGCGTCCACATTCCCGTTCAGGAACCGGACCGCGGGGGTCAGCTGCTGGTACAGCTGCTGCAGGGTGCTGAGCGGGCAGCCGTGCGCCACGTCAGCCAGCATCATCCCCTGCATGCCGTGAGGCACGTGCACGCTGCCGTCGTCCTTGCCACGGCTCAGCGCCCATGCGAGGAGCGGGAGGTCTCCCTTGTGCGCAGCAGCAGCTGGAGGAAGGTGCTCGTACGGCCTTAGCCTGAACGTCAACGCCGAGAAGGCATCGCGAGGGTCGTCGTGTGCAGTCCAGGGGCAGCCGTGGGATGCGAGCCATTCGCACATGGCCCTGTTGCCGCGCTCAATGGCGCAGTAGAGGTGCCTGCAGTAGAGCGTGCACCCCATGTCCAGCAGAGCGCTGACAAGCTCGATCTTGCCGCTGCGGACCGCCTCGCGAACCAGTATGCTGCTGTCGAAGCTGACATGGCCGATCAGATGTGGCGGGTCGGGGTGCTGCTGCAGCAGCCACCGGCACAGGTCGAGCTGGCCGGCCGATGCCGCGGCGTAGAGCACGAACTGGGAGATCAGGCAGCCGAGGGAGCGGGAGAGCTGGTCGAGGGCGGGAATGCTGCCGGTGCGGGCGGCCTGGCATAACAGCTGTTGCCGGCGGGTGTAGGTCAGGCCGGAGCCTGCGCCGGGGTGTCCCCAGCGACCGAGGAGGGCATGCGCAGGAACGACCAGCTCTGGCTCGTCGACGGACCGGGACCGTACAGGCTTATCCCCAACGCTCACAGTGGTATGCTGGGGCCTTGTCAGCTGGGCGCTGGCCTCCTTGCATACGAAGCGGACGTTGCAGGCGATGTCGTTTGGCGGGAGCTGCGCCAGCACACGCGCCAGGAGCTCGTCGGGGAGCTGGAAAAGCCTCCATGCGCCAGCAGGATCGCCCATTATGCTATCATGCTGCCGCTTGTGCTGATAGGTGGCCATGGGGCGCTTGCTTCAGGTCGTCTCGGTCTAGCATGCCGACGTTAGCATGCCGACGCTCGCACGTCAGCATTTAACCCCAGTTTCAGTATTTGCTCATAATCAACATTCTATGTGTTTGACTGGGCTCTGTTGGAAATGCGTTCCGGCTGATGGCGGAGAAACGGCGCTGTACCGGTGCGGTAGCAAGTAATGCTGCCAAGAGCAGCCAAAATGAAGCCTTGTAAAAATGCAATACACGCAGGTGACAGCTAACGGAAAGGTAACCGTTGTGCGTGAACATGTTTGCAGGAATCCTTGGATGCTGGCGCAGGGGAGAGCCCTGCTGCCACGTGCCAGCTGTCTGCCCCTGCATTCGCTGCGGCATACTTCATCAAGCAGATGTTCTTAAACGTATAACTAAATTGTAATGGACCTGTGCTTGCATCCAGGAGGCTTTCTGATGTAACCCTTGAATTTACCATGCGACAGCACGGCTGCCTGCATTTGTCCAAGGTGCAATCTGGACAAGCTCGAAAGCAATCCGGAGGCGCAATGCGATACAGCTGCTATACGGACAATACATGTAGGCCCATCGGCTTTGCCTCCGAGTGCGAAAGGAAGAGCATTCCGATGCCTTCCGACTTAACGAGAGACCAGATAGGGAGGCAGGCCGCCACGACATGACTGCTTCAAGCACTAGCATTCGCGAACGCTCTGCTAACATATAGTCCCAGAGTACGCCTTGCGGTCCCTGACCCCTGGGACGTGACAGCGGCCTTCCGGATGTCGATCGCACCCAACTAGTCCCGTCGTCTGGTCGTTAACCGCAATCCGCGATTCCATACAGTACTGCAGTAGCATACGAGGCCAATGGGCAGGCTCAGGTCACTTGCCGACAAGCTGCATCTGAGCCTTCTTGGGCCTTGGGCCGGCACCTCGCCGCGCGGCGCCGCGCGTGCTTCGGGCGAAGGCGCGGCTGCTGCCGCAGCCCTTGCGTCGCCGCCTGGCGCTCTGCCCTGGCCATGGAGCAAACCCTGTATGGTTTCCCACGGCGCTGCCACCATGCCGCCGAGCGGTGTTGGGTCCTTGGCCGCATGGCGCACAGCGTGGAGGTCAGCCTCATCCGGTAACGGGGGAGGAGGCGGCAGTGCGAGCAGCGGAGTCCTCGTGTGGCAGGCACGACGCCTGCTGATGCTGTTGGCAGCTCGGGAGAGGGCTGCAGGGCCCGCTGGTGCGCTGCCCCTGGCAGGGCCCAGCGGCCGTGCATCCGCCGCCACTGCTTGCGGCCTGCGGCCTCCCTTCCGCAGCAGCGGCTTGGGGAGCTGCTGGAGCGGCGAGGCGCCACTTGCTGCTGCCCCACCAGGTACGCCCATGCAAGGAGCTGCAGCACCACTGGGCACGTTTAAGTAAACACTGTCGTGGACATAGGCCTACTTGCTTGTGCCAATCGGTTTGCTTGGCATGCCCGCGCCCCAAGGCGGTGGCAGGTGGTCGCCTGCCACACCGCTCGTTGCTAGCCTTGGCTGCTGATGGAAGGCCGTCAGGCATCTGGCGTTTGGCACGCTTGGTCACGGCGTAAATTAAAGAAACTGTATCTGCGCAGGCGGCTGGCTTTCGCCGGCAGGCGTGCATGGGCACCTGACAGCGTCGCTGGCCCGCAGCGTCAGCAGCCAGGCTGAGGGCAGCGGCAGGTGGGCTGGCAGGTGGCCGGGTGCTTGCTGCTTATGGATGGACGGGACGTGTGGAGGACTGTGTAGCGCTATGACGCAGCTAAGCCATCCAGCTGGCAAGGCAAGGTGGCGGGGCATTGGGTGGAAAGTGCCATGCTGTTCTACGGTATTGTGGCGGGATGCCGTTGCACGTGTCAAACCGGTATTGACCTTGTGGATGGGTGTCAATGGACGTCCCAGGGACGGGGTTCTCGAGCGATACCTGCATAGCTCTTGCCGTACTACAAGCGTAATCCCGTCATAGTGCGGTCCTGCTGCGTACAGGCCGTCAGGCATGCATGCCAACGGCCGGAGCTGGTGGGGCACGCAAAGCGCATAGCGGTGCTGTCCTCCTGACCGCTTGGGTGGCAATACACCCGACCACCTGCCGCTGCCTTCAGCCTGGTTGCTGGACCCTGCAAGCTCATTGCGTAGCACGGGCAGACACCCCTAAGTGCCCAGCTGCCCACGGACTGTACGGCTACCGACGCCCGTGGCCGCCTTGCAGCTCCGAGCCCGGCCCTGGCCATAATTGTGCGAACAACATAATACCTATCGCCACGTTGCACTTATCCACTAGGCTTGGCACTAGACTTGACATTTCCCGCGCATTGCAACAGTCAAGCAATGAAAAGCATGCTGCGCGTGCTGCCGGCACGCTACCCTGCTAATTTCAGTGCTCAGAAGTGTTGGGTAGCCTTGGTTGCGTGCCGGCAGCACGCGCAGCATACTTTGCATTTGCTTGACTGTTGTAATGCGCGGGAAATGTCAAGCCTAATGCCAAGCCTAGTGGGTGAGTGCAACTTGCGGCGTGGCGACATGTAGGATTATGGCCAGGGCCGGGCTCGGAGCTGCGTGGCAACCACGGGCGTCGGTAGCCGTACAGTCTGCTGTGGGCACAGGTCGTGGGCAGCTGGGCACTTAGGGGCGTCTGCCCGTGCTACGCAATGAGCATGCGGGGGCCAGCAACCAGGCCGAGGGCAGCGGCAGCAGGCAGGTTGGCAGGTGGTCGGGTGCTTGCTGTTTAGCACAGCAGATGGACGGGACGTGGTGGAGGACTGTGTAGCGCTATGACGCAGCTAAGCCACCCAGCTGGCAAGTGGGAGCGAGGCGGGGCAGCGGGTGGGAACTGCCAAGCTGGTCTACGGTATTGCTCCAGATGCCGACGCATGTTTCAAACCGGTATCTACCTTGTGGATGGATGTTGGTGGACATCCCGGGGATGGGGTGCTCGAGGCGTATCGGCTTAGCTCTTGCCATCCTACAAGCGCAATCACATGGCGGTCTTGTTGCTTGCGTGCAGGGCGTCAGGCGAGCGTGCCAACGGCCGGAGCTCGTGGGGCACGCACAGCAGTGACGTCCTCCTGATCGCTGGGCTGGCTGGGCTGGCGGGCCTTGCCGGCTACGCCATGTTCAAGATGTACGGGCTTGCGCAGGTCGTACGGCATGCCGAGCGGGTGCCGTACAGCGGGAGGTGGCAAGGCCTGCTGCCGCACGCAATGGAGCAAGCTGACGCCCTAGCCGGCAGGCGTTACAAAGAGGCAAGCCAGGGATGTTGTATTGCATTTTGCAAGGCCCTACGTGCTGTTTGCGTGCTCCACCATCATGATGTCCCCCTGGTCCAGCAGAGAGGTGGCAACGGAAAGCTGCCGCAGCTGGCCAGGATGTCCTCGCTATGCTCCATGGCTCATGCATAGTACCGGACGGACGCAGTGCCATCCACTACCTTGGCATGCCCAGCCTCTGTGTTCTCATGTACCGTGCATGCACAACTGCAAACAATGCCTTATCACCCACTCTCCTAACATGCCCAGGGTCGCTGTCCCCTGCACGTGCAGCATTATGGCGCCGCTGTCGCTTCCGGGGAGCTGCTGCCCCCATCCCACCCGGACGTGCTGCTGGTGCGGCGGATCGGGGCGGCGGTGGTGGCGGCGGCGGCAGAAGGCGCGGAGGGCAAGGCGGCGGAGCGGCTGCGCGACGTGCAGTGGGAGTTCCACGTTGTCAAGGCCTCAGACAAAGGGTCATGCTACATCCAGCACGGAGGGAAGGTGCGCACTTGGTGCACAGCCGCGGCCTGCAGTCCGTTGCCGGTAATAACCACTCCTGCCGAGCGAGGTAGAGGCTTCAGTGCCTGCTACCTGTATCTGCCTCGTTCGCGGTGTACGGGCATTAGATTGCGTTGCTGTGGGTTAAGGAAGCATATGGAAAGCTAGAAAGCAATGACATGGTCAGCAAGTTTGCCGTCTCGTGCGTAAGCGTGGACGAGCACGTGTCCACGTATTGGTACCACCACGTTAAGGAACGCCATCGCCTGCCAGCCTATCGCCAGGTCCGGTCCTGGTGCGTGCCCTTCAGGGTGACGCCCCGCAGTCCAAAAACTCGATCTTATTTCGTATAACACAGCATGTAGTAGATAATTCAGTTTAAATTTGCTGCCTGCTCGAAGGTGTGGATAACCGAGGCCTGGCTGGACAACCACGACCGTGACGAGGGCATCGTAGCGGCCGCGCTAGCCCACGAGGTGGCACACGCGGTGGCGCAGCACACGGTAAGCTACAGCTGCAACTACTAGTTACGCAACGGCAACTACTAGTTACGCACATTGTCACGCTTTGCGCTTTCCTCGCACCCCCAAGTGTGGTCCCTGCTGCTGCCACCGCCTTCTTCCCTGCCTGTCCAAATCCTGCATGCAACACGGTCTGGTAGTACCTCAAGACTGGAGTATGCCTCACTTTGCTCGAGTCTCGCTCGGGCCCCGCTTGCGAGTGCACGGCGGCGGTGGCGTCACGGGGCAGTACGCAGGTCGCTCATCACATGCACCCATGCATCCGCTCCACGTCACATCGCCATCGTGCCGCAGGTCGAGAACATCACCCTAACCCATGTCTCCCACGACCTCGCTGTGGTGTGGGGCTTGGCAACGCTATTCGTGCGCGCGCCGCTGTGGGCCACCGCGGCCGGCTGGGGTGTCTTCACGGCGCTGGGCTTCCACTTCAGCAGTAGCTGTGTTCCCTTTCTGCGACCGCTGCACTGGTGAGTACGCCGCGTGCTTGCAAAGCTCGGGCTTGGTGTGCGTGTCGGCCATGTACAACGCGATGCCGTGCGTGCTAGATAGCCAGCAACACGATGCGTGTGCCCCGGTGACCGTGCGCCTTCCGAACTTCATTCCTGGTGCCAGCTGGTCGCCAGCAGCAAGTGCTCCGGGAACCTTGGTCCATGCTAAGACACGCGCCTTTCCCTGCTGTGGGTCTGCAAGCTGCGGCCAATATATATGGATGGGTGTGCAAGCCATAGTCTAACGGTGGATGCATGCAGGCTGCTAGGACAGAAGGACACCGTACTAGCTATCGCTGCTGTGACGTGCCACTTGTTCCTGGTTTCCAGCTTTGCTTCTCAAGGGCGGGGGGCAGCCGCCGCGGAAGGCGGGCAGGCGGCGTAGGGGAGGGGGTACCTGCAAGCAGGAAAGAGGTCTTGTTCGCGGGATGGGAGGCCATGCAGGCCGTACATGCCTCGCTCCCCCCAGCTACCAAGCCAATACATAACTAGTTTCTATGTTTCCCCCACTCCTGCCAGGTACCAGGAGTACGAGGCGGACGCAATCGGGGCGCGCATCATGGCGCGAGCGGGTTTCGACCCGGCATCTAACACCGTGATGCACGTCGTTAGGAGCTGCTCACAGGTGCGCCCGGGTTCCTCAGTGCAACGACAGAATGCATGCATCGACTTGCATACATGCAGCAGCACACTGTGGGCTACATACAGAACCTGCTGAGCGTTGCTGTGTGGGTCTCGATGTATGGAATTCGGGTGCCGCATGCCGTGAGCAACACCGCTCCCCTGCGCTCCACCTACCGTGGCGCGCGGTTACCTCATGTAGCTCGCTGTGTGCGTGGTTGACTCGTGCTTTGCAATGGTCGCAGGACGGGGAGCCGGACAAACCCCTTGGGTATAAATGTAAATATAGGATTTCGTCTGAGAAGTATTTACATTTACTATGCAGTCAAATGCACGCCGCGCATTGCAGAAGGGGGAGCCGGACTTGGTTTCGGCGCTGACCAGCACCCACCCGTCGGACATGAGCCGCGCCATGCGTTCTGCCGAGGCGCTGCCCGAGACGTGCAAGATCTACACGGAGGCGGGTGGGTAGCGGTGCAGTTGCTGGGGTATAATAATGCAGGAAAAGACGCGAGCGGGTAGTGGTATCACCATGGCCGTGTGTCACGGTCTGGGTGTTCGGGGCAGCCGCATTGCAACGGGGCGCCTTGGTGGCAACACGTGCTTGTTGGGGCTCCGCTAAGCAGCCGCGCTGTTGAGTGTCTGCTTTCGACCTGCCGTCGGCTTGCGGCACGTGTAAGGTCTACACCTGGGCGGGTGGGTAGCGGTGCGTCGTTCTGTAGGGCGGACTGGGTATTTGGCGCAGTCGCATTATAGTGCAGTGCCTGGCAGCAGGTGCAAAGCAGCAGATGCCCGCCATTGACATGCATTTGCAAAGCTCCACATTCTGGAAAGGGTGCTGACAAATTAAACATTCACATGGTGGTTGCGTGGTGGTCTGTTGCGGCATCCTGCTGCGCCCACCGCCCTTCCGTCCGTGCAATCACACGCGTTCCTGGTGTCAAAGAGCCCTTTTCCGTTGCAATGCCACCCATGCAGGCTTCGGCACGTGCGAAGCCACTTCGGACCACCTCAAGGAGGTCGCCCACCGATACTACGACGCACTCAAGGCGAAACTAGAAAGGCTGGAGCAGCAGCTGAAGGAGGAAAGCGAGGGGGAGGAGCTGCGGGCAGCCAGCGAGGCGCGGCCGCACACGGGCACTCGGCAGCGGCGGCTGGAGACAGACATGGAGCTGCAGCAGTAGCAGCAGCACCGTACAGCGATAGAGAGGCAGACCTGAGGCTGGACTTCCATGCTGTTGCCGTGTCACAGAAACCGTGTTGGGGTCCGACACCTGGCCATGGGTAGTGGTATGGTAACGCGGTGTTTGGTGCCTGAGGCACGCACGTGGGTGTTGGCGGTGGGGCTACCTTGCAGTGCAGTGCTGACACTGGGCTGCTGGGGACGTACGCACGATTAGTGTACAGACTGGCGGTACATTTTCCCTGGCTTTTGTTAAAGGTTCCTCAAGTGCACGGGGTGGCAGCAGGTTGGCGTAAATACAAAGAGTCATGAACTGTATGTCGAGCTTGCAACATGCATGGGCGCATGAAGCAGTTGGCCGGGTGGGCTGTGATGCCCCTGCTACGCGTATGATGGGTTGCCAGCGGCGTGTGGGGAGGGCCAGGGGCAGGGGGGCATCCGGTCTTGAGCCGGATGGGGAGCTGCACAGCTGCCATAGCCCCCTCACGCGTCTATGGGAGTATGCCCGTATCTGGTTGGAATGCAGGAGGGGACGAGGCCGGACGGCGGCCGAGTATTTAGTTTACTTTGAGGCTAAGGTGCATGACCGCTGATTGCGTACATCTGCGTACATGCACTCCTAGTTCGCTTTTAGTGATGTTGCAGCAATAAGGACACGGCAAAGTCAGCAGAGCTGTACAATAGTGGCGTGGTGTGTTCAGGCCCATGCGGAGGAGGTCCCGGTATGGAGACACGCGCGTTGCCCGGGCCCGGCCTTTGCAACACGGGAACAACCTTCCTGCAGGATTGCTGTTTTCTATATTGGATAGAAACTGCACATGTGGTGTCGAGCACTGGGGCTGTGTAAATTTGCTTTGTGTTGTTTGTTGGGTCAGCTCCGCACACGGAGCCCTTGCTAGCTCTTGTGGCCAAGGCACTGACCTGGTTGCTGGTCTCGTTACCGTCACGCTTAGCCCTTCCACTGGGGGCTGGGGCCTGCGATGATGCACTTGGTGCCTCGTGGTGCTGTGGTCCCAACTGGTCCCAACGAAGGAGCTCGCACCTCCTCCAGCTGCACAAGTGCTTGCTGCGTGGAGCTTGTTGCACAGCGTGGCACAGACAGGGAAGCTCCCCTGGTATATATCGTGGCATGACCTGTGTCATGAGCTCATGACAGTCCTCAAGGTGTTATTAGACAGCATCTGTGGTGTAACTGGCGTGACACGATCACCATCTTCAGACCAAAACCGCAGGGCCCCCCGCTGGGCCCCCCAGACTGTGGTCACGGCACGCGGCACACGGGTCCGCATGGGCCCCCATGCACACGCTACGACACCCCAATCCTGCAGCTTCGAGTTGTAAGCAAAAGCCCTATGCCTCTCTACTTGAATGCGGACCGCAATCCAGCAAGCCGACAACGCACGGCAGGCCTCCACGGCTCCACACTACCGGTGTGCTTTTTGTTCAACGACCTTTGAACTTTTTGACCATGCCCGCATCAGCATACTACCACTCTGACTATGTTCCTTTCACAGTCTGCCGAGCTTGTCCAGAGAATGCGACACTCTTTGGCGCAGCCACCCTAACGGAACACCAAGCGCCTTAAGCTCAGAACTCTAGGAGGTCATCAGTCAAGCAGTCAGCGTATATATATATATATATATATATATATATCCATCCGGGACGCGAGGGAAACAGGCTTCTGAAGGTGGCGTTCGGCTGCATCGCCCTCGAGCGACGGCCGCGCACGGCCATTGCGAGCAAAAGTCTCTCTCATCGTTGTATGAGTCAGCCGAGATAGTCGTGCCGCTACCTGGCGCAAGGATTCAATGGGCTCCCCAACGACCCACGGGCCGATGGATGCCAATGGCGATCACGCGCCGCTGATTCAACCTTCACCAGCAAAGCAGTCTGGGTTCTGGAAATGGCCAACGAAAGAGTATTTCATGAAAGCTCTGACCGCTTTCCTCACCGCTCCCCCGGACGACGAGTGCGCTGCGAGCACCGAGGCGGTCCACCAACACCACACCCCCGGCCAGCGGAGGCACCACTCCGCCATGGGAAACGAAACCATCGAGCACTTCCCGGAGCCCCTCCTTCCCCAACCCCACCACCCACACCACCAACGCCACCCTTTCGCGCGACATTCAAGTGACCAGGACGTAAGCCACCGCAGCCACCCGGAGCGCGACCTATCGCACCTCAACGCCGACCCGCTTCAGCGCATCCGCCCGCGCTTGGTGCGAAGCGACAGCAACGTCACGAGCAGCATAGGCGAGGCGAGCGAGGAGGGAAGCGAAGCGGATCAGGGGGATGCGGAGGCGGGCGGGGGCGGCGAGGGAGGTGGGGGGATCGAGGAGCCGCTGCTTGCGGCGGGGACGGGGAGGAGGAAGCGCGTGGGCGTGCGTCTTCCTGCAGCGAGCGCGGGGCTTTCGGCGACGCAGAAGGCCCTCCGGGTGGAGCTGAGCAAGTGGGTCTGGGATCTGGAGGCGTGTGGTATGGGTATGGGGTAAGGGTGCATTTGCGTGGTGGTGCTTTCTGAAAAGGCGCCATGGGGTGGTCAAGCAGGGCGAGCGAGGGTACGCAAGAGGGGCACGGGTTTAGCGGAGGCCTTAGAGGTTCAGCGTTGGTTCTTAGCGCTCCACGGCGCATGATGCAGCGGCGGCTTATCCCTCAGATGGAGCTGAGCTGGTTGGTATGGTGGGAGTGATTTGGGATGCCGCACGAAGCTAGGCAACGCGTCCGGGGCATTCTGTGTCGGGGCATCGGTGCACGGCATTGGTGGTAGGTACGTGCAAGGATTCGTCGAGTTGGTTGGGCACGCGCGAACGTGCCGCCACCTCACCCGACAACGGGCTTTGCTTGCATATCCCAAAGCGGCACCTCCCTGTTAAAGCACGCCCCCAGGGTATCCCCTTGCACTGCATCTGAAGTAAAGTAAATGGGTAGGAGGCCAAGGGCATGCACTGCCACAGGGAGCATGCCCCGGGGTTGGCTTGAGGATGCCCGCAAGTACAGCCCAATGCCCCAGCCCTCGTGCCCGGCACCCGATTCATAGTGTTTGACCTGCTTGGCGTGGACCGCAGGTACCACCATATGTGTTCAACCCTTTCCTTCGCTCGCCCCTAGGGTTATGGCCCTGGCGCTTCCCGCCTGCGGGCTTCTACCACCGCCCCGTACCAAGCAGTTAACCTCTTTACCTGCACCAGATGCGTTACCTGCCTATCCGCTTTCCTCCGCCCGCAGGGTGATGGCCCTGGCGCTTCCCGCCTGCGGGGTGGACACCGTGTCATTCCTCGCCTCCCTGTTCGCAGTGGTGGAGGTGAGTAAGTCTGATTGAAATGTGTGCAAGCCACCCTGAGTGCCGAGGTTACCGAACTGCTGTGAGCTGAACCCCATGAGGCTCATACACCTGCCATGCCATGCTGTAGGTACTCGGCACCGTTCCGTAAGCATACCTGCTGTGCAGTATCCTTGCTAGCTGCTGCTGTGGGCCTACATTTTATTGGCATCCGCGGCCTGAGCTCCCTGCAAGCACAAAGGCACCGGCTTGCTCCTCCCGCCATCCGCACCTCAGGTTGGGCGGCTGGGCACTGTGGAGCTGTCTGCCCTGACGCTGGGCACCACACTGTTCAACCTCACAGGCCTGTCATGGTGCGTTGACCGTTGACCGTCAACTCTGAAAAAGTCCCCGCCTCGTGCCACTACCGGCATGTGCCGTTAGATGCTGCAGCGGGGCATGCCATGTGCTGGTATCGCGTGAGACCTGGAGGCGTTGAGACACTATGAGTCCGGGTGGAGACGCAGCGAGATGTGCACCTGCGTAGGCTTTAAGCACCCACAAGGCGCATTACATGCCGTAAAAAGCAACACCAACCGCTTTGTTTACTACGGTATTGCTGCTATTCGTGTTTCCCCGTGCCCCAGGGTGTTCGGCCTGGCGAGCGGGATGGACACGCTGTGCGGCCAGGTGTACGGCGCGGGCATGTACAGCGCGATGGGCATCGTACTGCAGCGCGCCGTACTGGTGTGCTTAGTCATGGGGCTGCCGTCGTACGTGCTGTGGTGGCAGGCGGAGCGCGTGCTGCTGCTGCTGGGTGAGCAGGGTGGGGGAGCAGCAGCGTAGTACGGTCCGCAAGCATACCGTATGCACCCACGCCGAGGGCCTGGAGTGGAAAAGAAACCGTGTCGCGTACGGCACTCCTTGTTTGACTGGAGTAGTAGCGGGATAATTGGGACGGCGCGAGATGGTGCACAGGCACCCGGCCACAGCTGCATATCGCGTACCTGCGATCTGGGTTGGACTTCTCATCCCGCCCTTCTACACCGCTGCGCCCCAGGCCAGCCCCCCGAGGTCACCTCGCAGGCCGCCCAGTTGGCGTTGCCCTTCTGTTGCCCCATATACACTGTCCTCACCGCACAACCCATACCTAAACGGTGTAACGCGCCCTCACCCCCTGGGATGACGCCTTCCTGAAGTGCCCTACCCCGCCGCTCCCCCGCCCCACACCGGCCCGCCCCCTCCCCCAGGCCAGCCCCCCTCTGCCTCCCGCAGCGGGACGCCATGAAGCGCACAGTGGGGGCGCTGCAGGCTAGCGGCAAGGACAGGTGAGGGTTCCGGAGGTTCACGAAATCTGCCTTCATGCATGTGGTACGCAGTGGGCGGCGCAATGGGGGTGCTGCAGGGGCCGGCGGCGGGTGGCAAGGACAGGTGGGGTGCATGTGGGCGGGCAGGGTAACCGCGGAGTGTGAGCAGCGAAGACGTGAGCTCTATACATTATGCTGAAGCAACAACAGGCAGGTGCTTCCTTGACTTTGCACACCTTATCTGCCGTTGGTCAACGGTCGTTTGACGGTCCAAGTTGTCCGTCTCCCCCAACCCGCCACTACTGCCGCACAGTGCCATCCCCCGCCACTGCCCTGCCGTTTCCGCTGCCCTGCCGACCAGTGTGTGCCGAAGTCCTGCAACACCCTACAGCTCCGCGGGAGTGATCTTTATCCTCTGTCCTTCATCACCTGGCTGGTCACTTCCGCCAACGGCTCCTGTTACCCCCTCAGGGCGGCTCCCGTGGCGGCGGCTGCGGCAGGCACTTACGATTGTGGTGCGGAACGAGTGCAGCCAAATGCCAGACCCCTTTGCCAACCGGGTTGCCCACGCTCACCTCTCAGGACGGCGGCTGCGGCGGTCGCTTCACTGTGGTGGTGCTTGACGAGTGCAGCCAGATGACGGAGCCGCTGAGCCTGGTGCCGCTGATGCGGGGCCGGCCGCGCTTCCTGGTGGCGGCGGGGGACCCCCTGCAGCTGCCGCCCGTGGTGGCCTCGCCCGCAGCACTCAGCCCGGGGGCGGCGGCGGCGGCAGGGGCAGCAGGGGCAGCGGGGGCGGCGGCTGTGCAGTGTGGTGGAGGTGGAGGGACAGGTGGACATGGTGGAGGTGGTACGGCTGACAGCCTGCTGTGGCCCATGTTTGTGCGCCTCACGCAGCTGGGTCACGGGACGCACCTGCTGCGGTACCAGTACAGGTGTGTGAGATGGTTGCTAGGGAGGTCCTAGGCCTTGGCAGCGCGGCTGGGCGTGGTTGGTGATCGGGCTTGTGTTCTGCTGGTCTGTGACTGGACAGGTGTCATTCTCACCCGCCCCCGCCACCTGGCCCACTGCGAAACATAACACAAGACTGACTTGCACTGCACTATCTACATTGCAGTAAAGCATACTGGCCGCGCGGCTGTGCGTGGTTGGTGATCGGCCTTGCGCAGAACCGGTACCAGTCTGTCGTAATACACACGTAGCACATGTCTGCCGCCCTCGCCTGCCCGACCGCCTGGCCCACCGCTATGCTTTGAGATGCGTGTGCAATACAGTACATGAAATTACAAATACATTACAGGCTCCCTGATGCCCCCCGCAGGTGCCACCCTGTGCTGTCCTCCATCGCCAACACCTGCTTCTACGGAGGGGCCCTGCGCGACGGCATCAGCGCCGCAGACCGACCGGTGCAGACGCTGTCGAGCTTGGTGGGGTGCCTGTCGTGCTGCTGCTGCGGCGGCGGCGGCGGCTCGCCTGCCGCCGCTGGTGTTTGTTGACACCGGGGACAGGGTGGCGGCACACAGCGTAAGCAACGCGGCGACGCGCAGCAGCTACAACGTGGGGGAGGTGCGTGCTGTTGATGTGTGCGGGGAACGGGGCTGGGGATAGCCGGGTTCAAATGCCACCGGTCTTGATCCCAGGTGACCTACAGGTAAGCGGGATACCAGTAAGTGCATACGGGCAGCCTTGAGCCCTGCAAGGCTCTCCTCATGGGACGTGTTCTTGTGTAGTACGTAGCCATACCGGTATATGTGGGTAGCGACAGCAACGGTGCATCCTGCATATGCCTTGTGTGCCAGCCGCTTGAAATTCAGCCAGCCCATGGGCTCGTGGTTGGCCGCCATGGGGCCAGGAGCACCACCGCCCACAGCGACCGTCGCAGCCGCTTGGATAGGCGGGGCGATCGGCGGGGCAGCCGTGGGCGCGTGGCAAGACGCCGCAGCCCCGCACTCAGACTGCGCCATCACACGTCCGGGCATGATGTGGTTCAGCGCTGCATGCAGCGGGCCGGTTTGCTGCGACGGCCCAGCTGGTCCAGCACAGCAGGCCGCTGCAGCACCGCGATGTCCATGCCCACCAGGGCCGTGGCAGGGCTGCGCCAAGCTCTGGCCACAGTGCTGCTGCTGGTGTTGCTGCAATGCCTGCGGACCCGTAGACGTAGCAGTGTCCTCGCCGACCTTCCAGCGCTTGAGCGCCTGGCAACAATTCCGTTCGCCACACTCGACCAACAAGCAAGCCAAACTCGCAATCACATGGCTCACAGCGGCCCCACGGTGCTCCAGCTATGCCAATTCACGCGCACGAAGTTGCAATATCGCCGTAGCACACTCATTCTGGTCCTTGCACCCACTGCTGACAGGCCCAGCGGGTGAGGATCCCCGCCTCCATTGCCCTCCTTTACTCACAATAACCTGCGCACACCAGCTAACCTACATCCCGGTTACCTCACAGGCACAGCTGGTGGCGCTGGCTTGGCTACCTGGCCTTGGTGGGGCGCGCCATCGCCGCCCTTCTGCGGAGTGGCGCACCGCCCTCCGCCCTGGGGGTCACCTGCTTTTACAGGGCGCAGGTGCCCTGCCGGGGGGCGATGGCGGCGGCGGCGGTGGTGGCGGTGGCGGTGAGGTTTGCATCTAACTCCTGCTGTGCTCATGCGGCTGCTGGAGCGCGGAGCAGGGGAGGGCCCTGGGCAGCAGCAGCAGCGCCACCACTACCAGGGACAGCACCACCACAACCAGCCGCACCACAGCCAGAAGTACCAGTGGGCAGCAGCAGCAGTCCGGCGCAAACGGTTAGTAACCGTAACAGCAGCAGCAACCGCCGGGCGTGCCCTACATGGCCCTCGGCGCCTTCCTCGATGTCTCCGCACTTCACGCACACCCAGCCGCATGGCCCAGCACGCCCGGCCCCCTTCGCGCTAAGCTGCGCCGTCCGTGGCTGGCGCATGGGGAGCAGCTGCGTAGACGGCAACAGCAGCAGCAGGAACGGTAGCCGCTGGGCCGTCTCCAAGCCCGCACAATTCTCGGCTTCACGTTTGGGTGCGGGCTGGGCCACCGCTGCAGCTGCCGCTGCCGCCTGGAGGGCAGGTGGTGGCGGCAGCATGGACACTTCTTTTGGTGCGTGAGAGCAGCAGCTCAAGCAATCATTCCGCAGCGCAGGGTGAGAGACCTGCAGGTGGTGCCGGGGAGGGGTGCGCTGGGGCCCCGCAGCAGCTGCTGCGGGTCGGAGCTTGGAGGGTGCAAGAGGGTGAGGGTGAGGAGGAGGAGCAGGGACAGCTTGGTTGTGAGGAGGAGTGCTGGACGGGGGCGGCAGCAGCTTGTGGCCGGTGCGGGTTGTGGGGGCGTGGGCAGGTGCAGTGGGGCAGTGGCGTGGGTTGCTGGCGCAGGCGGTGGCGCATGGCGGCAGCATGGGGCCGGAGCGGGGGCCGGGGACGGGTGGGGAGCAGGGAATGGGGCAGCTACCCGTTGAGGTTAAACAGGAAGCGGGAGATGCGTGTTGCTTGAGGGGCGGTGCGGTGCGCTGGCGGGGGTGGGGGCGCTGCAGCAGGGCCAGGCG
>VFQN01004932.1_pt1 | contig 16962 bp, 24 predicted proteins | sample 3512371 | NCBI WGS metagenome assembly VFQN01 (sample SAMN10412370, study PRJNA504923) | tailings metagenome | isolation source: Replicate 2 from Balatoc abandoned mine | place: Philippines: Itogon, Benguet | collected 2017-08-28 | reverse complement strand
ACACCAAGGACTGCCACTGGGGGACCGCTGCACTGCCTCTCAGCTCACGCATGCGTGCATGCATGTATTGCCTCCCCACCTCCATGGCCTCAAGGGCTGCCAGGGCCACCACCTCCCACACACACTGCTGTACCCCTGCAGGCGCGCTAGCCAGCCACACGTGCTCCCTCCGTATGCCCTCCCCCGCTGGCCACCCATCCTGCACGCTCCCCACCACCGCCCGCGCCACCGGGCAGTCCCAGAAATGGTGCCGCCCAGGTCCTCTTCGCTGCACAGGACCTGGACCTGGACAAAGGGCGAAACGCTTGCGACCAAGGCATGTCCGCCTGCTACCGTACCGCCGCCTCCCCACCGGCCTGTCCAAGCATGCGTGCTACTCCTCACCAGAGGCTCCCCTGCTGCCCCTTGCCTGGGCGGAACGCACCACAGCCTAGCAATCCCTGCGCGCATGCAGCCGCAGGGTGCGCGCGCTTTGGGGCCCACACAACTACAGCCAACACTGCCATCTGCACCAGGGAGTTCCGTACCTCCCAGGAAGGGGTTATGCAGCAACATCATACTTGGCTTCAGTTGTCCTTCGTTCCCACACGCAGCGTGCATCGTTCTTGCCCTCCGCATCTTCGGTCCAGTGCTATGCACGCACAGCGCCGCCGTCAAGCATTCCCCCGCTTTTGCAAATAGCTCAAGAGCAAACACTTATCCACCTAACACCGCAGTTGCAGCAGCCATCACCTGCCCCAGCCAGCCCCAGCCCGGCCAGAGCTCAGAGTAAACGCGTCATGCCATTTTCTTCATTCTTCCCGCCGCAGATTGCCCAGCCCGCAGCAGCCGCGGTCTCGCCCGTACGTTCTCCCGCCGGTCCAGGTGCAGGTGGCCCGCCGAACGCGCAGCAGCCCGCTTACTATTGTAACCATGGCTCAGACCGCCAGAGCCTGCCCACCCTCTGCAAGCCTCCCACCTTTACTTGGCTCGCCTACTTACGCCCACCTCCCGCTTGCTTGCAGTCACCGTGGCCGCGCGCCTGCCCCCATCGCCATCCGCAACCCAACTTCACACGCTGTGTGTAACTCACAGCCCCGCCACCTCGCTCCAACTGTAAACCTTTCCACAGGAAGGAGAACGTTTGATCCTGCGCTTGCTCAACAACCCGTCTTCCCACACATCTCCCGCCCGCTACCACACCAGCGAATGCGCCCGCCGTACAGTCGACAAAGTAACGCAATGCCAACATACAGTAGTGTGCCAGGTGGCCAGTGCTGCTGCCACACAGTATCCACCGTACAGTACGGCAAGCAGTACCTAACAGGTACGGGTGCCTTCCCTGCAGCCATGGCAACCCTGTGATCTGATGAGCTGCCTGCAAGTGCCTAGTGTCGCAGGCACAGGCAGCGCCCAACAAATCCTAGTCCTCAATTGGCAATGGCAGCAGTGGAGGCGGGACATCAAGCCAACCTCATGTCAACCATCACCCTCTCAACGCGGCAAGATCTATCTCAAGGCCGCTTGTGCGCTAGCAAGGCATGTGTGGGATGCACGCGCCAACACTCTCAGTCTCCACAGGGCCGCCAGCCAGTGCTGAGGACCCAACCAGCCTTCGTTAGGCACGCATTCAGCAAGTTGCGGCGCCCCGCAGCGCGTACACACGCACGCACGCAACCTGATATCCACTACGTGCGTACCGTACAATGCAACCAGAAGGCGCATTGCCAGTTGCAGTAGCCAGCCTTGAAATGTACGCGCGTCAGTCTCCCAACTATTGCCGAGTGTCATGCTCTGATGACAGCGAGAGCAGTCCAACAGACAGTAGCTTCAGCTTACGTGCGTGCCAGGAGAGTGCCGTGCAGGGCTGCAGTCCCTCCGCCTCCGCCCAAGCCAACGATATACGGTAAAGCAGAATCAGCATCCCCTCTGGTGTCCATTTGCCAGTATCCCCAGCACTTGATTTCCCCGTGCCGCTAGCGACAATGCACCATGCCCACGCAACCCAAGCCTCATCACGCATGCGGACGAGGCTACAAGTAAGAGGTTGGGCAGCACAACTCGTAATATCCTCACCCCAGTTCACGCATCAGGCATCAGGCATCACCCCAGTTACCCCACCCTGAGCCCCACACTGAAGAGCCCACCGCAGTCGACAGGCCCTCTTACCCCACCCAGGCCCCCTCACACCACCCCACCGCTTTAAGCATCGATTCAACTGTCTTTCCATTCTCCCCGCTCCACACGACTCCTTCACCGCTTCGCGGTTACGTACCCACCCACCCACCCACCCACCCATCCACCGCCGTTGCTTGTTTGGCAGGCCGTTCGCTACCGGTATTAGCAGCACAAGGACGCCGTCCTAGCAGGCACCTTTCAATGCCACCTGCAAGCAAGTTCCGTCCCTGCAGTCCCTCACGCACCCCACAGGTCGGACCACCGCCGTCCTGCTCACCCACCATGGTACACACGCCCGAGTCGCGCACGCCTCCTTAGCCCTCACCAGGCCCCCATAGCGCCCAGCTGAACCGCCAGCCGTCACACCACCTTACTCGCTGGTATGGCCCCTTACAAATCCACACGCACGTCTACCTGCTGCTTCCCGCGCCTCTCCCCTGCTATCCCCCACTCCCAGCGGCCAGGTGGAACTCCCGCGCTCTCACCGACCTGCACGGCGCCTGCTGACCTCGCTCCCTCCCTCCCTCCCTCCCTCCCTGTGACCCTGCCATGTTGAATCCCGTCAGCTCCTTATGGCCATTGCACGAGCTTGGCAGCGGGTGGAGGTATTTCGTTCCTCGCACTCACCCGCAGCAGTGTGCCTGACCTCCATCTACCTCTAGGGAGGGCAGGTGCTCGGGGAGTACGACAAGTGCCTTGGCAGGTGGCTCCGCAGGTGCCCCTCCCGCCCTCCCTCCGTCAGCCCCGCATGGCCGCCAGCTGCCCCGCCAGCCGTGACACCAGCTCGCCCGCGGAGGGGCGCCGGAGCGGGGCGGCGGCCCAGCAGGCGCGGGCCAGGTCCCTGGGGGCGGCACACGGGTCGGTGCAACGTGAGCGGACAGCCGCAGGTTGGGGAGGTGGGGCATACCGGGTGGCGCCCGGCAGCGGTGCTACACCAGTGTTGGGGCTGCACATCATGGTGGTGTGGGGGCGGGGGATCCGGGCAGGGGATGTGGACCAGGCACGGTCATCAGGTCGCCGTCGGGGTCGGTGTCTGAGGGGGCCGGCATGGGGCGGCGGAGTTCTGGGGTGCAGCGGCGGAGCAAGGGCGCCGCTGACGGCATGCATGGCGGCCGCGGTGAACGCCCTTGGTGCATTACGCAACATTTAAGGCGCATCACGTTTACAGCTACAGCATACAAACAGACAGGCGGCCCGGCGCCGCAACCCCGCCGCAAGCACCAACAGGAGGCCCCACAGCAGCCCCGCACGCCCCTGAACCGCGTGTGCTGTTGAGCAGCCTCTGCCCCACCGCCCTCTCCTCACCGAGTGGAACCTCACCCATTACCCTGCGCACTGCTCCAGCGGATCTCCCCCGGCCTTGCGCCATTACTGGCCTTGCCATGCCCGCTCTCCCACCCTGAGCCCCGGCCCCTCGCACGCCGAACCCCACCCAAACAAAGGCCAACAGCCGCTCCCGACCCACTCACGTGTAAGTGGCGGGTACCCCCGCTGGGAAGGGCGGCCGCTTGCCGGCCGCCACGGCGGCGGCGATCTGCTCCAGCTCCAGCTCCGGGTAGGGCCGCCGGCCGCGCGCAAACATCTCCCACATGAGGATGCCGAAGCTGTGGAAGGGGGGGCCAGGTGGAGGGTTGTTTAAGAGGCACCTACAGGTTGTGAAATGCCACCAAGGAGCCACTTACCTTGGGGTTGGGGTACCGCACAGGTCAATGCGGGGCAGGAGGTTGGTCACAGGTACGGTGTAGCGTTGCAAGGTGGGGCAGAAAAGCCATAGCGGGCAGGCGCCCGTGCGATTCTCAATCTGCGATGTGGTGTTGGAGAACGCGTGCGACCGCGGGGGGCTGCAACTAACCGCCAGAGCCAAGGCATTAGGCCAGGCCCCACCCACCTGTAGATATCGCAGGCGCCGGTGAGGCGGGCGGCTGCGGACGCACGGTGGGGGGGGGCGGGTAAAGGGTGCACAGGCGGGCGGTGAAGGTGAAGGCGCTGCGCATGGCTGGTGCCATGGTGGTCCGCCGTGCACTGGCTGTGTGTGCACACGTGGTCACGGCAGTGTGCATGGCGCAGGGCTTCAGGGCGTGTGGGGTTCGTTCAAGCTGATGCTGCCACCGCGGCTCCTGCGCCAGGCGGCCGGCACGGACCACAGCCTCCCAACGCCGGGCTCGCGCACATTGCTAAGCTTAAACACTCATATTCCTTGGACGCAACGCACCACAAGCACTTACGCGTCCGGTACGCCTCCGGGCAAATGTGGGTGACCCTGCAGTTGTGTTCAGAGGTGGTGGGGGTGGGAGGGCGGCACAGGCTTAGCCATGGACATGCATGGGGGCACGCCAATCACCTCGTGTCCTTGGGTATACCACAAGGCGGTACCGGCGCCAGGGTGCTCTGCAGTGTATATCACTACGCCCTTGTGGGCATGCGGCGCGCCTCTGTTTGCATGAGTGCGCCACGATCGGGGAAGGCAATGGCAGCAGGATGCAGGACGGCAGGGCACCGCCGATCCTGGAGCATGTGGGCCGTGGCATGTGGATCTTGCCTACCCGACCCCACTTGTGCCCTCAAGCAAGCCACTGGTGCCTCCTCTGTCACGGCGCACGGCAACTGACACGTGGCACGCCCCTTTCGCATCCCCACGCGCTCGCTCGCGTTTTACGCGCATCCCCACGCGCTCGCCCCTCGCCCGTCCCCCCCGGCCACTCCACCCACGTGCCGCAGCCCTCCTCCGCCACAGCGTACGGCTCCGCGCCGCCAACGGTGTCGCCCGCCTGCAGTGCCAGGAGCATCCAGGACTGTGATGGGCAGCGCTGGTGTATCATGCTACGCGCAGTGGTGCAAGAGCGCAGTGCTGGGACACGTCCCTGCAATGTGCTGAATGCGCTGTGAACTTGCACCTGTAGCTAGGTGTTTCAGGGCGCGTGCCCCCAACCCCCAACCCCACCCGGCCCCGTACCCCGAGCAGCTGCCGTCCAAGGCCCCCACGCATGCCCCCGCACGGCTGTCCATGCACAGGCCCAACCAGCAGTTAAGCCACCAACCACCAACCATCAGCAGTTACGCCCTGGCATTACTGCCGCCCCACCCACCATCCAGCGGCAATCCGCCTGTAAACAGGCTCCGGAGCCAACTCGTCCTTTCCCGTCGCTCGGCCGCTAATCCTCGACGCACCAACCCGTTTGCTAGCGGCCGCACAACAGAGCACGGTCGCGTCGGAAGGCCGTGCAAAGCGTGTTCCCCTCACCCCTGCACGCACGCGCGCTGCCCGGAAACATCGATGGCGAGGCCCCAACACCTGCCCCACCCCACGCACCCAACGCATGCAATCCATCACCGCCACGCACAACGCACATCGACCCTGTCCATTAGCAGGCGAAGCCCAGGTCCGCCAACAAGGCCGTGGGTGGAACTTCCTACGTGCATGCTTGTCAGGAATTCCTTTACAATCCATTCCCGCAGCGCCCACTCAGCCCACCTTGTCCATCAGCATGACGAAGCCCAGGTCCGCCAACACGGCCGTGTAGCCGCGCGGGTCGGAGGGGCAGGACACCAGCAGCACGTTGTCGGCCTTCACGTCTGCGTGGGTTATTAGGTGTAGGTGGTGTGGCGTGCGGCGGCGTGGGCTTAGGGTTGGCGCACTCGGCCAGTGCACGTAGAGGGCTAACCTCGACTTGCTTATGTCATTTTACAATGAATGAGAGGCTACGCCTAAGAGGCTACGCATCAGAGGCACTTGGCCGTTGCCCGGCGCACTGACGCCCTTCTGCCCAGCGAGTGTGAGCCAATATTTGAGACACGTGACCGCAGCGCCAGTGGAGATCCCAGCAAGCCACCGAAGGTGAAACGGGCTCTCTTTACCAGCAGCCCGCCGATGCACGCCCCACTTACCCCTGTGTATTAGCTTGTGCGTGTGCAGGTGCCTCAGCGCCATCGCAACGTCCAGCAGCGTCAAGTACACACCCTAGCGGGTGGAGTGTCGAGACAGGAAACATGTGAGGAGGGTTGGCGTGCAAGCAGGGTTAATCAGGTCAAGGGCTGGTCAACGGCACTGGATCCTGGGGCCAAGCGGCACCCACATAAGTTGCTGGCACAGCAGGTGTGGTGCAGCTGGGTGTGTTCCAAGCCAGGTTTCCCCTGGTCCAAGCACTCCCGGGCGTTCCGCACCTTGAGCTCGAAGGGCCCCGAACGCGGTCGCGACAGCGGGTTGACGCCACCGCCGCCACCGCCGCCACCGCTGCTGCCGCTGCCGCTGGTTGCCGGCGGCACCCGCAGAAAGCCCGTGCGCTCCAGCGCCGTCGCCAGCGAGCCGCCGTCCGCCCACGCTGCCACCACCGCCATGCACACAGGAGTGGGGAACCCACCGCCATCGCCGCTGCCGCCACCGCTTCCGCATGCGGCCTCGTGGCCACAGCCGGCGGCGCCAGAGGTAGTGGCGGCGCCAGAGAAGGTAGAGGTGGTCGTGGGGGTGGTGGGGGCGGGGGCGGGCACCAGGCGGAAGCGCGGCGGGGCGCCTTGCTTGGACGCCTGCACCTGGACCGTCACGTTGGAGAAGGTGCAGTACACCTGCGGGAGGTACGGCACAAACGGAGGCTAAATAGACCCTGGGTTGACGATCCAGCCTGGAGTGTGGGTCTCGGTAAATAAATGAAGTTCGAAGGCTACGGCGCTCAACACAGCGACACAATGCCGAGCCCCGTCGACGGGCTCAGCCCACGCTGTGGTGCGGTGCGCTCCACGCGGCCATACATACATGCGAAAAGAGTTTACGGTAATAGCGCTATGCTTGCAGCACCGGTACCGTATGCCGAATACCGGATGCAACGGATAGACACGCACCTGCAGCAAGTTGGGGTGCGCCAGGCTACTGACCGCCGCCAGTTCCATGGCTGTACGGAGCAGTGCCGTACGCGCCCGCGCCCGCCCCTCCATCAGGCGGGCGAGCTCCAAGGAGGCGGGCGCGGGCTCGTCCGCCGCAAGGAAGTCGGAGTTACTGGACGACGCCAGCAGGTCTAGGGATCGGCAGCAGCCGCCGCCGGCGTCGCGGCCGGGTGCAGCGCCTTCGTCCAGCGGCGAGGGATCGAGGAACTTCTCCTGCGGGGCGCGCAGGAGGGTTGAGGTGAGATTTGACCATCGAGGGACGGCAGGGGAAGCGGACGTAGCACGTAGGCAAGGTCGTAAGAATGTAGTGGCGGGTGGCAAGAGAGTGGCGGGTGCTTGCGTACTGCTGCGCTGGCCACAGCGACATTGTACCTGCACAGCGCCCGCACCCGCCCCTCCTGCCTGGTGTACGTTTGCACGACTGTTGGTCTTTCGGTGCAGGCACTGGTTGCAGAACAGCTGCGACCACTCACCTCCGCCAGCATTTCGATCAGCTTGACCGCCACAGGCCGTGAGCCGTAGGTGCCCCGGAACACCACGCCGCAGCTGCCGCGGCCCACCACCTTGAGCAGCTCCACGTGCTGCAGGTCGCTGCGGAGCGTGTGGGTTAACAGTCCGGGGGCAGAGGCCAGGTGGGCACAGTGGCTGAAATACACACACATCCAGCTGTACGCTCGCTTCATCATGCAATCACGGACCTGTCCTGCGTCTAGTAACGGCGCAAGACTGCAACTTGTCAGGCTGTCTGGCGACGAGCGAGGACACCCTTCCCCACCTGTCTGCCGCCCCGCTGCCCGCCCCCGCGCCCAGCCACGCCAGCGCCTGGCTGTGCGCGGCAGCGGTGTCCGCCATGGAGCGGGCAATGGTGCTCCGCATGGACGCCACCAGCAGCGGCACCTGTGCCTGCGGGAGCAGCACGGGTGTGTGTTAGGGCGCCGCGTCTCGTAATCGTGGTGGTGGGCGGCAGCACCAGCAGCGGCAGCCCGGCCTGAGCGCCGTTGGTTGGAAAACAAAGTGCTAGCCGCGCGTACGCCATGCCGGACATGTACGCTCTGCTAGCTACTGGCCTACAGCGTATGGCGTTAGAGGCGGAGGGCAACAATGCTTCGCGCCGTCCGTGCGTGCAATCTTGCAAACGTTGCGGAGTCCTGATTCCGGCGGGCCCACCCACATGCATGCCGCTGGACGCCACGTCAGCTGCCTCCACCACCAACACCCCAGTTGAGCTCAACGGCTCAAAGGAACCGCCGCCGCCGCCGTCACCACCTGCCCAGCCGCCGTCGGTGAGCACCGACTGCAGCAGGCTCGGCGGGGCGGTCGACACCAGGCTGGTCGTGGTAGCCAGCCCCAGGGCCCGGGCATTGCGCGGGTATGTTAGCGTGGACGACGACGGCAGTTGCGCGTGTGTTAGCGTGCCGAACGTGCCGGCGTTGGCGTGCGAGGTGGAGTAGGCGGTGGTGGCCATGAGGGACAGCTGCAGGTTCGTTGACGTCGCGCCACCCATGTCAAACGTGTCGTGCTCGTCCCCGTGCCCGTGCTCGTGCGAGGTGAGGGTGGTAAGGGTGGAGGGCCCATCGGCTGTGGCTATTCGGCCCAGGACCAGCGTGCCGGAGCTCTCCAGCTCCTGGCATTGGTAGGCGCCCGCCACTTGCTGCTGCTGGCGCTGCTGCTGCACGGGGTCATGCGAGTGGCGGTCCCCGTCCTGGCGGGACACGGCGGCCGCTGCAGGGCCCGCGGTGGCCGCGGTCTCCAGCTCGGAGCTAGGGGCGGACACCGCCCGGGCCACCTGTTGGCGAGTGGTGCTGCTGGGGCCGGCCATGCCTGCGCGCAAACGCGTACACAGTGCCAAACAGTGGCAGAGGGTTCAGGAACGGGACGCGACGGCGCACGTCCCCGCCCTCGGTCGAGCCGCGCGAGCCGCGCCGCCCCTCACATCACCCGTTGTGGTGCGCTCTTGAGTCACATACGAGTGCAAGCGTCTATGCCACACAATGTCTGCTGCCCTGATGCTTGACCCCCCAGACCCACCTGACGCTACTCCGCGCACCGCCTCCGCCTGCAGCTGCTGCTCCGTCGCGCCCCCGGGCTTCCCCGCAACGACGCTGCTTGGGGCGGCGCTGCTTCCGCCCGCGCTCGCACCACCAAACACGTTGACGTGCGCAGCTGCACTCTGTCCCGAGGGCAAGGCCAGGCCCAGGCTGGCAAGGGAGAGGCTGCCACTGTGGGTAGCAACGCCGCCGCCGCCGCCTCCACTGCCGCTCGGCTTCCCTACCGAGGCGGAGGACGTCTTGTCCCCCGTGGCGGTTGCGGTTGACAGTACGGCGTACGATCCAGGGCTGGCCTGCTGCAGTACGCGGTACTCGGCAGCCAGGTCGTGCCGTACCTTGCGCTGGGCGTGGGGCAACAGCAGCTGTGGGAAGCATGGCGGTAGCAGGGTACGGTGTCTTAGGGCAGGCAGTTTGAAGGCAGCCTGTGAGCAACGTAAAGTGGGTACATCAAGAGAAAATGCGCACCCACTTCCTGAGGGATAAGACAACGGTAAGTTGACGTCACGCACGCTGCTGTGGTACCGGTAGGGTCTGAGAGCAGGTGCTGAAGGTGTATGCTGCAGGCACGGCTGCAGGCATACCGTAGGCCTTCAACCTGACCCGTGAGGAAAAGCCAAACGCGTTAGTTGGAGAGCAGCAGAGTTTTGATGTGCACAGGAGCACCGCGTTGGCTTAGCACAGAACCGCGCGCTTCAACCCGCCCCTGCTGCCGCTGCTGTCGCGCCGCATGCACCCGCCCACGCACCGCGCACAGCTCGTGACAGGCGTCTCGCACTACCTCCAGCAGTTGCGCCGGCAGCTGCTGCGGGTAACACAAGTACACGCCCAGCGTGTCGTCGCCGCCAGCCAGGCCCCCGCCTCCGCCTCCGCCGCCGCCACCGGAAACCCCGCCTCCGTCGCCATCTGTAGGCGGCGCACAAGAGCCCGCCGACGCCGTCCCCTGCTGCTGCAGGTCCTGCTGCTGCTGCCGTTGCTCATACCGCTGCTGCTTCCACGGGGGGCCCACAAAGGTTGTCGGCGCGCGGCCGGTGGCCTGACCCGCGGAGGGCGTCTTCCCGAGCCCCGATCCGCGCCGAACCTCCTGCCCACACGCTGTGCCCAGCGCGAGCAGCACCAGCGACCGTACTCCGCCGCCAGGGCCTGGCGGGGCAGCTGCCGGACCCGGCCCTGGACCCGCTCCGGGGGCGAGGGACCCTGGGCGGCCTGTCGGGGCCCCTTGGGGAGACCCAACGTTGGGTGACCCCGTGTGCCCCAGGGTGCGGCGTTTCGTGGTGAGGCTGAACTGGCCCGTGGCGCACAGGGGGTGCGGCAGGGGCGCGCAGGGCGCGGGACCGAGGGAGGTTGCTGCGGGCGCATGTGCCGTCGCCATGGGCTCCTGGCGGTGGGCGAAGAGCCACAGGAGGTCCTCGCTGGGGTTGCGGGGCTCCTGCGCGTGACGATGTGGCAGGGTGAGTGCGTCTGATGGGCGGGTTCGGGACAGCGGAGTGACGCCACAGCGCCACAGCGCACGCGAGGCATCCTGTTCTTGGCGTGCGTGCGGATGCCTCTAGCTACACGAGGCAGGCGGGCTGCACGGTACGGTGCGGCGCAACGGTACGGGCGGCAGGAACCGGGCAAGGAGATAGCTAGCAGGTTGCCTCCTCCGGCGCCCAACACGCACCTGGACAAAAGCCAGGCAGTCGTCCACCAGCATGCTGGTCACGCCGCCAAGGCATTGAGGCTGCTGGTCAACATGCTGGTCAACTCCGGTCGTGCCGGTCGGCGTCCGTAGCGGCTCGGTCGCACTCCTGCCCCCAACCGTCGACAGCCTCCTGAGCAGCGTGTTCGCCATGGGCAGGGCCTTGGCGGAGAGCAGCACGCCGGCGGCACTGGCGGTGGCGGCGACGGCGGCGGCGTCGCTCGGCGGCACTACCGCCACCGCCACTGCCACCGACGCACTGCAGCCGCCGCTCGCGGCGTGCAGCGATGACGTCACTGCACGACGCATGGTACGGGGGCATGAGTCAGACGCGCTCTCTACCGCCGCCGCCGCTGCCGTCTGCAGCCCGCCGAATGCAGGGAAGAGGGGACTGTCCAGGCGCGGGGCGGCGTTGTGCGCGGCAAGGGCGTGGGGCCGGGGGTGCCAGGGCGGCGTGGCTGGGGTAGGCTGAGGATGGTGCGGGTCGGCGGGCGTGCAGTAGCCGTAGGCGGTGCCCCGACGCTTGAGGGTTCCGGTGGCGGCTGCAGTGCCGGGCGCTGGCCCCCTCGTGGTCTGTGCCGAGGTGCTGGTCAGGACGTGCCGCAGCGTGTACCTGGTCCATGGTTGGGAGGCAGGCAGGGGGCAGCAGCGCGGGGTTCGCGGGGTGTAGGAGTGGTTTACAGCGGACAGGCGCCCCTTGGCCCTGTCCCGTGCCCCCCCACCTGCTACGCCCACTTGCTCAGGACGCGCTTGTCCACGTTGCGCCCCTCCGTATCCCACAATTGAGCTCAAAGCCCCGACCTGTGCGCGCGTCCGTCCCAAATGATACACGTCCTCCTCGGTTCCCACCTGCTTCGGCTTTCCGACGGCCCAGCTCCCTCTCCCGCTGCCCCTCCACCCGCCCCTATCCCAGGGGGTGCTGGGCCGTCGGTGCTGGCGGCCGGCCTTGGAGCAACCAGCTGCGCCCCGCTCATGGCGAGGGGGCCGCCCCCGCCCCCGCCCCCGCCCCCGCCCCAGGTCCCGGTACCTCCCGGCGGGGCTGCACGGCGGAAGGCCAGCCCGACGGCGGCCTTGGGCCCCGGCAGCAGCATGGCCTGCACGCCCAGGGGCACGGGGAGCACGCGCTGCGCCTGCAGGGAGGCGCAGGCAGGCGCGCGGGCGGGGTCAGGAGCCCATTTAGCGACGTGCTGCCATGCCTGTTCATGCATGGCAAGCAGCAGGGCCGTTTGCCTTGCAGAGCCATGCGTTGATGCGTACTGCCGGAGCCAGCTTGCAATGCTGAACCCAAGGCCGGCCTCACAACCCCGAGGCAGTACTACGCCGTCGTGTGTTCCCGTACGCCGCATCGAAATCCTTGCCCTCTTACCCTGTCACCGTCAGCCTTATCTTACATTGGCCGCAGCACCCTACCCCGACCCCCCTGGCCCCCCGCCTTCCCACTCCGCCTCGCAAAGCGCCTCACCTAACGCCTCACTGGGCCCAACCCCAACTGCCTGACAGACCAGTGCCACCCCCCGGCCCCTGCCCACTATCGCACCGCCCCCGCCGCATTCCCACCTGCACGCGCACTGCCTCGCACAGCGCCCCCACCAGCTGCTGCATACTGCCCGCACAGTCCACAGCGTGCAGCGCGGCCGCCAGCCGCTGCAGCTGCTCCTGGCGCGCGGGGTCGCCCCCCAACAGGCACAGCGACGCACCCAGGGCCAAACGACGGAGGAAGGCCGTATCTGCAAGCAGGGGAGTCCCCGTGCTGGGCTGCGCGGTCGGCTGCTGCTGCATGGCTGCCGCGATCGGTGGCGGCACGGAGCCTGGGCCTGGGGCGGGCATGGTTCCGGAGGCGGCGGAAGGGGCGGCGCTATGGGCGGGTGGAGGACCTGCAAGCCACAGCACAGCTGCCGTACAGCCGTTGCAAAGCAGCGGCACGGCTGCGGCGAGGCACATGGGAGATGGCGGGAGGGAGGTGGGGGGAAGGAGTGGTGGCTGTGCATCGCTGCTGGCGGCGGTGGGGACAGCGGGGCAGGGGGTGGTGCAGGGGGCGCAGCCTGAGGCGGAGGTGGGGGCGGCGGTGTGTTGTAGTGTGCCGCGCTGGCCCGTGGGTCGGAGCGGCAGGGGAAGGGGCGGGGGCAGCGGCAGCAGCAGGTGCGCGCTGCGTGCGGCGCTGGCTAGGGCGGAGCTGCTGCTGCCGGGGAGGCCCTCATGCGGGCCGGCTGGGGCCGGGACGGCGGCGGTGACAGGGGCCTGTGGGGAATGGGGGCGAGGAAGGGTGTGGAAGGGCATGCGGCCTGGGGGTGCGAAAGGCACGTGTACAACAGCCACGGTAGCGGTATTTCCGGGGTGCAAAAACGGGCCAGGAGTACGCCGCATGCCACGTGCCGCTGTGTGCGGGTGTGCCTTGAGCTCCCTTCCCCAGTGCGTTACGCACGGCCTGCAGCGTTGGAGCTGGCGACGGACGCTCTGGACGCAGGTGGGTTCTGAGGAATGCTTTCAGGCCAGCAGTGCTTTGCCAGGCCACTGGATACAGTCTACGTGAGGGGTAGGTCGCGCGTACCTGGCTGCCTAACGCCGAGAGCAGCATGAGGGCCTCCGTTGCACGGTCCGCGGCGAGGCCGCAAGGACATGACTCCACCAGGGGCCCTGCGGCCTTTGTGCCGTTGCCGGGTACGGCAGCGGTCGTTGGCGGTTGTCCGGCACCCGGGCTGGTGCTGCGAGTCACCGAGGTGTGTGTTGACAGCAGGACCAGCTCGGGCGGGTTGGTGCACGCCACCACTCCGTGCAGCCTGCAACGGGTTAGAATCAGGCGGTTTTGCGATTGGGCGGAGGGCGGGGAGATACACGGCAAGCCTTGTGCGTGGTCAGCGCGGATGCTGTGCCCCACGCAGACTGTGCATGTGTGGGCGGGTGGCGGAGTGGACGAGGGTCTCCACAGTAACGGGACACTGCTGACAGCTGTAGTTACAACGCACCTGGCTTCCACAGCCCCTGTTCGCTGCATTACTGCAACAAGGAGCTGTGTCATGCGGCTGGGGAGTGCTGTGGCTTCCAGCCCTGTCAACGCCTGTGGTTACGGGGATACCGGGTTACGGGAATACCGGATTCATGAAGAACGTTCGGGAATGGGTTGAGCAGCAGGTTACGCGGGGGGTGGACTTTGCGTGCACGGGTTGGTGAAGGTCAAGCATACCGAATCGAGTAACATAAGCAGGTTACCGTTGCAAAATGTCAGATACCTCTAAGATATCGTCTAAGGTTCCATGTTGAACAGTTGGAGGTCCATGGTGAGAAGACGGGACCGGCGTACGATGTTCTGGACTGCCTTCCAGCAGCTCGACGCGACGCAATATGGGATCCACGCTATTTGTATAACCTTCGAAGGCTGACGGTAAACAGGTTTCGCGCTGATGCTTTGGAGCCCTGGCCGCGCCGGCTTGGGGGGCCTTCCGTTCAACGCTGCCGTCCGGCAGCGTGGTTGGCGCCCCACAGCACAGTATCTGTTTCCAGGCCGCCATAATAACCATCCAAGCACGACGGTTCACTGCCTTGTTGCAAACATGGTACCGTCAAGGAAAAGGCGGGGCGCCAGAACTACGGTGGCAGTTGCGCTTTCTGCACGTAGTTCCTTTCTATACATATTCAGGACAGGCATTGTCAGCGGGTCCCTATCGGTCACAGTTGAGTGCCCCCTTTTTTTGGGCCCTCATGCGACGTCCACCAATCCGTACAGCCTCTGCAAGGTGTCTCTAGGCAGCCCGTCCTGTTATAAACATCACGTATAAACATGCAATTGAACAGTATAACCTAACGTGTCTCACGAACGGTCGCCGCTCGGTTGAGAGCTCAACCGTAAACCAACTGCTTGCCTGAAATAGCTGCACAAGTACAGACCTCCACCTCGGGCTCCAAAACGCGCTGCTCTCGGACGCTGTCAAGCACTCGGTTGCTCCATATTCCAACTGCACATCTTTCCCTTGCAAGCAAGTTTTACATGCCGGCGCATCCTTAAGCTTCCGGGGCGCAACCGGGCATGCATGCCTCCGCAAGGAGGTGGTCGTCGTCGCCGATGGCGTTGCCCTCGGGTGCGGCAGCGGGCAGGCCAACGTGTGCGGCGTGCCCTACTCCACCTGCTGCACGCTCTGTGGGCACGCCCTGCAGTTGCCTCGCCCCTGCCAGCCGCCCACTGGTGTCCGCCGGACTGCACGCCAGCGAAGCCACCCCCGCGCGCAGGGGTACCGGATGTACACGCACACACGTTTCCGACCCCATGGTGCCCCCTGCCCCCTGCCCCCGCCCCGCCGCACACGTCCCCCATGCCCGCTACCTGCTGGCCGCCGCCGCCAGCCACGGCCACGTGTCCGTGCTGCGCCTGCTGCTGTGCACCGCCGGCGTGGACTCCCCTGCCTGCGCCGGCCGCGCGCTGGTGTCCGCCTCCCTGCACGGCCAGCTGGACGCCATGTCGCTGCTAGCCCTGGTTGCCCCAAGCCGGCGGAGGGGGCGGGCAAGCTGGAGGCAGTCCGGCTGCTGCTGCAGCACGGGGCGGACAGCAGGGCTGCAGCAGGGGGCGCGGCCAGCCGGTCACGCACCAGAGAGGCGGCGGATGGCTGGCAGGTGGAGGTGGTGGCGGAGCTAGCATAGTGATGCGGTCCTGTGAGCCTGTGGCGGCGTTGTGTTGGCAGCGGCTTCAGCAGAGGGGCATCAGTGCCGCCGCCGCTGGCCGGCGCCACACCGCCTCCGCCCCTCCCACCGTCAGCAGCACCACGTGCGTGGCGGTGGTGGCGGTGGCGGTGTGCCTGGCGGCGCTGGTGGAGTGAGGGTGTGCAAGGAGCAGGTCGCCAGGGCTGCCGATGCCTGTGACCCGCAAGGAGATGCAATGTGCATCGGAGGGTGCACGGGCAGGTGCGTGATGCGAATGCCGAACTCGGAGGCGCCGCATCAGTGACAGAGCCGCGGCGGTGTAATGGCGGCGGCGCCGGCAACAAGAAGCTGCAGGACTGATGGCGCTGGTAGCAGCGGAGCCCGCGACCGAGTCGGCAGCGGCGGCGGCAGGGGAGCCTGCATGCAGCAGAGCCGGCACCAGAAGCCGTGGCGGCAGCGGCCGCACAGCGCTGCATGTAGCAGAGGGGCCAACTACGGTAACCTGCGCGGCGGCGGTAGAGGCGGGACGGGCGCCAGCATGGACTCCGGGTCTCCGGCAGCACACACTGCGGCCGGCGCAGTGCCAGCAGCGGCGTGGGAGGAGCTTGAGTGTTGTAGCCGTAGGCGCTGCGTGCAGCGGCGTTTGTGCACACACCGTGGACTAGACTGCAAGGATAGGCTCGTTGGTGGTTGAGCTTGCCAGGCTATGTGGTGCTCGACTCGTTACGTACCCACAGCGTGAGGCACGACGGCGAGCACAAGGGAGCTCGTTTGGCGCACTTATTTCCTGTGGAAAAGTGTACAGGTAATGATGCACTTACCGGTAGTAGGCAGTGGGCAGTGGGCTGCAGTACCAAGGCGCGCAACAGGGTACGCGCATGCAGCAGTGCGCAGCAGTGCAACTGCACCGCGCCTCGCTCATATGCTGAGCCAGGCTGAGCTGAAGAGCATGATTCTAGATGTCGTGGAAGATCCTGGTCTATGGCCATGCGCGTTCGGTGTGGTTGAGGTGCCGTATTGCACTACGGCTCGCTCTACACGGTAACGCCGCTACCCGTACTGCCACCCCTTTGTACAGCGTTACCCCTGGTGCTGCAGTGTGACCCTGGGGTGGAAGGATCGATCTAGGATCCTAGGTCACAGAGCTCTGGGCTGCATCAATACTTTGGTAGCTTACCGTGACGGTGCTAGCTGCTCTCCAGCAAGCACTCGTGGAAGCCGAGCGTGTGTGTGTTTCTTACATGATACGATCCGGAACCCAGCATGTAAGGACCCGTGTACGAGCCAGGGGCTCCAGGGTCATCTCAACAACTCAAGACACGCAGCCGGATGTATCACGACCAAATGCCCAACCGCTCACCGCAAGAACGGTACACAAGCATGACGCGCAGTCCATATTTGCACTAGCAGCACCGCGAGTTTCGCTTGCTCAGGACCCAACAGAACATCACGCATGCCGCCGCTCAGATCAAGACCGCTGCTACGCAGGGCTGGTTTCTTCCGCCAAGGCATTTTATCAATTCTGATAAAACCCAACGCCCAAAAGTCCCAGTATTTTATGAAAGGGTCTATGCC
>VFQN01004931.1_pt1 | contig 16963 bp, 6 predicted proteins | sample 3512371 | NCBI WGS metagenome assembly VFQN01 (sample SAMN10412370, study PRJNA504923) | tailings metagenome | isolation source: Replicate 2 from Balatoc abandoned mine | place: Philippines: Itogon, Benguet | collected 2017-08-28 | reverse complement strand
GTATTTTTTTTCATGCCCACTGGGGCCATTTCTCTAGTAAAAATATATGGGGCCTAGACCCTATGATTTTAACGATATTTCTGTGTTACTTTAACAATGAGCCTTACAAACTCCGAAAAGTAAAATAAATATTTAAACTATTATTAAAATAGACCAAAAAATCCTTTCTTTTTAGGCGGTTCCTCTGCGTCCTTCTGTGTGTTGGGCTTGACATTTTTACCTTTCTCAGCAGGGGAATCTTTCGCTAAATTTTTGGTTGCTTCAGCTGTCCAAGGCAAATTCAAGCCTCCTAATCTTCCATCTTTTTGCAGTTGCTCATACTTATCATCAGCTTCGTTTCTGGCAGAGGCTTTACCCTGACCTTGAGGAGTCAATCCTTTCTTTTTCAAGTCTGTACCGTCGGCACTTCCGCCATTTCTTTGCATATAAGGACGTGCATTGATGGGAACCGAACCACTCACAGGGAATAAGTGATTGCTCCCACTTTTTTGCCATGCTTCAAAAGAGCGACTTTTAAACTTCGTCACCCCTACAGCCCCTAGATTTTTCTTCTTTGTTTCCTCTTCTTCCTTTCTTTTTATCTCCTCCCACTGTTGTTTCGTAAGGCCATCTGGGATATATTCCATTTTGGGTGACAAACATCTACGCCCAAGTTCGCGCCCTGGAATCGCATGAAACGAATTCACTGTCGCAATGCACAAAGCAAGGGAAAGCAAAACAATTGAGGTCAGTAATGCCATGGTTTGCCGTACAGATTCTTTGTCGCTCTGATCAGGAGGAAATGGCGATAGATTCAACTGAAACTTGAAAGAAGTGAAAATGACTCACTTTCCTAGATTTTTGAGATTTACCTAAATCCTTAGATCCTCAAATAGAAGAAGAAAAGCGCTTTTCCTTGAAGTGAAGTGTCGTTTGTTTGTATTTTTTTGAGAGATGTTCCTCATCGCTTTAGTCATCATTGCCGTCTCCACGCAATCATTTGCTGGACGTTTAAGTGAACAAGAGAGAGTTGAGTTATGGCGGAAAACTCATGCCTGGCCCCCAAACTGGAATGAAGAGAACGAAGACTATCGAAACCTAATGATAGAGAGGGAAAGAGAAATTATGAGTTTAACTGGAGGAGATGAAAGGTGGGAAAATTGGATGCAATTTGTTCAAGGACGAATGATGCCTCGCTTCACTGACCTTGGCTTTGAAGTCATTCAAACTCCTCCAGCAATTCATCAAAAGTTGAAACAAGCCGTTGATCAAGCGATCAGTCGTTATGATGAGCTACCCTACGAACAAGGAGTCTCTGATTCGATCTACGCTTACTCTCCTCCAAAGTTTGTAGAGTTAGGGAACCTGAAGTATGAGGTTAGTCGCGATCTGAAAGCACTGCATGAGGGTTGGGCAGGAGGGATTAAGCTTCGCTCAACTTCTGCTTATGGTGTTCGATTATATCAAAACGGTTCCACGATTGTAATGCATTACGATAAGCCTCAAACTCATGTCATCTCATCCATCATTCATATCGCACATCAATACGATGACGCCCAAGAACCATGGCACCTTCAGATTGAAGGCCATGATGGGAAACTGCACTCTGTCGCATTAGAGGAAGGTCAGGTAAGGAAAGATCTACCCTTCCATCCGACGCTAGAGTTAGATCAGTTTCTTGATTGCAGATGTTGTTCTATGAGAGCGCGAAATGTTTGCATGGGAGAATGAAGAAGTTAAAGGGAAAGTATTACGGATCACTCTTCGTCCATTATCAACCAGTGGATAAAGAGGTTTGGAGCTATACTATTGAGGTAAAATCATATAAAATCATTTTTCCTTTGATCACTTTCCTCACAATTGTTATAGGATGTCATCAATGCTGTTCCTCCTTTCTGGATGGATGGAGTTGTCGAAGGTAAGTACAAGCTTATACCCAAAGAATGAGTTGGTGACTTTGTTTATCATAGATCATGGATCCCGTTGGGCAGGACAGGCCATTACCACTGATAGTCGAGCAGTTGAGAATGCTCCTCCTCGTGTTGAAGGTCAGGAGAAGACATATGCATACGAAGGAAACAGCGAACAAGAAGATTTCTATGAATCACTGGAAAACTTGGAAGAACATCTTGCCGAAGTCTTTCAACATAACGATGATGAGTTATAAAGAACGTCTAATAAGCATATCACTATTGAAAGTCAGCAGTTATAGAACGGTTATTGCAGTCAATCCTTTTAATCGAAACTAATAAGAATCATTTTCCTTTCACGATAGTTTATTTATGTTATTAGAAAGAAAAGAAAGAAAAAAGAAACAACACAAACCATAAGAATCATTCCTTGTCTTTGTATATGAAGTATTGAAAAGATTCGAACAAATTGTGATGATTTAATACCGTAATGCACAGAAACATGCCACACCAGCTTTAATCCAGTAATCTTGATCACAGAAACGAATCTGAGCATTCGTTTCTGAGACCAAAGACGATCGGAAGATCGTGGGCTTATTGCTTGGTATTTCAATCCATGTCACGAAGTTCGTTGAATGTCCAGTGGTGGACAGAGTGCCCGTACGAGTTAATATTTTATAAACAGGACAGCGATAGATGCCACTAGTAGGTGTGGCACGGTCTTTCTGAGGAAGCATGTGAATGATCGGCATCGGAGAGAACAGTTCTTTAGGCTTTGGATCAATGAGAGATTTAATTCGCTTATCCCATCGAGCTCCTTCAAGGAAAAGACCATAAATGAAGCAACCATCCTCTGGTTTCGCTCGAATATCCTCCATCGCCTCGTCACGCATCACGAATGAGAAGGTTACCGTATCAATCGGATACTTGTATTTACGTGCATAGTTTTGTAAAATTGCAGTCAGAAAGCCTTGAGGGAAGAAGAAACCAGAGATCCAGAAAACCGCTGGAATTCCTAAATCGACCCAATTAGTCACAAAGAGAAGGCGTTGCATTAAATCTTTAAACCACGGGGACAAAGGCTTGAGAGAAGGATAAGCAGCATTCGTCCATGCTACAGGAACTCTTTGATCGAACACTGCATTTCCCATCGCCTCAAGTTCAGCTGACAGGACCACCAATCCCTTCAAAGCCCGTTGTAACTCTCGAAGTGTAAAGTGCATCACTCCCAAGAGTTTATTATAACGCTGTGCCTCCTGTACTAAAACAGTGTTCATTGACTCGTGATAGTCAGTCGGATAAAGGAGAGCAATACCATCGATATCATAAAGGTTTGGTAACATCACCGCCATAGCTCGGGCAATTTCAATTATTTGATCCTCTCGTGACATTCCTCCCACAGCAGTAGCACGAGGTTGAAGAGTGAGGATAATCGAGAAGGTAGCGTCAACTTCTGTGATAGCACAAGTGATGGATGCATTATCGTGCATACCAAAGATTTCAGGTTCTGCATTGAGAGGGAAAGAATCGATGTAATCTAGATATGACCTTTGAGGTGCATCAACATTAGGGTTAAAGGAATAATACAGACCAGAGACTGAGAACTGATAATCATTCGAAAGAATTTTTGGTGTAAAGAAATCAGCAATTAATATATCAGATGTTCTCATATCTTTGTCATCAGTGATACGACCGCCATAATTTACCACTGACGCAAGTTGTTGTAAGACTTTATAAGGAATCTCAGCATAACTATTTACATATAACTCGAGTTGAGCAGCAGTAATATCCATGTCAGTATCATTAAATTCATAAGGAATATTCCATCCTAATGGACCAAATTTCTTTCTTTCAATGACTATTGCATGATAAAAAGATAAACCAAATAATAATTTCTGAAATTCTTTAGGTTTATTTGTTCTTCGTAACTTTTCATCATCTAATTTAAGATAAGTATTCTTCAAATTTGCTCTTAATCCTTTTGGTGGTTCTTTCGTAATTTTCACACCATTTTGTAAGATTGAAGTTGGGAAAGATTCTGACGGCATCGATGTGAGCCATAATCGGAACTCTGAATGAATTTTGTCTATTTCCATACTTTCACAGATCTGCTCTAATACTGGCATCCATGATATTGATAAATGACAATTCTGCAACATAACCCAATCACCTGTTGATAAACCCTTCTCGATCATCGCTGCTGCTTTCTTCCCTTGTCCCTGCCCCAAAGCAATACGTTTCAAACGATCGGACATATTCATCTCATTGGCAAGGATATCTAATTCTTTATTAGGATCAGATCCTGAAGACAACACGAAAATTAATGGTGTGATTGGGATAGAATCATTATAGCATGCTTTAAGATCGAAGGGAGGAGGTTGGATAAATTTATCCCCAAGATAATTAACGATGAAGTCTTGCATTGCCATTTCCATCTTATCACGACGTAAGCATCTTAAGATGCAAAGTTTTTCCAATGGAGAAACCTTTTGGAAAGGAGAAGGGAAAATCATACGATGCGGCTCAGGAGAATCAAATATCTCTTGCCAAGACTTCAAATGCTTCGTGAATGAATCTAAAAGAAGTTTAAACTCCTGAACACCTGCTAATGCACAGAGATCATTCCACGTGTTTTTCTCTAACCAATTAGACGCGGGCATTTGCACAGATGTTACTGTTTCTGGAGAAATGCCCGAAAGTAGGAATCGGTATTGCACAGCGTCGATGAAATTTTCACCTTGTAGGATCTTAACACACAGAATGAAAGAAAAGAGAAGCTTGTGACGCTCGAAGAGAGATCGGCAGATATTGTTATAGACTGATAAGGTAAAACAATCATTGAGATTAATAATGCGTTGTTCAATTTGGTTTGATGGTTTTGCAGCACTAGTACCACGCACAAAAAGTTGTGTGAACCATTGGAGAGAGTACTGATACATTGGATCAACTTCACCCAAATCTGCTATTACGAAATAAAGCAAAGACGCACGTTTGGCTACAGGACGATATAATTCACTTTGAATGAGAATCTCTTTTTCGATACTAGACGCTTCCCTCATTTTCTCCTTAATCTCCTCTGACGTCTTTTTACTCTGAGCCAATGTCTCGATGAGAACCGTGTCATCAAGTATATTACCTTTTGAGTTGGATAAAAGATAGAGAATTTCTGACTCGATATCATACAGCTGCTTGTTCATTGCAGCATTTTGCACCACAAGATTAGCCTTCTGTTGGGAAAGTTCAGGTAATTCTTCAGCCACCACAACACCAAGCAATTGCTCTTCTAAACCGCTTAGTGTAATGGTGAAATTGAGCAGTGACACTTTCACTTGAACCTCCGGTGCATAATGAGGATTTGCAAGTTTCGTTGTCATAAAAAATCGGAAAGAATCATTGTAAGGAATAACATTATCACCTAACTTCATCATTTCCTGTCCTCCTTGCTTGAATTTTTGTTGTAACAAAATTGGTTCGAGTGCAGCATCGAGGGTTTCTTGAATGTTCTCAAGTAAAACCCAACGTCCAAATTGAACACCATTTTCCAATGTTCGAAGAAAGTTTTTATCACTTAGTTTCACAACATCCATACCATTTGGAGCAAAGGAAGAATCTTTGGCCATGGATCTGATGTAACGATTAGCTTGACCTTGGGGATCGATAAGAAGCGGCCATCTTCGGCCATTATCCATAATAAGAGCGTTTTGAGTCGACAATGAATCGGAAGGTAGAGAACAGAGCTGCCAAGATCGAACTTTCACAGGATCAGATAATGTTGACTCCAAGTTACAGCCTGCTGTGTGAGGAATTCCGAAGTTTACTAAATCCTTTTGCCAGCTATCAACTAATTGATTACGGAAATCAGCAGTGAAAGGACCAAGGTAGGAAATCGTGGCAGCAGAAACGATTACATCACCTAAAATGTTCGTATAAGCTTGGGATAAGCTAGCAACAGTTTCACTCCAGCGCTTTTCTTCCCCTCCTAGTCCCCCAATCAGTTTGTCCGCGTTCGATAATTGAACTTTACAAGAAGCTTCCTTCTTTTCTAATTGATCCTTCTTCTCGACGGCTTCATTAAAGGCTTGTTCTAAGGCGGCCAAACGATCGTTTACCTCTTGGAGAGACTGTTTTGCGGCTGCTAACTGAGCCATAACAATAGCTAATTCATCTTCAGCTTCCTTTAATCTTGCTCTCTTTGGCGCCACTCCAAGCGCAACAAAATGATATTTATACATAGCCCGAGACCACATACAAATGGCTGTACAAGCTTTCGATGAGCGTTCGATGGCGGCTGGGGTAAATGAAGGGTCATCCATAAAGGGGGCAATACTTTTAACTATACGATCAGGGATATTATCTTTGTCAAAGGTGAATAAAGAATTTAAAAATACTTTTGCATCGGTAAGTAACTGTTTTTGTCCGGCTTCCCAATAATCGTCGATCTTCTTACCAGGGTTATTAGGATCATTCTTTTTCACAGGTTTAACATCAAACATTAAGCAACAGACTTTTATTGTCAGCACCACACCGCTAGGAGGTGTCTTCAAGGATTTAACTTCATCGATATCAGACTTTTTGAGATCATTTAAACACTTAACAGCCTCCTCCAAGGCTGGAAGAGCTTCAGCGAGATCACGTTGTGCATCATCTGCTATGGCTTTCGCATCAGCAGCCTTTGCGTTGGCCTTCGCTTCTTCCACCTCAACCTTCTCTTTGGTTACTGCAGCAGATGCTTTATCCTTTGTGATCTGAACCATCATACTCGATACCTCAGCTTGAGTTTTAACTAATTGTGGTTGTAAAATAACTAACTCTTCTTGCATGACCGATACCATTTTCTTCGTCTCTGAGAGCTTATCCAAGCCAATTTGCAAACGATCCCGTTTCGTTGATATCTCTTGTCGCTTCATACCTATAAGTTTCCCAAAACTACTCAATAGTTCCAAGTAAGATGTTGGAGTGACGTAGTTCCTTCTACGGAGAACAGTATAGTAGGCCTTCGAAGTATTTTCAACTGACATGTGAATTTGCTTAAACATCGAAACTGCATGTTGTTCATATATACCAAGACCAAGATCAGCATTTCTAAGAGTGGAAAGACCGACAGATTGCAAAGCTTCAGCAGGCCAGTTAGTAAACCAATCAATAGTTGAGCAATTTACCAATGAAGGAAAGTTTCTGAGTCGATTTCTGAAAGCATCACCCAACGGAGACATGCAAACACATAAATGAATATTGCGACGAACTCGAATTAAATATTGGGCAAAGATATTCAATTTAGTCGGTGGAATTTTCTTCTTCTGACACTCAACGCGACAGACAGACGCAATAGTTTCCAAATCTTCTGGAGCGTACAGATTTGGAACATCGCCTGAGTTTAAAATGTTATTAATATCTTCAACCATTCTTTCATTTATAATTTGGACGTCAGAAAAGAGAAAGGTAGTCGGCTTATCCTTAACGCCTGCTTGCATCAAGATTCGTTTTAAATCATCTCGCCAATCATTCATAGTATATCCTTTAACAATCTCAACATTCGCGAGTTGGTAATTCATTATATAATTGGCTAATTTGGTCATTGACTGACGACCTGAGCCACCAACACCTAGTAATAACGCATTTCCTTGAGGCTGTCGAAGGATACGAGCAATGCGCGCGACATGCTCCAACGCATCTGAGAACATGACAAGGGGCATAGGTTGCTTGGATTCAGCATTATGATTGGAAAGATATTCCTCGACAATAACCTTAAGTTGTTCCAAATCGCTAATTTCATCATAGATACGCACATCAGATTGTGTAGATCCGACGAAATCCCCATAAATCAAGCGATCACGAGGAACAACCATTTCCCAACTCATACCAAAGAGTCCTTCGACCTTGGATTTAATCAAAGATCTTAGCCATTGATGATCTTCCTCAGAAGTGAGACGGTCGGCAAAAACACGGAGGTTTTCATGTACCCATAATCTCGCAAGTTGCTCTTTTGTGTTCATGCGCTTTTGATCAACCATCAGCATTCCTTGAAAAACCTTTGCCATATCACGTAAGTTGAAGGTATAGTGAGACTTGCTTGGAGTCGGTAAAAGGTCCTTTACAATAGTCGCAAATACCTCAATCGAGGCCTTCACAATGTCATCCGTTAATTGAACAATACCGCCTTCAAAACTTGTGAGGAAATTACGCAATATTGTTCCGAATATAATAGTCTTTGAAGCATCTGACATTTCCACATAACCAATGATATTGAAATGGCGAAGGAAGCGAGGGGTTATCTCTTGACGTCCGCCACCAGGTGGTCCCATTGAACTTACAAAAGTGAGGTCAATAATTTTTCTAAATGTTAGATCCTTACGATCATACCATCCAGCTTGATCAAACCATTGCCGTAAGAGCTCGATCGGAGGTTGAGCTCCGTACTCTTCTCTTTTGGGCATATTCAAGTCATCAATGTAAATGTAGAATTTCTTGCCAGCTGCAGGACCGTAAACTCCCTTTCTGCGTTTATCCATCTTCGAGTCCAAAAGATCTTGAGTCATATTGGCGCTGGTATTCGCAGAGAAGGTTAGTGTTAAAGGGATGACGTTCGAGCGAATAGAACGATTTTGCACCTTTGATGCTCCCATGAGATATTGGTTGATATTGATTGTTTTTCCTGTTCCTGTAGCACCGACCATCAGAGTGTGCATGTCATTCGGAAGGAGAAGGTCCAGAAGATAAGTGTTGCGCACTGAATCAGTGGTCGGAACGACAATTTCAGAGAAGGAGAGCTTTGGATCGATTTCGTATTTATCAACGATGTCCATCCATTTCGTCCATTTTTTCGTTTCTACAATGAAAATATAGTCGTATACCATATTAGATTTAGGAAAAGGCCAACTAAACTTAGTGGCATGCAACTCTTGACGAAGAAATGCATCCATCATTCTGCGACCATATTCATTAGTAGTTGCCCCAACACTCCATATGAGTGCAAAAACGAATAAAGGATCAATACAGGTGACCAGGTCCGCAATCATCAAATCTGTTGCCTGAGGCCTGCCCTCTACCTCGTGGTAAGGCTCTAGGTAGCAGTCTAAAATGCGAAGTAGTGATTCCGCAAGATTATTATCGACAGTTGGCACCAATTCCTTCAGATTCGTTCGTAAAAACGCGATTGTCGGAGGTAAATATAAATCAAAATAGTAGGTAATTTTGCTCTTCACAACCTCCGGGGTGCATTTCGGCATTCGTGATAACCAAGACTGAAGTAAGACATCTAGCCCAAGACCTTTCGGTTCCATATAAATAATTCCAACACGTGAAACTGTTGCTGGGGAAGCGACAACCAAATCCTCCACTTCAAACATCATAGTCATTTCATTTGACATTTTAATAATTTCACCGGAGTTAAGACACAACTTTTTGTTGTCGTCCAAGACTGTATTCATGTTCTCAATCCAAATCGCGTCCACAGGTCCATCAAACATTATCCACTTTCGATCGGGGGTATCGATTGTAGCACCACGATACATAGTGGACATAATTCCATCTCGCCACTCCATTGTGTTGGGGTCGAATTCACCATACATTTGACCCATAGTGATCGATTTTGGGTTGAGCTGACAGATTTTAACCTGTTCATAGGCAAATCCAGTATACCCTTTCACTTTAAGTGAGCCAAGGGTTTCTTCGAGAACATGTAAATTCGAACTTTTCCCTCCTCCTGTTGGCCCAACCAACATAAGACCGTGACGAACAATAATCATTTCGTATAACTGTATTACTTTAGTAATAAAAAACTTCACTGGTTGCAACCCGAATTTATGAATCTCTTCCTTCATAGTTTGAAGCAAAGCTCCATAATCAAGATCTGGGCGTTTCTTGCCTGGAAATAAATCGGAAATGATACCTTCAAATAGAGGAAGATCCATCTCTAAGAACTTTGGAATATTTACATCTTGCAATGCTCGCAACAACAGGACCATCTCGTCAGCATCTGGTTCTTGACGCTTGAGATTACCAGCTGCAGTAATCACAGTTTTTACAGCTCGCATGCCATAGTCATAGTGGGGTTGAGCAGAAAGCTGCTCAGAACATAATTTGAATGTAGTTACCATCTTTGCTCCGCACTCCTTTGCATATTCAAAACCATAAGCGAAGAACATAATCTCACCTATCAAAGCATAATCTGGAACCATCATAGCTACAGGTCTGAATAATGCTTGTAGACTGTCAGGGAGCGCAGAGCGTCCAGCATAACCCGGATTCATAGTAATGAAAACAGCAAATCGATCCGACACAAAAATATCGCTTCCTTCGAAGTAAATTCTGGTCTCTTTCGCTCGAATAGCCATTTGAATCGTCATAATTTGTTGTCCAATCACGGACAAGACTTCAATGTTTATCCGATTGAACTCATCAAAGCATGCCCAAGCTCCACAAGCAGCTAAACCTTTAAAAAACTTTCCCATAGCAATATAATCCAAACCATCAGAACAATTGAAGACAACGCACTGCATGGCAAGTGCCTTGGCCAAATCCTTAGTAGTTTCAGTTTTTCCTGTACCAGCAGGACCTAGAAGTATCATATAAAAAAGTTGCTTCACACAAATTCATGTTACTTACCAGCCGGTGCTCCTCCAAAAATCATCTGTAAAGCTCCCATAAGCGTTAGATAACACTTATCAGTAAGCGGGGTAATAACCAATCTAAAGGAATTACCAAGATATTCATATCCATAAGGACGAGTTGCAGCTACCATTTGCGCATAGAGATCATTATCCCTCCAGTAATAACGAAGCTGAGAAGTCCAAGAAAAGTTATCCTTTGTATTGACTTCTTCATCAACTAACTTTTTAATAACATCTCGAGCATGCACATCAATCACAGTAAGAGCACCAACGGTGATTCTAGCAGCTGAACTAAGCTTGCCTCTGACTAAAACCGTCATATCTGCCAACTGTGAGACTTGTCTCTGATACATAGTTACAGGACCTTTTGATCCTTCTGAAAGAAACAGCTCCTCCATTTCCTTTGTCCAGTGCATTTGAGAGCCGTTCAAGACACACATTCCAGCCCACTTCTGCATCCAGCGAGGCCGAGGAGTGACTGCATAGTCTAAAATAGCTTTCTCCATAACATCTCGAATTGACAGGCGCATCATTGCTTCCAACTCTAACATCCAAACCTCCACATTCTTATCGACTGGGTTAATCTTCTGGGAAAGCATTATCTCTTCTCCCTCTGGGGAAATCATACGATCTATCGATAAATCAGCTAAAAACTTCACTTTATCAATGCCTTCGAAGCATTTTTTCAAATGAGGCTGAACTAACTTTACGTCTTTACTTTCTGAGAGAATCGACAGTAATTCATCATTCGATAAGAAATAAAATCGAGCAAACACAGAACGCTTAGTTTCCAAATAATCGGACAAACCTTTCTGCACTTGATCTAAGAGAATTTCAGATTCCTTGAATCGCTCTAAAAGTTTTTGATTATCACAAAATTCAAGAACCTTTGACTTCACTTTCGCATTTGAGATCGTTTGTCGCCAACTTTTATCAACAGTGGAGAATTTCTTTCCTTCAGTAGGCAATTGGCGATTAATATCGGGTGACTCAAAAATTGGTTGTAAATACAACCAGTTGCGCTGAACTGTGACCCACACTTCTAAAACGTCAGATACGGTACAAAGCTTTCGATTCCACTCTTCAATTCTCCCTTCAAAAGGTCCCTTAAAGGCACTAAACATAATAGTTTGTGTCATGGTAATTTGTTCGTCCAGGATAACGTTAATATCATCTACACCCTTAAGAACACCAGTTCCAGTTTCACGATAATTATGAATATTAAGATTCATATTCTCCCATTCTTTTTCCATTTTATCTAAGGCTTGTTCAATTTGGTACTCTTTTGCCGCTGATTCACCAATCTTCTGAATTAAGTCCAAGGAATCTTTTAAATTCATAGCGATGATTTGATCAGTGGTGAAATTTTCTACTGGAAGAATTTGTACATTAAGTTGATCGGCTATTTTTTGCCAATGGCGGTCACGCATACCCGGATTGCGAAGGGTGACGATCATAGGTACTTCAGGAACAAATTCTGCAACTTGAGTCTTTATTTTATTTGCGATCGCCGCTTGAATCTTCATATCCGCCTTGGTAAAAAACTTTGCTGCTTTGTTAATTGCTATATTATATTTATCAACAGACTTCTCTACTTCCTCGGCATTTAAATCGACGAAGCGACCCCTTCGCCACTGCTGAGACAATTCTATCCATTCTTTCGCGGTTTGCCACAAATTTAAGTAGGGCTCAAAGTTACGCTGGATACGATTCAAATCTTCGTAATCAGTAATATCCTGTTCGAATAATGTTTCACGAGAGTTGAACAACTTTACTTTGGCTTGGGCTGCCAGTAATCGTGACTCAACCTCTTTAACCTTCATACAATTGTTTACAACATCATTAAGGTCATTTAAAGCATCTAATCCTTTCACAGAATGGTCTATTTCATGTAACACTTTCAAGAAAGATGCTTGTTCACCAAGCATTTCGTCTTTGAACCTTCTCTTGATTGCAACATTGGCTTCTTGCACCTCGGTACATTTAGTGTTAATCTTAGTTGGAGCCCCAAAGACAGTCCAACGTAAAGTACCTGAATCTAAATCTACTTTGAATTTATACTTCTCCAATAACTCAAAATGATTCATCATTTCATTGATGCAAGTTTGTAAGTTTCCTAAGGTTGTATTCAAACCAGCGATGTATTCTTCCTGCTCGACTAGTTGCTCAATCGATTCTGGTCTTTTTGACAGATTCTTATTAATCTTTTTGAATTCCTCTTCAAGGTAAATTGATATCACAGAGCATCTATCAGCTTGGGCCACTAAGATGGCGCGAATGATTGCACGGTGTTTGTCTAATAGAAGATTTCGAACACTGACAACATCAACAAGGAATAAACCGCATTCAATGGGCTGAATGGGCAAGCTTTCTTCAATTTCCGCGATATCACGAAGGTGCTCGTCGATTAAGGCAACAACCTGCTGTACGTTTACGTTGACTGGAAGTTCGATTTCAGTACTATCAGGATCCTTTTTCGTCACATGAATGCGAGAATTGATGTACACATCATTGTCAATATTCACAAAAGTTTCATACTTCTTAAAAAACTTCAGATAAGTGGTTAGAGGTAAAAGAGCGGTATCTAAAGCACTTTCGGCACGGTCCGCTGCTTCTTTTGCCCATGGTAAATCGAGTGAATAGGACGTAATATACCGTGGTGCAGGAAAATAAACCTTGTCCATGACAAACTTTTGAACATGAGGGACATCTAAAAAATCTGTTACAATCAATTTAAATCCTCTCATAATAGCATCTTTGAATTCAGAAGGGTTTTGACTGTATTCGAAAGTCTTTCCCATGACAGGTGGAACAATCTTAATTGGACATTTCTCACCATTTTCTGCTTCTTTTGTTTTCATCCAAGCCGCGATTTCTTTTTTATTTTTGTCTACTTCTTCCATATTTAAACATTTATCCTCCGTGCCAATACGAAAAGCGACAATAAATAAAGGTGGAAGAACCTTTTTCTTATAGATTGAATTTTCTGGAACATGAACGCGAATATTTTTGATATCTTTCACAACAATATCACATGAACAAAAATCTTCAACTAATTGGGTATATTTCAATAAAGAAGATTTTACAACACCCTTCAAAACATCGGACATCATAAAATTGATTCGTTCCAAAAATTGTTTTATTGGATTTTCTGATTTTTCAAATTCATAAACATTACGTAACCCAATATCATATACTATACTTGTTGGATGAGTGATTCCATCCTGAATCCTGGTAATTGTTTGACGCACCACCGCACCAGATTTCATTGGCCATTCTTGCTTAATCGATCGAGTTGCGATGATCATTTGCTCTGCGATGTGACGATCAAATTTTTCTAAAGTAAATGGCTTACTGTAAAAGATTTTAATAATCTCGAACTCTTCAATATTTCGATTTTCTTTCAAAACCCCTTGCAAAGAAAGGATGCTTGCCGAAGCTCCCAAATAAGACTGATGTCGATGATGATTAATTCTTCCTTTCAAATTATACAGTGGAATTTTTGCCAATCCGTAGTAAGTTACAACCACAGGAGAAGATATTGCAACAGGTGGCAATTTTAAGGAGTGATAAAAGGCGCTGTTTCGTACAGATAAGAGGTTACAATCAAACAACATTTTGTTCATAATCATCTCAAACTCATGTTTAGCCTCCAAAATTTGCTCATCAGCAATAGCAGGGTCTAAGGATTTTAACTTTTTCATTGACGCTGCCTTTAACCGAATTTTTTCATATTGAACGTCGGTCATCGAAGAAGTAATCCGCGGATTGATTGGAATACAGTGGATATAAGAATAATATCTCATCAACGCAACACAATGATTTCGACGAACTAACGCAGCTGTAATCCGCTTAGAATAATCATCAACATTTTGACCAAGTACACAAACATTAATTTTTGGCATCCAAAGAGTTTGTTCTTGTAAAGATCCTGTCACCTCAACATTGACTTCTTCATCTCCAATCTCCAGAATCTTACAAGAGTAAAATCGCCCGAAGCCAGCTGTCCCATCATTCTGATAAGCAGAACTGCTGTCTTGGTAAAGAACGGCACCATAAGCGGGTAGCTTTGAGCTGTAATGTTGAAAATGAATCACTTCATCAAATTCGTTTGAGTCGTACATAAACAAAGGAAAATTCAGGACCCAAGAATTCATTAGATCGCCATACTGAGCGAATAAATCACGGAAGAAGGAATTTAATGCTTCTGCTAAGTTATTCGCCTCTGCATATGTGCCTTTCCCAGATTTGGAGAGCTGTTTTAAAGGTGAAGTTGGAATAATATCCTTTTTCGGAAGTCTTTTTCTCTTTTCTTCTCTTTCTTCAGCTTCCTTCTTTCTTTGCTGAACACGAGATATCTTAGATTCCATTGTGTTGATGTATTTTTCATCTTGCCGATTTCCATCAATATCAATAAAGAAGTTAGATCCCGCAGTATTACATTCTTCAATAGCCTCATCAGTCCATTCCAACCCTTTCAGTTTCTGCCGATTGGTAGCACGCTTGTTCACTTTTTTAACTGGTTGGCTTGGTTTCATTTCAATTTTTGTCAAGCCCACCTCACGCGAAGGAGATAACACGAAATAAAATTGAACTGAAAATCGTTTCGGTTTCGTTTTTCAATTTGTGTCGAAAATCCGAACAAGTAAATTTTAGAAAAGCGCTTTTCTTTGGGAGGAGTTGCAGTACCGGTAAATCTTGCTTGCTTGTATTACTATATTGTGATTGATTATTGTAATTTCATGAGCGCGAAACCGGATGATGATAGCAAGTATCCTTATGAGCTTGCAATTGTTTTGAAGAAAGGTACAGTTCGAGGAGGAGGACTATCGAACTCTTCGCATGTTGTGACTTCAGTTGATGGAGTTGAAATAGATAAGTCAGCCGATTCGCCTTCACCACCATCATGGAACAGAACCATTATCAAAAAATTAGCCGAAGTTCAGCGAGTTGATCCTATCATTCTTGGGTTTTCAATGTACAAGAAAAGATGGACTGCACCAGGGTACAAACTAGTTGGATCGACCCAATTCCCCTTATCTGAGTTGCTACCTCATTTGAATAAAGACCCTATTGAAAAGGAGATACAGCTTAATACTAACCGATTGAATTTAACTCTCTCAGGGACACTTAGTCTTTCTCTTCAGCTCAAGGAAGTGACCGTGGCGAAGTGTGATGACAGCGAAAATCACCCTGCAGAAGAGGAACCTTTTAGTTGGGCTCAGTTCGGCCAAAAATGGAAAAACATAATCACTACTTCTAAACACCCTGTGAACGCAGTAATTGTGAATACAATTCACGACTTAAGTACTTTTTTCCAATTTATCGGTAAATTTGAGAATCCTTACTTAGGTAGCGTCGTAAAAGTTGGTTTGATCGTCCTTCTTGGGATATTTTTATTCCAAATCTTTTTCCAAAGTCGAACTATCTCCGCAACTTTGAACACCATCGATGAAGATTTTGATTCAATGATCGCAAAAATGCGATCAATAGTCCCGACGGTGGAGGCCGCGGATTAAGCATGTATATAATGCATATTTTGATGTTTTGTATTATATTTGTAGTGAATTGGTTTTATCCCACTCTTTCTGTATTATTAAATAATTCACCACTCTGTTAGCGTTCTCTTCTGCTTTGAGACTTACACAAGCAATGGAAGTAACCAAAATTCAGTGTCGTGATAAGAGACAAGAGTTGTAACCCCCAAAACTTTTTTTTAATCTTCTGAATTCTCGCTGAATTTAGTGAGACTTCTTTTCAAAAGAAGGCACCGAAGTAGTTAAATCTACAATCAAGAAGAGTAGGCAAAAAAGGTCCTACTGGGATTCGAACCCAGGTCGTCGGAATCAGAATCCGAAGTGATAACCACTACACTATAGGACCATACACCCCGGGCACTCCTGCAAAATACACATCCTCATGTTACCTAATAGGTACGAAAAACTCATCAAAAATTTACCCACTCAAAAGTCGTAAGGGCGGGTGAGGGCAGCCACGCAATACAATCCTGAGCCCAGTGTACAGAGATCTTTGCCTTCTTACATTTTTACATGAAAAAACGCACCATTGAACAGATTCTCTCTCAGTGAGAAGAATGAATCAGAGCTAGTAGCGGACAGAATGTGCTACCGGTCAAAATGTGCTACCCCTGGGTCATCACTCAAGTTTGAGTGAGCACCCCAGGGGTAGCACATTTTGACCGGTAGCACATTCTGTCCGCTACTAGAGAGAGACTCTCGTTATAAGACCCATTCAGATACGGAATTGCTTTAATAATTAAATGAATTCATTTAATTATCTAGTAATTCCTTAGAATCTAAAGAGAGTACCGTCCTGTCCCGGTAATAAGAACCCGACTTTGGTCCCATAGGAAACGCCGAAAGACCGGCCATCTTGAAAATAAATAAAACTGAACGCAAGAAGTGAGATGTCAAACTCTTGCATTCACCAGCTGAAATATGCGAG
>VFQN01004930.1_pt1 | contig 16963 bp, 33 predicted proteins | sample 3512371 | NCBI WGS metagenome assembly VFQN01 (sample SAMN10412370, study PRJNA504923) | tailings metagenome | isolation source: Replicate 2 from Balatoc abandoned mine | place: Philippines: Itogon, Benguet | collected 2017-08-28 | reverse complement strand
TAGTCACAAAAGTGTCAGAACGTGAACACTATAGGCGTGGCAGGGGCACGCCAACAGCACTCTGTGTAATGCAAGCTACTGTGCTGCTGCCAGATAGATATATTTCAGCTGACCCAAATTGTACTCAACTACATACTAGCAGCTCCATGTCCGTTGCCAATGCGCTGTTTGCCGGTACCGTTGGCACGGGTGCTGATCATGTGATGCGGGATTGGAATATACCGTACATATATTCCCTGTCCAGCAGAAGGACACATGGGAAAGTGCCACTTATTACGTCCGTGTCGGGCATGGGTGTCAACAGCTGCACCCGCCCAGCTGCCCCCCGCCCCCCGCAGTGCCACCAACCCTCCACACTGCTTCGTGAAGTCCAACCAACACCACACCCACATCTTGCACCGCTGCCACCCCCTGGCCCAAGGGCACGCCCCTGGGCGGTGCCCCGCTGCCCCCACCAGTCAACACATTCCGATCGGGGCCTGTCCAGCGCCGCTCTGCACCTCGGCCCACCACATCTCGCCCTCGCCGCACTCCACCCCATCGCACCACACCCGGCCAGCCCCATAGCAGCGAACTCCCCTGATTCCCCATGCCCGCCGGTCCGCGTCGCTCAGCGCCTGGGTTACGCTGCTGCTCAACTGGTTGTGTCGCCCAGCGTCTGTAACGCAGTGGCGACACTGGGTTGGCCTGGCGCGGCCGGGGGATGGATGGCCCACAACGCATAGACCCGGGCCCGGCCACCTCCCACCCCACCCCGGGGTGCGGCCTGTCCAACTCCGTTCCGCCCCGCACCTCACCCCACCCCAATTACCCCAAGGTCCTGCACTCCATGCAGCAAACATCACGCGTTGGCCGTTGGGTCCGTCGGCATCTGAAACCGATACAGCACTCGTCCCAGCCAGCCGTTGCGGCAATAAGCCTTAATCATGCAACACATACACTGTAGGGTAACTGCATCACTACGTACACAGTATGGTACCTGTCCCGTACGCTCCGGGCCTTGGAGCATGGCGGCCGGCCCATGTATGCACGGCAGCAGGCGGCGCACCACCTCTACCATCCTGCTTGACGCTGCGCTTTTGGCTCGGGATTTTACGAGCTCCTTGGTGGCCTCGTTGTCCAAGATGGTGCACCCCGCCCCAGGAACCGTTGCAGCTTAGCGACACGTGCCATGGCCGCGCAGCGCAGGTAACGCTACGCCCAAGACAACTACGGACTGTGTAGCCTAAACAACCTGTTTACCCTGTACTTGACCGAAGGCAGTGCCAGTGCCGAAGGGTGCCCCCTAGCCATGCTAGAAGGTTGACGTTGCAACGTTGCTTGCAGGTGATTAACATTCGTTGCATGTAACGTAGGGTGGCAACAACCAAGCGCAGTTACTAGCCGTGCGCAACGAAGCAAGCCTAGCAGACTGATTGAGCCCTGTTCCTGCATCCCAACAGCAGTGACAGGTGGCCGAGCCTTGGTGTGACACACGCAGGCCCAGTCTGAAAGCCTCAATGCATCACTGCGCGCCGTCTGTAGCTACACGCAGGTCCTCCTATTTTGTGGACCCCCAAGCGTTCGTGGACGGCGTATACTTAGCAGAGAATCTGCGCGAGTTCACACCACCTCTCCAGCAACTCTGCCCGAACGACCCTGAAGGGACTCCAAAAAGCACACGCCCGACCGGTTTGCAACTAACTACGCAACTATGCCCTGTCGTCGCCTTGGCTCTCCGCCCAACTTGGACTTTGCAATGCTCAAAGGCCCGGGACGGATGGCATGTGCGCTGGTACCTTTACTGTCAGATGCAACAACCTCGTCAGCGCGACCAGCTAGAGGTGCGTTGCTCGACCAACGAGAAGCAATGATGTCAGTCCCCACTCCCCAGTATACTACAGTGCCGCACCTGCCAGCGCATCATTTTACAGCAGCAGCGCTTGGCACTCATCGCCGCCGCTTGGCCGCAGCTGCCCCTCCACCCCCTCCGCCCCCGCCCCCGGCCCCCGCCTTCCGCTTCTTGGCTCGCCGCTCGTCGTCGCTGTCGTCCGAGTACACCCGCTGCTTGTCGGCACTGCGGGAGGGGGACAGGGATGACATGGCAATGTGATTAGCACGAAGCACGGTGGTTGTCGACTTTAGGGAAGCACAAGCATCCCACAAACGCTGTGTTGCCCCCGAGCAGTCAGCTGCCAATACTCACTTCCTGGCCTCCTCCTCCAGCTCGTCCCAGTCCTTGCCCTCGCTCTCCTCGTCCTCGCCAAACTCCTCGTCCTCGTCCTCCTGCGCAACGTAACAACGCAACACCGCAGCGATTAGGATGCGCGCCAGCGGACATGCAGGTGGGATGTCATCCTGCGTGCCACGCCACCGTGCAACAAAAGATATACCTTCACATTTGCTGAATGCCTGCATCACCATGCCGTATGCGCCAACCGCAGCAGGCGTGCACCCGTTCGCACCTCCTCCTCCAGGCTCGCGTCGTCGCTGTCGTCATCGCTATCGTCGTCCGACTCCTCCTCCTCCTCCTCGCCGCCGCTGGGCGCATACTCCTCGGACGCCTCCGCCTCCTCCTCCTCGTCGTCAGATTTCTGCACAAGATGCGCCGCACAACTGTTTTGTCAGGATTCAAGCATACAGCTTTATTGTGTGGAGAACCCCGGCCGTGCTTCGTGGCACATCGGTACATGCTAAGCTCCACTGTTTCGTGTCTGCGTCTGTGGCTTGCATTCGCCCCACCCTGCCCCGTCCCGCACCGCCCCGCCCACCTCCATGTCCAGGAAGTCCCAGCCGCCCTGCTCCACGAAGCCCACGGGGTCCGCCAGGATGTTCTTGAGGATGGGCTTCCACTGCAGGTTGAGCTTGGACTCGTAGTACTTGATGCCCATGTCCGTCAGCCAGCCCTGTGGGTCCACAACGAACAACGTACTTGGCGTTTGGTGCCAGTGGCATTGTCTCACATGTATTCACCGCAGGACCGTTCTGTGCAGGTGCCCCACTGCATCAACGTGCCAGGACAAGAGTGTGGCCGCCCCCTCACCTTGATGCCCTCGAGGCTCTTGGACGGAATGGCGTCGATGCGCAGCACCTGAATACAACAGGGGGAGCATCCTGGTTGCGAATGCAGAAGGACACTTCATGTGTACCTGTCAGGACATGCAATAATGGTAAAGCAACCTTGCTAGTGACTACCCCAGTTCGGTACAGCCCGTAGCCCTTTCCCTACGTCTCGTGTGAAGTCCTTGAACACGATGGCCATGTCGAAGTTCTGGAGGTTGAAGCCCACGCGCTCCAGGTTGACGATCTCGATGTCCGCCAGCGTGACGACGGCGAAGGGCATCTCCGTCAGCTCCACTAAGCAGTTGACCGAGGGCATCAGGAACACCGTGGCCCTGCCGGCGGTAAAGGGAAGACGAGGCAGCATAACGTGTGTTTGGCGTTATCATCTCGCAAATAAACCCAGTGCAAGTGTAGCGTAGCAACACCATGAGCGGTACAATACCATCTGCGTGACTGCGGAAGACAGTAGAAGTTCAGTGCGACTCCGTGCTCTCACATGGTCAGTAGAGGACGCGCAATGTACTCGAGCGGTAGCAGCACCCAAAAAACTGGACCAGCCCTTCTGTACCCGAATGCGCGGCACACCTGTGCGGCACACCGCTGAAGCCCAGCTCTCGGAAGGGAATGTCCCACTCCAAGTTGAGGTCCGGGCAGTCCTTGCCCCACATCTCCTGCGGAACACAGGAACGCACACCCTTGTTGTCGCACCCGTACCAGCGCAACAACCCAATGCCGCCAAATACTCCTGGTGCAGGAAGGGATGTGAGAAGGCAGCCGCGCACTTACTTACAACCTCCATGAGAGGTATCGCACGTAGACATGCCTGTGTTATGACCGCGCTGTAGCCTATGCATGCGTAAGTACATGCGTCGTACATTCCTGGATGCTGCCCTGGCCGGTACAATCCGCTGCTCCCACAGCCCCACCTGCACGCGCTTGACGAACTGCTGGAACTCGTTGTTGATCTTGTTCCGCCGCTCGCGCTCGCGCTGCTCGTCCTCCAGCTCGTCCGGGTCGTACATGTTGCGCCGCCCGCCGCCGTCCAGCGTCTGGACCACGTCCATCACCTGCACGCAGCATGGCGCAGGAAACTGTTGGTTAACCGCACGAACGTGTTTGTATAACGGGCCGGTCAATACCAAGCTCCACAACAGCGGAAGCAGCGCGAAACGGGAACAAACGGCCCAGGTGCTCTACGCGCACGACCTGTCAAGCTTACATGCAAGGGGCAACCGGGTGCCTGCGTTCCCGCGCGGTATGCAGCAGGACAATGCAGCTGGACGCCTTGCCCCCCACCTCGGTGTAGAACTGCACGTCCTTGGTCTTCTTGTTGCCCACCATGATGGGGTTGTGCAGGTGCATGTGCAGGATGGTGATCATCTCGTTCTCGGCAGGCTGGAACAGCGCGTGCTTGATGTTGCGGTACATGACGTCCAGGATCTCGCCCTTGGGCGTCTGGTACCTGCGGGGGCACAAAGGGGCAAGGCGGCGGGGTTCAGCGGACATCTGCGGGACGAGCCCTCGCACCGACAAAGGTGCAGGGCAACGCCGTGGCACCAAACTGCATTACACAGGCACGATGCCCAGCAAGCCCGAGCCCTTCTGCTGCTGCGCTCACCTGAAGCCGTTTGCGTGCGCCTCCAGCGCCCCAGGCACCTTGCGGCCCTTGCCCGGGAAGGCTGGCCGCATCCACAGGTCGGGCAGCTTGAAGATCTTCTTGCCGCGAACCTGGAACGTGGGGACGGGAATGGGCGAGGAGGCATGTCATGGATCACAACAGCCAAGATGGGCATGAGATAGCCCCGCGGAAGAGGTGACACAAGACCAGGGTTAACAGCCTTCCAAGTAAGACCGACGAAGGGGTTTTACAGAGCGTAGCGTCACTACACCAGGCGGCTGCACCCCGCCACCCACCAGCTTCTCCTGCGCGACCAGCGTGGCCCTCTCCGCCCGCTCCTTGTCCCGCTGCGCGATGGCGGAGCGCAGCAGCTTGATGTCGAGCGCCACCTTGTTGGCGTGCTTGACGTCGGAGGACCTGGACGAAGGGGGGCAGGGGGTGGCAGTAGTACGGGCTTAACAGATGGCGTGCAGCAATACGATCCGATCGCAGCAAACAACAACACCTCTATGCGGTAGCAGCCTCCTCTGCGGGGACGCATACTTGCGTCCCGTGTCGCCACCACTTCTGCTGCATGCCCGCCTCATACATACCAGACAACCCAATGAGGCCCCGCCCAATCTGTTTCTTGCCCACCTGAAGGACAGCTCCTTTAGGAAGATGGCGTTGGGGAAGCGCTGGTTGGGCTCGTAGCTGGGGCCGAGGTTGAAGGTCACGCGCACCTGCGGTTGGCATGTTGCAGATGTTGCGGACAGCCTTGCGCCCGATCCAAACGCCGTGGTGTACATGACTAGCCCGACATGCATCTGGTGTGCGTGCGGTGAGGATAATCCGGCATGTGGCGGCACATTTTCAGTCACCCACCAGTGCTGCATCGCCGCCTGCATCGTTTGTGGTTGTGACGTTGCGGATGGTGGTGATGTGGAAGGGCACCAGCACGCCGTAGATGGGCAGCAGCACGGCCTCCGCCTTGCTGTCCACCTACAGAGCATGGGGCAACGCGCAGTGTGAGCGGCATGGGGTAGGGGTAAGAGTAGAGGAAAGTAAGGGTTTGCGCTTCAGCACAAAGATGTATGCAAGGGTATTCTTCACCTGCAACGATAAATCAACTCCGCACCACGCCTGTCTTGGGAAGCAACGAGGTACCGGTAGGTAGCATGCCTCCACACCCACGTGATACAGCTCAACCGCAACCGCCCACGCAGCCCAGCCCACGCCCCGTTGACCCGGTGGCCTCACCTGTATACGCAGGTCCCTGGCTAGCGGCATATCCGTGACGCTGCGGTACGCGAATGTCTCGCTGACCTTGCGCCCCACGGTGCCGCCTGCCCCGCCCGCCCCCCCAGCACCGCCTTGTTGCGCTGTAAGGCGCGCCAGCGTCTCCTCGTTCTTCTTTTTGAGGAGCTCCTCCTGCTTTTCCTTCCTGTTGCAATGGGACCACTAAGGTCAACAACTATGACGTGGTCAGCTCTTTGGCCCCCTGGCTCTCCGGACGCGCCCTACTGGGCCTGTAACTGTAACTGTAACTTTGACAGCTCGCAAGGTTTCGTCACGCTCTCACCGTACGCAATGCCGTGCATCCGTACCAACAAGCGCTATTCCCATTGATACGCGTCCCCATGTCTCGCCCCCGGCACTATCGCATACGTCGCGTCCATCGGCTTGGACCCGGAGTCACTGGCAGCCCTCCCCACCTGAGCTGCTCAGCTGACTTGAAGGTGGGGTCGTCAGAGCGGAGCGTCTTCTTAAGCCCCATGGCTGCGTGGCCCGCCGCCCCCGCCCCCCGCCCCGGTCCCGCCCCGTTGGTCACGTCCTCCAGCCGCCCGTCGTGCCCCGAGCCCTCCTCCTCCTCCTGCGACATGAGTGGAGCGCAAGCCGGATTGATTTGCTGTTACAACCTACCGCTCTGGCGTTATGGCGAGGACAGGAACTCCAGCACGTGGCGTTGGGTTCAGAGCCACAATGGCAGAGCCCAAGCGCACTACATGGCCCTCCACCCCTCCAGCATCACTAACCTGGATGGTATAGGTCACTTTGTCGTAGTTCTTCGGTGCTGAGGCGGTGGCCACCTCGTTGGCCTTGCCCCCGTCCACCACAATGACGGTGTCGGCGATCTGGGTGGCAGCATGTCAAGCGACCCGGCGTTAAGGGCCTCCAATCCGTAATGCCCCTAGAAGCCACAAGCCAATGTTGCAGGTGCAGTGTGAGGCCTACATGCTCATAGCCGGCTAGCCGTTCTCACGGGAGCAACCTTCCGCCCAGTGCACCGATCCCACCCACAGTGCCTCCCACCCCTCGGCAGCGACCCCACCTGCAGCGCGTAGTTCCGTGCCTTAGGGTCCGCCGCCTCGGGGTTGGTCAGCCCCGCCACGCCAACGCACACGTTGAACACCATGCCCGGCCGCACGCGGGGCGCTCCGCCCTCGCCCGCGGCCGCCGCCTTGCCGCTGCCGGGCGTGGGCAGCACGTGCGTGCCCTCGCGGAACTCCAGACCCATGCCGAAGCCCACGTTGCGAGACAGCAGCGGAATCATCGCCTCCTGCACGGAGCACCCAAGCGAACGCACTGTTGCGATGTAATGCCTACGACATGACAGGTTTTACGGCCGGCGATTTGCACCAGCGATAGTCTATGTTCTGATCGGCCTGGCAAGCGACGCCTCAAGGGTTTCCCACACGCCCATACGGCGTGCCCCGGTGGCCTTACAGCCCATGCCCATGACTGGAAGGCACAATGTCCATCTGACCGCGCGCTCCCACCTGGCCCTGGGCCTTGAGCGTGTTCACCACCGCCTCGCCCGGGGCTGTGAGGGGCGCCCCCGGCTTGAGCGCCGCAATGGCTGCCTCGTGGGCGGCCAGCAGCGCGTTGTACTGCGCTGTCTGATCCTTGGAGGGGTTGATGATGTAGGAGCGGCTGATGTTGGCGCAGTACGACTGGTAGCGGGTGCCTGGGGTCCGGCAAGCGTTGGGTAAGTCGCCGGCTACGACAGCACCACGTTCTGCAATATCATGCGCCTCGGCCTTCCCAAGCACCCTTAACCCGAGCCCTTTCCCGTTTGCCCTTGAAGGAGGCCTGAAGTCCAAGCAGGCAATCAGTAATATCTTTGCCACAGCCCTGCCCTCCAAAGCCTGCTCACCGAGGGACACAACGATGACGCCGTCGTCGTGCAAGGGAGCATCCGAGGAAGCGGCGCTGACGCGCAGGTCGTACGTGCCGCCCGACTGCAGGCAGGGCGAGCGCGACAGGTAACGCTCAAGAGGAAGAGCTGACCGGGGAAAGACGACGGCGACACAGCGTATCGCAGTACAGTTTGCTCCCACGCGTCTCCGTCACACCCACCTGAAAGCTGGGCGGGTACGCAATGTCACAGTTTTCCGCCTTCAGCTTGACTTGCACCTGCAAATGGTGACGTTGGTGCGTTATCCTTGACCTCGCAAGCGGCTGTGGCCCCTGACCCCAAACAGCGGGAAGGGTAAACAGGTGCGCCCATTCTGATTCCACGTGACAAAACCATGCCGGATAACCCCAAACCACCGTACCTTTGCGGGGTCCGTGATGGCCTCCTCGCACATCTCGCTCAGCTTGCTGTGCTTCATCTTCTTGCCTGAGCGAGCAGGCAATCACGCACCCTGGTTACAATACAAGGCCACGAGGCAAGCCGATTCAGGTATCAGCTTGGTGCCACGTTGTCCGCTGCGGGCACTCACCTGCGTCCACCACCTCCTCGACCTTGGGGACCACCCAGTTCTGCATGGCCTTGGCGGCCAGCAGCGCAGCCTTCTTCACGTTGAGGACCTGGAACGGCGAGAACCAGTTCGAACTTTAGCACATAGAATCAGCGGGGGCGTTTGCCGTGTAACGACCAGGCAGGTGAACTTGCACGGTGAACGCTGTCTGGCGTGCAGGAGACTCCCGCTCAGCATGCAACCGTTCCGTCCGCACCCGCACGTCAGCCGGTTCCAACTGTGCACCGTATGCCAATCATCCACGTTCACCGCCGCCAACTAATACCCGCTTTGCCTTGCTTTGCTACGTGGTCATGCGTGGCATAGCACGCTCGTGTCACGAATGGGATGTCCCCCATCCACGTGCCCCCATGCGCACAATCCCACCTCGTTGGCATCCTTGACGGCCAGCAAGTCCGCAATGCCGCCGCTGACGTCCACCTGCGCCAGGCCGCTGCCCGCCAGCGCGCTGTTCCACACCTCCACCAGCTTGCCCGTGTGCTTGTCCTTGGGCAGCTGGCCGACCACGGGGCTGGCCGCAGCGCTGCGGGCCGCTTCCAGAAGTTGGTTGCACTGCCAAGTACAGGCAGCATAACACACCATATATAAAAACAGCTGGCGTTTGTAAGCGAAGTGTACTTGAAGCAGCATGTTGGTCGGCAGCGCACTGCAAACTGCGTTGTGTGACGCCTACCAGCTCGCCGCCGTCGTCCGCTTTGGGCTTGACGAGCACCTCCATCCGCACGTCCCCAGCTCCACCACGACCGCACTCCTCAACAAGAGGCTGCAGCAGCGTTGCTGCAATATGAGCAGGAGCCGTTAAGTGAGTGTAGCGGTCATGCCGCAACAGCTTCTGGGTACCCTGCTGGTTGCAACACTCTGGTAGCGGCTAGAGTCAAGGCAGAGTGACCCACGGGCCCATCCCTGTAACCACGACACCTCTGGTGCTCCCAGCCCAACCTATGCCTCACCCTTCTTCTGGCTTGTGAGGACAGTGAGCTTGTCCTTTGTGAACAGCATCACCGTCTCTGCGGGGTTGGACGGTGATGGGGAACGCGTCAGGGGAGAACCCTGTTGCTGGAACGCACCAGTTCAGCACTCAGCGGCCACTTCTGGTCTACTATGAATCAACCTTTTAGCATGCTTCATATCCGCTGTCTCTATTTGCTCCGCGTGCGCCTGCAACTCCATGGCCGCGTCCGCGCTGCGACCCAGCCCTTCCCTTACCGGGAAGTTCGTAGCCAAGCAGCCACATGTGAAGAGATATGGACTTCAGGTAGCGAAGGTCCTCGGAAGCGGCCCCTGCCGCCACCGCCAGCACATTGGCGCCACCCCAAACGCCCTCTTGCTGGGTCTGCAGCCGGGGCCGACGACACCGTCAACCAAGCGCCCAATAAGTTTAAGTATGAGCACTATATCGATGTAAGATTATGCGCTGTGCCTCTTCGGCTGCAAAAGCAGATCGCGCGCGTCGCAAAGCCGAAAGTCCGCACACGCACCGTCCAGCATTCGTAAAGCAATTTCAGTCTCCTACAGAACTGCGGTACATCAATAGCTACGTCGGCCATAGTGGCCTGGCCCCCAGCGGGGCCCTAGGTAACCTTTTGCGTTCGACAAGTAAAGGCAGGTCCCGTGGCAAACTTTCGTGCAACAAGTAAATGGTGTACTGAGTTCAGGTTCAATTGGCGGAGAACGTTGGGTATGGTGATGTGCCCCGTGCTGTGCCCCTTCATGCGCGCGCGAACCCGCTCTGGAGTCGTGAACCGACAGGTGGCCTATGTGCAGAGCGTGGCATCCTGCTATAAAATAGATCATAACAAGCATTATTGCTCACACACTGTATCAAAGAGCAAGTCCCTAGCAGTCTGGATGCGGCAAAGACGCCCGAAGCCTGTCCACCGTTTGCCCTCGCCAAGCTGAGTCGAAGGAGTACTGCTAGTACAACTAATAAATTGCTGAACTGATGTGACACCTTAGAAGGCAGGAAGTGGTAGCACTAGCCAGCATGGAGCAAATGCGCCAAGCTGCCCTGAGGGCAGTTCTGAGATGCTGCAATCAGGTTGGACCACACCGATTTGCTGGACTCTGCAGCACGAAAGCACTTGGCTATTGTGTTGCGAACGCTGCAGCGTCCCTGGCCGCAACATCCTCGCAAGCAGGAGCTCCAACAGCTTGTCAGCTGCGGTGCAGCACCGGAGGAGCATCTGGGACTGCCGGTTTCCGTTGTTAAGCTGGCGGATACAGAGCCAGAGGTTAGTGCTGCAGCCGTGCAGGGTCGTGGGGCAACTGGCTCTGCAGTACGGATCAGTTTCCTATTCGGCAATAACCGCCTGTGTCCGCGCACAGCTTGTAGCGGCGCTATATGCCAGGCCAAGGGAGGTCATCAACCTGCTCGACGAGGCAGCTGTGCAGGCACAAGGGGTAAGCAGCTGCGTACAGACGACGGGGTCATGGTAGCATGCGGGATGCACGTTGCGCAACATCAAGGCTCACCGTCTGCCGCAAACAAGCGCCAAAAGTACGTTGGCACGCCTGCCCATACCTCCAATGATACAGAAGGTTGTGGCCAGCACCTCCTGTAGTTGGACTTGGTTCTGAGGGTCCTGCACGTCCTTTTGCAGGAGGTGATTAAGGTGCTGATGCAGCAGCAGCAGCAGCAGCAGCAGCAGGACAAGGGTGCTGCAGCGCCACCCGACCCGCTGCTGGCGTACGATAACGTGCACGTGCGGCTGGTGGGCCTTCCGTCGGCGCTGGACCCTCGGGTCACTCCGCTGCGCCCCCCACTGTCACGGCTGGGCTGCGTACAACTGCACCAACTGCTCTCCATCAGCGGCACAGTGGTGCGCACGGGACCGTTGCGCATGTGGGAGCGCCTGCAGGTCTACGAGTGCGGCAAATGCAAAGAACGGTAAGCGGTAGATCTGAGCCTCGCAAAGGGCTGTACATGTTGCCTCGGGTCCCGGGGATAATGTTCACCATCACCGCATGACTGGCAGGAGCATGTGGTGGGCTCCGCCCTCCGCATACTTCCTTACATTGTTCCTGCTGATCAGGTTCTACCTGAAGTGCGCACTGGAAGATGGAGGATCGGTGCAGGTGCCAGAAACGTGCCCTCGCCAGGTGCGCAGTATGCAGTACCGCTTCGTCTACCGTGCTCTTGGTAACAGATCGCTTTCCTTTAGGACCAGCAGGTTACCCCAGCGCTCCGTTGTGCTCATGTGCAGGTGCCGCAGCCGTGCAGCGGCAACAAGTTTAGGAAGGTATGTGGCTGGGGCCGCAGATCAGCGGGCAGGGCAGGGAGTACACGTGCTTGTTGGCTGATGGTGACCGTACCTAGCCCGTGCACCAGTAGAGAAGCCCGCATGGCGCCTGCAGGTTACGAATTTTCCGACGTGCACTATGTCATTGCTTATGACCCTCGTACAGGTGCCTGACACCAACGTCTACAGTGGCTACCAAGAAGTCCGTTTGCAGGCAGCGGCAGCGTGCCTAGGTCTCGGGGAGCCACCAGTCTCCCTCACAGCAGTGCTGCAGGTGGGGTTGGCATCGCAGGGAGTAAGACAAGTACTCCTGGCCAGTCTAAACAAAAGCCGTGCCGTTGTAGGACGGAACTTGGTCTTGCCGGAGTTGTAGACATGTCCGCCTTCGACTCCAGCGACAGGGCAAGCGGAGCTCGTGCGGTTGCGCCCCGGTGCTCACCTGAATTTCAATCACCTTGTTCGGCCCATTGTTAAAAGCTGAGGGAATACTAGCCCGGCCAGTGCGGCGCTGCGAAATGCTCCTAAGCCTGCACAGCTGCCTTACTGACACATCACTTTCCTTGTCCCCATGCAACTACTGCTTGCTCCACGTCCTCTACAGGATGAACTTGCAGACTCGATACGCCCCGGAGGTGAGGTGCGGAAGCGCTGCTGGACCTTGGCAGCCCCACTCGAACGTGATAGGTGACCACCAACCAGCAAATCATGCGTTGGACCGAACGCAGGCACGTTTGGCAGGCGTCAGGCTTTAACGCAGTCGTTGCCCTGCACCCCCAGACAGCGTGGACGTGGTGGGTGTGCTGGTGCACCGGTGGCTGAGCACTACCCCTGGCCAGCGATGTGAGGTTGAGCTGGTGCTGCTGGCCAACAACGTCACGGCACGCAACAGCAGGGCAGCAGCGAGCTCCGGGGGCGCAGCAGGGCAGGGCCTGCCACAGCTGCCAGGCCCACCGCTGCCCAGGCACCCGGACATCACTGGCAACACCATGAGCGCCTCTGCAGAGCTGCATGCCCTCTTCGAGGTAAGATACCGTACCAGGCTGTCAGCACCAGTACCGATGTAATTGTAGCCGGTAGCATCTGCTGGCGCCATGCGCTACGACGTGTGTCGTTGGGCCGTTCCATGCGGCAGGACTTTTGGCGGGCCCACCGTGAGCGGCCTCTCCAGGGCCGCAACAAGATCCTGGCGGGCGTGTGCCCCGGCGTGGCGGGGCTGCTGCCCGTCAAGCTGGCCGCCATGCTGGTGCTGCTGGGGGGCGTGGCGCGGCGGGATGACGGCGGCACGCACATCCGCGGAGAGCTGCACATGCTGCTGGTGGGCGACCCGGGAACAGGCGAGTGCGTCTTATGCCTACCTCGGAAATGGTACTGTTCCCAGGATGCCTGTCCTGGCATTGCGGAATAGATCTACGTCCTGACCTAGTCCATGCCCAGGGTTACACCCTGGACGTGTACTTTATGCTGCTCAGGGCCTGGCGCAGGTTTGCGCTCAGCACTGCAATGCCTCGTTCCTCCCTCTTAGGCAAGTCCCAGATGATGAAGTGGGCCTGCCGCGCAAGCCCCGGCCGGGCCGTCATGACCACAGGCCGAGGCAGCAGCGGCGCGGGCCTCACCGTGGCGGCGGTGCGGGAAGGTGGCAGCTGGGCCCTGGAGGCAGGCGCGCTGGTGCGAGCTGAGGGGTTGGAGTATTACCAGTGCGTTGCGGGTTTCTGCTGCCTCGGCCCAGTCGCATGAGGCTCAGCCGTACGAGAAGCTTGGGCACAAGGTTGCTGTCACACAAACATGCTTATACCGCGCCCATACGCAAACGCCCGCCTCAGGTCCTGGCGGACGGGGGACTGTGTTGCATCGACGAGTTTGACGGCATTCGGGCACAGGAACGGGCCGTGGTGCACGAGGTGGGCCTAGTACGGGAACGACGATGCAAATGTACTTCACGTTCTTTGCAGCCAGTTGGAGTGCCTCGGCTTTGCGGGTAAACATGTCAGATTACGCTATGCCTTACCTGCAGCATGTGCCCTACGTTGCAGGCTATGGAGCAGCAAACCGTGCACGTTGCGAAGGTGGGTGGGAGTCCCTTGGAACTAGCTGCCACGCTAAAAGTATCGTTTCCGGTGCTGTGTAGTACACGCTGCATTGGAATGCATGAAGCGCACGCTGAAGTAGCAACGTACCCGCATGTTCCATGACCCGCTTGACGTTTTGCGGTTCCCGCACACCCTCATGCGCCCAGGCCGGCTTGGTGACCAGTGTAAGCACTCGGACGTCTATCATTGGCGCAATCAACCCCCGCCCTGCGGTGCTGCACGCGTCCATGCCGTGGGCCTCTCGCCCGCTCACCGACGTGACGGGGCTGGAGGGCCCGCTGCTGTCGCGCTTCGACCTGGTGCTGCTGCTGGCGGACCCGCGCCACCCGGACTGGGACCGCACCGTGGCGGGGCACGTGCTGGCGCGCAGCGCCGCTGCAGCGCCCATCGGAGGTAGCGGGGGCGAGCAGGCAGCCGGAGCAGCAGCGCTGCTGCCCAGCTGCTCTGGGCCCGCGCTGCCGTTGGCACTGCCTTCTACGGAGGCGCTCTCGGCACCGCCTCCTGAGCCGCCCAACGTCAACATAACGACGGAGGCGCATGAGGCGGCAGGGCGAGGCGGCGCCCACGGGTCGGGGTGTGCAGAGGGCAGCCAGGCGGCAGGCGGCGGCTCCCGCATGACCATTGCCGAGATGGTGGCGGCGCGGCTAGGCGGCGGGGGTGTGAGCGGTGGCGGGGGCGGGGGCGGCATGGGTGCTGCGGTCGCGCCTGGGACGAGCGTCAGCGGGGTGATGGCTGCAGCGCACGGGCGGCTACTGCCGTGCGGCAGTCAGCAGCAAACAGGCCAGGCGTACGCGGCCAGCAGCGGAGTGCACCCCAACGGCGAAGCGGAGTGCGACAGCAGCAGTCGCAGCAGCAGCGCGTGGACACTTGACGTGATCCGGGCTTACATAGAATGGGCTAAACAGCGCCCAGCGCCCATCATGAGCCCTGAGGTCAGTACCTGCTTTGGTAAAAGGAAACCCCGCTTGTGGGGTTGTTCCTCGGTGCAACCTGTTTGCATGAGGCCGCGCCTAGGTTCCTCTATGCGTCCATGCTGCAGGCGGAACGGGTCCTGGTGGCCTACTACGGCGCCATGCGGCGTGCAGAGGAGCGGAGCATGGCGAGGTGCGTGTGGGCTGCCCGCGACTGCAACACTTCAAAGGGTCACCTCCAAAAAAGAGCATAAGAAGTTACCAACACGTGCCCCACCGGAGCAACTGACATCTTACCACTGCCGCGCGCCGCAACTACGACCTACGTGCAGGTCCACCATCCGCGCGCTTGAAAGCCTCATCCGCGTGTCTCAGGTAGGGGCACGCAGTGGTCACGGCAGTTCAGTCGGCAGTTTATGTGTACCAGGACGTGGTATGAACCCTGTCTACTTGTTGCTGTACGAACCGCAGCTACTATCTCAGCCATCGTTGGTTCCCCCGCACACGTGGTAACGCTGCCTGCACTTGCTTGGCCGTCCCTGCTCCAGGCGCACGCGCGGCTGATGGGCTGCAGCATTGTGGCGCAGCGCGACGCCGTGGTGGCGGTGGCCCTGGCGGACGCGTCCCTGCAGCTCCTGCACGTGCCCGGAGGGGACAGCGTCACGTGCGCCAGGTGCGTGGGTTGCGGACGAGAGCACGCACTCCATCAAGCGGTTGGCGCACTAGGGGCGTATGCAGTGGATCTTGCTGGAGTGCGACGTGTGAGGCTCGCTTGCCACAAAGTAGTACGCGCTGGCCGTTCACAACCTTCGCAGGTTCCCCGCCGACCCCGATGGCGAGCTCGAGGCCCAGAGCCGCGTCGTGCTGACGGCGCTGGGCCTGGCACACACGCTGCCGCAGCAGCACTTTCTTACCATGGGCTGAGACGGTCCGGGACAGCGGGAAGAAGAGGTTGGGTATGCACCATGGGACCAGCAGTATGTGATCGCGTACGGCAGTGCGCTGCGCGATGCACACGGGCATGTGTGTTCGAACTTATATAGCAGGTGGGGTTCTGCATGAGCGCACTCCACCTTCGCTGCAGTCCACCCGCGGTGTCCTAATGGTATAATGCCGCTGGAAATGCGTAGCATTCCGGCGCTGCATGACTAGTGACCGGGCGGGGCACGTTTCATAGCGTATGGCTGGCTGCGTGTTGGTGAGTACTATGCCAGAGCTGAACAGCACCAGGCACAGTGGTGCTAGCGGGTACCTGGCCCCATTTACTCTGCATGAACTCCCTTCTTTTTAGACGATCGGGTGAGGGGGCAGGGTGTTCAAGGTCGCCGAGCGTAGGGCGGCAACAGGGGCTTTACACAGATTATGCATAGGGAGCGAGGTGTAGCGCTTCCGTGTCGGTATGTCGGCGGGTCCCTGCTGCATAATTAGGTGTGTTTGTGTTGCACAAGGAGTGCCATGATAGCTCAGCATATCCATGCACGAGCGCAGGGGCTGGCTGGCTTTCTTGAGGGGCGGCAATCGGTATATGTACCTTAACCTGACAGTAGCAGCACCGTTGCACCGTGAAAGCTTGGCGCCCAAACATCGTGAGTCAGCTGACGGAGCTCAGTCGTGTCGCGTGTGTCCAGGTGCGTCAAAGTCTGTTGTACTGCTGTGCAGCGCAACTGCAGGAGCTCGGCCACATAACCCCGCATCGGGGCAGCGCCCACGAAGCTGGAAGTGTTTGGTGCATGTCCTGCTGGGCATGTGCTATGGGGTTTGCAAGGAGCGAATGCCGGAACGGACTTTTCCCGCGCGCATGCGTGGAAGTAAGGTGTACAAGGAATGGAAGTGTGCTTTATGCATGCTGCATGGGAGCCTGTATGCATTGCTCACTGTTCGACAGGTAGGACTGCAGCGGATGCATGGCCCATGTTATATTGGGGCAGCACCTACCTGGGCAGTGCGTACGGCACAGATGCAGTGGATTGGGGGTCGCAATTTTCAGTTTGCTGGTACAGCACATGGCCGGGCTCCAGCAAGCTGCACACGTTGCTTTCTGGTCCGGGAACAGCGCGGGTAAGGAGGCAAGCGGATTGAAAGCACGTGTTGATGGCCTGACCGGGAAGTGCCACAAGAGGGCATACCGTACCGGTGTATGCATGACGCCAGGGAACAACGTGTAAGCCAGTGTAAGCCCACGGACAGTATGTTATGGAATCGAACTAAAGAAGAGTGCCAGGTGAGCAAATGCGAACCCAAAACGACGTCCAGTCATCAGAATCAGCTTTTGTGTCGGGGGGCGGCTATGGGACAAGTGGGGCCTGTGTTCGTGGGAGGC